>Ga0209573_1000882_pt1 | contig 52974 bp, 33 predicted proteins | sample TNRBio252014_DNA_FD_185870 | JGI IMG/M metagenome (GOLD analysis project Ga0209573, IMG submission 185870) | Wastewater treatment Type I Accumulibacter community from EBPR Bioreactor in Madison, WI, USA - TNR Reactor_6/25/2014_ DNA (SPAdes)... | ecosystem: Engineered > Bioreactor > EBPR >... | reverse complement strand
TGATGTCCGTGGAAATCGCGATGCCGGGACGGGCTTCCTTCATCCGCTCGCAGATCTCGAGAAATTTGGCGGCTTTGTAGGGACGGTGCATCGCGCGGAGGATGCGGTCCGAGCCCGACTGCATCGGGAAATGGACGTGGTCGACGAGCTTCGGCAGGTAGGTGAAGGCCTCGATCACATCCTCCTTGTAGCCGATGGGGTGGGGGGAGGTGAAACGGATGCGGTGGAGTCCCTCGATCTCGTGCACCGCCTCGAGGAGCTGCACGAAAGGACTCTTGCCGTCCACCTTGGGAAACTCGTGGCGGCCGTAGAGATTCACGATCTGTCCTAACAGGGTCACCTCGCGAACGCCCTGGTCGACGAGACGGCGGCACTCCTCGACGATGTCGGCGATGGGACGGCCGCGCTCCGGTCCGCGGGTGTAGGGCACGATGCAGAAGGTGCACTTCATGTTGCAGCCCTGCATGATGCTGACGAATTCGCTCACCCCGTGCTCCTTGGCGATGTGATCGCGGATCGTGTTCTGGGAATCTTTCTCCTCCTCGATGTCGACGATGGGAGTGCGCAGGTCGTCCATCTGCGCCTCTTCCTTCGCGCGCATCAGCTCGACACAGTGATCGACGACGCGGTGGTATTTCTGCGTGCCGACGACGAGGTCGAGGTGGGGCACCTCCTCGAAAAGCTGTTCGCCGCGGCTCTGGGCCATGCAGCCCATCATCCCGAAGACGAGATTCGGCTTCGTCTTCCGGTGTTTGCCGAGCTGGCGCATGTTGCCGAGGGCCTTCTGTTCGGCCTGGTCGCGCACCGAACAGGAATTCAAGAGCACCACGTCGGCCTCGTCCGGCTGGGCAGTGACCGTGAAGCCACGCTCGACGAACATCTGCGCGACCTGCTCGGAGTCGCGCTCGTTCATCTGGCAACCAAAGGTTCTGAGATACACTTTCGGCATCGGGAAAGGGCCAATCTAGCGGCGAATCGGCGGGAGACAAGTTTGGGATGGGGCTCTTGTCGCGGTCGCTGCCCGCGCCAGCGCTGGAGGGGCACGGTCCTCCGTTCCTGCATCGGAAGCCGCGGGGATGAAAAAGAAAATACTCAGCCGCTTCTCCCAGCTTCCCGGTCTTTCGGCAATGGCAAGATCGGTGGAAGACTTGGCAATCGATGCAGAGTCTCCGGGCCGGGGATGGGGTTCACGGAATTCATCGAAACAACCGTCTCGCGCTTCTTTTCTTATCCCCGCGAGATTCCGAAAGCGAAGTCACGCGGAAGCAACCCTAGGTTACTTCGGCGCGCAATCTTTCGGCTGGCCCTCCTCGAAACGGTCATGAGACGCGTGAAAATCATTGACCTTTCCCCGGTAATCGGGCGATCCTTTTCCGCGATGGTTCTGAACGGCCCCTCCGAGACCGGTCCTTCGGTGGGTAAGACAGACCAAAGGGATGTAGCCCGCCGAAGGGCACCAGCGAAGTGTCAATGCCATGGGAATGAAAAAGGAAATTTCCAGCAGCGCCGAGCGATTTTCCAGTCGCATCTCATGAAATCCGGAATCAATGCGTTGATTTGTGCCGCCATGGCGGCCGGTCTTGCGACAGGTCCTCTCTGGTCGCAGAACGCACCTGCAACACCCGCGGCACTGACGCCATTGAAGTCCCAATATCAAGCCAAGAAACTTGAACTGGAGGCGGGTGGCGCCTCACAAGTTTCCGATCTTTCGACAAAATACGCCGCCGCACTGGACAACCTGATCACCCAGAAAACCGCCTCAGGTGATCTCGATGCCGTCATCGCCATCCGCGCCGAGAAAGCAGCGCTCGCAGATCCGCTGAAGTTGCCGAAACTGGCCGGTGCCCCACCTGAACTCGAACGATTTCGCGCGACCTTCACCGAAAACCGCGACGAGATTTTCAAATCCATCGCGAAAAGTGTCGCCGAGCTGAACGCCCGCTATGTGGCCGGTCTTGCTCAACTGGAAGTCCAGCTGACCAAGTCAGGATCAGTCGATGAAGCCCTAGCCGTCAGAGACGAGAAACTGCGTATCGAGGCTAGCTTGGGCAATTCCACCAATGCGGGGGTGCCCCGCACTCCCCTCGGCAGGTCCGATCCGATCCTCGCTCAAGTGATCGTGGAGGGTGCCTTCCGAGAGCTCAAAGAGGGCGAAATGATCTACTCCAACCGCGGTTACACCTGGACTGATGTACCGAGGAAGTTTTCCGGTTGGGATATCCAGCATCGGCCCGGCGCGAGTGTGACCCAGGTTGCATTCGAAGTCCGCACGCCAGGCGTGGTGTTTGTGATGGTGGACAAAGTGAATCTGGACAAGCTGAAGGCAGACGGTTGGAAAGAAGTCGATGAATGCGGCAGCCTGACTCCCGGGAAGGATGTGTTCATCATCATGGAGAAACCTTTCGAGGCCGGGAAACACTCCTTCGAAGCCCTCGGATTTTTGGGCGCGCGGCTGATGCGTCCCAAAGCGGCACCTTGATCCCGAGCCGACTTGGCTCACTCTCGGTTGCAGGATCTCTGCAAAGCTACCATGCCTGATCGTTCCGAGGTGTCTCTGCGGGCACGGGGGACCGTGCCCCTTCAGCGCGGGCGCGAAGAACGACGGCGAGGGTGGGCGATAGCGGTCAATGAGGCGCCAAAAATCCCAAACCAAGCGTTTTCACATTCCTCCACAAAAAAGCCCCACCGTTTCCGGTGAGGCTTTTTCGTTGGAGTGATTTGCTGCAGAGGTCTCTGCCAAACCCGGCCTCAGGCCTTGTTCTGGTTGTCCTCGGGGAAGGTCGTGTCCTGCGTCTCCGGCACGCCGGGGATGCGGAGGGGGGCGATCGGCATTTTGCCGTTCATGTCGATCACGTCGGGGACGAGCTTCTGCTCGGCCTTCCACATGTCTTCCCAGGTGATGCGTTTGCCGGAGTAGCACGCGGTGCGTCCGAGGATCGCCACGGTGGTGGAGTGGCCGATCCAGGCCGCGTCATCCTTGCGGTTGCCCGAGCGGATCGCGGCGAAGAACTCCTCGTGCTCGAGGTCGTACATGCTCTTTGGCGTGCGGGGCTTGCGCCAGGTCCAGGCCTTCTCACCGAGGATCTCGGCCGAACTCGTGCCGAATTTCGCGATGCCCTTCGTGCCGTAGTAGGTGTCGCCCGTGAAGTTGTAGGAATCCAGAAACTGGCGCCATTCCACGTGGGCGGTGGCGTTGTTCGCGTATTCGTAGGTGATGCTGAAGTGATCGTAGATCGCCCCCTCGTTGTTCGGGCGGGTGCGGCCACCGGTGCCGAAGGCCGCGATGGGATCGGCGTCCTTGAAGGCCCACGCGACGCGGTCCACATTGTGGCAGCCCTGCTCGACGATGCCATCACCGCTCAGCCAGGGGAAATTGTACCAGTTCGAGATCTGCCACTCCGTGTCGCTCATCCCGTCGGGACGGCTCGCCGCATCAGGCATGGCCTTCACCGGGCCCGCGTTGTAGATCGAATGGACGCTGACGATGTCGCCGATCGCCCCGTCGTGGAGGCGCTCGAAAAGGGCGCGGCCCTGTTCGCTGTAGCGGTAGCAGAAGCCGCAGAGCACCGAGATGCCCTTCGATTCCGCGAGCTTGGCCGTCTCGAGGAAATCCTTCACCCCGGCGATGTCCGTGGCGCAGGGTTTTTCGACGAAGGCGTGGATGCCCGCATCGACCGCGGCCTTGAAATGGGTCGGGCGGAAACCCGGAGGCGTCGTCAGCAGGATCACGTCGACGCCCGAGTCGATCACCTTCTTGTAGGAATCGATCCCGTCGAAAATGCGGCCGTCGAGGCCCTCGGCGAGTTTGTCTTTCGCGATCGGCGACTTGCGCACCATCTCCAGCTTCTTCTCGGCCTCGACGCGGTAAAGGTCGCCCATCGCGTAGAGCTCCACGTTGTCATCGGCGGCGAGGGCGTTCAGCATCGCGCCACCGCCCCGTCCGCCGGTGCCGACGACACCGATCTTGAGTTTCTTGTCGTTCGGCGCACCGAAGGTCACGGAGGGGAATCCGATCGCGGCGGAGGCCGCGGCGGCGGCTCCCGCGGTTTTGACAAAGGATCGCCTCGTCGTTTCGGCAGGGGTGGGGATGGTGGGTTTTTCGCTCATGGGAAAGGTCGCGGTTCTTGCGAGACCGGAACGAAACCGCACGATTCCGCCCCTGTCAAAAGCCCTTCTTTACGCAATCCCCCACCTGTGGAATGCTCCCGCGTCCGGCGCATCCGCCGGGATAGGCGATGGATTACTGGTTCTCAATCAAGAAGCTGCTCTCGATCTACCTGAATCCGGTGACCGTGACGCTCGAGCTTGTTTTTCTCGGGGTCGTCCTCATCGGACTGGCCAGCCGCAAGCCGCGCAAGCCCCTCGGACCGAAAATGACCCGCCTCCGCGCCCATCTCGGCGACTTCGGTGTCTTTTTTGTGATCCTCGGCATTCTCACTCTCTTTTTGGCTAGCATCGATCCCACCGCCAACGCCCTCACCCTGCATCTCGAACGCCAATACCCTCCCCTGGAGGAACGCGACGGACGGCCCGTCGTCCCGGTGCAACCGGCCGCCATCGTCGTGCTTGCCGGTGGGCAGCTCAATGTGCCTGACAAACCCGCCCTTTCCCGTCTCACCCGGCAGGCACTCGCCCGGGTCGTCGGAGCGGTCGATCTTTGGAAGCACTTTCCGGAAGCCAGCTTTATCGTCACCGGTCACCCGGATGAGACCTCGGCGATGCGGGCCGTCGCGGAACGCCTTGGGGTTCCGAAAGATCGGATCATCGAGGAGACCGAGTCGCGCGATACCCAGGACCATCCTCAAAAGCTCAAACCCTTGCTGGGTGAGTCTCCCTTTCTCATCGTCACCTCGGCGACCCACATGCCGCGCTCGGCGGCCTTGTTCAAGGCGGCGGGGTACGATCCCATCTTTGCCCCGGTTGATTTCCTGATCTGGCCGACCCCGGGGGTCTACGATCCCTACCGGCCCGGCATGCTCATCCCGCGGGTCTTCAATCTTGAACTCACCTCGACCGCCCTCCACGAGATCGGCGGGATCGCCTGGTCGCGTTGGAAGGGCGAGGTGGAGTGACGCGGGGCACGGGCCGCCCTTCGAAGCCCTATGGCGAAGGATAGTCAAGAGGACCGGGTCACCCGGTCGACGGCGGCGAGGAATTCGTCGTGGCGTTCGGCGTGGTAGGGGATGGAAAGAAATCCGGCGGCCGCTCCCGCTTCGCAGTTGGCGGGGTTGTCGTCGATGTAGATCGTCCTTGCCGGATCGAGGGGTAGGGTCGATTTGACGACCTCGTAGATCGCCGGATCGGGCTTCATCAATCCGACCTCGTGCGAATAGATGCGGCCGTCGAAGAGGCCGAAGACTGGATAGGTCGCTTCGAAGAAGGGCACGTGGATGCCATTGGTGTTCGAGAGCAGATAGATCGGTCTTCCCTCGGTCTTGAGCAACTCGATGAAGGCGACCATGGGCAGGTTCATCTCGAAAATGTCGGCGAAGGAGGAGTGGAAATAATCCGGATCGCCGGAGTATCCGATGCGCCCCGATGCGGCCTCGATGAAGGCTGCGGGCGTGATCTTGCCGAGTTCGAGGTCGATCGTCAGCGGGGAGACCAAGGCGAGCACCTCCTCGGGGGAAACGGTCGCGTGCGAGGCGATCTTCCGGGCCGCGATCGAGAAGTCAAAGGTGATGATGACGTTGCCGATATCGAAAAGGTAGGCGTCGGGCATGGGAGCAAGGAGGGTGCGATGCCTGACCAAAGAGGGTTCAGGCCGGGAAGCAAGTCTTTCTTCAGCGTCGGGTGCGTCGTCGGGGATTCGTCCGCATCGCCTGCCAGAGCCCGTAGGCGAAGACCACCGCCACGAGGATCCCGATGACGTTGCCCTTGGCGACCGACCACCAGACGAGCCCGCCGCAGACCAAGGCAAAAACCATCACCACGAAGGTCTTCATCACAGCCGGTCGCAGAAAGACCGCGAAAGCCGCCCTGACAAGACGGCCAAATAGATTTCGGGTGTTTTCCCGATACCAGCCGAGCCATCCCGTGAGGGTGAAGAAGGCCCCGATCAATCCGAGGAGGACAAAGAAGGGTGGCACAAACAAGACAACGAGATGCGAGACCGGATCCCGTTCGAGGATGCTGTCGTCGGGATCGGCAGGGTTCACGAGCACCTCGACGCGTGCCCCGACGGGATACCTTGTGATGGTCGCCTCGACCGCGGCAAGGTCGCTCGTCGTGACTCGGGCGATGCCGTAGCCCTCGCCTCTCCGAGCCGAACCAGCGGCTTCATAAGTCCATGTGAATTGGGGACGCACCGTGCGACCACCGCGCCCCCCATTGGCCGAGACGATTTCGCCCGAGACGATCTCGCCGGGCACTCGCTGCCACGATGCCGCGTCCTGCCAGCGGAGGAGCTTCGGTCCAAAGGCGTAGGTTCCGATCAGGCCCAAGAGGAGAAAGATGCCGCTGAGAAAGCAGCCGACATAGAGAGGAAACTTGCGTGGATTCATTACCGCAACCGGAGGAGCGAGACCAGTTTCGTCAGATCGGGAGCACCCGGCAAGCCCTGGTTGAGAAAGGGCGACCTATTTTGCGATTTTCTTGACTTCCGGGCCCCTGGCGCATGGAATCGGGAGGATTTCGCACCCTCACGCATTTCCGTGGGGAACCGGGATACGGGAGCGGGGTTCTGGTTGTTCCCGGGGCGCTCCCTGTCCCGATCCTTTGCTTCTCTTCGAATGAAAACCACCCCTTTGATTGCCCTCCTCGGTCTTGCGTCTCTTGGACCTTGGCTCCCATTGCCAGCTCAGGACACGGCTGCCGAGGGCCGCTCGATCCTCGATCAAGCCGGGGTGAAAGGAGGCTTCGTCGTCCATGTTGGAGCGGGAGACGGAGCCCTCACCGCTGCCTTGCGCGGATCGGAAAGCTATCTCGTCCATGGGTTGGTTCGCGAGGATGCGGCGGTTCGGTCGGTCCGCGAGACGATCCACGGAGACGGGAATTATGGTCTTGTCAGTGTCGATGCCTGGAATGGAACGAACCTCCCCTATGTCGAGGGCACCGTGAACCTGCTCGTCATCGACGAGGGCGAATCGGTCTCCGAGGCCGAGATCGAGCGAGTCCTCGCCCCGCTCGGTGTTGCCATGACGAAGACCGCGGACGGCTGGAAACGCCATCAGAAGCCTTGGCCCGCCTCGATCGACGAGTGGACACACTACTACTACGACGCGAAGGGCAACGCCGCTTCGAAGGACAGCGAGGTCGGCCCGCCCGAACGGCTCCAATGGCTAGGCAGCCCGCGCTGGTCGCGCCACCACGACCGCATGGCCTCGATGAGTGCGAAGGTCTCGGCCAAGGGCCGGCTTTTTTACATCATGGACGAAGGCTCGCGCACGAGCATCCTCCTGCCGTCGAAGTTTCAACTCATCGCCCGCGACGCCTTCAATGGTACGGTTCTCTGGAAGAAGCCGATCGAGCAGTGGAGCACGAATCTCTGGCCGCTGAAAACGGGACCGACTTCCTTGACCCGCCGGCTCGTCGCGGACGGAGAACGGATCTTCGTGACGATGGGCGTCACTGCCCCCGTCTCGATGCTCGACGCCGCGACCGGAGCCGAGTTGAAGGTGTTCTCTGAAACAAAGGGGGCGGAGGAACTCCTCTATTCCGACGGTGTCCTCTACGCCCTCGTCAACCCCGCGGCGGAGTGGGTCCTGAAAGACTTCGCACCCCAGCAGCAGAGCGATCAGAAGCGCGTCTCCGATGAATACGAGTGGGACAAGAAGCCCCGCGTTCTCATGGCCGTGGATCCTGACAAAGGCACCATCCTCTGGAAGCTCGAGGGACTCGTCGCCCCGCTCACGCCCTCGGTCGACGGAAAGCGATTCGTCTACTACGACGGGGAAAAGATCCACTGCCTCGACGCGAAGAGCGGCAAGGAACTGTGGGCCGGTCAGGAAGCCCCTCGCCGCGAGCTTTACGAATACAACTTTGGTCCGCGCCTCCTCTTCTCGGGCGAAACAGTGCTGTTCGCGGGCGGCGATGGCACGATGCGCGGCCTCGACGCGGCCTCCGGAAAGCTCCTCTGGGAATCGCCCCACGAGAAGTCGGGCTATCGCTCGCCCGAGGATCTCATTGTCAGCGGCGGCCTCGTCTGGAATGCGGGCACGCTGCAGGGTAACCAGAGCGGCGAATTCATCGGTCGCGATCTCCGCACCGGCGAGGTGAAGAAGCAATTCCTCCCCGATGTGCCGCCGGACACCTATTGGTTCCACCACCGCTGCTATATCGCGAAGGCGACCGACAAATTCCTCATTCCCTCGCGGACGGGGATCGAGTATGTCGACCACGAGCACGAGCACTGGGATCTCAATCACTGGGTCCGCGGTGCCTGTCTCTACGGCGTGCTGCCCTGCAATGGTCTCACCTACGCCGGCCCTCACAACTGCGCCTGTTATCCCGAGGCCAAGCTGTTCGGAATGAATGCCCTCGCCCCGAAGGCGAAACACCCGCTGCCGCCGAACCTGCCCGAGGAAGCGCGGCTCGAGAAAGGGCCCGCCTTCGACATGGGCGATGAGGAGAATCACCCGCTCGACTGGCCCACTTACCGCCACGATCCGCAGCGGAGTGGATTCTCCGACCAGGATCTCGCGGCTGATCTTCCGGCGACGTGGGAAACAAAGCTCGGCGGCCGCCTCAGCGCGCCCGTCGTCGCGGGAGGCATGGTCTTCGTTTCCTCGGTCGAGACCCACACCCTGCACGCGATCGATGCGGCCACGGGTGAGGAAGCCTGGCATTTCATCGCCGGTTCGCGCATCGATTCGCCGCCGACCTGGTATTCAGGCCGGATCCTTTTCGGTTGCATGGACGGCAGCGTCTACGCCCTCCGCGCGAGCGACGGGGAACTCTGCTGGCGTTTCCGCGCCGCGCCGACCGACCTGCGTCACATGGTCTTCGAGCAGCTCGAGAGCGTCTGGCCGGTGCACGGCAGCGTCCTTGTCGAGGACGGCGTGGCCAGTTTTGTCTGCGGCCGCTCCTGCTTCCTCGATGGTGGCATGAAGTTCTTCCGTCTCGACGCGAAGACCGGGAAGAAGCTCGTCGAGGTCGCCTTCACCGACCGCGATCCCGAGAGCGGCAAGCCGCTCGATGAACTGCACAAGACCCTCCAGATGCCGACGGCGCTGAGCGACATCCTCAGCAGCGACGGCAAGGGCACGATCTACCTGCGCTCGCAGAAGATCGACAACGAGGGCAAACGCGTCGACATTGCGCCGGTCAGCGGCAACGCGATCGAGCAGGGGGCCGCGCAAAAGGGCGAGCATCCCCACCTCTTCGCCGCCTTCGGCTACCTCGACGCCGAGTGGTTTCATCGCGCCCTCTGGATTTATGGCGAGAATTCCTCCGGCGGTCACAACGGCTACTACCAGCCCGGGAAATACACCCCGACGGGACGCATCCTCGTCTTCGACGACGAGAATGTTTACAGCTACGGACGCGAGTCGAAATACCTGAAGTGGACCACGACGATGGAACACACCCTGCAGGCCTCGAGCAAGATCGCCCCCAATGTGAAGATCGATCCCACCGCGGCCGAAGGGAAAAAGGCGGGCGCGAAACCTCCCGGAGTGACCTTCCCCGACGCCGATTCGCTCAATCCCGCCGACAAGGCGCTGACGATCGAGTGTTGGATCCTGCCCGACGGCAAAGACGGTGTCCTCGTGAACCACGGGGCTGGACTGATGGGGTACGCGCTGAGCCTGAAAGAGGGCAAACCCGTCTTCCACGTTCGCGATGCGGCTTCGAAAACGCTGACGAATGTCGCCGCGCCGGAGCCTCTTGCGGAGGGATGGCACCACATTGCCGCGGTCCTCGGCACCGATCTGGCGATGACGCTGTATGTCGACGGGGATCCGGTGGGCGAAGGAACCGCGAAGGGATTTCCGGGGCGCCCGAAGGCACCGCTCAGCTTCGGCGGGGGAGGGGACCAGTGGGTCGGTCCTGACAAACCCACCCCTTACCGCGGCATGCTCGACCAAGTCGTGATCCATCACCGTCCCCTCGATGGGCAGGAGGTGCTCGAGCGCTTCGCTCGTCCGGAGGTGCTGCCCTCGAGTGAGGCCGCCCTGCTTTGCACCTTTGACCGGGGCGACGCCCGCGATGAATCCGGCAACGGCACGCACGGGGTCAGCATCGCGGTCGAAAGCGGCAAGGGACGCGCCGGCGCGGCCCTCTGGTTCCGCGCGAATACTCCTGTCGTCGTCGAGGGCGCGAAAGGAAAAGGGAAGAGGAACGCGAAAGGCAAGGGTAAGGGCAAGGCGGAAGAGAAACCGAAGGCCGCGGGCAAGGACAGCTACGTCGAGCACAAGTGGGAGACCTACGTCCCCATCGTGACCCGGGCCATGGCCCTCGCGGGGAACAATCTCTTTCTCGCCGGACCGCCCGATGTCCTCGACGAGGAATATGCCTTCGAGCGGCTCTCGCAGAAAGATCCTTCGATCCAGGAACAACTCGCCGAGCAGGACGCCGCCCTCGAAGGTCAGCGCGGTGCCGTGCTATGGCGCATGAACATCGAGTCCGGCGAACCCGGAGGAAAGCTCGAACTCGACAGCCCTCCCGTGTGGGACGGCATGGTCGTGGCGCGGGGGAATCTCTACGTGGTCACGGTGGACGGGCGGGTGAAGCGGTTCGGGAAATGAGGTGCTCCCGGATCATCGTCTTGGCTGCTTTGTCAGGGTTTCTCATGATCCCGCCGGCGGCCTCCGCCTGCACCGTCCCCGTTTTCCGGTACGCCCTCGACCGGTGGGAGGCCGATCCGTTCCGTCTCGTCGTGCCGAAGGCCTGGGCGACCGATCGTGACAAGGTGAAACTCCTTGTGCCCCTCCGCGGCAACGGACTCGCCAATGTCCTTGTCGAGGAAAGCGAGGATCCCGCGCTGGATCGGGCGAAGTGGCTCTTTCCCCACGATGATGCGGTGGTGTCGGAGGGTCCCCTGGATGCAGACGCCCTTGCCGCTGTGCTCGAATCGCCGGTGCGGAGGGAATTGATCCGACGGATTCTCCAGGGAGATTCGGTCGTGTGGGTGGTGGCGATGAAGGCCGGTGGCGAAGAGGAGGTCGAGCGCATCGCCTCGCGCCTGCGCTTTCTCGAGCAGGTCGCCGAACTGCCCGCGCAGAACCCGGACGATCCCGACAGCCAACTCGGTCCGGGACCGGACCTGAAGCTCAAGTTCTCCGTCCTTCCGCTCTCGCTCGAGGATCCTGCTGAGCGCCATTTCGCCGCGATGCTCGCCGGTCCGATCCACGCGGACTTCGTGAAGGAGGGCATTCCCTTCGCCGCGCCCGTCTTCGGCCGTGGCCGCGTTCTCGGAGCCTGGTCGATCGAAGAGCTCGACGACCTCATGATCGAGGACACGTCGCTCTTTCTCACGGGACGCTGCTCCTGCCGGGTGAAGAACGAAAATCCGGGATGGGATCTGCTGTTGAAGGTCGACTGGGAGAGCGCGCTGGCTTCGGTCGTCGAGGAAGAGTCCGTCGCGACTGAGCCGGAAACTCCGGCTACAAATTCCCATCCGAAACCAGGACCCGTTGAAACGGTTGAGATCGCGCCGACCGCCATCGTAGTTTCTCCAAAAAACGCCGGCCTCTCTTGGCTCACCCTCGGTGGGATCGGTCTTGCCGTGATCTTCGCGCTTGCGGGATGGCGGCTTTGGCGGGTTCGTTAGCCGCTTCCAACGATGTCCCGCCGCCTCCTTGCCCTTGCTTGTTTTGCCCTCGCCCTCGCGGTGCTCGCGCTCGTGGTGATGCGGCGCGGCGAAGGCGGTGGCCAGGTGTCGCTGACCGTCTACTGCGCGGCCGGACTCAAGAAGCCGGTCGAGGCCATCGCCGCGGCTTACCGCGAGGAGCTCGGCATCGAGGTGAACCTGCAATACGGCGGCACCGGCACGCTTCTCAGCCAGATCGAGGTCGCGAAACGCGGCGACCTCTTCATCGCAGCGGATGACGGTTCGCTCGCCGACGCCGGAAAACGGAAGCTCGTCGCCGAGGCGCTGCCACTCGCCATTCAGCGTCCCGTCGTCGCGGTGAAGTCCGGCAATCCCAAGGCGATCAAAGCTCTCGCCGATCTCGCCCGCGGGGACGTGCGCCTCGCCCTCGCCAATCCCGAGGCCGCGAGCATATCCAAGGTGTCGAAGCGGCTTCTCGGCGCTGAGTGGGACCGCCTCGCGGCCAAGGCCGTGGTCATGAAGCCCACCGTCACCGAGCTCGCCGCGGACCTGCAACTCGGCGCGATCGATGCCGCGATCGTCTGGGACGCGGTCGTGAAGCAGTTCAACGGACTCGAGGCAGTCGAGTTGCCGGAGATCTCGTCGCACCGCGAGAACGCCTCGGCCGCCGTCCTGTCGGTTTGTCAGGATCCCGTCGCGGCTCTTCGTTTCGCCCGCTACCTCGCCGCGCCCGATCGCGGGGGAAAAGTCTTCAACGAACACGGCTTTACTCCTGCCGGGGGCGATCCCTGGGCGGAGAAACCATCGCTTGTGCTCTACAGCGGCGGAGTCAACCGACTCGCGATCGAACCGGTCCTGAAGGAATTCGCCGACCGCGAGGGAGTCGATCTCACCACCGTCTACAACGGCTGCGGCATTCTCTGCGCCTCGATGAAAGCGATGGGCGATACCGCGAATCCGAAGTTCCCCGATGTCTATTATGCCTGCGACGTTTGTTTCGTGCCGCCCGTGGCCGAGCAATTTCCCGAGGCCGTCCTGTTGACGGAAACGGCCATTGTCATCGCCGTGCCCAAGGGCAATCCCGCCGGAATCAAGACACTCTCCGATCTCGCCCGCGGCGGACTCCGGGTCGGCTTGTGCAATGCCGAACAGAGCACCCTCGGTTTCATGACCGGCGCGATGCTGCGACAGACCGGACTGCATGAAAGCGTGAGGAAGAATGTCGTCGTCGAAGTGCCCACCGCCGACTTCCTCGTCAACCAGATGCGGGCCGGGAGCCTTGACGCCATCGTCGTCTACGAGGTGAGCGTGGCCCCGCATCCCGAGCACTTTGACCTGATCCCGCTGCCGGAGGAGTTTTCGAAGGCGGTGCAACCTCTCGCGGTCCGCTCGGATTCCCCGAACGCACGACTCGCGGGGCGTTTGTTAGGGTATCTCCGTTCCCGTTCCGACGCCTTCGAGGCGGCGGGATTCCGTTGGCGGGGCGACGGGGAGGCCGTGGCGAGTGATCAACTCGACGTGCCGCCTTGGCTGAAGCAATGAGCCCGGTCCACCGTGTTTCCCCCTTCTGGATCGTCCTCGGTCTTATCGCCGCGGGTTACCTCGGCTTCTGGTTCGCGATGCTCGCCGCGACCGCGACCTACACCTCGCCGGGCGAGGTGATGGAGGTGCTCCTCTCGCGCGAGATCCGCTACGCGACCTTGCTCAGTCTCGTCACCTGCACGGTCTCGGCCCTGCTTTCCGTCGCTGTCGCCGTTCCCGTCGGTTACCTCATGTCGCGTCGCCGCTTTCCCGGTCACGCTCTCGTCGATGCCGCGCTCGATATTCCCATCGTGCTTCCTCCGATGGTCGTGGGGATCTGCCTTCTCATCTTTTTCCAGACCCGTGCGGGCGGGCTCATCGAGCAGGCCATTCCGCTGACCTACACCGTGGGCGGGGTCATCGTCGCGCAGTTCGTCATTGCCGCGGCCTTCGCGATCCGCACGATGCGCAATGTCTTCGACCACCTTTCGCCGAGGCCCGAGCAGGTCGCGCTCACTCTCGGGGCGACACCGGCGCAGGCCTTCCGTCACGTCACCCTGCCGGCGGCCCGGGGCGGGATCTTCGCCGCCGCCAGCGTGGCCTGGGCGCGCAGTCTCGGCGAGTTCGGCCCCATCCTCGTTTTCGCCGGCGCGACCCGGATGAAAACCGAGGTGCTCCCCACGAGCGTCTGGCTCGCCTGGAGTGTCGGAGAACTCGAGCAGGGTGTCGCCGTGAGCCTGCTCATGATCGCGATTTCGATGATCGTGCTTGTCGCGGTGAAGATGACGGGGGAACGAGTTTAGAGAATGGAAAGGATGAGTGATACAATCAGGCATTTGCGGCCATTCGCGTGTCATTCGCGCCCATTCGCGTTTTCTTCCTTCAACGCGAATGACCTCAAATATTCGCGAATTTTCGCGAATGAAGGGAAGAAGATTTCATGATCCGGCTCGAAAACATCTCTTGGACCGCTCCGGGGAAAGGCCGTTCGCCCATCCTCGACGGGGTCTCGTTCGAGATTCCTTCGGCGTCGTATGCCGTTCTCATGGGCCGCACCGGATCGGGCAAGACGACCCTGCTCGAGATCCTCTGTGGTTTGCGTGCCCCGACTTCGGGAACCATCCGGATCGATGGCCGCGAGGTGACGGCTCTGCCACCGGGAGAACGCGGCATCGGTTACGTGCCGCAGGATGGGGCGCTCTTCCCGACCCTGACCGTGCGCGAACAGATCGCATTCGGCCTGCGCATGCGCGGCGTGGCCGCCGACGAGATCGCGACCCGCGTCCTCGAAGCGGCGGAGGGCGTCGGCGTCTCCGAGTTGCTCGACCGGCTGCCCCCGGGACTTTCCGGCGGCGAACGGCAGCGTGTCGCTCTCGCCCGGGCCCTCGTCGTGAAGCCGTCGGTGCTTCTCCTTGATGAACCGCTCGCCTCGGTCGACGAGGAAACGCAGGATGACCTCATGGAATTGCTTCAACGGACCCAGCGCGAGCACCGCATCACTGTTCTCCACGTGACCCATTCCCGGCGCGAGGCGGAGGGATTGGGTGAAATGCATTTGCGACTCGAGGACGGAGGCGTCCTCGCTAAACCCACGCTGAGATGAGCGAACTCACCGACGAGGAGCGTGCCATCTATGAATGGCAGATGTGGGTGCCCGGCATGGGCGAGACCGGACAGGGTCGGCTCAAGGACACGACCGTCTTCATTTCCCGGGTCGGCGGTCTCGGCGGCGTCGTCGCCCTCGAACTGGCCGCGGCCGGAGTGGGCCGGCTCATCCTCGCCCACGCCGGGAACCTGAAGGCCTCCGACTTGAACCGCCAGCTCCTGCAAACCCACGACCATCTCGGCAAGCCACGCATCGAGAGCATCGTGCGGCGGCTCCGCGAGCTGAATCCCCGCTGCGAAGTGACCGGTTTTGGTGAGAATGTCAGGGAAGACAACGTGAGGCGACTCGTGGAAGGCGCCGACATTCTCGTCGACGCCGCTCCGATGTTCCAGGAGCGACTCGCCCTCAACCGCGTCGCCTTCGCCCTCGGTAAACCGCTCGTCGAGTGCGCCATGTATGCGATGACTGCGCAGATCACGACCTTTCTGCCGGGCCGCACCGGCTGCCTCGAATGCCAGGTGCCGGAAGTGCCCGCGGATTGGAAGCGCCAGTTCCCCGTCTTTGGCGCGGTCAGCGGCACGGTCGGCTGCCTCGGCGCGATGGAGGTGATCAAACTCGCCACCGGTCTAGGCGAGCCGCTCGCGGACACGATGCTGACGATGGACCTCTCCACGATGCGCTTCCGCCGTGTCGCGATGCAACGCCGGCCCGATTGCGCGGTTTGCGGAGAGGCGGGGATGGAGTAGGGGAGTGGTGGAATGATGCACTACCGGATTCACAGCGTCGTCCTTGCCTGGTTCGCCCTTGTGGCCGGGCTGCGCGCGGAAACGCAGGTGAGCTCCCTTTTTTTTGCCAACCGGACGGTGGAGTATGTCCCAGGCACCTTGCCGCTGATCATTGCGGCACCACACGGGGGGCAGCTCGAGCCGGCCGCGATTCCTAATCGGAAGGACGGAGTGACGACCCGTGATGCCGAGACCGACCTGCTCGCGATCGAACTCGCCGAAGCCATTGCACGCCGCGTCGGAGCCCGGCCCCATCTGATTCTCTGTCACCTCCACCGCAAGAAGGTCGATTGCAACCGCGACGCCCTTACCGGAACGGGCGGAAATCCGAAGGCCCTCGCGACGTGGCGGGCGTTTCATGACGTGATCGGCAAGGCGCGTGCTGCGGCTGCGCGCGGGCTTTTTCTCGACCTGCACGGGCATTCACATCCTGCCCCCAGGGTGGAGATCGGATACCTGCTGAGTACGGAGCGGTTGCGGGAAACAGGACCGGGACTGTCTGCTCTCGCGCAGGTCTCCAGTCTCGCGTCGATGGCGAGGAGGAGTCCCGGGACGTTCGAAGGCCTTTTGCGCGGCCCTCTCAGTTTGGGAGGTTTGTTAGAAGAAGCGGGCTATCCATCGGTTCCTTCTCCGACTACTCCGCATCCGGGAGAGGATCCCTACTTCCGCGGGGGTTACAACACGGCCCGTTACCGCACCGGTGGGGCGGACGATGGATTTTTTTCCCTGCAGATCGAGTGCCCGAAGCCGGGGATCCGGGACACGGTCGAAAACCGCCGGCGTTTTGCGGAGGTCCTCGCCGCCGTGCTGGAGGAATGGCTGGCGCATCACGCCGGGATCCGGTTGGGTAAAGGCATGACGGCCGACGGGAAGGGTGAAAGCGAGTGAGTCCAACGTCTCAACGGCTTTCGAGTTCCTTCATCTTCGCCGCGAGCAACATGACCATGGCGGCCCCGCGCCCGTCGGGTCCGAGGATGGCCTCGCGCCGGTAGTAGTCCTCGAGAGACGGCTGTTTTCCGGTTCCGGTGCAAACGTTGACAAACTGGCGGCCGTCAGTGGAGACATACATCTTGATCGCCGACCAGGCCGAGTCGAGTCGCGAAGACCAGTCGGCTCCCGGGAGCCAGCCCTTTTCCACGGAAACGGCGATGGCGTAGGCGATCATCGCGGTGGAGGTGAGTTCGGCATAGCTGTCGGGATGATCGATGATCTGGTGCCACATGCCATCGCTGTCCTGATGCAGGGAGATGGCACCGAGATGGGCCACAAGGGCGTCGCGCATCTCGGCATAACCCTCGTGATCTTCGGGAAATTCTTGCAATGTCAGGGCCAGGCCGAGGGCGGGGAATCCGTTGCCACGACCCCACGCCGCCTCGTCGAGAGGCGAGTGACGGTAGATCCCGTCGTCTCGGCGGCAAAGCCCGGCGATGAAGCGGAAATTGCGGAGAGCGGCGTCGAAATAACGCTTCTCGCCCGAGATCCGGCCGGCATGGGCGAGGATGGGGCTGGCCATGAAAACGGCGTCGCTCATCTCGTTGTGCGTCGGCATGGCCTCGAGAGGAATTCCGGAAGGGTCGAAGGCCATGTCGGCGACGGCGAGGACGCGCGCTTTCGCCCAGTCTTCATCGATAGTGGCGTAAAGCAGCGTGCCGGCAATCTCGCCACCGTTGTTGGGGAGGGCCGGCTTTTTGGCAAGTTGACTCCTGCCAAGTTCGGCGGCGCGATGCGCGAGACCTCCCTCGCTACGGGCGATCACGGCAAGAGCCTCGATGTAGGAGCCGCTGAACTGATCACCATAGTGGGCCGCGACCTGAGTGAGAACCTCCTGGGGCGTACGCGAAACACGAGCCAGCATTTCTTCCTTCGCGGAGGAAAGACCTGTGTCGATCTTTGGCAGCACGACCGATTCCTGTGTGCCGTCGGAGGACTCGCGGTTGAGAAAGACGTCCACCATGCCGACACCGGCGGGTGGATGATTCCGCAGGGCTTCGCCGAGGGCACGCCCCGCGGGAGTGTCGGGGACAAAGACAGCATCGGGCGCGGCAAGACCGATCCAGCGCCAGATCGCGTGAGCGGACGATTGCTCCGGAGCAAACGCCGGGCCGGTCGGGGGAAAGGCGGTCGTGTCTAGCGGGGCGAGCAGTCCGAGCCAGTCGTTGTCGGGCGAGAGTTTCGGTGCGACCTCCTGCGGGATGTGTTTGCCAAAGTGGATGATGCGGTAGGCGTTCGAGGGAAGGTAGCGCGTGCCACCTCCCGCCCAAGCCATGATGGGCGTGCCGGTGGTATCGCGGCCGATGGGATAGGTGTGGTAAAGGCTTTCGCTGAGTTCGGAAGATGGGTGGACGGAGATATCGAGTTTGGAGAGCACCTCCTTCGAGGCGGCGTCGTGATAGACAAAACTGCCGGGGCCGATCTCGAAGCGCGGCCGGACGCCAATGCTCCCTTCCTCCAGACGGAGAGATTGGATGACGAGGCTGGCGGATGACTCGTAGGGGCGATCGGGGGTTCCGGAGACTCCTCGGATCGAGAGGAAACCGGGCGGCGAAGAGGTGAAAAAGAGGCAATTGCTCAGGCTGTGACGGCCGCCCTCAAGTTGAACCGGACCGCTGAAACGGCACTCCGCGTGATAGGACTCCGCGGCATCGCGGGAGAGAAAACTCGCCTTTTGACCGATGAAGGCTCCTCCCCGGATCCAGCATTCCGCATCACCGCTCACCGCGAAGCCAGCGCCTTGGTTCTCCTGTGAATGGATGCCAAAGAACTGAAACCCGCGGCTCTTTCCTCCGACGGCAATCCCGTCGCCGACGAAATTTTGGAGGTTGATCTGGAAGACCTTCACGTTGCGGTTGTTCCCCATCGCCAGGATGCCGTGCTCACGCTGGCCTTCCCCATCGAGCGTCACTCCATTTCCATCGAGAACGAGCCCGCTGGGAGCCTTGCTGAGGTCGATGCTCTGCCGATAGACCGCTTTTTCCGGTTGCAGGACGACCCGGTCACCGGGGCCCGACTTGTCCACCGCCGCCTGCGCGGTCGCGAGGGGAGTATTGATGGAGCCGTCGTTGGTATCGGCTCCGGTTTCAGGATTGACGATCCAGTCGCGGGCCGGGGAAGTGGTGGAGAAGAAAGCTACTAACAAAATCAGAAGAAATGCGAGTTTCTTCCCGGTAGTCCCGATGTCACGGAAGGTCTTCATTTCTTCTCTAACTCTGCAACAATGCCACGACCTCGTCCCGCAGCGCCGCATTCGTCGCGAGTGCCTCGCCGCCATCGATGCGGCCCTCGTTGCCTGACCAATCACCAAAATAGCCGCCCGCTTCGCGGAAGATCGGCGGGAAGGGACCGCAATCCCACACCGCCATGACGGGATCGAGCATGATCTCGGCCCGGCCGGTCGCGACGAGGAGATAGCCGTAGGCATCGCACCAACCCGCATTGTAATAGACCGCCTTCTGGAGCCGGTCCCACTTGGCGCCTTTGCCGTTCTTGCCGAAGTAGGCGGTGTCGATGTGGGCGCAGACGGCGCGGTTGAGCTCGGTCACTTCGGAGACGCGGGCGGGTTTGCCATTCCACCAGGCTCCGCAGCCGGTCGCGGCGGAGATGGTTTCGTTCAGCGCGGGAAAGTGGGCACAGCCGACCTCGACCTTGCCGCCAATTTCGAGGGCGAGGAGCACGCCGTAGAGCGGCACGCCGTGAGTGAAGGATTTCGTCCCGTCGATGGGGTCGATGATCCAGCGATACTCCGAGCCGCCCGAGGACGCGCCGAATTCCTCGCCGACGATCTCATGTCCGGGGAAGGTTTCGGCGATGCGTTGGCGGATCAACTCCTCGGCTCTCCGGTCGGCGACGGTCACGGGTGTGTCGTCGGCCTTGAACTCGGGTCGGGCCGCGTCGGTGAGGAAATATTCCAGAGTGAGCGCTCCGGCCTCGCGGGCGGTCGTCTCGGCGAATCGGAGGAAGTCTTGGAGCATTGTCAGGAACTAAGAGGGTTGCCTCGCGGACTCGACCGGGTCAACTCAGGGTTTCTCCGGTGCGGTCGCGATCTCGACCTTCACGCTGCCCGAAGGAGTCGCGTCGCCGTCGAGATCGGTGAGGGCATACTGGATGCCATCGAGCATGTGCTGGAGCGCTGCCTTGTTGGCAAAGGTGAGGTCGTTGTGGCCGAGGTTGGTGAAGAAGAGACGGCCTTTTCCGATTTCGCGACACCAGGAGACGGGCACATCGACATCGGCGGGCGCGGTGCCCTTGAGCTTCTCCTTGTCCTTGTCGTTGGCGAGGGGTTTCTGGTTTTCGGCCTTTGACAAGTCGAGACTGAGGAGGACGCGGAGCTTGTCGCGGCCCTGGAAATTCTCGGGTTTGTACCAGTAGATCTCGTCCTTGTGCCAGAAGCCCTTGCCTCCGAAGGCCGCGTTGAGAGGGTGCGAGGGATCCTCGACCTTGAAGGCCCAGGTGCCTCCGGCTCCCCAGGGATGGCCGTTGAAGATGCCGCCGATGAGGGCGATGCCTTCTTCCCAACCGCCGAAATTGTCGGCCGCGGCGTGGAAGCCGACGATGCCCTTGCCTCCGTTGACGAAGTCGAGGATCGCGGCCTTGTGCGCTTCGTCGGGCTTGAGTCCGGTGGTGTTGTTGAAGATGATCGCGTCATACTGGGCGAGATTCTCCTTCGTGAAGACGGAATATTGGTCGGCGAAGTCGGCGGAGAAGGCGCCGGTCTTTTCAGCGATCGCCTTCATGGCATAATTGCAGAAGGGGATCGAGGTGTGGATGAAACCTTCGCATCGGTAGAAGACGAGGACCTTGTGCGCCGCCTTCGGTTTCGTCGTGGCGGTCGGGAGATTCGCCTCGATTTGGGCCTTGTGCTCGGCCGTGGGAGTATCGCCGAATCGCTCGGCGGCTTTCTCTTCCCAGGTCTTGGGTTTTTCTGGCTTCGCCGGATTCTGGGCGACGAGGAGGCAGACGGAGGTGAAGGCTCCGAGTGCGATGGCGAGGGTGCGTTTTTTCATGATGGGGAAAGCGTCGGGAGTGTAGCGGATTTGAGGCCGTAGCAAAATGGTTAAAGCCCCTTTTTGGCGCGGCGGAACCGACTTTTTCGCGTATCACCCTCGTCCGGTGCCGGGGGCGTCGGGGTGGCGGGAGTGGCTGGCGGACCCGGCGCGGGTTCGGTGACGGGAGTGGGCGTGACGACGGCGGACCGGACGGGTCGAGGACGGCGCGCCAGAAATTTCGAAAGGTCGAGCAGTGGCAACCGCCACCCGGTGCGGGTGATGAGGGCTTCGAGGAGAAAGATCACGAGGGCGGCGGCGACGAGGGGGAGGAAAATGGGCTCGAGCCCGGAATCGGTGGGGCGACGCCAGGCTTTGGTGAGATCGACGAGTTCGCCACCGCCGCTCGCGGTCGCCGTTTCGCGGAGCTCGGCGAGGCGTTCTTTTTCGAAGCGCCACTCCGACCCCGACCCGACGACGACGGGACCGATTGGCAGGGCAACTCCGCCAACCTGGAGCGCGGCCCGGATCGGCGTGCTTTCTTCAAGGGCGGTGGTGACGGAGTAATGCCCGGGGGCGAGTCGTTCCCAGGTCAATTCGCGTCGTTTTCCATCGCGATAGCCGGATTGAAGAATGACGCGGGGTGGGGTCGTGGAAAGGCGCGACTCCCAGGGATCGGCGTCGTAGTAGAGGTCGAGGGTCCATTGGGAGCCATCGAGGCGATGGCGCACGCCGAGTCCCGGGGGCACTTCGTCGCCCATGAGCCAGCGGGTGAGGGTCTGAAGAAAATCGCCGTATTGATTCCAGCCCCGTGTTTTTTCCGAGAAGTCGCCACCGAGAGGGAAGGAGACCGCCGCGGTGCGGCCGATGCCCCGGCGCCCGAAGGCGACAAGAGGGGCGGCGTAGGTGTCGGTCGAGATGAGGGCGGCCTGATCGCCCTCGCGCAGGTAGCTGAGATTGTAGCCATCGACTTCGGGAAGCCACGCGGCGTCGCGGCGTGCGAGTTCCTGCCAGCGCCCCGTCGTCTTCGCTCCGGTGGGATCTTCGATGAAGGACGACCGGGCCACCGTGACGGTCTCTTGCGCGAAGATATTGGGGAGTTCTCCCGGCACTTCGGTGAAGAAGATGCGGCCTTCCCCCCGTTTAGCGATGTCTTCGAGGAGGGCTGCATCGGGATCGCCGCGAGTGCCCATCCCGATGACGCTGAGGGTCGCACCGTTCGCTCGCATTTCCTCGATCAGCTTCACGTAGTCGCCGGGTTCCTCGGAATCGGCTGCGTCGCTGAAGAGGATGATGTGTCGCTGTCCTTGCGGAGCTTTCTTGAGGACCTCCCAGGCGGCCTTGAGCCCCTCGTAGACAAAAATTCCGCCGCCCATCGACTCGATCCGACGGATGCGGTCGTTCAGCTCGCCGCGGCTCTGTCCGACATTGAGGAGCGGCGCGATCTGATGGGCCTGGCTGTCGACGGCGAAGACGGTGACCGCGTCCATCGTGCCGAGGAGCTCGACGGCGCGGGCCGCCCCTTCGTTGGCGAGCTGCATTTTGGTGTGTCCGCTAGGGGTCGTCGCGGCCATCGAGCCCGATCGGTCCATCACGATGGCCATGGCCACTCCGAGCTTGCGATGTTCACTCTTCAACTCCATCGAGACGGGAAGGAGCGGATCGACCGCCGACTCGTAATAGCCGCCTGACCCAAAACTACGGTGGCCGCCGGCCATGAGCAGACCGCCGCCTTGGTCGCTGACGTAAAAGGGGAGGGCTCCGAGAAAATCGCCGGGCAGCTCGTAGGCAGGGACGTTGTTGAGGATCACCGCCTTCACTCCGGTGAGGGCCCCGGGATTCAGCGAAAGGGGATCCTCGACCACGGCAACTTCGAAACCCTGGGCGCGCAACACCGGAGCAACGGGGTCGTTTTGATAGGCGGTGATGAGGAGCAGGCGGGGGCCCGCGGCGACTTCGATCCAGCGCTCGTGCGAGTTGTTTCCGACGTGGGCGTCGTCCGGGGGAGTGATCGCGACCCGGTAGCGGTGCCCCCCCGGCTCTGCGACACGGTCGGAGAAACGAAAGCGCCCCGTCCCGTTCTTCACCGCCACCTCTCCTTGGTAAAGACGCGATTCGCCCCGGAAGATCTCGAGGGGGACGGTGCCATCGCGCGTGCCCTCGATGCGGACGTCGACAAGGAAGGGCTCGCCCACCTGGACGCGCTCCGGCATGGTGAGACCGGCGACCTGATAGTCGGTCAACTCCGGAGCCCTCACGAGCCGGTAGTCGAGCGGCACCGCCGAATCGATGAGCTTGGCCGAGGCCCCGGTGAGAGGCTCGGTGCTGTAGCCGTCGGTGAAGAGGAGCACCCGGTTGTGACGGGTTGGATCCATCCTCGCGAGCGTCTCGAGCAGGGCGAGGTCGGTGCGGGTCTGATCACGATTGCCGGGATAGATGGCGCTCTCCGCATTTCCAAGAGGAATCACCTCAGAAGCATAGTCGAGTAAATGGAGACGGTGACTCTCGCCCGGACGAGAACGCTCGAGCAGGGTTCGCCACTCCGTTTCCGAGGCATCGACGAGATCCTGGGCCGAGCGCGAGCGGTCAAAGAGGACCCAGAGATCGATCCCACCCGATTTCAGGACGACCCGGGGATCGCAGAGCAGCAGGGTGAGGAGGATCAGAAAGAGCGCCCGTAGCGGCCGCCAGAGCTCGAGGCGGCGGAAGCGCCAGGCGAGCAAAACCCAGATCGGCAGCAAAAAGAGGAACTGGGGCGCGGTGAGAGTCATTCCAAAAGTCTGTGAGCAGTCTAGGAGATGGCCGGGCGGGGGAAAGCTGAAAGTTGCGCGTCTGTGTTCGATTGGATGCCTACGATTTACTCAGGGTTACTTAAATATTTAGAGAACTTTCTCAAATTCGATAATGATTTATGAAAAAGAAATTGATGAAACCATAAATAAATGAAATTATTAGACAGCCGATCAGGCTTTCATGGTATGAAAACGATCCGATTCCTCTACCTCCTTCTTCTAGGGACTCTCGCGATCCCTGTCGCGAGCGATGCCCAGATCGCGGATAACGACGCGTCTATCTCAGTCCTCGCGGTGCAGTGCGCGGTGAGTTCCGGCTTTTCGGCGGGCGAGTACGAAGATTATTGCCGCCGTCTCGCCAAGACGCTCTCCATGCTTTCCAGCGCCCAGCAGACCCGGGTCTTCGGGTACCTGCCCATGCCGGGGGCGGCATCGCTTGGTGACTCCACGCCAGAGACGAGTGCGGCCACCGGTTCGACGGAAAGCGACATCAAGTCGCCCGCTGAAAGCAACTCACTGCCCGCGTCAACACCGACATCGGGATCTAACGAAGTAGGCGCGAAGGAAACAACGCCTGCCACGACCCCGACTCAGTCCAACAGTATTCTGGACATGGTGGGGCGATTCAACAGCTTGTTTGACGGCACGGCTTCCGTTTCCGCTTCCACGCCGGTCGTTTCGGCGGGCGTCAACGCGTCAGTGGGGGAGAACGCCTCATCGAGCGGATCCTCTACCCTGCCGGCAAATCTCGGTGCACTGGTCTCGGCGAACGCGACGGCGTCCAACGGCTCTAATTCCAACTCCTTGGGTGCCAACGCGAATGCGAACACCGGAGGGGCGCTGAAAGCGGGCAACTCCGGTAGTTCGAATGGATGGAATTCGCTGGTTGCTTGGTTCCAAGCCGCCGAAGCCGCCTACAAGGCCGGAACCCTGAGTTCCTTCCTCAAAGGAGGAAATTGATCCTTTTGGTCCGAGTCTCCGGACTCGAAGAAGGTATACAATTCGCGTTGCGGGGCGGGCCGATCCGGTTCACGATTGCGCCCATGTCCTCTTTAGCGAACCAAGCCGCCGTGATCACCGGTGGCGGATCCGGCATTGGCCGGGCCATCAGTGAAGCGTTTGCCAGCGCCGGTGCTGCCGTCGCCATTTTTGATCTCGACGAAGCTGCCGCCGGCGAGACTGTCACCGCCATCGAAGCAGCCGGCGGCCGAGCGAAGTTTTTCCGTTGCGACGTCTCCGATGCTGCTTCGGTGGATGCCGCCGTCACTGGTGCCCGCGAAGCCTTTGGTGGCATCCGCATCCTCGTGAACAACGCCGGTATCGCCAACATCGGCACCGCGACGAACACCGGCGAAAGCGATTTCGACCGCGTCATGCGCGTGAATGTGAAAGGCGTCTACCTCTGTCTCCAGGCCGTCCTGCCCGTCATGGTCGAGAGTGGCGGCGGAGTCGTCCTCAATATGTCGAGCATCGCCGCGATCACCGGATTGAAAGACCGCTTTGCCTATTCCGCAAGCAAGGGCGCCGTCCACACCATGACCCTCTCCGTCGCGGCCGACTACCTCCAGCACGGGATCCGTTGCAACGCGATCTGCCCCGCCCGCGTCCACACGCCCTTTGTCGATGGGTATCTCGCGAAAAACTACCCCGACAACCGCGACGAGATGTTCGAAAAACTCTCGAAGGTCCAGCCCATCGGTCGCATGGCCCGGCCCGGAGAGATTGCCAAACTGGCTCTCTATCTTTGCAGCGAAGATGCCTCCTACATCACCGCGCAGACCTTCAACATCGATGGCGGCTACATGAACCTCCGCAACTGATCACCCCGCCCGTGCGTAAACTTTCCGATCCTTCGAAACCCAACCCATCCATCCATCCGATCATGAAAAAACTCCTCATCGCCGCCCTCGCCCTTGCCGTGCTGCCGCTCTTCGCCGAAGATTCCGTGCACGACTTCAAGGTGAAGAACATCAAGGGCGAAGACGTCGATCTTTCCAGCTACAAGGGCAAGGTCCTCCTCATCGTCAACGTCGCCTCGAAGTGCGGAGCGACGCCCCAATACGATCCGCTTCAATCGATCTACGCGAAGTACGCCGACAAGGGCCTCGTCGTGATGGGGTTCCCCGCGAACAACTTCGGCGGGCAGGAACCTGGCACCGAGGAAGAGATCGCCGAATTCTGCACCTCGAAGTATTCCGTCGCCTTCCCGATGTTTTCAAAGGTGTCGGTCAAGGGTGATGACAAGGCACCGCTCTTCACCTACCTCACATCCGCCGAGAACCCCGACAAGCAGGGCGACATCGGTTGGAACTTCGAGAAGTTCCTCATCGGCAAGGATGGCAAGCTCATCCGTCGTTTCGCGACGAAGACCAAGCCCGATGACGGCGAGGTCGTCGCCGCGATCGAGAAGGCGCTTGCAGAGTGATCCGACTCACTTCTTGCGCCAGATTTCCACGTCGTCGACGACCGCGTTGCGCGGCACGGAGAGGCGCAAGAGACGTTTCGTGGGGTGGGCGATTCCCGGAGAGGAGAATCTGCCCACCTCTTTCCCATCGATCACGACTGTGATCTCTTCGCCCGTCACCAAGACGAGCAGGTCGTGCCAGGCGCCGATCGCGGTCTCGTGGGGAAAAGCCTGTTCCTTTCCGACAAGCGCAGCCTTTTGTTCCTCGGTCAGGGGAGTCTTGGCCAGGCGCGCTTCGCGGATGTCGATCCGCATGTTGCCCGTCTTCAGGTCCTGACAAACCACCCGTTTCGGCGCGATTCTGGTGGCAAAAAGGTGCCCGGCGTGAACCTCCTTGAATTCGAGATCGGCGAAATTCAGGCCGAGCTCGTCCTTCGCGTCTTCAAGTTGGAAGCGCAACCCCACCGCTCCATCCGTGAAGGGTGCGGGATGGGTAACCGAGACGGCATGATCGGCTTCGGGCGAAAGATAGATGTACATCGCCCCATCGCGCAGATCGACCTGCTTGTTTCCCTTCGCGCGGCTCTTGCTGTTGGTATTCCATCCCTTGCCCGGTTCGTCCTTGATCTCCTGCGATTCGCTGCGCTCGAAATCGTCGGAAAAGAGCAATTCCCCGTGTTCATCAGCAGAGAGCAAAAGCGATAAGGCGACAAAGGCGGTCACGGAAAAATATAGGGTGCGATTCATGGCGGAGGGATAACGAAAATTCCAAAGGAAGGAAAGCCTCTTTTTGCATCCAAAGCTCACCAAAAGGGAGGGGGCAGAAGGAGGCTCGGATCAGGATTTTATGGGGCAGGGGCATTCGATGCCCGCATGGCATCCTTCTGCAAATCCCTCAGCACCCGCAGTTCCCCCCAGTGGGCACCGCGCATGCGACGGGCACCGGTCGTGCGTTTTTCACCGAAACGTTGTCGCAGGGTTTGTTCGCGCTCGAAGACCGCATTCACAAACGTCGCCGTGCCCAGCACCGCTCCGTCGCAGAAGTAGCGCACCCGGTGGCGCAGCGCGACCGGCACGGGCATTTGCCCGCCTTGCTCAACGACCGCATCGATTTCCGCTTCGCTGAAGCCCCGGCGGCCCGCCTGCCCGAGCTGCGGATCGCCTTTCACCTCGCGGCCTTCGTCATACAAAAACATCCGGTAGCGTGCCGAGGTGCGCCGCCAGTCGTTCTGGAAATCCGGATCGCTCAGCGCCTCGGTCAGGATCACCCCGAGACCATCCCGCGCTTTCTTTCCCCGGCTTCCGCCCGCGACCGCTTCCGCGTAGCCGCACCAGCGGTAGTCCTCCGGTTTGGTGACGAGGCCCGCCCGCACCGGATTGAGATCGATGTAGGCCGAGATCGTGAGAAGGGCCTTCTCGCAGTCTTCCACCAGCACGCTCTTGTAACGCCCCTCCCAGAGCGTCCCGGTCCGGCCGAGGCGTTTGTTCATGTAGAAGGTCACACGGAGTTTCACCTCCTTCAGAAAGAGCCCCAGATCGCCCCGTCGTCGTTCGTAGCGGTCGAGGATTTCCTTGTGCCAGGCCTCGTCACCGGCGGCCCGGGCCCGATCGAGTTCCTGTTTCACTGCCTCGACCGTGTCCCCATCGTAGAGCAGCGGCAGCACTTCGAGCAGGCCTTCTTCATCGAGAGGTGGGAGTGTTTCCCGGTCCGGCACTTCGAGGAGAAGGTGAAAGTGGTTGGACATCAGGCAATAAGTCACCAGCCGGACGCCGGTGAAAGCCTCCTGGTTGCGAAGGATCTTGCGAAAGACCTCCTTGTCGCGGGCCTCAAAGACCCTGCGTTTGTCGACGACGCGAGAAACCACGTGATAGAAGGATCTGCCCTGTCCAAGAAGTCGTGCGGTTCTCATATTGGGGGTAGCGAAGTGGAATTCAGCGCCGGGCGAAAGTTGATCATCAAATTCCGTCCGTCAACGTCCGTCAATTGCTTGCTATTTGTCTGTCCCTTTATACTTAAAGGTCAGTTTAAAAGTTTCGGCTGCTGGCAATGAAGGGTGGGGTGCGCGGGGCCTATCGCATCGGAAGCGAGAGGTGGCCCTGTTGATGAACGAGACGGGCGTATTCGATCTGGTTCATCACCTCCTGATTGTATTGCTCGACCCAGCCGGAAAGGCAGAAGGCGTCGACAATCCACCAGATGGCCATCGCGAACAGGCCAATAAATCCGACGCAGACGTAGCAGAGGGGGATTGAGACGAGGGAGATGATGAGCATGGCCGCACCCGATCCGGCCCGGTTGCAGTAAAAGCGATGCCCTCCGAAGAGACCGAGGAACCACCACAACAGGAAGGCGATCAGGGTGTCCTTCTTCCTGACATGGAAGGCCATCATGACGGTCGCGTCGGTGATTTGCATGGCTGCTTTGGTGGCGGAATGGGAGAGAATGGCCGGAATTCCCTGACCGGATCAAGTCTTCTTTTGGGATTCTTCCGCCGCCGCGTTGCCACGTAGGTGGACGACGCGTTGCGGAAAGGGGATCTCGATTCCGGCGGATTTGAAGCGCTCGTAGATGAGGGAGTTGATGCGGTGCGTCATCTCGAGGCGCTGCTCGGTGCTCGCGAGAAAGCAACGCAGGGTGAAATTCAGGCTGCTGTCGGCGAACTGCTCGAAGACGGCGGCAGGAGCGGGATCTTTGAGCACCTCTGGCTGACTCGTGGCGATATCGAGGAGAATCCCGCGGGCGAGGTGGATGTCGGATCCATAGGCGATCCCGACGGGAAAAACGAGGCGGGTGACGGGGCTGGAAAGGGTCCAGTTCATGATCGTGCCGGTGACGAATTCCTTGTTCGGCACGATGAATTCCTTCTTGTCCCAGTTCGTGATCGTGGTCGCGCGGATGCGGATTTTCGTGACGACTCCATCGACGCCTCCGACGGTGACGATGTCTCCGACGCGGATGGGGCGTTCGAAGAGGAGGATGAGCCCGCTCACGAAATTCGCCACGACTTCCTGGAGGCCGAAACCGAGGCCTACCGAGAGAGCGGCGGCGATCCAGCCGAAGCGCGACCAGTCGAGTCCGATCGTCTGGAAGGCGACGGCGGCACCGATGGCGATGACGAAATACTGGCAGAGCGTGATAACGGCATTCCTCACGCCGCTCTCGAGTTCGAGGGCGCGGAGGAATCCGAGTTCGAGCAGGCCGGGCAGATTCTGGAAAATGATTCCAGTGATCACGCTGATGATGACGAGCCAGATGAGGTCGCTCGCGCTGATGCCTGCGAAAAGGGTGCGGGTATCGAGATATTTCAGCGCGGGCAGCGCATCCGACCAAGCGAGCCAGCAGCCGAAGAGGGCGGCCAGGGTGACAACGGCGCGGATGAGATGGCGGGATTGCTCTCCCACCTGGGTCCAGTCGATGGGCTCGTCTTCCTCCGGGGGAAAAATCACCTCTTCGCGGAGGGTGGGATCGATCTCGTCGATGGGCGATTCGGTGCCCGCGGCTTCGGCGGCGGCTCGCCGGGCTTCGCGTTGGGCGAGGGCGTCGGCGAGGGCCATGCGCCTTCCGTGGAGTGCGGCCCATCGCGTGAGAAGCGCGTAGATGAGGGTGGCGGCGAAGACGACAAAGCCGGTCTTCTGCATCAGGTAAGCCATCGCCACGGCGGTGAGGAAGTGACCCATCACCGCGAGGATGGCGAGCGCGACCGGCAGCAGGATAAAGAAGGTGGTCCACAGCCGGCGCAATTTGAGGAATCGCGAGGTGGGTTTTTCCATCTGCGCGAGGATGCCGGTATTGCTCTTGAAAAAGGCGCGGAGAATGACGGAGACGGAGAGCATCGCGATGATGAAGACGAGTCTCCCCGGGCCCTGGAACGCGGCGAGGTCGCCGCCATTGTACCACCAGATCGCGAGGAGGAGGTGGGCGGGGAGATAAAGGAAAATCAGCCCCATGAGCCCACGATGGAGCGGATCTAGGACCCGGCGTTTCCAGCGGAAATGCGCCTCGGCGACGCCGCCGGTCCAGCAGAGCACGGCGGAAAAGCGCAGGACGAGGAGAAGGGCCGAAGGTGCCATGAGCCCTTTCCCGAGAGCAAAGGTGGTGGAGGTGCTCTGCGGGTCGCTCGTGAAGACCCAGCCGAAAAAGAGGAGCAGGATGGGCACGGGGAGGGCGAGCCAGAGCGAGATGGCGAGAGCTCGCAGCGTGTTGCTGATGCGATCGGTGGAGACGCGACGGGTCTGTGTGGCGGATTCCGCGAGGAGGCGTCGCAGGCGGCGGCGGGGGAGAAGAAGGACGGCGGCGAGGAGCACGGCGAGGAGCCATTTGCCCGGATGGATTCTCACGACGGCGCGACCGTAGTCGCTGATTGCCTCGGGTCCGACGAGGGCGAGAAAGGCGGTGCGCATTCCGGTGAAGGCGTTCTTCCCCAGAGGCGGTGCGCTCGCCGCCCAGATGAGGCGTTCCCCGAGGTAGTCGCGCAGCGCCGCGGATTCAGCGAGGATTTCGCTCACGACGAGATCGGTCTCGCCGAGGAGGGTGGCGAGGCGGCGGTTCGCGTCGATCGAGTCCTGCCGGAGCTTGATTCGATTGGCGACGAACTCGGTGAGACCGCCCCGCAGTTTCGCGAGGTCCTCCTCGGAGACTCCTTTGGTGCGGAAAAGATCGAGCAACTCTTCGACCTGGCCCTCGGGTGAGGGGAGGGTATCGAGTTCGCGATCGGCGCGGAAGGCATCGAGCCGGGCGGTCGAGATGGCCTTGCGTCGCTCGCTCATTTCGTTGCGCAGGGTCTGCGGGGTCGGCAGGGTGCGGCGCAAATCGAGGACGATTTCCGAGAAGGAATCTTCCAGCCCTCCGATCTCGATCTGGGCACGGATGTTTTCCGACTCGCGGCGGAGACGCTCGAGTTCGTCTTCGGATTGATTCTTCTCCGCGTCCGCCGCAGAGATGCGTCCGAGGAGAGCCTGATTCGTCTGGGCGAGGTCGCGGGTTTCCTTGACGAGCGCCTTGATCCCCGGATCATTCGAGACCGCCTGCAGGCCGAGTTCGGTGATGAGCCTCTCCGTTTCTCCGATGCGTGCGTTGACGAGTTCGCCGCTGCGGCTCTCGAGACGGCTGGCCCGTTCCCGCGCGTAACCGAGATCGGAACTGGCGAGATCCCGCCTCGCCTGGAGGAGATCGCGGCGGTTGTCGAAGGAGAGCGACTCTTGCTCGAGCATGGCGAGTTCGGCCCGCAGCATACGGACAAGGGTCTGATCAAAAGCGAAGTCGGCGCGATCCCTTGGACTCTTGGGAGGGGAGCTGTTCCACTTCGCGAATCCACCCTCCGCTTCGGAGAGTTCACGCGTGGCCGCGACGATGCGTTCGCGGTTCGCCGAGGGGCGGGCTTCGAGGGCGGTGAGCTCGCTCTCGGCATCGCGTACCTGCCGGGTAAGTTCGGAGATGCGGGTGCGCTCGGAGGTGAGGCGGGCATCGATGATCTCAGGACCGGCGTCGGCGGGGAGATCTTCGCTTTGTGCCACCCCTTCCGGGGGACGGCCGGCGCGGCGATTTTCGAGTTCCTTCCGGATCGAGGAGGTTTCCTTGGGACCCTGATCGACGTCCGATTTCAGCGAATCCCGTTGGGCGGCGAAGCCTCCCGTTGCCTCGAGATGTGCGATCGCTTCCTCATATCGTTTCGTGACCGCTTCTTTCGCGGCGTCGTCGAGGGTGGCTTCACTCTTGGCTTCCTCGATCGACTTGAGGAGCCGATCTTTGGTCACCGGTCCTTCGCGCAGGGACGAGGGCGGTCCCGCCGTCTGGGCCGCGAGCGGCGTAGCGATCAGGGTGATAAACAAAAGAGCGAGGGCGTGGAGGACGCGCGGAAAAATCAAAATCATGGGGCAGACCGCAAGTTACATGCAAGCGGGGAAAAAACCACGCCGGGCAAAGGTCATGTGAGGGATGTCAATGTCTTGGTGAACGAGGATCCCTCACCCCCAATGCACCGCCAGCCAAACTGTCGTCTCTTCTGCTGACGTGCTCTCGACGCGGTGCTTCGCGTGGGGCGGGATGTGGAGCCAGTCGCCCGGCTTCATCGCGACCACACGCACCTCGCCGCTGACGGCGTCTTCAAAACTCAGCACGGCCGCTCCCGAGAGCAGGCAGACCCATTCGTGCTCCTCCTGATCGTACCAGAATCCATCGACCGAGGCGTGGCCCTGCGAGACGAGACGCACGATGCGGAGATGGCCGTGACCTTCCGCGAGGACCTCGACAAGCTCCTCGGGCATCGAGGCGGGGACCGTTTCGAAGAGATTCGAGGGGTGCATCCAGTCGCGAGCATGTCGGATGCGTCCGCGTTTGTCGATCCGAAAGAGAGTCGAGGGGTTTTGGAAAAATCTTGTAAAAAACCATAAAATTGATAAACTTAAGAAGTAAGCTCATGCCGTCTCTTTCCAGCCCTCCTTTTCGCGACTCTTTGGGGATGACCCTCTTGTCGGTGAATTGCGCGCTCGACGAGGCGGCGATGTTCCGCGAAGGACTTTCCATCGAAGAGGCGGAGGACATGCGCCGCTGCGCTGCCTGGACGACGACCTATCCGCTGCAGCGCGTGAAAAAACGTCGCCGCTTCGAGGCGATCTGTCCGATGCTGGCCCCTTCCTTGACCTCGCGCGGTCTGGTCTTCGCCCATGTGTCGATGGGCGGGCGCGAGCCCTCGCTCGAGCGGCTCGACGACCTCCTCCGCGAAGCGGCGGATCGTTTCGAAAACGAGGTAACCTGTCCCGATCCGCGGCTGCGTTGTCTCGTCGTCGTCATCCCGGATGTGCGCGGTGGGCGCCTCCTTGAGGCGACCGATCCGCGACGCGGGATCAAGAACGAGCTCCTTCGTCGCGGCATCCTCGTCGGCGAGTTTTTCCCGAGCTGTCCCTTTGCGACGACGTTCAATCCCCGGCTCTTTGCCCTGCGGTCGCCCTCGCCGATGTATGTGCTGCGCAGCTTCATCGAGTCGGACTGGCGTTTCATCTGCCAGATCCCGGAGTGGCAGCAGACCTACCGAGACCGCTTCGGCGAGCCCCCCGCCAAGCTCCGTCATCTCGGCGGTCCGCTCTGGCGGCTGAAACAAAAAATCGGTTGGCGGATCGACGCGCTGCGCCGCCGCTTCGCGCCGGGGTCCTCCGAACCGGGCCAACTCGAAAAATGAGCGAGCCCTTCCGCGTGCGATTGCTGGAAAAGGAAGGCGATCACGTTTCCGGCTCGGGCTCCCCATCGCCATTGAAAAAGGCGGGTGCCTTGCTCGTTCATGAAGATGGCGCGGCCCTTGATGCCCTCGATGAACTCGAGCCCGCTTGGCGACGACTCACTGCGCCGGAGGCGTCCCCGTTCCAGACCTACGCGTGGAACCACGCCTGGTATCGCACATACGCGCTGGGTCACGTGAGGCCGATCCTATTCGAATGGCGTCGGGGCGGCGAGACGGTCGCGATTCTACCCTGTTACCGCGAAGGTAAAACGATCCGTCTCGCGGCCGACCGCATCTGCGATTATCAGGACGTCATCGCCCGCGATGGCGAGGAGGTTGCGGCGTTGCTCGCGGCGGTGCTGGAGTGGATCGCGACGCAGGGGCATGGTGGGCATTGCCGCTTCGAAAGGCTCTCGAGCAGGGGGCTGCTCTACCGGCAGCTCCATGCGACGGGAGGTCTCCCCGATCATTCGCTGTGTTTTGAAAAATCCTTCGCCCCCTGTCCCTACACCGGGCTCCGGGGAGGTCTCGAGAATTACCTCGGCGGTCTGCCACGAAAGCTCCGCCAGGATTTCCGTCATTCCTTGAACCGTCTCGAGCGCGAGGCTCCCGATGCGCGCGTCACGATCCTGCGCGACTTCGAAATTCGCGTCGATGATCTCTGGAACGCGGCGGCCTTTCACATCGAACATTTCCGCAAAGACGGCGAGAGCCCATTCGCCGATCACCGGCTCATCGATCTCCTCGGGCGCGTCGCGAAGGATCCCGAGGCCGGTTTTCAGATCGCCTTTCTCACGCTCTACGGCGATCTCCTTGCGGTCGATTTCGGATTCGTTCGCGGAGGCTGCTACTTCGGCTATCTCACCGCCTTCGACGAGGCGTTCGGGAGGCTCGCGCCGGGCAAATGTCTCCTCCTCAAACGCATCGATCGCTGGATTGCCGAGGACGGCGTGCATACCCTCGATTTTCTCGCGGGCGACGAGGAATACAAACGTGCTTTCACCGGCGACACGGCCTACCAGGTCTGGTCGATGCGCCTGATGCCCGACGACCTCCGCAACCGTCTCCGCCACGCCGGACTCGAGTCCGACAAACAGCTCCGCCAACTCGCCAAGCGCGCCCTCGGCCGCGAGGAAGGCCTGCCGAGGTGAGAGGGATAAGTGGGTTTGTCAGGGTTTCGCGTTGATCTGTTTTTCAATCACCGCGAGGGGCGGCCGCAGTTCCTCCGGAATCGCCGTTTCCTCGATCCTTCCACGCATTTCCGCGAGGGCCTTCGCCGCCTCGTCGGGTCGCTTGGCTTCGAGGAGGAGATCGAGGTGGCGTTGGTAGACGCGGACAAAGCGGTAGGCGGAGGCTTTGGGATCGGAGATCGTGACCGACTTCGCCGAGGCGGCGAGAGCCGACTCCCAGTCACCGGCGTCGGCGTGGTAGCGCGCGATCTCGGCGTGGGCCCATCCGCCGCGCGGGAAAGGCTCGGCAAGGCGGCTCCCGGTCTCGCCGCGGAGCTCCTCGACCGTCAACATCGCCTGATCGACGAGCGGCCGGAAGAGAATCTCGTGCGATCCGAATGCCTTTTCCGTGATCGTCGGGGCAAAGACGACGCGGATGATACGCTCGCGCGTTTCGGCGGTGGGCCGGATCTTCACGTCCGGCGCCTTCGTCTTCAGGATCTGGGTGAAGGTGCTCCAAAAGGGCCCCGACTGCGTGCGCATCTGCGTTCCGATCTTTTCGGCGCGTGAATTATTCAGCGCTTTCGACCAGTCCACCAGCTCCTGCTCGCGGTCCGCCATGGCCGAGGCGATGAGATGGGCGGCGATGAGCACGGTGAAGTTGTCATGGCGGATGAGATCCTCGTCGGGTTCGGAGAGCAGATTGCCGAGGGCGATGGCGTATCCCGTCCACTCTTCCGGTTTCGCGACGGGAGCGCGGTGCTTGAGCGATTCGATGAGCCGCCATGAAAAATGTTCGATGGCCTCGCGACGGTAGTAGGAATCGTTGTTCACTTCCTTCACCGCACGGATGAACTCATCGACGATGGAATGATCGCCCTGACGAAGGCGCAGGGCGGCATGGGCGGCGAGAGGCCGGGAGGCGTGCTCGAGCTTCTTGTAGTTTTCGAGTTCGCAGAATTCGCGCAAGGAAGCCGGATTGTATTCCTTGTCCCACATCGCACCGAGTATGCCCGCGGAGGGATCCATCGCCGCGATCTGTTGGATGGATCGCTGGCGCAGAAGTTGATCCCGCGAGGAAGTGCCGAATTCGATCGTCGCGAAACGTTTCGCCGCTTCGGTGAGCCTCACGCCGCGCACCGGATAGTTGTCGCCGGGTTTCTTCTGATCGGGTGCCGGGTCGAAGGCCCCGAGAACGAGGAGCTCGGCGAAATAACGCATCGCGGGATCCTCGACCGTCTCGAGAAAGCGGGGGAGTTGTTCGTGGAGCTGCTGCGAGTATTTCACCTGGAAGTAGGTCGCGGCGACGACGTAATCATCGGTGATGTCCTGGAATTCGTAGCCGTCGCGCACGATCTGTCCGGCCCACTCGAAGTCCCCGTAGAGGACGAGTGTCAGGACGGTGCGGGCGTTGTCCTTCATCCGGTCGAAGGCATTCTTCTCGGTGATGAAAAGTCGTGTGGCATCTGCGTCGGCGCGCCTGAGGTGGGTCTCGAGCATCGCGAGGACACACTCGGATCCGGGGCGGAAAGCGAGTCCGCTCTCGTCGGGTTTCTGGTTGTTGCGATTCTTGTGCATCCAGCCTTCGTGAAGCTGTTTCGCGAGGGCGTCCCATTCGGTCGAGCGCCCGAGTTTGTTGAATTGCATCGCGATGCGCTGGCAGTGCCACGTATTGACCGGTGCATCGGCGGCGAGGGCCGCGGCGAGGACGCCGGTGCAGACCATGGCGGTGTCGGGCCGGATGTTGGCATTCGCGTCGCAGACTTCGTCGGCCACGGCGAGACGCCAGGGGAGCGGACGGGTTTCATCCTGGAGGATGGCGAGGTAGTGATCCTGCCAGGTCTCGAGATTGGTGACCTTCGGCCAGAGGGTGCGGTGCTCGGGAAGCATGCTCGTCTGCAGGCACATCCGCAGGGCCTGCCCCAGCTCCCGAGCGAGCGGCGACCAGGGTTTGCCTTCGGATCTCGCGTCGGCCCAGGTGACGACACGCGGGATCACGACGGGACGGAACTGGAAGGCCATCTCCATCAGGTAAAAGGCGAGCCGCACATTGGAGTCGTCGCCGCAGAGGTCGTGGAGTTCGGTGGCGACGGTGTCGAGGGCGCGATCGAGATTCGCCTCGCCACCGGCGCGGTTGAAGGCGTCGCGCAGATCGTTGGCGAATCCCATGCCTCCCGAGGTGATGGCGATGCGGCCGCCCGCATCGCTGTTGATGATGTGTTCGAACATGGCGATGCGCAGGAGATCGCTCCCGGGCGCCGAGTTCATCGTGTCATAGAGGACGTCGCCCTCGAGATTCCACCCGCTCAGGGAGTAGTCCGACCACGTGCCCTTGCGCATGTGTTCGCGGGCGAGATCGACACCGTGCCAGTAGACCTGCCGGCCGAGATCCCATTCCTTCAGTTTCCACAGGGCCGGGAGCAGGGTGAGGTATTGCTTCTCGAGATCCGAATCGCTGTCGACCTCGATGGCGGAGAGGGTTTTCAGGGCGAGAAACTCGGCGACCGATTCGCGGACCGACTTGGCGCGCTCGGTGCCGAGACGCTCGAAGACGGCTCGGGCGTCTGCGCTGACATGATCGAAATCGACCCCGCCGTCGGTGTAGATGGCACTGACAAACTGGGCGATGTCGCCGGCCTTGTTCTGCGTGATGGCCGCGTCGATCTCGCTCCGGCGTCGCGCCAGCACTTCCGCGATGGAGGCGCGGGGCTGGTCGCCGAGGTATGCCGCGACGAGGTCGCCGCCGATCGTGTCCTTCTTGGTGGCGGCCTCGCGCAGACCGGCACGGGTCGCGGGATTCTTCTTCACCTCCTCGAGACAGTCTCGCATCTGGCTGCCGCGCTCGGTCGGGAAGGTGGCGAAACGCTCGATCGATTCGAGGAAGGGCGCCGTCGAAAAGAGACGCAGGGTGAGATCGAGATCGTTCGCGAGCCGCGGAGTGGCGATCCGGGAAACGAGGGTGTCGTTGGTCACCTGCCCGTTGGCATCGAGGCCCGCCTCGCGCAGGTAGGCGGCGGTGGCCAACATCGTGTCGGGCTGTTTGCAGAGCCGTCCCATGAGGAGGGCAAAACGCACCTGATTCGGCTTGAGAAACTGGCCGCCCTCATAGCGGTAACTGTTGCCCGACAGGTTGACCTTGCGACGTTCCTCGCGTTTGAAATCCGTCCACGTTTCGCGCCCGCCGAGCACCGCGAGGGCGAGTTGATCGTAAAGCGGACGTGCCGCAGCGGCACCCTTCTCGCGGAGGGTCCGCTCGATCAGGAGCACGGAAATGAGTGCGTCGGCGTTCGGGGATTGCTTCGCGAGGGCGGCGGCATAGGCTCCCATGTCGAAGCCGGCCAGTTCGGGGCGCGCCGACCAGCAGGCGACGAGAAAGGCGGGCACCGAGAGCGTCTCGCCGGAATAGTAGTGATCGTTCTGCCCGAACATCGCCCATTCACCCCGCGCCCCGCGCAGGCAGGCGTCGAGGGATTTTTCGAAATCACCCGCCGGACCAAAAGCCACCGCGTGAAGCTGCTCGGCACGAAGGAGGGCGTCGCGTCGTTTTGTGGCGCGCACTTTTTCGAGCACGGGTTCGGCATTCTTTTCGCCGTTTTTCAGAGCGCGCCAGATCAGGTAAGCATCGGGACTCCAGAAGGCGATCGCGGCCGTGTCGAATTCGTGCATGTACCGCGAGGAATGTCCCGACACACCGCGATAGGGTTTTGTCAGGGTCTCGAGCGTGGCCAGGGCGAGCGCTTCGAGATCGGGATCGGTGGCCGCCTTGGCTTCATTCTCGGCCATGCGGATGCCCGCGAGTTGGGAAAAGGCGAGGGTGGCGGTCTGGGGAGACCGGATCATGGCCCGGCAGAGCGACTCGAAAATCTCGCGGCGTTTCTGATCCATCTCCGCGACCTTCGCCGCCGTCGCACCGTCGATGCGCCACGTGTTGTGAGGATTGAGCTCGTAGCAAAGCGCGGGGAGGTAGACCGAGTCGTTCCCGCTGTATTGGCCGCCCACGCCGTGCTGTCTGACGCGGTTATCGAGCGACGAAAGATCGAGTTTGAAGAGTGCTGCCTCGTCGAGGGAAGAGAGCCACGTCGTACAGGCGCGACCCAGATTCAGGGTGCGTTCGAATTGGGCGTCGCCGCCGCGGCCGAAGTAGTTGTCGATGTTGTCGAAGTTTTCGATGGCCTCAAGAAAGATGGGAAGATCCCCCGTCTGGATCGTGGCGAGATGTTCGGCCGCCTTGGCGGGGTCGGAGAAACACATCAGCGCGGTCATGCGCGCCTCGATCCCGGGACGTTTCCGGCCTTCGAGGGCGCCGAGTCCGGCGCGGTATTGCTCGGCGGCGGCGTCGATCTCTCCGTTCAGTTCAAGAAAAGCGGCCCACTCGAGGATCTGCTCGCCTTTCGCGGTCGCGGGATCGGCGGGAGCGAGATCCTTTTTCAGCGAGACGTAGAGTGTCTCCTGATTCCGCAGGTCGCGCAGGAGTTGGAGCAACTCGTAGTCGACCGATCCTCCTGCCATCCCTGAGGCAATCTGACGCAGGGCCGGCCGGATCGACTGGATCGCGAGTTTCTTCGCTTCCTCCTCCTTCTTGTCGTTGATGAGTTTCTTGATGCGGTCGCCGAGGTCGGGAGGCGATTGCGTTGAGCGGGTGAACGTACTGGAGCGGCGGTTCGAGGTGGAGGTCGCCTTTTCCCTCAGTTTTTCGGCCTCGGTGGTGAGGCCAAGGGTTGTGAGCGCCTCGATCAGTTCATTGCGGTGATTCGACGCGGTCGAGCCATAGCGCAGACGCAGGGCCGCCTCGCGACTTTTCACGATCACGGGATCGTCGGCCTTTTCCGGATCGGCCTGGTCATCCTTGATCGCCGCGATTGCGCAGGCGACGATGGCGGCGTCGGTGGTGCGCCGCATCTCCTTGCTCATCGGTTGGACGCGGATCTCCTCGTAGAGCGTGATGGCTTTGGCAGGATCGGCTCCGGCAGACGCGTGGTAGGTCGCGGCGAGTTGGAGGAGCGGCAGGGGGCGGATTGCCGGGGCGGGAGCGGCATCGAGAAGCGCCGCGATCTCTTTCCCGGTCCGCGCCTCGTCACCTGCGGTGTGGGCGACGAGCAGCTTCAAGACCGGCGATTGGACGCGATCGATCTGTTTGGCGAGCGACTCCTCGTCGAAGGGATGGGTGGATCGCGAGAGTTCGGGAATCCTCGCGAAATGGATGAGAACATTCGGCGGAAAATCGACGAGATCGGCGGGTGGAAACTGCGGGAGCGAGAGAAGCGCCCGGTTCTGAACGATCCAGGGGTATTGACGCAGGATCCCGGACGTGCCCGGTGCCATCGCTCCGGGATTCTCGCGGCGCGCCGTCTCGAAACGCTCGATCTCGCTGTCGAGGTAGTCGATGAAATCGGTGAGATCCTCCTGCCCGCGCAGCAGCCAACTGTAGCTGTCGTAGGAGGTGAAACTCTGGATCGTATTTCCCCGCTTTTCCCGGTTCTTCGCGATCGTCTCCTTGGTCCAGGTGCGGAGCAGCTCGTTGAATTTTCCACGGAACTCCTCGGGCAGTTGCGTCTCTCCGTTCTGGCCGTAGAGGCTCTGGTCCGCGGCGGCGGTGGAAATGGCACTCCGGAGGAGGGAAGTCGGATCCTTCGGGAAAGGGATCTCGGCAAGCCCGCGGCGCAGCAGGGCTACGCCTTCCTCCTCTCCCGTGGCACCCGCACAGATGGCGGCGGAAAGGGCGAGTTCGGGATAGTCCGTTTTGAATGTCTCGAAACAACGCGTCAACAAGGCGATCTCGACCAGTCCGGGCGTGTTGCGGACGAGATTTTGTTGGGTGTAGAACGCCAGGGCGAGCAACTCCGGGCGATCGGGGAATTCCTCGAGCAACTCCGCCGGATAAAGGACCTGGCCATTCGAATATTCGTCGCGTTGAGGGATTCGCAAGATGATGTCCGCGAAGGCAACGCCCCGCTCCTCCAGGGCCCGGGCGAGCGCGTCGCGGTCTTCCCTCGTATCCTCCTGCGAGAGATCGATGAGGTGCGATTTGGCTTTCTCTTTCAGATTGGCGAGCGAGGAGGGAAGCTCGATCGCGCTCGATCCTCCGGCGCTGCCACTGTATTGGCGAAAGCTGACGTTGCGCTGCCGCAACCGCTGGCGGTAGGCGAGCGTCTCACTGCGGCGATAGAGTTGCGCGGAAAGCTCCTGCGTGCCGGGCGGCAGATTCCGTTTCAATGCTTCCTGGGCTTCGAGATACTCGGGCGGGACGGGACGTGTGATCGCCGCAGTCGACGTCTTGGTGCCGGGGAGTTCGTTCTCCCACCCTAACAAACTGAGAAAAAGCGGGCGGGCGTCGTTCTGCCGGTCCGTCTCGAGCAGGGTGATGCCGGTGAGGTAGGCGAGCCGGTAGTCGTCGGGAAAACGCGGGCGATGCGCCGAGAGGAAGGTTCCGGCCCGTTCGAAGTCGCCTTTCGCGATCATGGCATCGGCGAATTCTAGGACGGACTCGATCTTCATCTCGTCTCCGCCGCTCAGGTCGAGGAGTTGGTTCATCCCTTCCTCCTCCTGCCCGTATCGCAGCTTCAGGAGGGCGATGCGACGCTTTGTTTCGGTGGTGGGATCGAGGCTGGCGGCGCTTGCTAGGGTCTCTATGGCGCTTTCCCAGTCGCCTTCCTGTTCCTCGATGCGTGCGATCTCTTTCAAAAGCGCGAGATCCTCGGGACGGAGACGCGTGGCTTCGAGGAGGGCGGCGCGGCGGCCCTCGTAATCGTTTTCCTGACGACGAATCTCGGCGAGAGCGAGGAGCGGTGCGATCGAGGTGCGGTTGCCCCGGCGTCGTTCCTCGAACTGCTCGATGAGCCGATCGGTCCGGCCGGATTGCGACGCCACCTCCGCGAGTCGCGCGGACCAGGTGATCTTTTGCGCGAGTTCCTCGCTCTCCTCGTAGAGCGTCCAGAAGAGACGCTCCGCTTCGGCGTATTCGGCCTTTTGCAGATGGAGTCCCGCGAGCTGGGCGCGCAGCTCGGGTTGGTCGTCGAAACGCTGCACCGCCGTCCGCATCAGGGCGATCGCTCCGGCTTCGTCATCCTTTTCCAAAAGGATCGAGGAATGTTCGATCCAGGGTTGCGTGGCGCCGGGCGAGAGTTTCTTCCACTCCTCGACCCACTTCAGCGCCTCGTCGGACTTCTGCGCGCGACGCAGGAGCAGCACGAGATCCTGCACGTTCGCCGAGGTTTTTCCATCGGGCAGGGAAAGGAGCCGCTGCTGGATCTCCGAGGCGCGCGTCCATTCCTCCCGGGCGCGGAAGAGGCGGATCTGCTGGGTGATCGCGAGGATCTCTCCGGCCTCGAGCGCGGGTTTCAGCACGGCTTCGGCCTCCGGGTAGCGTCCTTCGCCTTCGTGGATCTCAGCGAGCAGGCAGGTCTCGGAAAGGGTGCGATTCGTTTTCGCGGCGAGCGCCTCGCTGTGGGTCGTGAGTCGTTCGAGCCGCTCAAGCAGCGAAACGACCTGACGGATCGCATCGCCCAGTTCGCCGGCGGAGGACGCGAGGGCGAGTCGCTTCTCGGCCCAGGGAAGGGCTTCCTCGAATTTTTCAAGGGCGACGGCTTCACCGCAGAGTTGGCCGAGGTATTGGAAATCATCCGCAAATGCCTCCGCCCGTTCCACAAGAATGCCGTAGGCCGCCTCCCGCTCGCCGCGTCCCGAGAGAGCGCGGGCCGAGCGGAGGGCATCCTGCTCCGTGCCCGTCGCGGCAATCGTTTTCCAGAGCGCGGTGGCCTCTTCCTTCTTGCCGGTGCGATGCAGGAATTCGGCCTGCGCTTCGCGGGCGCTGATGCTGTCGGGAAACGCCGCGACAAGTTTGGCGAAATACCCGGCTGCCGCTTCGTCGTCCTTGAATTGCTCGAGGAGCCGCGCCGCGCGGAGGTGGGCATATTCGGAGGCGTCCGACTTCGCGAGGTAGTCGGCGACCGAGTTCCTCGCCGCGTCCTTCGCTCCGGCGGCGGAGTGGCGCACCGCGAGTTGGGCGATGAGCTCGGCATCGTCGGGATAGAGCGCCGCCAGCGCCGCCATCTGCTCCGCCGCTTCGGGATGTTTGCCGAGTCGCCCTAACAGATCAATAAAATCCTCGCGGTTGCCGCGGTCGCCCGGGGTGAGTTTCAGGATTCCGGCGAAGGCGGCGGCGGCTTCGTCGTCCTGACGCAGTTCCGCCAGCACGAGGGCGCGCCGTTTCATGAGGGCGATGCGTCCCGCGTCGGCGGCGGCGAGCGTCTCGAGATGGGTCGAGAGTCCGGCGAGATCGTCCTCGCGTCGGAAGACCTGATCGATCTGCGCGAGTACTTCTTTTTCGAGCCAGGTGTCGCGACCGGCGGCGGCAAGGCTCTCTCCGTAGAGGGCGATGGCCTCTTCCCGCTTGCCGGAGCGCTGGTAGATGTCGCCGAGCCGGAGCTGGCGGGTCACCTTCTGATAGGCGTCCTTCGATCCCGTGACGAGGCTTTCCATGAGTGCAATCGCTTCGTCGACGAGTCCTTCGGCGAGGTGGAGATCGATGAGGTCTTCCTTCAATTCCTCGTCGTCGGCATGCTGCTCCATCAGCGCCTTCCACGCGGTGATCGCCTCCTCTCCCCGCCCGGCCTGAGTGAGGAGTTTGCCCTTCAGTTTTCCGATTTCGATCGCCACTTCGTCTTTCGGTGATGCGGCCGCGGCCTTGTCGAGATCGGCGAGGGCTTCATCGAAATCGAGAAGTCGGGCCCCGAGCTTCGCCTTTTCGAACCACGCTTCCGCGTTCGCCGGATCGGCGGCGAGGGCTTTTGCGAAAATCTCCGCCGCCTTCTTGTCGTCGCCGTGTTTGGAATAGTAGTAGGCGAGCAGGAGTGTCTCGCCCGTGCCCGCGCCGTCCGCTCCGGCCCGCCGCGTCAGGAAGGCCTCGAGTCCCGCGAGCGTGCCGGTGTCGAGCCAGGCATTCGAGAAACGCTCGAAGAGATAGTCGCCCGAGGGACGCCGCACGAGTGCCTCATGGTATTTCGCGGCCTTTTCATTCGGCTCCTCGACTACCGCATCCTGGGCAAACAGCGACGTGGCAATGAAGAGGGTCGAGAGCCAGACCAGACAGGGTCCGATGCAGCGGAAAAGCGGGAGACGACGCGTTGCGGAGGAGGTGGGGCGTGCGGCGATCATGGCAATGCGGCCGATTAAACGAAGTTCGACCGGCGTGATCCAGCCTCTTTTTCGGAATCCTCCCGAAAATTCGGCTCGTGCCCGGATCGAAGGAAAGGGCGGATTTTGGGATTGATCGATGGGACGCAAACCGCTAATCTCCCCGAATCCGGACCCTACCATGAGTGAGCAACCTCTCATCGATCGATTTGTTTCCTCGCTCCGTCGCCGTCTCAATCGCTTCCGGTTTCTCGATCTCCTGATCCGGGTGGCCGGCATCGCCGCAGTCGTGCTGCTCGCCGTTTCACTTGTGTATCTGCTGCGCGGATATGCCGTGGCCCGCGAATGGTATGTCTGGATCCCGCTCGCCGCCTTGGCCGTGTCGGTCGTGGCCTGGATCCTCCTGCGGCGCGACGACGAAGCGGCGGCCCGGTTCGCCGACGACTATTTCGGATTGAAGGATGCGGTCTCCTCCTACCGCCATTTCCGCAGACAGCAACGCGAGGGCGAGGTCTACGAGTTGCAGGGCCGCTCCACCTCGTCCCGACTCGAAGGTCGCGAGGTGGACGAGGTGAAATACACCTGGCCGCGCCGCCTTCTTTGGGCGACCTGCCTGCTCGCGCTGGTCTGCACCGGTCTCGCTTTCAAGGAAGCTTCGCCCGAGGTCATCGAGCAATTGAAGATCGAGGAAGAGACCGCGGTGAAGACCGAAGAGATCAACGACTTTCTCGAAGAAATCGTGAAGGAGATCGAGGAGGACTCGGGCGATCTCGCGACCGAGCTCGATCCCGCGAAGGTCCGCGAATGGGTCGAGGAGATGAAGGGCACCACCGATCGCGGCGAGGCGATGCGTCAATACGCGGAGCTCGAACGGAAGATGCAGGAGGCGGCGAAACGCCTCGATCAACGGAAGCAGGAGCACCTCCTCGAGAAAGCAGGCGAAGAATTGCAAAAGGCCGAGGAACAGGAGCCCCGCGCGCTCGGGAAGAAACTCGAGGAGAAGAAATTCCGCGAAGCGAGCCAGGATCTCGCGAAGCTGGAACCCGAGGCGGCGAAGCCGGAGAAGCTCGACGAGCAGCGCAAGGAATTGGCCAAGCTGAAGTCGGCGGCCCAGCGCATGGCCTCGGCGGCGCAGGCCGCGGCGCGATCGGGAGCCAACGGCGGCGGCAAGTCGCAGGCTTCTTCGGCGGATGGAGCAAAAGGACAGGGGCAGTCGAAAGGAGCCTCGCAGGGAGCCTCGGGCAGCGCTTCCTCGGGCGAGGGCGGCAAGAGCGGCGAGGAGGATCTCGAGGGACTCCTCACCCAGCTTGATGATTCGGTGAAGAAACTCGACGAATCGCTCAAGCGCGCCAGCCAGGAGAAACTCGCCACCGGGCAATGCTCCGCGAAGAGCCTCGGGCAATGCCAGAGCGACCGCGAGGCGGTGCTCTCCCAGATGAAAAAGCTGAGCCAATCGCTCTGCCGCACTGCCGCGCGCAGCCAATGCCAGTCGAAACTACTCTCGATGTGCCAGAAATTGGGTCAATGTCAGGGTTATCTCGGTGAATCGAAGTTTTCCTCGCTCTCGCAATGCCTCTCGCCCGGACAAGGGAAGGGGATCGGGGCGGGCAGCGTCGATTCCCGTCGCGAGCCCGGTCTCGGCGAAAATGTCGGCGGCGAGCTGAGCCAGCTCCAGGGCATCAAGAACGACGGACCCGGCGAGACCTCGATCGAGGCGGCCGAGGAGGGCGATGGAGTCGCTACCCGGCGTGGCGCGGCGCGCGAGCGCGAGTTCGCGAAGCAGGTCGAGTCCTTCGTCCGTCGCGACGACGTTCCCGAGGCGGTGAAGGAAGGCGTTAAGGAATATTTCAAACGCATCCACCAGCCGACCGAGCCGTGAGAGGACGGTATGAGGCTCTCGCCGACTTCGTTTGGGGCGTCAGTGCTGATGGCCTGCCTGCCGGTGCTCGCGGATTCTCCGGTTGCATCCTACGCGTGGGTCACCACCTCCAGCCGGGGAGATCATCTCTTCAAGATGGTTCCGGCGACCTTGACCAAGAAGGACGGGGAATGGGTGACGGTGCGGGATGCTTTTGGAGTCGCTTATCGCCTCGATGAAAAAGGCGAGTTTCAAGAGATCTGGAGATCGACGGGGTGGTATGCCTTCAAAGGACATCTCTCGGACGATGGAAGGTATTTTGTCCGTTTCGGGCCGTGGGCGAGCGATCAGGATAACCACACCGATCTCGCGATCGCCTTCTACGATCGTGGGCAACTCGTCAAGGAATACCAGGTCAGGGATTTGATTCAGGAACCGGACCTGCTGGAGGATTCGGTCAGTCACTACACATGGCGACCATCGGTTCAGACGCATCCGAACGGCTTCCACCATGAAAGTCTGTTTGGCTCCGGAGATGAACAATTCCGGCTCACCATGATTGATAAAACCACCTACGACTTTGACGTGGGAACCGGTCGGATTCTCAACAAGGGGCGGGACGAGAGTGCCAAGAGCAGTAGTGAACTGATGGCGAAAGAGATGGCCGCGGAGGCGAAGAGGGGAAAGACCTTGTTCGATGGGAGTGGTTTCAAAGAGGCCTTCTTGAACGAGTTCGAGATCTCCGACATTTCCGCGAATTCCGGAAGCTATTCGAGCACTTCGCTTGAAGGGCCCTCGTGGGAGGCGACTCTCAAACCCAGAAAAGCGTTGGACCACGAGGTATCCATCAAGCCCCTTTTTCCGATCCGCGAGGACGGAGAGATCGCGGTTTCGATCACCCCGCAAGAAATCATTTCGGCGATCGAGAGAGCGTTGAAACATCCTTACGTGAAGGAACGTTTCGAGAACGGAGGCGCGACGGGAATCCGCATGCGCGTTTTGGGCGACCGCTTGCACTGGAATTCGACCGAGATCTCCGGCTTTCTCGAACTGTTGACCGGAGGGAAGCCGGCCGGGGAGGAGTTGAAATCGTGGTGCTATTTCATCATCGACGCCGCGGAGCCCCGATATACCGGTTTTTATTTCGATGCAAAAAGCGGGAGGATCATCACCAACGAGGATCCGGAAAAGCCGGGCGTTCCCTCTTTCATCGATGCAGCCGGAGAGCGGCTCACCCCGCGCTGATGCGAACGAAATCGTCCACTATCGCCAGCCTTCGGCGGCGATTCGTGGAGGCGGTGCCGAGGGGAATCGGCTGAATTCTGTTTCCTTTCTTGACCGTTTGCCTGCTTTTCGCTTCGATCTCTACTTTTTCCATCATGCCCTCTCCGCCCGCATCCGCCGCCGACGTTTCGACTGATTTTGAAAAACGTGCCAGCACCTTCCGGGAGACCTTCGAGAAAGTCAGGGCCGAGATCGCGAAGTTCATCGTCGGGCAGGAGCTGATCGTCGAGGATGTCCTCATCGCGATCGTCTGCGGCGGCCACGTCCTCCTCGAAGGGGTGCCCGGTCTCGGCAAGACGGCCCTCGTCACGACGATCTCCCGCGCGCTTCACCTGAATTTCCGCCGCGTCCAATTCACGCCTGACCTTCTCCCCGCCGACATCACCGGCACGCAGATCCTCATCGAACGCGACGGTCGCAAGGTCTTCGATTTCCAACAGGGGCCCGTCTTCACCCACATCCTCCTCGCCGACGAAATCAACCGCGCCACGCCGAAGACGCAGTCGGCCCTGCTCGAAACGATGCAGGAAAAATCGGTGACGGTGGCGGGGCAGACGCACAAGCTCGAGGAACCCTTCTTCGTTCTCGCGACGCAGAATCCGATCGAGCAGGATGGCACCTACCCGCTGCCCGAGGCGCAGCTCGACCGCTTTTTCTTCAAGCTCCACGTCGGCGTGCCGACGCAGGCGGAGTTCGCCGAGATCCTCAATCGCACCGGAGGCAGCCACGCGCCCGAGATCTCCGCGGTGGCCGGGGCGACGGACATCCTCGAGATGGGCGCGCTACGCCGCGAGGTGCCGATCGACGACGAGGTGCAGCGCTACCTCGTGCGCCTTGTCCTCGCGACCCATCCGGGTGATGAAAACGCTCCCGATGCGGTGCGGCGATACGTCCGCCATGGCAGCTCGCCGCGCGGCGCCCAGTCCATACTCGCCGCGGCGCGGGTGCGGGCGCTCCTCGACGGACGTTTCCACGTGGCGAGGGAGGACGTCGCGCGCATGGCGATCCCGGCGCTGCGCCACCGCATCATCCTCTCCTTCGAGGGCGAGGCCGAGGGCAAGCGTCCCGACGAGATCCTCGCGGCCGTGATCGACGCGGTCCGGTGAAGGGCGGGTGTAGCCTGACATTACCACCCATTCCCCGAAACCATGTTCACCGATCCGAGTTTCGTCCGCCGGCTCGAGTCGCTCTATCTGCTCGCGCGCAAGGTGCTGAGCGGCTCGCTCCAGGCCGACCGGAAGACGACGCGGAAAGGCGCCGGGATCACCTTCGCCGATTACGCGGAGTACCGTCTCGGGGACGATTTCCGTTCCATCGACTGGCGCATCTACGCGAAATTCGAATCGCTCATCATCAAACTCTTCGAGCTCGAGGAGGATGCCACGATCTACCTCCTCGTCGACGGGAGCCGGTCGATGGAGTCGAAATTCCGCTATGCCCGCGAGCTTGCCGCCGCGCTCGGCTACATCGCGCTGAACAGTCTCGACCGACTGTGTGTCTACGGGCTCGCCGACACCCTGCGTCCCGTTGTCGAGCCCTGCCGCGGCCGTGGCAAGGCGATGGGAATGCTCAAGGCGCTGGAGGAGATGGAGACCTTCGGCGGCGACACCGATTTCACGCTCTGCGCCCGCGAGTTCCAGGCGAGACGGAAACGAAAGGGGGTCGTCATCGTGATCTCGGACTTTCTTTTTCCCGGTGGATTTGAAGAGGGCTTGAAATACCTCCAGTGGCATCGCCACGATCTCTATTGCCTGCAGGTGCAGGATGACGGTGACCGTCGCTGCGACTGGAAGGGCGACGCCACCCTCGAGTGTGTCGAGACCGGGCAGACGCGGCGCATCACGGTGACCCCGGCGGAGGCGCGGGCCTACGAGGCGGCGGTGGCGGGATGGAACGAGTCCCTGCGCGAACATTGCGCGCGCAGTCGCATCGGGCTCGCCTCGACGGGACCCGAGGTCGCTTTCGACACGGTGATCCAGGAGATCCTGCGGCGGGGAGGGCTCGTCGCCTGACGCGGGAGAAACACCGGCAGCTATGACCTTTCTCGCCCCCGCCTTCCTCTGGTCCCTCCTCGCGCTGCTTCCGCTTGCGGCGATCTATTTCCTGAAGGTGAAACCCCGTCGCCGCACCACGACGGCTTATTTCCTGTGGTCGCGCGTCCTCGCGGAGAAACAGGCCACCTCACTGCTGCAACGTCTCCGCGATCTCTTTTCGCTCCTCCTCATGTTGCTCGCGTTCGCCGCGATCTCGCTCGCGCTCGCCAAACCGGAATTCACCAGCGACGAACGCAAGGATCTCATCCTCCTGATCGATCACTCCGCCTCGATGTCGGCCTTGGAAGGCGGCACGTCGCGGCTCGACGCGGCGAAGGAGTCCGCCCGCGAGATCGTCCGGGCGCTCGATGGCAACCAGCGCGCCGCCGTGGTCTCGATCGCGCGGGAGGCGCGTTTTCACTCGCACCTTAGCGCCAGTCCGCGGGAGCTGCTCGAGGCGATCGACGGAATCGAGCCGACCGATTTTCCCTCGAACGCCGCGGCCCTGAGGGGATTCAGCGACGACACGCGCGAGGGCGGCGATCACCGGCTCCTCCTCCTCTCGGATGCAAATTTCGAAGAAGCCGCATCCCTGCCCGCGGAGATCGAATTGATCAAGGTAGGCGGCCCCCTCGGCAATGCCGGGATCACCGCGGCCGACCTGCAGCGATTGCCCGACGGATCCTTTGGCTTCTTTTTCCGCATCGCCTCCTCCTTCCCGGAGACGGTCGAGGCCGATCTCGTCTTGACGCACGAGGGCAGCGGCGAGCGCATCTACAAGCTGATCCCGTTGAAGATCGTGCCGGGTGAAAATCCGCCGGAGCGTTTTGCCCTGCCCGAGGCTCCCGACGGTGCCTGGACCGCCACCCTCGATCTCGACGACGCGCTGGAAAAGGACAATCGCGCCTACCTCACCGTGCCCGAGCCCAATCCCGTCCGTGTCGCGGTCGCGACAAAGGATCGTTTCTTCTTCGAGGTCTCGGTGCTGTCCTTTGAACGTGGTGCCGGGATTCTGCAACTCGTCGACGCCACGCCCGAGGTCGTCCTCGGCACCGGCAGCCTCGAGGCGGGCACGACGGCCGCGGTGGTCTTCGCGCCGTCGGAGGCATCTCCGCACTGGGGCACGCCGGGCGAGGAAGTCGAGGTCGTCGCTCCGCGGGTCGTCCTCGACGATCATCCCATCCTCCGCCACCTCGAGGCCGAGTCCATCACCTTCGCCGGAGCCCGTCAGATGACCGCTCCGCCCGGTTCCCTTGTGCTCGTGGAATCGGAGGCGGGTACGCCGCTCATTTTCCTGACAAAACAAGAAGGACGCGGGGTCGTCGTCGTCAATCTCGATCCGGTGGCGTCCGAGTTCGTGCTTTCGCCGTGGTTCCCGGTCTTGATCCAGGGAGCCGCCCTCCATCTCGCGGGGCGGGGCGCGGAGCCGGTCGCGCTTTATCGTCCGGGTGACCGGGTCTCCGTGCCCGGCTTTCGCGAAGGGCAAAGCTCGAAAGTGATCGCGCCCGACGGCACCGAGACGGCGGTGGCGGGACCCGAATACGGCCCCATCGAACAACTCGGATTCCACTCGATGGAAAGCCCGGTCGGCTCGTGGCGTTTTGGCAGCACCCTCGCGACGGCGGTCGAGTCGCTCCTCGACAATTCCGCGATCGCCGCCACCGCCGGACCCCTCGCCAAAGGCCACGCTCCCGCGTCGTGGCTGATCTTCCTCGCCCTCGTTCTCCTCGTGGCCGAGTCGGTCCTCTATCACCGCCGCAAGGTGGGCTGAAGCCGCAATGGAATTCGTCTCCCTATTTCCATTGCTCTGGCTCGTGCCGATCCTCGCGGTGCTCGGGATGGCGTGGCGTTATTCGCTCGTCGACCGGCCGGGCGCTCTCAAGATCGCGTCCTTCGCCCTCCGTGTCCTCGCCGTGGTCCTCTTCCTCCTCGCCCTCTGCCGACCTTTCGTGAAGGATCGCGGCAAGGAGGCGCATGTCGTCTTTTTGGTGGATGTGTCAGAGTCGGTCGATCTCGCCTCGGCCGCAGCGGTCGTGCCCGAGATCAAGGTAGGGATCGAGGCGCTCGCTCCGGGCGACACGTGGTCGCTCTTCCGATTCGGCGACGGCGTGCGCCCTCACGAGACGACGGAAGATCTCGCGAAGCTGCTCGAGACCTGGGGCAAGGGCGTCGCCGATGATCGCTTCCGCGATGCGACGAGGCTCGGCGATGCCCTCCTCGGCGTGCGCATGGCCTTTCCCGCCGGCAAGGCGAGGCGGCTCGTCGTTTTCTCTGATGGTCAGGAGACCGGACCCCGCGACGAACTCGATGCCGCGCTCGCCACCCTCGCGACCGAGGAGGTCGAGGTGCGGTTTTCCCCGATCGAGGGAATCCGCGACGCCGAGGCGGCGGTGGTCGCGCTGGAGTCATCGACTCCCTTCGCCTACGAGGGAGAGATGATCCGCCTGCAGGTGACGGTGGCCTCGAACACCGCCATGAAAGCGAGACTGCGGCTCGTCAATCGAGGGGTCGTCGCCCGCGAGAGCCAGGTGACGCTCGAGGCGCGGCCCGACAACCGCTTTCCCGTCGATGTGGCGATGGGCACCTCCGGCCCCGGCCTCTGGACCGCTGAATTGATTCCCGAGAAGGACCGCTTCCCCGTGAACAACCAGCTCGCCACCATCATCGAGGTGAAGGGCTCGCCGAAAGTCCTCTTCCTCCATCGCGATCCGAAGGAGCTGCGGCCCCTCGCGCGTGCCCTGCGCGAACAGGAGATCGAAGCCGAGATCAGGGCCGGCACCGGCCTGCCCGAATCGATCGCCGAGATGCTGGCCTTCGACGCCATCGTCCTCGCCGATGTCCCCGCGACGGAACTGACGATGCGGCAGATGGAAATGCTGCGCAGCTACGTCGGTGACTTCGGCGGCGGGCTCGCGATGATGGGATCGGACAACTCCTTCGGACTCGGCGGTTATTACAAGACCCCGGTCGAGGAAGTGCTCCCGCTCGTCTCGCGCTTCGAGAAGGAAAAAGAAAAGCCCTCCCTCGCCATGGTCCTCGTCATCGACAAATCAGGCTCGATGGAAGGAGAGCCGATCGCCCTCGCGCGACAGGCGGCCAAGGCGACGGTGGAGCTGATCGGCCCGAGGGACCAGATCGCCGTCGTCGGATTCGATGGCCAGGCTCAGATCATCTGCGAGATGCGCACCGGGGCCGAGCGCGCCTCGGTCGAGGCCGCGATCGATTCACTCGAGGCGGGCGGCGGCACCGACGTCTACCCGGCCATGGTCACGGGACGGGAAATGCTCGAGACCTCGGGCACGCAGCTGAAGCACATGATCATCCTTTCCGACGGCCAGACTCAGCCCGCCGATCACATCGGCCTCACCCAGGCCATGGCCGACGGAGGCATCACCGTCTCGACCGTCGCCTTGGGCGGGGGCGCCGCGAAAGAACTCATGGTGGCGATCGCCGAGACCGGAAAGGGACGCTACTACGAGACTCTCGATCCCACTTCCGTGCCCCAGATCTTCACCAAGGAGACAATGCAGGCGACCCAGTCGGCGATCAAGGAAGACCTCTTCGGTGTCGTCGTCACCGGCGATCATCCCGTGTTGAGCGGCTACGCCGAGGAAGACCTGCCTTTCGCTCTCGGCTACGTCATGGCCGAGGCCAAACCCACTTCGCAGGTGCTCCTCGCCGTCGAGACAGGCGACCCGCTCCTCGCCATTTCCCGATTCGGACTCGGCACCGGATTGGCCTACACCTCCGATCTCTCGGAAAAGTGGGGCGGTGAATGGCTCGCCTGGGGGGATTGCGGCCAATTCTGGGCGCAGGTCTTCCGGGGGATTCTCCGCAAGTCCGACAGCGAAGGACTCACCACCGTCTCACAGGTGGGCGATGGCTCGTGGCAGGTCGGGTTGTCCCGCAAGGACCCCGATGGAGCCCCTGTCGGCGCGATCGAATGGGAGGCCTCGGTGCTCGACGATCAGGGCAAGACCCGTCCCGTCGAAGTTGAGGAAGTCGGACTCGGACGCTACGAGGCGCGGCTCCCGGCCGGTGAGGCGAAAACGCTCAGCCTGCGTCTGCACGATCGCACTTCGGACAAGCTCAAGGTCCTCCACCACGCCGCGGAATATCCCGCCGAATACCGGCTCTCGCAGGAACTCCCCGCCGTTCTCGCCGCCTTGCCCGTCTACGATCCCGCCAAGCTCCGCGATGGCGAGATCTCCGCCACCCGGCACCGCAATGTCGCGCACTGGTTCGCTTTCGCCGGCCTCGCCGCGGCTTGGGGAGGGTTGTTGCTGCGGAGGTGGTGAGGCGAATGACCGCAAATCCTCACGGCCCGCAGCTGCCCATCCATCCGTGCTCATCCGTGGAAATCCGTGTCCATCCGTGTTGAATACTTTTGGAACGCGAATGGAACGCGAATGGAACGCGAATGGAACGCGAATGGAACGCGAATGGAACGCGAATGGAACGCGAATGGAACGCGAATGGAACGCGAA
>Ga0209573_1000881_pt1 | contig 52979 bp, 31 predicted proteins | sample TNRBio252014_DNA_FD_185870 | JGI IMG/M metagenome (GOLD analysis project Ga0209573, IMG submission 185870) | Wastewater treatment Type I Accumulibacter community from EBPR Bioreactor in Madison, WI, USA - TNR Reactor_6/25/2014_ DNA (SPAdes)... | ecosystem: Engineered > Bioreactor > EBPR >... | reverse complement strand
AGCGCCTGCACGCACAGGTCGTTGGCAGGGGGCGTGATGACGGTGCGTTCTACCTGCGCGCAAAGGTTGCCCTCTACCGTAGCAAAGGCGCCGCTAACTTTTATCCAATAAGGCTGTCCTGCTACAGGCGCCTCAATTAGTAGCTTGCCGCCATATTCGTTCACGGCTGTTTCAGTCAGGTTGTCGCAGCCCCCGCTATATAGCGTGATCACGTCGGCAAAGTCGGCTTGCGTGCGAATGACAAGCGGATCGTCGTCAGCCGGCGTAAAGCGATACCAGATATCGGCCCTCGACAGGGTATTGCGGCTGGGAAGCGGCAATTCAGCCAGTCCGTTGTAGTTATTCCCCGGTACGCAGTCGCCATCGACCACGAGCATAGCCGCCTGTTGGCAGTTATCATTTGCAGGAGTGGGCGGCAGTCCGGCGGCGGGCTCGAGGTAGAGACAGAAATTGCCCCGAGGGCGCCCAAAGCCAATTTTCTGGCCGCTGACCCGCAGCAGGTATTCCTGGCCTGCGCTTACATTTACGTAATGCGATTCGCCGGTAAAGCCGTGCTCGTCGCGGTTGCCGCAAGAGACGGGCACAAGGCTCGGACACTCGCCGGAGAAAAGCGTAATAACTTCGTTGAAATCGGAGGCGGTTTGTATTTGCAATAAACCGCTTGCTTCGGGCGTAAAGCGATACCAGAGCGAACCGCCGTTTTCATTGCTGCACGCCGGTTGCGGGCCGTCAAAAAGCGCCAGGCGGTTATTGGCGGGCAGGCAGGGATCGCCCACGTTAATAGGAAGCGCTTTTTCACATATTTCATTTAATTCGCCTTCGCCGGTGAGCTTTACGTTGTCAATGCCCACCCACCAGTTCCAATCTGCGCCGTCTTCGTATTGAAAGAAAAAGCGCATGCGCCTGGCCCTAAAGGCCGATAAGTCAACAACCTCATGTACATAATTATTCAACTGGGGACCGCCCAGGTCGGTAAAATATTCTGCCGCAATTTTTGATTCGCCGGTTTCTACGTCGTAAACGCCTATTGAAAACGCTTCATTATCGCTGTAGCGCCGGAAGATGACGTCGAAATAAAGTTTCATATCTGATGCCGCCGTGCCATCAATTTCGGGGCCGTACAAACGCACTGCCGAAGGCGCCGCAGCCTGCCCGATGCCGTCGTCGTCAAAATAGGCGAAGCAAGTGCCGTTCATCGAAGTAGCCGCCGGGGCGCTATCATTGATCAGATACCCCATCTGCCAGTCAAAATCACCGGTTAGTGTCTGTATCTGCCAACCTTCGGGCAAGGCGCAGTCGTTAAAGGTGGCTAATACCAGATTGGAAGCGGCGCCTTCTCCTTTCACTACAATATTGTCCACGCCGGCCCACCACGCAAAGGTGCCACCGTCGGCATAGCGAATCATCAGGTGCATATTGGCATTGGCGTAAAAAGTAAGGTCGGCGGTAAACGTGGCGTATTGCGATAATTGGGTACCCGTTTGGCTGGCGGCGCCCTGGTATTCGGCCAGTAATACGTACTCCTGCCCGTCAAAGACCAATAGCTGCAAGCTATCCTTGCCATCGTAGTTTCTGTAATTTACGTCTATCGATAAGGTGACGGTGGTAAAGCCGGTGGCGTCAAACGAAGGCGTGGTGAGCTCCAGCGTCCAGGGTGGAGTTTGATCGCCGGTTTGGTCGTCGTCCACAATAAACATACAAGTGCCGTCAATAGTAGAGCCGTCGCTGTCGTTGTTGACGGGAAAGCCGATCGTCCAGAAAGCATTGGGATTGCCTGTCAAGTTAGCATTCCAGCCCGCAGGCAAGGCGCAACCGTTGAAATCTTCTGCAAATAATATGGTTTGCGCACTACTCGTATTCAACATGGCGAATAGCGCAAAAAAAATCAGGCTGTACAACTTCACGGCTTTCATGTTTTTTATAAAATTTGGAATAAAAATAGGAGCAATATTTAGTTTTTACCTATATATTCGAGGGTAATTTTTTATTTGTTTAAAATAAATTTTTGCCATGTCTTTACCCGGCACTCTGCTAGGATTTTTGGAGCCTTTTGTGCCCAGTGCCAACCAGCCCTGGGATGCGCGACGGGTGCAGCATTTTTACCAGCGGATCGGCTTCGGCGCTACCCGCGAAATGATTAACCAGGGGCTGACGCTGACTCCGGGAGAATTGGTCGACCAGGTGATCGACGGCCTCATAGCCGCTCCCGACCCTGTGCCGCCCTATTGGGCTAATTGGAGCTGGGATGACTACGGCGACGACGACGACCTCTATTTTCAACACAAACGCGAATTCAATATCCGTTGGATGCGCGAGATGGTTGAAGAGGGCCTCCGCGCCAAACTCGCCCTGTTTTGGCACAACCATTTTGTGACGGAAGAATTGGTCTATAGTTGTAATTCTTTTATGTGGGCATACTATAACCTGTTGCACCGCTTTGCCGTGGGCAACTTCCGCACTTTTGTGGAAGAAATGGGCGTCAATCCGGCGATGCTGGTGTATCTCAACGGCAATATCAACGTGGCCTCCCAGCCCAATGAAAACTACGCCCGCGAACTGATGGAACTCTTTACCATGGGCGAAAGCAACGGCTACACCCAGGATGATATCGTGGAGGTGGCCCGGGCCCTCACCGGCTGGCGGGTGAATATGTATAGCTGTGATAATACGGTGACGTTTAACATCAACCTGCACGACCAGGGCCAGAAAACTATTTTCGGCCATACGGGCAACTGGGGCTACGACGACGTGCACGACCTCATCTTTAATTCCCGCCGCGACCAGGTGGCCCACTATATCTGCCAGAAATTGTATCGCTTTTTTGTCTATCAGGAACCCAACGAAGAAGTGGTGAACGAATTGGCGGATACTTTTAAAAATAACAACTGGGAAATCGCGCCCGTTTTGCGGCAGTTGTTCAAAAGCGCCCACTTTTTTGACGATAGCGTCATCAATACCTACATCAAAAGCCCAGTCGATGCGATGGCGAATTTGTTTCGCCTTACCGGGGTAATCACCCCCGACGAGCTTACCGACGACAATATTGCTTACCTCAATTATATCGTCGACCAGCTTGGACAAGAAATCTTTAACCCCGTTGATGTGGCGGGCTGGCCCGGATACCATGCCTGGCTCAACGAAAATACGCTGGCCTTCCGCTGGGCTTTTTCGGCTAATTTCCTCTACGGGCGTTTTGCCAATTACGAACCCATTCGCGAAAAGCTGCGCTCGCTGGCGATCGACCTGGTCGGCCCCGATCAGACCGACCCGCTGATTGTTACCCGGGCCCTGGTCGACCACTTCCTCAAACGCGAACTCGACCCGCCTTTGTTCGATACGGCCGTGCAGTATTTCAAAGGGGAAATCCCGGAAAACTACTTCCAAAACGGTACCTGGGGATTGTACTACTCCGAAGTACCCTACCAGATTATCAACTTGCTGTACTATATCACGCGTTTGCCGGAATGGCAGCTTGGGTAAATATTTTTTATAAAAAACAGACTAATAAACGCTTATGAGCGGTAATGATCATACTTCCGGCATGCACCCCAAAGTGAAACGCCGTCTGGGCGCCTCGATCGAAGAGGGAAAAGCGCACCAACTGGCCCACCGCAACTTTGGGAGAAGGGATTTCCTGCGACTGACCGGCCTGGCTGCCCTCGGTAGCTCTTTGATGCTGGGCAGTACCAGCCTGCGCGCTTTTGCTCCCAACCCATTGTTGCAATATCTGAATTTGTCGGACTGCGGCGACCGCGTACTGGTGCTCATCCGTCTCAAAGGCGGCAACGACGGCCTCAATACGGTCATCTTGCGCGGCAACGACGAATACTACAATATCCGGCCCACCATTGCCGTGCAGGAATCCGGATTGTGGGCGCTCAGCGACCAATACGGCATGCCCAATGAGATGAGCGCACTGCAGCCGTTATGGGAATCCGGGAGCATGAAGGTTATCCACAACGTGGGTTACCCCGACGCCAATTACTCCCATTTCCGCTCCAGCGACATCTGGGCCTCCGCTTCCGATTCCGAAGAGATTGTAAACACCGGTTGGATAGGCCGCTGGCTCGAAAACGACTACCAGGCTTTTGCCTCGGCGCCCCCCGTGGTGCCGCCGGCCCTGCAGATAGGCGTAGAAACCAATATGATCTTCCGAGCGCTGAGCGGCAATATGGCACTCAGCATCAGCAACCCGCAGGAATTTTACCAGATCGCCCTGTCGGGACAACTGTACAATCTCAATAACTTGGGTTCCGCTCCCCCCGATCGCGAACTGGCGTTTGTGCGAACGGTGGCCAACAGCGCGTTCCGCTATTCGGAGAGCATCCGCGATGCGTATAACAACTCGATAACCCAGGCTAGCTACTCCAACAGCAATTTCGGAGAAGAATTGGCTATCGTAGCCCGCCTCATCAAAGGCAACCTGGGCAGCAAAGTATACCTGGTCACCATCGACGGCTTTGACACCCACGCCAACCAGCTCACCAACCACCCGGTTTTGTTGCAGCGGGTGGCCGACAGCGTGGCAGCCTTTTACCAGGACCTCGCCGCCTCCGGACATAGCCAAAACGTGCTGGCAATGACTTTCTCCGAATTCGGCCGCACCATCTACGAAAATGCCAGCGTGGGCACCGACCACGGCACCAGCTCGCCGATGCTGGTCTTCGGCGAAGGCATCGGCAACGGCTTCATCGGCCAGGAACCCGACCTGGTGAATACCGACAACTACGGCGACCCCATCTTTACCACCGATTTCCGCGATGCCTATGCCACCGTACTCGAAAACTGGCTTTGCGTGCATCCCGACGTGGTCAACTCGGCGCTGGGCAATGACTTTTCGCCCCTCGGCGGTCTGCTGCCGCCCTCTTCGCCGCCGGCGCCGCTCAACGACCCCGTAGCCTTGCTCGGCCACAACCCCGACCCGGAAGAACCCGGCGTGATACAGATCAAATACAGTCTCCAAAAACGAGGCCCACTGCGCCTGTCGATTTTATTGCCCAACGGCTCGTCGCTGCGCACCCTGGTAGATACCTTCCACGAACGCGGCAGCTATATTTACAGGCTCCGCCCGCAGGATTTCTACCTGGCCCCCGGCCAATACGTGTACCGGCTGGAGAATGGCGGGAGGATTTATCAGAGAGAGATTTCTTTGTAAGACTGTGCGACTGTACGACTGTACGACTGTGCGACTGTGCGACTGTGCGACTGTGCGAAGTTAAATTGGAAAATAAAGATACGTGAAGTTCCCCTGTTCGTAGTCGTACAGTCGCAAAGTCCCAAAGTCGCAAACAGGCGCTTAATCAACCACTTCAAGCGCGACAACCTGTTTTGAGGATTGCGGGTGTGCGAATGTGAGATAATACATGCCTGCCGGTTGGTTTTCCAAATCCAATATAAATTGATTAGCCCCCTTTTCACAAAGCCAGGTCGCAGTTATTATGTGTTGCCCTTTTGCATTGTGAACAAACAAATCAATTTTTCTATCGGAATAAGCATCATATTCAATTTGAAAAACACCTTTTGAAGGATTGGGGATTATTTGATAACGTATCCCATTGTCATCAATACTGGCCGTTACAATATTGGAATATTTAAAACTGCCATCCATGTCGATCATTTTCAGGCGATAATAATAGGATGAGCCGGCTGCGACGGCATGATCGATATACGCGTACTGGTTCAGTCCATTGTCGGCAAGCCCTTTGCCGGCAATCCAGTCGAGCTTTTCAAAGACAGGGTCTTCCGTCTCTTCCGCTTTTTGCAATTCGTACCCGGCAAAAGCAACCTCATGCTGACTGGTCCAGTTGAGCGCTATGGCCGAATGTTGGGGTTGTGCGGTAAAAGTCAAAAGCTCAAGAGGCAAGGCCATGATTTGGTTGCCCAGGATTATGACGTCATGTCCGCTTGGAGTGTTGTCCACATACACCATAGCTGGCACTTGTGCCGTACCGGCCAAAAAGACATCGCCTCCGTTATCGCTGATAATATTAAAAGTAACCGTCAGGAGCGTTACCGGCGCGCCTGTCGGCACATTAAATCCTGAAAAGTTTTGATCAAAATTTTGATAAAAAAAATAGCCGTTATGCGTGATTGGAACATTAAAATTTAATTCGGGAAAAAAGTTGACAAATGATTGATTGCCTATACCCCAATTATAAGGCGCTCCTGCAATGGGGTTAGGGTCAAAACCGGTTACGGTGGCTTTAGCATTGTCGTAATACAAATAAGTCGTAAACCCTGTAAGGTTGTTTCCCGTGCCCGCAACGGCTTGTGCCTGGATCGTAACGGTGGAAGTATTGCCAACGTTGCTCACAGAAAACAGGAAACGTACGTTCTGCGATTGAGCCGTGTGATAGGCCATCAAACTGGAAAATGCGATTAGTAAAAGGGTCCTCATCTTGTGCGGTGTTTATTGTTATTGGTGAGCGGTTTTGTTAGGGGTAGATTGTGCCCTGGTGAGTAAATGATCCAATACGTTGGTATGCCCATCCATGTTGACATCGCCGCCCAGGTAGATCCCCGTTTGGTTGGGGGTAGATTGACTTTTTGAAAGAATGACGTCAATCAAGTTGATGAAATTATCGCCGTTCACATTGCAACGCCACATAGAGTATGTTCCATTGGGCAGTATGGTTTGGGCGGTATTGGAGGCAATGAACTGGTTTTGATAGGCCTGTGCCTGGGCAGCGCTAAAATCGTACAAACCGGTTCCACATACATCGATGCCGATCTTAGCCGATGATCTGACAGTCAAATGATTCCTGTGCCGTATGGCGACAAAAACGCTGTCCGTTTTTACAAAAAGCGCACTATACAACAGGGGCGAAACGCCGTCTACATCGACGATATCGCCGTCGCGTTGTATCAGACCCGAACGGGTGGCGATTACCTGACTGGGATTGCTTTTGTTTCTCAATTGCACAAATACCCAATCCACGATGGCATTGTTGCCTGTGACATTTTGGAAAACCTGTAAAGAGTCTTTTACGCATTCCCCGCCTCCGTTTACTTGTGCAAAACCCAGGCTGGTGTAGGGTTCTTTGGCCGGTATCCTTCCCTGCAGGCGCAAGTGGTCATTCATCAGCAAACTTGTCGGATTGTAAGGCCCTTGTAATATGGCTTTCAGATTGACCGGCAGTTTTCTGGCGTATTCGAAAAAGTAGACCGAGCCGCTATTGACGCCCACTACGTCGTCAGCCGGCGCACCTACCAATACGTTCATACTGTCGATGGCTACGCCTACGCCGAAATTATCTTGCATGGTGGCGTCATTCGCCTTGATTTTGGAGAAAAGCTTCCAAATGCCGTCTTTTGACAGGTATATGTAGGCCGACCCTGAAGCGTCGCCGTTATCGTCGTCAGAGGGTGAGCCAACTACTAATGCCCCATCTTTGAGGCTTATAGCATTACCAAAGCTGTCGGCAATCGCTCCGTCAGCGGGAACAATTTTTGATTTTTCCGTCCAGGTGCCGGCAACTTTTTCAAACAGGTAGGCGGCGCCTGCATTTTCGCCGGGAGACCCGATCGCCGCCCTATCCGCTTCAAGGGATACAGATGTACCGAATTGAAAGTATTCACCCGCATCCGAGGCGGTCAGTTTTGTCTGCTGGGTCCAAGCCGTGCCGCTGCGTTCAAAAATATAAGCAGCCCCGGCATATTCGGAGTATTCGCTGTCGCCGAAAGCGCCTATTAAGGCCTCATCGCCATACAGTGAGACCGAATAACCAAATTGGTCATTGACATCGGCGTCGGCGGCTACGAGTTTGGCTTCTTGTTGCCAGGTATTTCCTACGCGGTGGAACACATAGGCAGAGCCGCTGTATTGCCCACCATCGCCGTCCTGGAAGGCGCCTACAAGGGCATAATCTCCATGAATGCTAACCGCATATCCAAAAAAATCTTCAGCTTGAGCGTCCGAGGCGTTGAGTTTGGCCTGCTGCTGCCAGGTATTTCCGTTGCGGAAGAAGACATAAGCGGCCCCGCTGTTGCTGCCGTTGTCGTCTTTTTCAGGGGCTCCCACGATGGCGTAGTCCCCCCAAATAGATACGGAGAATCCAAATTTGTCGCCGGCTGTGCCGTCAAGTGCTTGCAATTTTTGTGGCTGTAACCACGAGCCCCCGTTTTTTCGATATATGTAACAGGCGCCGCTATTGGCATTATTCCCCTCCGCATGCGGCGCCCCCGCTAGTGCATACTGGTGGTTGATGGCTACGCCGGCTCCCAATGCGTCGCCGGGACCGGTATCAGGGGCGGTGAATTTTTCTTCGATGTTCAGGTCGCCAGGGTGCACCGCCCCCGAAAGCGGGCTGCAATCATCTGTATTCAATACGAATCCATCAGGTTGCAAACAAGACAGGCTGTCTGCGGTAGCATCCCCATATCCGTCGCCATCAAGGTCGCTGTACCAAATGGTCAAAGGATTAACCACAGGGCTGGTATCGTCGCAGTCCGAACTGTTGGACACATAACCCATGGGCAAACTGCATGCCATAAAAGGCATCAGGGGATTGCCAAAGCCGTCGCCGTCGGCATCCAGGAAATAAGCAACCAACACCCCCTCGTCAATCTGGCCGTCGCAGTTGTTGTCGATACCATCGCAATTTTCTTGCGCACCAGGATATATGCCTGGATTAGTATCGTCACAGTCCTGGCTGTTAGTGACCCAGCCTGTTTCAGGGCATCTGAAAGCCGTATTGTAAGGATCACCATAACCATCGCCGTCAGTGTCGGCATAGCGGGTGGCTGCCAGGGTATCCATCTGAACCATCACCTGTGCGGTACAATAAGCGCCGTCACCCGAGTATGTTACGGTATAGGTGGTGGTGTTTTGCGGGGCGACGGCCAGGCTGCCGCCTATTTGCCCGTTGCTCCACTGTAGGTCGCTGTTTTTGATATCTAAGGTATCTGTCAGGATGTCCACAGTGCTCAGTATAGATCCGTCGTTTGAATTTGAGCTGTGATCGGTAGCGCCGGACTGCCCGTCAAGTGTGTAGTAAGCCTGAAGGTTCAAAGCATCCGGGTGTTGAAAGTTGACGGTGCGATAACGCCAGTTATGAATGGCGGCTGAGTCAAGGGCGGTATCCCATATCCTTATTTCGTCTATTTTGCCTGTGTAGGGGCCTGTATTTCCATCTCCGATGCGGAGGTTGGCGCTGCCGGCGGTTGCCGGTAGCACGGTCAGTCCCGAACTTTCGTGGTCTAATACCCCGTTGAGATACCAACTCACTTTGTTGCCGGTGATATCGCGCACCAGGGCTATATGGTTCCAGGTGTTTAGCTGAAGACTGCCATTTGTTTGAAAACTTTGAAAAGGCCCGGCATCCGTGCCGCTGGTACCCCAGTAGAAAGTCAGCCGGCCATCGGGGTTTTGCACGATGGCATATTCACCGCCCTGTGCTTTGGCAATGGGGTTTTTATTACCGGAAAACGAGGTGGGGAATAACCACATTTCGATGGTCAGGTTACCTGTGATGCTAATGGACGGATGATTGGACACCTGGATATACTCGCCTGCCTGATCCATGCTGATGACCCGGTTTTCCGCTCCGTTTACGGTGAGGGTGATCGTATCGCCCGGGCAAATTGTGGTATCGCTTTGGCTGATGAGCGGAGCACTGCCCAGGGAGGCGCTGCCGTAAAAAACACAGCCGCCGCTTTCACTCACCTGCACGCTGTAGTATCCGGGGCCCAGTGCGGTCAGCGATGATTCGGCGCTGCCGTTGTTCCAGCGATAGATGTACGGCGCCTGACCTCCCACGATTGAAGTGGCAATGCTGCCCGACCCCGATTCAAAGCAATTGGTCTGCTCTACAAAAAGCAGGACCGCCGGCGATGGGTAAATGGCCACATCCACAGAGTCGCTGCACCCCAGCGCATCCGTTACTACGATATGATAGGTTCCACCAGGTAAGCCCGATGCAGATAAGCCCGACTGACCGTTGCTCCATAATGCGGAATAGGGGGGCGTACCCAGGTTTGCTACGAGGGTAATGGCGCCGTCGTTGTCTTCGTTGCAACTCACATCGGCTTTTGCGTAGGTCAGTTCGATGTAATCCAGCTTGGTAAACTGGATGCTGTCGGAGTACGTACAACCGTCGGTGTCGGTCACCACAACCGAATAGGAGCCGGCATTGGTCACAGAAATAGACTGCGTAGTTGCCCCGGTCGACCACAAGTAACCCAAACCCGCATCGGCAACCTGCAGCGTTGCCCCGCCGCATTGAACGACGGAATCTGCTTGGATGAGTAGAATATCGGAGTTACCCACTTGTATCGTCAGATAGGTAGTATCCAGGCAAATGCCTTTGCGGCCTATCAGGCCTACTTCGTAAGTGCCGACAGAAAGGAAGGTATGCTGGTATGAGGCCGACCGCGATATTTGCCTGCCGTCAACCAGCCAGAAGTAATCGTCGAGGGCATTGTCGGCGGGGGTAAATGTCACCATACCGTTGGCGCAAATATCTGTGTCAGAAGCCGAAAAAGTCGTATTGACAGCGCAAGTCACACACAACGGTGTTCTATTTGTGCTGGTAGCCGGAGAATTGCCGCTAATTGTCGTCAGGGTAAGCGCAGGTACATAAGAAGAATAACCCGAAACAGTAGAATGAACGGTATAGGGGTTCCAACTGGAAATGGGTAAAAAGGTAGAAGTAATATTTTCATTGCCGCAAGCGGAAGCACCGGTAGCGCTTATTTTTGAAAGATAATTTCCACTCGAAAAAACATAGGCGCCGCCTACATCTACTGCACCTTTTCCAAAAAAACTGTTGTGGAGTAAATCGTACTGATTAGCCCACTCTAAAATGCCGGTTGAACTGAATTGTGCAAGCAATTGCTTTCTATAAATAGGAAAACTAAAAAGTTTGCCACCGGAAATGCCAATTTTATTTCCCGTATTAACGCTAATACCGGTCAAAGTTTGATGAAATTCACTATACGTTTTTACCCAGTTGCTGCTTGAAAATGTACTACTCAATAATAATACAGAATAAACATAATTAGCATTATTATCCAATACCGCTATCCTCCCATCGCTGAGAAAATCAAAATCAACCGGCCAATCGTTGTTTTCATCGCCGCTTTCTCTAACGCCTGTTGTTCGCACCCAATTGATGGTTCCTGTAACCCCTACATTTACCATAACGAGATCGGCCAGATTGGCAAAACTGTCGCCCCAGCTGTATGTTCCCCCTAGAATATAGGCCTGGTTATTGCGAACTTTTATATGTATCCCGGAATTAGGCTCGCCGGCATCACCAATGCTGTTAACCCATAGCAGGTCGCCGGTGGGACTCATCCTGCCCATTAATATAAAACTCTGGTTGTTGTATTGTGAACTCGAGGTAACGGAACCGGTGAAAATTAATTCACCATTGGAAAAAATATCGACATCTCTCAAATCGAGAATGGAGGGGAATGTTTTTGCCCATAATAAATCACCGGTTGTATTAAAATAAGCTATTTTGCTCTGGTTCAGCACAGCAAAATGGCCATTGCTTAGCAATTTAAATTTTTGAACAGGAATATTAATATTATATCGCTTTATCCATTTTACGACTCCCAAATTATCTACCAATAAAAATACATTGTAAGTACCGCTATTTGCAGCCACTAAATAACTGTTGGCATTATACCTGACTACTTGGGTATTTCCCAATGACTGGTTTTGATAATATAAATTAAATAAAGGCAAATTACTGCCAGCGATATTGGGATATTCAAGTACGGCATAATTAGCTGTCACAATGCAACTGTTATTGTAGGTAACAGTCACTGTATATGAGCCGGCCGGTATATTGGATAAATCTTCCGTTTGCTCGCCCGACGACCACTGATAAGTATAGGGTCCGGGATTGTTTTGCACAGTGAGGTTGACAGCGCCGGTAGCGGCAGCATAATCAGTAGCGTGTGTTACCGTTGCGAGAAGTGCGATGTCCGAATCTGTCGGATCAATAGTAATTGATAAAGTATCGGCCACCATACAAAATGCATTGTCGGCGCGTACGATTAATTCTTCGTTGCCGACGGTATTAAATAGGTGGATAAATGATTCACCGCTATGTACCAGGTTCCCGTTTAAATACCAGTCAATTTTACTGGCATATGGCGCATTGGCATTAAAGGTGATCTGGGAGCCTGCACAAATATTACTAAGTTGCGGCGTCACTGCCAGTTGAAGTTGACAAGTATCATTGGGACAAAGCTGGTACACTATCGGCGCATTGCCATCTTCAAAATATAAGATGGGTTCTGTTACGGTGATTAGATTGGTAATCGTATTTTGGGTGAATTGCCCCGCACTCGGATAGTGATGAGAGAGAATGGGTTCGATATTGTTATTTACCTGAGTATAGGCATATTCATTACACCCCGTATTGCCCAATGAATCCATTTTAATAGACCAGCCTATTTGTCCGCCAAAACTCTCTGTCAATCCTGCTGCAAATAGGGTGTCCGGGTGCCTGTGCTCAATGGCATACAGGTATTCAGTTCCCAATCCGCCGTATTTTTTCGACCAGTTGATGGTGAGATCGTCTTTGATCTGGCAGATTTGGTCTTTGCCGACGATGTAATAACCACGGGTCGAATCAACCGTCATATCCTGGATTCTCATGTCCTGAAAAAAACGCGCATAGTTGGGATTGCCGGAGATATTTACCGTGGCCATAAACCCGTTTTCATAATGAGGACTGAGGTCGTTGAATATGTCACTGTTGGTGGTTATTCCCGCTAATGTGTAAAAGTAGGTGCCGTAAAAAGGCAATCGGAATTCGACTATTTTTTCTGCCAGCAGACTGCCGTCATCGGTACTGCTTCTCAGCGCCGCCGCCGTTTGGTAGTCGCCCGCCTCGTTGAGCGTCAGGAATAATGCGCGATCGTTATTGGAAGGAGATGCGGGGAAAGAACTCGTCTGCCCGCCTATCAGGTATTTATGCGAAGTGAATTGATGGCCTACTATGATGGACCGCCCCGACTCAAATTGCGGGCCGCCGTAGGTTTTTGCCCATATCAGATCCCCTTCGAGGTTTATTTTTAGCACCATTATGTCGGAGTCGCCGGCCCCGAATGAGGTGGTTCGACCCACTACTATGTATTCGGTGGCGCTGGCCGGAATGATTTCGTAGAGCCGGTCGAATTGGGCGCCGCCGTAGGTTTTTACCCAAAGAAAGTCGCCACAGGCCGATAATTCGCCTACCATGCCGTCGTTATCGCCGGCGCCGTGGTTTTCGGTGTAGCCGCAAAAGAGGAAATGCCCGTTGTCGAGTTCTTTGATGTCGTTGATCCAGTCGGTGAGGGAATCGTACACGGTTTTGGTCCACAGGATATTGCCATCCCGGTCTTTCCGGGTCAGGGCAATGTTGCTTTCGGTTACCGCGGCGGTGTCTCTCAGAGTATGTACGTCCAGGCTGCCGCCGTCGGCGGTGGGAGCTACGCAGTAGATAATGGCTTCTTCCTGAAAGTCGTATGTTTTTTGGTACAATACGCCGTTTTCTTCCCCGGCGCTATTGTTACACCCGTCGCCAGGGTCAAGGGTGGTGAGGTTCACATCCAGACAAAAAGCAGCTGTGCCGCAGCCGTTTTCAGCCTCCAGGCAGACATTGTAGACGCCCTCGGCTGCATAGGTGTGCATGGGGGCTTCGAGCGTGGAGGTGGCCGCGTCGCCAAATTGCCAGAGGAATCCGGACGCATTCGGCGTGGTGTTGGTGAAGGTGACGGTCAGGCCGTTTTTTGAATAACCAAAAGAAGGAGCGGGATTATACAGGGACGACATTACGGCGGCCTGGCCTATTTCGGTGCATCCGGAAGCATCCGTTACACTCACATAATAAAGACCCGACGGCAATTGGTTGATTGCATTGGTTTGCTGTGTATTGCTCCATTCGTATTGGTAGGGCATGGCGCCGCCACTCACCGTTACCCACGCCGCGCCTACGCCTAATTCGCAGCTATCTGGCAAGGTATTCATTGCAAGCGTAAACCCGGCACTCGCATTGACGCTGACGGCTACGTAGCCCAGGTTGTTGGTTTCTGATATTTCCTGCACCGCATTTTCATAATCAGCTACTACGAGTATGTAGTAACTGCCGGGCGTTAATCCCGCCGGCAATTGTAGTAGTTGCTGGGTATTATTGATGGTATTGGCCGCCAGGCTGTTGGTGTATTTATTGGCCAATAAAATATCGGTACCCGGTTGGTAAGTCTGGTCGCTCGACAATACGATGCGGTTATTAAAATTGCCGGCATCGGCATTGCTCAGGTTTTCAACCTGAAAATTCAGCGAAAACTGAGCCTCCTGGCATAAACTCGACGGCGTGGCCGCCAGGTCGTGTACGTATATGTCGGGCACGACTATTACCTGCTGCGTCACTACCTGGCATGTCCGATTGCCTACCGCATCGTAACAATAGTCGATGACGGTGCTGTCGGGGTAGGTGACTTTGGTGAGGCGACCAGTTAAGTCATATTGAAAATTTTGTGACACCCCGATATTTGGGATATTTAAAATAAATAAAATAACCCAAACGCTAATTTTCTTGATTGAATTCATCGCAATATTATTCATACCAGGTGACTATGCCATTTGTTTTTCTTGATGGTAACTTGGGTTTTGAAGTGGGATTTGACATAGAAGGGGGTGGTTTTATTTGGGGTAATGCATCATTTATACCAATTACTGACCCCTCTCCATACATAGCTGATGGACGAGGTTTAAGGTGGTTTGGATAAATTGAAGAGAATAATGAATCATAAATCCAGCCTACTAAATCAACAGCAAGAGGAACTAAAGCACCAGAACCAGGTAAAACGACGTTCGCTGCGTCAGATGCTATACTTTCAGAATAAGCAACTGTCTTTTCAACCCAGCTTACTTTTTCTCCCATCATGTTTTTGTAATCATATTTTGCGGCTGTAAAAAGTGTAGAAACCGGTAATCTTGTGTTGATTTTCAAGTAATCAGTTCCACAGGAAAAGACTATTTCTGCAATTTCAAAACCGTCTGGGGTAGAACCATCTTTGTGGTTGTAAAAAAAAGCCACTTGATCTACTATAGATAAACATTCAGTTTGTTTTCCGTTAGCATCAATATTTGTAATGGGGTTATTTGAAGCATACACAAACAAATTCGTATTCCACACCGGATCCTCACTCAAAAACCTGCCCAGATCGGGGTCATAATACCGGGCGCGCATAAAATAGAGATTGGGGGCTTCTTCCATGACGCCGTATTTTCCGACGAACGTAAACCGGTTGTCGTCAGCCTCGGTTTGTTGCATGATTTTGCCGAAGGGGTCGTATTGGTAGGCGTGGGTGATATTAGCGCCGGCATCGGTCATGGCCACCGTGCTACCCCTGAAATCGTAGTGGTAGTAGTGGGTGGCATTGTTGGGTTTTATCCGCGAAATGAGCCCCAGGCCGTAGACGTAGTAGTCTGTAATCTGTCCGTTGGCGTCGGTTTCTGCCAGGATATTGGAGGTGCCCAGTATGTCCAGCACAAATTTGCGGGTTTGACCGTTGCGGGTGGCCTGCCGGCGGTTGTCGAGGGCGTCGTAGGCGTAGGTGGCGGTGAAATTGCCGCTGACCGAGGTGAGCATGTCGTGCACATCCCAACCGTAAGTGCGCCCCGGCTGGTTGGTGGTGTTGCCGTTGAGGTTTACGTTGTAGGTTTGTCCGTTTACCTGGGTGATCCTGTTGCCCTCATCGTAGTCGTAGGTGGTGTTGGAGGCCTCCAGGGCAATGGAGTCGAGGGGTTCGTTTTTGTGTTCTGCGAGGTGGTTGCCCAGGGGGTCCATTACGTATTTGTAGCTGCAAATGATGTTGGCATTGTGCAGGGTGACCATGCTGTCGAGGCGGACGGCGGCATCATAGAAATAACGGGTCTCTACGCCGTTGGGGTAGGTGATTTTTTCCAGCCGGTCGTCGGGATAGTAAAAGTATTCGGTTTGCTGGTCGTTCCAGTCGGTCACTGTTTTCATCCGGTCTCCCGCATCATAGGTGTACGCCACCTGTTTGTTGTCGGGGTAGGTGATCAGGGTTACGTTGCTGTTTTCGTCGTAATCGTAGCCCACGGTTTTTCCGTCGTAGGTAATGGCGGTAATTCGATCGAGGTCGTCGTAATTGAAGACAATGGTTTTGCCGTCTTTGGCGGCCGTGGCCAGGCGGTTTTTGGCGTCGTAGGTAAATGTGCCGTAGCCGTTGTTGGCCAGCAGCCCTTTGGCGTTGTAGGTATGCTGCAGGGTGGCGCCACCGGGCTTGTGCAGGGCGGTCAGCTTGCCTTCGTCGTCGTAGTCGTACGACTTGGTGGCGCCGTCAAAGGTCATGGATTTCAGCCAGTCGAAGTAGTCGTATTCGAGCGTGGTGGTATGGCCAAGCGCATTGACAACGGAGGTCATGTTTTCATTACCGTCGTAAAAAAACCGGGTGATATGGCCCAGGGGATCGGTGATTTTCTCGAGGTAATCCCGGTTGTCGTAGTCATAAGTGGTGGTTTCATCATTGGGATTTTCCCTGGTTTTCAGGCGGCCCGCCAGGTCGTAGGTCGCACTGGTCGTGATGCCCAATGGTCCGACGATATCTTTGATATTGCCGTAGTTGTCGTACACATAGGACAACTGAATGCCCGCAGGATTGGTAATGGTTTCTACCTGTCCGAAGGGGTTGTAGGTCAGTTGAGTTGTTCCCACCGGACTTATCACCTGAGTCAGGTTGCCGTTGGTATAATTGTAATCGGTGAGAAAGTTTCTGGGATTGGTGTAGGTATCCGGGTCATTCAGGTTGGTGTAGGTAAACTGGTGCAAAGTATTCATGGGCATTGCTATTTGGGTTACATTGCCCTTGTTGTCGTATGAAAAGTCGGTTGCAATGCCGTCGATTACGATATGAGTCGGCAAGGTAGGGTTCTGAGGATCGTCGTAGCGCGCCTCGTTCAAGTCGCTGGTAGGTGTATTGTATTGGGTTAGCTGCCCTTGCTGATTGTGGGTATAGCCGTAGTAGTATGTTTGGGCGCCATCATGAATGGTTACGGTAGAAGAGGTGCCGGCGGCAGGGCCCGTATTTAATGCCCAGTCGACTTGTTGTTGCGAGATTAAACCGTTGGCGCCGTTGTTGTGGCTGCTGGTTTTTATTTTCCTGTCTTCGTATTGGTTGGTAATAAAATTGCCGTTGGGCAAGGTGATTATTTTTAATAAATGTTCTTCACCCGGTGTGGGACTATAATTGTAAGTGGTCAGAAAATTTTTTGCATCGCGGTAGGTCAATAGGTCGTCGCCGGTAGGCCCGCCGTAAGCGAATACGATTTCTCTGTTGAGCGGATCTCTTACGCTGTATAATTTAATGGAATTTGGGTAATAAAAAAATCGCAGTTTTCTGCCTGCGGGTTCGGTAGTTTCTTTTAACCGGATACCTCCACCGGTAAATGATTCGTAGGTTAAGGTGACAGCGTTATTATTGCGGTCTCTGATTTCTGTGAGCACATACGGCCAGGTATCGATCGACGTATTTTTTTGTTCAAAAATATACGTGAGCTGGTTTTTCTTTTTTATTGTAAATTTTTGCGTGGTCGAATTATAGCTAATATCGTCATAAATGCCCTTCGTGATTGGGGTTAAAGTCGTGCCATTTATTTCATACACATGAATATTTCCGTCGGGCCAAAAAACGACAATTTTTTCTCCAAAAACCGACCCGTTAGGATGCGTCCAGCCCGGTATTCTTACAATGTACGCGTTGTAGCTATGACTCCAGCCTATGCCCAGCGGCTGGAAGGAAACCCATTGATCGTTGTTATTATAAGTACAAAAAAGTTCTTCGGGTAATTCCGTTAAAAAAGAATGATAATGGTGAGAAAACTCGAGCGGCAGTTTTCGCCCCGGGATATAAAAACTTTGTTTGGCGTATTGCTCAAAATTGCCGTCGCTAAGCGATATCTGGCGCGCCAGATTATTGGGGGTATAATTGCCGGGGTTAAAATAATCTGCGTTTTGCGGTGTCGGAACCGGGCAATTATTGCATTGCGCTAATAATCGGTAAAGCATGATAAAAACCTCGCCCCTGGTGGCAAAATCGTCGGGCCGGAATAAGCTGTTATTTGCGCTCACGATGCCCAAATCGACGCATTTGGCAATATGCAAAAATTCGGGGTGACTGGCCGGCACGTCTGTAAATGGCGCATAATAGGCATCCTTCGGCAGGTCAAACGACTCAATCAATACTTTGCAAATCTGCCCCCGGGTCAGGTTTGATCCCGGGTTGTAATTCATAAAACGCCGATTGAAAGGCGATACGCCGTCGCCGTATTCGAGGTAACTCAACACTTTGCCGTACCGGGCATAAGGCTGGTTGGCCTGGTCCTGCATGTCCAAAAACGGCACAGGAAACTGGTCGGCAGGCGTCGCGGCGTTGAGGGAGCCGAATAGGCCCGCAAAAACGACTTTTGCCACGTCTTCTTTCAGGATGAACGAAGCTACCTGGGCGTTGCCACTGTCAGGCTGGTCAATGATGCCGTTCGAACAGAGGTATTGTACGGCGGTATAGATTTCGCCCGCAGCGGGCGCTGGATTAGTGACCAGGCAGGCGCCACCGGCCGTGAGTATGTTGACCGGAAGGGGGTTCTGGAAAGCGCTGCTGCTGATGGGTATCCATACCATGCCACCGCTTTCTTTGTATTGCACCTGGAGTTGGTACAGGCCGGCGGGGTGGGTCAGACTAGCCGTCGAGAAACTTAGCTGATGCGTATCCTGCGGTTCCAGTTGGAGGTTCTGGTCGAAGTCGAGCACGGCTACCTGGTTGTCGTCGTCGTCCAGCAACACAAGCTGAAGCTCGCCTTCCCAGTCTATGTTGCCGTTATTGGCTACGGTAGCCTGTATCAGGCAGGGCGATTGATTGACAAGGGGATTAGGCGTGGCATGGATGCCGCCGGCAAGATCTAAAATATACGAATTGGGGTTGTTGATCGTAAAAATATTGTCGCTAAGGTCGTATTCGGGGCCGACGGGATGCCGGTATATTTTTACCCGGTAGGAGCCCGGAGGCAGGTCGGAGGGAATGTTAAACGTGCTCACCAGGCCGTTGTTGGGCACGTTTAAGGCGATGTTCTCTATCGTGGTATTGCCGGACGGTGTGACCAGGTCGAGCGTCACGTTGCCTATAGCGCCCGTAGAAAGCCAGCTGATGTTTTGAATGGTTTCGCCGGCGGTGAATATTTCTCCGCCGTTGGGATAGGTAAGGGTTAAGGTGTTATTATTTTGAATAAAAAAAGTGCTATTGCTCAGGTCTACGCCATTGCCTGTACCGGTTTCATAAATTTTTACCTTATACACGCCGGTCTGAATGGCGTTGTCGATCGTCCAACTGAAGCCCCCGTCGTTCATCGTGGGATCGGCAATGGTGAAAACTGTAGTGTCCAGGGCATTGGTGAGTTCGATGCTCACATTGCTGCCCACGAAGGCCGAGGTCCAGGCAATGGGCATAACGCCGCCAACGACGTAATTCTCACCCCCGTTAGGCGTATTGACAGTAATGATCGGCGCCGTGGGGTCAATGGTGAATGACCTCGCCGGGGCGCTTTCGGCCGTAGCAAAGCCGTTGAAGCTGCGGGCTCTGACCACCCATCTGTACTCATGCCCGGTTTGGAAGGCATAATTGTAGGTGTATTGCGATACATCGCCTACATTCAGGTAATCGAGGATGACGGCATCGGTGGTCAGATCCCGCACTCTGATCTCATAAGTCGCAATGCCCGAGGGGTTGTTTTTATTCCATTGGAAGGTGATGGAGTTGGTTCCCGGGGTATATAAATGTTGATCGTCAGGCGCCGTCAATTGCGGCGGGTTGAGTGAAGTGAAAATGGAAAACACATCGCTGACGTCGCCGACTACCTGGTTGGCGCTATTGGGCAGGAGGTATTCCACGTACACCTTTACGTTGTTGGAGTTGATGGTCAATCCATTGAGGCTCCAAAGGTGCGAACCGTCGTCGTCGGTTTGGGCCGCGATCGTTTGGGCGGCGCCGTTGTCAACTTTATAGTAAATTTTTACTTTGCAATTGCTCCCCTGCAAGGCTCCGCTCCACTGCACATTGACCAGTCCGCCGCTAAACATGTCGCCCGTGTTCGGATTTGAAATATTAATAGAGGCATTGTCTGCGCAAGGAGGCAGTATTTGCAACGGCCGGTAGTGGGTTATCGTGCCGTTTGCCCCGGTAAAAGTAGGCGTGCAGCTACCCGCCGTCACAAAATCGCCGCTCGTGCTGCCCAGTGGTATGGCCAGCACATACACGCCGTAGGCGCCCGCCGCCAGGCTCACCGGGTCGATGCCCGTGTCCAGATTGACCGTAAGCCCGGGGCCTATAGCCTGAAACGGGCTCGATAATTCCTGGAAAATGGATGTATTGCCATTTTTTACAATAAGCGTTTTGATATAACCGCTCCAGGAAAGCCCCCCGGCATTCGAAACAGAGAAGGTTACATTGATATTTTCGTGTTGGCGAACCGAGGCCGGCGAATTGATACACGAAGAAAAACGGACCAGCGCCGGATTGGGCGTAGCTGTGACGGTGACCTTGCCCGCCCAGAAACGGTCGCCATTGCTGGAATTCACCGTGCCGTAAAAATCCTTGGTACCTGACGTAAATCCACTAGGAATCGGTATCGTGATCGAAATATAGCTCACTCCCGAAGAAAAAGACTGGCTGCCCAGTACCGCGCCGCAAACACCGCCATTCGTCTGGTCTTTGATATAGGCTACGCCGCTTTGCGCAAAAGTCCCCGAGCACTTTTTTATTCGAAATACGAAATTCGTACTCGTCACCTGATACAGGCTCATCTGGATCGTCGAGCCCAAAAAATTTTGCCCGACACAAGACCCGAAAACATTCGTGGTCGGACAGGCGTTGTAAGTGCCTGCGGTAGGGGAGGCGGTATAAGTAGCCTGCGCCCGGGCTCCTTCGAGAAGAAAAAAGCCGAGAATTGCGGTAAACAAAAACTTCATGCCCAAAAACTTTGCGGGCAATTAAGTAGTATACAGGCACATTCGCCTGGAAATATGACGAATCGGGCAAAAAATTACGCGAATGATTCTTCTTGTAGCTGTGCTTGTACCTGCTGTTGGAAGCTGCCGCCAAGCGAGAGTTCTTCGCCTGTTTTCATAATAACCCGGTTGGCGGTATAGCCGCGCACCTCGTGCCGGTTCACAATAAACGAGCGATGGATTTGCACAAACAACGACGGCGGCAATAGCTTCTTGTAATGTTTCAGGCGCTGCCAGTCCCAGTATTCCGCGTCAGGGGTATGAATAATCACGGCATTGCCTTGCGCTTCCAGATAGATTATTTCTTTTAGCTGCAATTTGGTTTTTTCCTTATTGGTCAGCGTGATGGTCTGTTCGCGCAGAGCCTGCTGCGAATGACCGTTGGACCCCGCTTCAGTCACTTTATTCAACAGGTTTTCATTGGCCAGCTTTAATTCCTCATATTTATCAGCCAGGAAAACCTTTTCGCGGCGCGCATAGCGAAGATTTCGCCAGGTAAGGCCTAAAATCGCAGCCAACAGGAGCGTTATCAAAGCCATACCGCTCAGCAACTGGCGGTTTTGGCGGTTTTTGAGCTGGTGTATGACATTTTCGTTTTGGAGAATACGCAGGCTATCTTCTTTTTGCCGGGTTTCATATTGTATGCGATACCTCTCAATCGTGTTGGCCATATTCTGGTTAAAAAGACTGTCGCGCGCCTTCGAAAAATCGTCAATCAGCTCAGTGGTACCCTCATCGCCTTTTTCCAGCAACTGCGCTCGCGCCAGATAAAAATCGATTATGGACTTTTCCTCTAGAAAAGAATAATTCCGATTTTCCTTGATGATATCTTTTGCCTTCATCAGCACCTCGATAGCTTCGGGGTATTTTTTCAGGCCCACCAGGCTACGCCCCAGCTTTGTAAGAGTCTTGACGACCTCCATCGGGTCTTCGTTTTCTATTGCCAGCGGCAGGGCTTTTGTCGCCCAGTCAAAGGCTTCCTGGTGTTTGCCTTCTAAGTTGCGCACCTGCGCCAGACCGTTATAAGCTGCAATCTGACTGGGTTTACTGACTTTTGGATGTTGAAGCGTTTTTTGATAATACCAGGCCGCCGAGTCGAGTTGGCTCAAATGCATAAAACCATTGGCGAGATTATTCCAAAGGGTTGTGATAAAAACATTGTTTGGCGGCACGATCTTAAGCCCTTCCCTGCAGTATTGAATTTTTGCCTTCTGATCGCCCATGCGCCCATAAAGGTTGGCCAGGTCATTATAAAACCCCCAAAGGCGCCTGGTAGTGCCGTATTTTTTACACAAGCTCACCCCTTCGAGGTATTCTTTGACCGCTTCTTCTAATTGATTTTTGTCTTTCAGAATCTGGCCGATATTTTTGTGCAGCGTAATCCGGGTTTCTTTGAGTTTGGGAGTAGAATCCACGGAAAGCGTCTGGCGGGCCTGCCGGTAATAATCCAGCGCTTTGTTCAAATCGCCTTTCTCCTGGTACATACCACCCAGATTGACAAGTTGTATTCTGATACCTTCCTCGAAGCCGATTTCGCGCACTACTTTCAAGCCTTGCTCGTGAAAACCGATAGCCTCGTCCCGGCGGCCCGGGTCATCGATCATCAATGCCTTTAGGACAAAAGTCTTCCAGAGCCAGTCTTTCCTGTTTAGTTGAAGCGCGACCGAATGCGCCGAATCGGCATACAACGCCCCCTTGTCAAAATCGACCTCATACAGATTCGCACCGATTCGGTAATATTGTTCCATCTTCGCAAAAGGGTCGGATAGCGTAGCCACCAATCGCCGCATGCTATCCACGGCATGGGTTTGGGAAAAAAGAGGGATAGAAATACCCCAAAAGGCGGCTAATATGATGCCTCTGGAAATCACGGGTTAGTATGTTTCTGTGTGTGCTAAAAAGCAATGATAGTAAAATTAGGTTATAAAAACTACATTGCCACCCGCTATCTTTACCACCGGTCAGACGGCTACCAGCGGTCTGACCGGTACGAAAAATAATCACATGCCATACACCCAAATCGCTTCCTTCGCCTACCCGACCGACCCGGTCTACATCCTGCTCGTAGCGCGCCTGCGCCACGAAGGCATCGAACACGCCATGGCGGATGAGATCACCATCAACGCCGACCCCTTGCTATCGCAGGCCATCGGCGGCGTAAAGGTAAAAGTCCACGTGTCCGATATGGCCCGCGCCCGCGAGATCTACGAGGCCATCCTGCAAGAGCAACAGCAGGACGAGGGCATCACCGAAGAAGAATTGGCCAACCTGGCCGCCAGCTTTGCCCACCCCGATACCGTCGTCGTAGAGACGCATCACGATGCGTCTCTGCATCATGATGCGTCTCCCGGCGACGAACCAGCGCCGGATACCACCCCGTGGATGTCGAAGAATAAGGGGTGTTTGGGGGGATGGTTGCTGGGGTGATAGCGCAGTGCCGGTAGGGATGTTCTTTTGGCGGCTCCGTTGGCGGCAACTGTTGCAAATTTTGCAACAACTGACTCCCTTTCTAATTCTCCTTCGTTAAAGATATTGCTGATGTGTCGGGTAATCACAGACTTACCCCGAAAGATTGAATTGCAGAAAGGCACGCAAAACATAATACATTTTTTTCTTATTTGCACAAAATGAATTATCTGCAAATATAAATTTCTATATTTGCACAAACCATCAATCTCACTTTCATGCACATCAGCAATTTCAAGGCAGGCAAATGGGTGCAACGCTACCGGTACAAAAGCTTTGAGCCGAATGTTGTAGATGTGGCATGGCAAATAGACAACCCCGAACTGGCGATGCTGCTTAGCCGGGCTGACATCAAATTGGGAGAACTCAATGCCTATTCGCAACTCATTCCGGATGTGGACTTTTTTATAAAAATGCACATTATGAAAGAAGGCACCCAAAGCAGCCGGATAGAGGGAACACAGACAAACATAGATGAGGCCGTCCAAAAAGAAGAATACATAGACCCGGAAAAAAAAGACGACTGGCAGGAAGTGCAGAACTATGTGTCAGCCATGAACCGGGCCATCGCTAACCTCGAAAAACTTCCATTGAGTAATCGGCTGCTCAGGCAAACGCATGAAATACTCCTGCAGGGCGTAAGAGGCAAACACAAACTGCCGGGCGAATTTCGGAATAGCCAGAACTGGATTGGCGGCAGCAGTTTATCCGATGCCGTTTTCATACCGCCTCACCCCGATGGCGTAGCCGACCTGATGGCCGACCTGGAGCGCTTTCTGCACAATCAAAATACGCCGGTGCCCCATCTTGTTAAAATAGGTATTGCACATTACCAGTTTGAAACCATCCACCCGTTTCTGGATGGCAACGGCCGCATAGGGCGGCTTCTCATTACCCTGTTTTTAGTGGACAATCAACTGCTACACAAACCCACCTTGTACCTGTCCGACTTTTTTGAGAAGCATAAAATGCTGTATTACGACAACCTGACCCGGGTACGCACCCACAACGACCTCACGCAATGGCTGAAGTTTTTCCTGGAAGGCGTTTACCGTACTTCCGAAAATTCTATTGAAACCTTTAAACGCATAATCCGGCTCCGCTCTGAGGTAGAACACCAAATTATTGGTTTGGGCAAAAAGCAGGCATTGGCAAAATTGTTTTTGCAATACCTGTACGGTAAGCCCATCACCGATGCAGCAGATGTAGCGCAGGCATTGGAAGTAAATATTACTACTGCATTGCGGTTAATTGATGATTTTATGAAACTGGGCATCTTGACAGAACTTACGGGTTATAAGCGCAATCGCATATTTTCCTTTGACAAATACCTGAAACTTTTCAGAGAATAAGCAATATCGGGAAATGGGAGCGGGCAATCACAGTCTTACCCCGGAAGATTGAATTGCGAAGGCACACAAAAACAAAAAAGGCCCAAGTAACACTTGAGCCTTCCAGAGGTCGGGAGCGGATTCGAACCGCCGTACGAGGTTTTGCAGACCTCTGCCTAGCCACTCGGCCACCCGACCAAAATCGCTTCACGTGGAAGCGGATGCAAATATATGTCTTTTTTGTTTTCTCCGCCAGTAGCGAAAGTAAAATTTGCTGATTTGCTGATTTGCTAATGCGTTAATATTTTTACAAGTATCAGCACATTAGCAAATTAGCACATCAGCACATTAATAAAATTTCGCCCTGTTATCCTTGATCTTGGCGTTATTCTTGAGCGCCGTCATCACACCCAGGGGGATTTGCTGGCGGGCAGTCTGGGTCAATTGCATTTTCAATTGCGGCAGCGCTACGCTGGCATCGCCTGCCGGCGGATTTTTACGCGATACATTGAGCACAAAAACACCCGTTTCGCCGGCAATGGGCTCAGAGGTTTTGCCCGAATCGAGCGTAAACAGCGTACCGACAACAGCAGGCTCGTTGCCCAGGTCTTGTACAAATGATTGTGCGAAGGTAACACCGTAGGCAGTATCGGGTTGTACGTTGTAGGTAGCAGCCACGGCATTCAAATCCTGGCCTTTGATGCGCTCTTTGATCAGCTCAGCTTTCTTGCGGTTGATGACCAGTTGCTCAATATCCGTTTTAGCGCTTGCTACCGATGGCAGACCTGGCTTTTGGATATCTTTGAGTCCTACGACTACGTATTTATTGTTGTAATAAGCCACGGGGTCGCGGAAGGCATACACCGTAGATGATACTTCGCCAGCTTCTGCGCTGAACGCCCAGCGCACAATTTCGCGGGCATCACCGCTTGTGCCCAGGTCGCCGATGGCAAAAGCATTGCGATCCATACCTGCCGACGTTTCCATGCGCAGGCTGGGGTCTTTTTTGGCAGCTTCTTCCAGCTGGCTCAGCTTGCGGTTGTTGAAGGCAAAGCCCGAGGCCTTATCATAAATGGCCGCCTGCGTGTCGTCGCTGGGCACGAGTTGTTCCTGCAGATAAGCTACTTTGACAGCTTCAGTGTTGTTGATGAATTTTTTGCCGGTAACTTCTACCAGGTGGATACCAAATTGGGTTTCTACCGTGTATAGTATGCCCTGCTCGGCTTCATAGAAAATGAGGTCGTTGAAGGGTTTTACCATGCCGCCGGCAAAAGTGTAGCCCAGGTCGCCACCCTTGGTGCGGGTAGCGTCGGTGCCGAAACGGGCAGCCAATGAGTCGAAACTTGCCGTGCCGTTTTCTATCAGCAATTTTAAGCTGTCAATAGTTTTTTGGGCCTGCGCCAATTCCATCGGATTGGTAGCCTGGCGCAGAATGTGGCGCGAGCGTACAGAGTCGGGAATGATCTTTTTGTCGAGCATCTTGACGGCTTTGTAAGCGCCGCCGTCGATATACGGGCCGAATACGCTGCCCTTGGCCAGTTTCATGATGGTGTCGGCAACTGCGGGGCTCAGGTCGGCTTTTTTAACATAGGCAGCGTCGATCGTGCCGGCGTTGCGCAGCACGAAAGAAGAATCTTCGGTCGTCGACTGGAATTCAGCGAGCAACCCGCTAATCTTTTCACGCGCAGCGGTAGAGTCTTCTACGGTAGGCACAATGTCAAATACGACGTATTCTACCCGGCGCTGTTCTTCTTTGACGCGGTATTTAGTTTCGTTTTCTTTCAGGAAAGCCTCGTAATCGCTATCAGAAAGCGATACATCGGTATTGGGAATCTCGTCGAAAGGCACTTTTACATAAGTGAAATCAGCCGTTTCGCTCGATTCGTTGAAGCCCATTTCGGCCATCCAGGAAGGCGTGTAGAGCCCTTTGGAAACCAGGTTGTTGAGCTTGGTCTGCAAGCGCTCTTTGATGATCTCTTTTTCCTGGTGCTTCCAGTAAGGAATAAACGTAGGCAACAGTTGGCCCTGGTCGATGGCTTCCTGTACCCGGTTTTCCTGGATGATATTTTTGATGTAATCCAATTGCTCACGGTTTAACACGCCGGGTTGGTCCGGGTCGGCAAAACGCTGGGAAATGAGCGGACTGGGTCGGGGGCCGAATTCGAGATCGAGTAATTCGGTGCGGCTTACACCCAGGCCGAGCTTGCTCGCCTCTTGACTCACGATAGCCTCTTCCACAAAGAAGTTCCAGAGCGCCTCACGCGCACCATATGCATCGGAAGCAGAATTGCCATACATCGCATCGTAAATCTGTTCGAATGCTTGCTGGTCTAATTTCTGACCGTTAATCTTACCCAATGCCGTTCTGGTAGTTGCTTGTCCCGGCCCATTGGAAGTCATGATGTCCATTAATATGAAACCACCCACGCCCAAGGCAATCATCACCACCAAAATCCACGAATTTTTTCGTATTGTACCAATCAGCGCCATTATCTGTAGTTGTTTAAGTTCTACTCAATCTTTTTAAAATCAGTCAGTTATAAGTCGGTTTTTAAAAAGGAAATGCAAAGATACAATCCCCCCGCAAAAAATCCATGCAAAATAAAGGCTTTGATGGTGAAAAACAAAATATTATGTCCGGGGAACATCCTGGGGGTGACGAACGCGGAAGGCCTCAGGGGGTGACGGCCGGGGAGAAGCCCTGGGGGTGACGAACGCGGAAAGTCTCAGGAGGTGACGGCCGGGGAGAGGCCCTGGAGGTGACGAACGCGGACACCCCCAGCCGTCACCTCCCCGGATGCTCCTGAGCCGTCACCCCCTAAGATATTCCTGAGCCGTCACCTCCCAGGATGCTTCCCAGCCGTCACTCCCCCCGGTTTAACCCCTTGACAAACGGCACAAACCTGAAAAAGCCCTTTTCCTCATCGACGAAAGAACCGTCGGCTTGGCGGGTGATTTTGTGCATGACTTGCAGCTCTGACCCTACCGGGATGACGAGAATGCCGCCAGGACTGAGTTGTTGGAGCAGCGCTTCGGGAATCGCGTCGGCGCCGGCGGTGACCAAAATGCGGTCGAAGGGGGCGAATTCGGGGAGGCCCTTGTAGCCGTCGCGGTAAAAACAACGCACATTGCCGGGACTAATCCTGTCTAACATAGTTTTGGCCTGTTTGTACAGGGCTTCCTGGCGTTCTACGGTGTATACCCTGGCGCCGAGCAGGGCGAGGATGGCCGCCTGATACCCCGACCCCGTGCCGACTTCCAATACTTTATTGCGCTTGTGCACGTCGAGTAGCACGGTCTGAAAGGCCACGGTATAGGGCTGGGAAATCGTCTGATCCTGGCCGATGGGCAGGGCTTTGTCTTCGTAGGCAAGCTCCTCGAAAGCCTTGTCGAGAAAAAAATGGCGGGGCAATGCACCGATGGCCGCTAATACCTTTTCGTCGGTAATTCCTTTTTTGCGAATATCCTCCACCAGTTGGCGACGCATGCCTTTATGCCGGTACGTATCTTCCACAAGGACTCTTTTTTCAGGTTGAATGTAACCAAATTATGCGGGGTATGCTATTTTTGTCGGAGTCAAAGATAATAACATGGATAAAATAAAATTCGGCACGGATGGCTGGCGGGCAATTATCGCCCAGGATTATACGGTTGAAAACGTGAAACGCGTGGCGGAAGGTACCGCACGCTGGCTTTTGCAACGCGGCGGCAAAGAGGCTGTGATAGGCTACGATTGTCGCTTTGCCGGCCAATTGTTTGCCGAAACGACGGCCCGGGTGCTGGGCGCCCACGGCATCAAATCGGTGATGGCCCGCAATTTTGTGTCCACACCGATGGTTTCGCTTGGCGCCGTCAAACTGGGCGCCGATGTGGGTATCGTGATTACGGCCAGCCACAACCCGCCTTCCTATAACGGTTTTAAACTCAAATCCAGCCTCGGCGGACCGATGATCCCCGCCGAAGTGGCCGAGGTGGAAGCCCTTATTCCCGACGGCCCGGTGACCACTGCGCTGCCCGAGTTGGCGGCCCTGGAAAGCAGCGGACTGGTTGTCTATTCCGACCTCGAACAAATGTATCTCGACCACGTGGCCGCTAATTTCGACCTCGACGCTATCCGGCAATCGGGTATCCGAATTGCGTACGACGCGATGTACGGCGCCGGTCAGAACGCGATGCGCCGCCTGTTTCCCGATGCAGTGCTCCTGCATTGCGATTACAACCCCTCGTTCAAAGGACAGGCGCCCGAACCCATCCACCGCAACCTGCTCGAGTTTTCAGAGTTGATCCGCCAGGAAGGCAATATCGGCCTGGGCATCGCCAACGACGGCGACGCCGACCGCATCGGCCTCTACGACGCCGCCGGCAATTTTGTCGATTCGCACCATATACTGCTGCTCTTGCTGCTCTATATGCACAAGTACAAAAAGCAAGGCGGCAAGGTAGTAGTCACTTTTTCGGTAACGGATAAGATGAAAAAACTGGCTCAGATTTTCGGCCTGCCCGTAGAAATGACAGCCATCGGGTTTAAATATATCGCCGAAATTATGGCTCACGAAGACGTGATCACCGGAGGCGAAGAATCGGGCGGACTGGCCGTGAAAGGCCATATCCCCGAACGCGACGGCATCTGGATCGGGCTGATGATCCTCGAATTTATGGCTAAAACGGGTAAATCGCTCGAAGCGCTTATCCAGGAGGTGTACGATCTGGTAGGCGCTTTCGCCTGCGACCGCGACGACCTGCATATCCAGGAATCACAAAAGCAGGCCGTGATCAAAGCTTGTAAGGAGGCGCCCTACAAAACGATCGGCAATTATACAGTGGAATCGCTGGAAACCATCGACGGTTATAAGTTCAATCTGGGCAACGATACCTGGGTGATGATACGACCGTCGGGAACGGAACCGGTACTTCGCGTGTACGCACAAGCGCCTACGCTGGCAGAGACCCGCGTGGTGCTCGATGCCGCCCGGGTGGCTATGGGGGTTTAGACTGTACGACTGTACGACTGTACGACTGTACGACTGTACGACTGTACGACTGTACGAACATAAACGTACAAGATAAGAGAAGTTTCCCTGATCGTAAAGTCGTAAAGTCTTAAAGTCGCAAAGTCCTAAAGTCGTAAAGTCGGATTTACACAATCCTCCCGCCCTTGAGCTCTTCCTGGTATTCGCGGAGAAGATCCCATTGGCCGTTGGCGGCCATTTGCGCCTGCATAGGCCACGAAGTAGGGTCGTGAATGCGGAAAGCTTCGCCTGCGGCAGCCAAAATCTCTTGCAGGCGCTCGGCAGCCGTATCGGCCAGGTCATCCCAGGTATTGATGCCTGCTTCCTTGAGCAGGGCTTCAATTTTTGGGCCTATGCCTTCTATTATCTTCAGGTCGGCATTGTCGGTACTGTGGATACCCAGCGGCTGTAGCGCCCATGGGTGTTCTTTTTTGAGTTGAAGCAGGCGGTGTGCCTGACCCACCCAGTCGTCTTTTTCGATGCGCCCTGAGAAATAACCTATGTCGTGAGTCACCCGCTCAATGTCTGTCTGATCCCATTGGCTGACCTGGTCAAAGGTATAAATGCCGAGCTGATTTAATTTTTGTTCGAGAAAAGGGCCTATACCTTTGATGAGCGAGAGGTCGTCTTTTGGAGGAGTTTCAATCACTATTTTTTCGCGGAGGACGTCCTTGTTTCCCGGTTCGAAAATATCTTCTTCGGGTTCTTCTTCCAGTGAAAAGGCGATCATCGGCGCGGCCGCTGTAGTTTGGGGAGCTGAGAGCGGCTTTAGTTCGTCGAGCGATTGGCGTAGCGAGCTGTTTTCAGATTCCAGCAGCCTGAGTTTTTCTTCAATGGCATCCATGCGCATGCGCGAAGCGTTGTAAAAGCTTTGCATAGCGGCGACGTCTTCCACGCTGTCTTCTTCTTTTTCGAGGGTTTGCTGAAGCTGCTGCTGGGTGGTTTGCGCGGCAGACAGTTGCGTCTCAAGAGTGTCGATGATAGCCTGGAATTCTTTGGCGGTAGACTGCTGGCTTTCTACTACGGCGTTGAGCTGATGGATTTCGTAATACAATTTGCTCTTTTCTTCCTCGTGGCGGGCAATTTTGTCGTGCAACTCAGCGGTTTCCAGTTCTATGCGCTTCATATCCGCCTCTTTTAAAGCGAGTTGTTCGCGCATGCCGGCCAGCTCGGTCTCTGCGAGGGCTTTATTTTCGATAGCAGCGTCTCTCTCTGCTTTGAGTGCGCGGATACGCCGCCCGCGCAGCAACAAACCGACAATCAATCCAAAAAGAAACGCCAGCAGCATCATAAACAAGATGGCGTAGCTGTCAGTGGTATTAAACCCAGCAAAAAAATTATCCATATGATATTGAGATTATTCCAAAATAAAATTCACCCTTCGGTTTTTTTGGCGGCCCTCCGGCGTATCGTTAGAAGCTGCCGGGCGGGTCTTTCCCATTGATTTGACTTCGATTTTGGTGTTGACCCCCAGATCTGTAAAATAGGTGCGCGCATTTTTAGCACGGCGCAGCCCTAGTTGGAGGTTATATTTATCAGAGCCCACGTTGTCGGTATGCCCCACGATCGTAAGCGTTTTGTCGCTGTGCAGGTCGAGGTAGGTTTTTACCGAATCGGCATAAGCTACAAAAGCATCGCCTGGTTTAAATTCATCGGAGTTGTAAGCGAAATTGGCATCAGAGAAGGTCATATTTGTAAAAACGAATTGCACCTTTTCATAGGCCTCGGGAATAGTAGAGGGGCGGTACAATTCGAAGCGCAGGGGCTCGCGCAGGTCGCTGTCGATGCCGGCTGCCTGGTCGAGCGACATATATCTTTCAGGCAATCCGCGTTGCATCAGCAGGCGGCGGAGCCTGTCGGCGCGCGCCACGCCGATATTTTCAAAAAAACCGCCGGGGCGAATGTCTTTTTCACCCGGCCGGTATAGTCCGGTAATGGTAAGGCGCCTATTAGAGTCTTGTTTCATCAGCGTCGCCAAAGTATCGAGAAAGGCCGTATTGTTGGCATTGAGGCGGGGCGCCACGCTGGCCGAGTCGAATGCAAAGTGATCATAACCGCTTAGCAGGACGGTATCGCCCTCGCGCACTTCGAGCGTTTTGGGCCGGATGTCCTCTTCGGGCGCCTGAGGAGAAACGGGATTGCAATGCCCTCTCATTTCACAAACAAAATACCAGCGCGCCACAAGGGCGTATGCGCAAAACAATAGAAACACTAAAAAGGCAGCGGTCCTCATATTTTAGTTCATTATTCCGGGAAGCTCACTTTGCCTATAAAAGTAAACATTTTACGCATTATGGCCCTTTTAACCATATAAAAAAGTGCGCGGCAAAGCAATTGTATGAAGCAACGCCGCATAATTTGCTACTTTTGCTTTTCTTTAAACGCAGAGCGTTGAAGGATATCATAGTAGGAAAGCAATTACAGCTATGCCATTGGATCAAATTCACGCGGAAGAAGAATCTAAAAAGCCCAGGCGGCGCTTCTGGCCCCGCAGAAAAAAGGCAGAAAAAAAGCCGGAAACAGATAGCGGCAAGGAGATGACTTTCCTTGAGCACCTCGACGAGTTGCGACAGCACCTGGTTAGGTCGGTGATTGTGGTCGGCACACTGGGAATAGGGCTGTTTTTTGTAAACGGCTGGATATTTGAAAATATCATTTTCGGCCCTACCCGCAGAGATTTTGTTTCTTACCGCTTTTATTGCTGGCTGGGCAAGTCGCTGGGCGCCGAAGGCACGCTTTGTTTCGGCCCTCCCGAATTTACTACCCAGGCGGTAGGTTTTGCAGAAGCTTTTCTTACTGCTATCAAAGTGAGTTTTATTGCCGGCTTTGTAATCGCTTTTCCCTACGTGTTTTGGGAATTCTGGCGTTTTGTAAGTCCCGGTTTGTATAACAAAGAACGAAATGCCGCCCGGGGCGTGGTGGCTATATGCAGCTTGCTGTTTTTGTCGGGCGTCTTTTTTGGCTATTTCGGCATCGCCCCTTTTGCTATTAGCTTCCTTACCAGCTTTACTATTCCCGGGGTGGAAAATATCCCTATGCTCAACTCGCTGATCAATTATATGATTATGTTTACCCTGCCTACGGGTATGGTGTTCGAGTTGCCGGTGGTAGTATATTTCCTGGCCAGAGTAGGCCTGCTCACCCCCGAAACAATGCGCGAATATCGCCGGCATTCGGTAGTGGGTATTCTCATCGTGGCCGCCGTGATTACGCCGCCCGATGTGGCCAGCCAGTTATTGGTGGCCGGGCCGCTGTTTATTTTATACGAACTTAGCATTTACGTGGCCCGCAGGGCTTATCGCCTGCACGAGGCCGAACTGGAAGGATGATGTAAATTCAGTATTCATGCAAAGGGTTTCGACCAACGCTACGCTTTTTTTGAAAATTTTTGTGCCCACGTTCTGGATTGTCTTCTTCGGCGCGGTTACGCTTGCCGTTTGGACCAACAAAGCAGCCTATTTTGGCAATATCCCTGCCGGCCCCTTCCGCTGGGGCGTGCTCTTTTTTTTCGTGAGCGGACTGGCCGTGTTTGCTTTTACGCTTATGCGACTCAAACGCGTGGAATTTTCACCCGAACATATTTTTGTGACTAATTATTTCAAGCATTTTCGCTATTCTTTTCAGGATGTATCTTCTCTGCACGAGAGCAGTTTTTTATTTTTAAAAATAGTAACTATCGAACTCAAGGCATCAGGTAGTTTCGGAAAACGTTTCACTTTCGTAGCCAGCACCAGGCTGTATGAAGACTTCTGGTTGGAAAATGCAGAATTGGCAACCCTGTTGCAACGAAATCCATCGCCGTAGGGTGAACGTTTACCGTTCTCCACGTTTACCCTGTCACCTCGTCACCCACCAATCCATTTCGTGGCCCGTCACCCAACAATATTTTTTTTCTCCTGTCCGTTTATCTCGGGAATTTACACAATATTCGAATAGTATGAAGCAACTACTGATTTTGTCTCTCTTTCTGTCTGTCGCGTTTTCTTTTTCAGGATGCAAATCTGCCGATGGCGGCGGCCTCAACCTGTTTACCCCCCAACAGGATATCGAACTGGGAAAACAAGTGTCTAAAGAAATCGACGGCGACCCCAAAACGTATCCTATTTTACCTGAAAGCGGAAACGAAGAAGTGTATCGCTATGTGCGCGGTATTACTACCAAAATACTTAACACTGGCAAGGTGAAATATCGCAATGAATTCCCCTGGGAGGTGAAAATCATAAACGATGCCAATACACTTAATGCATTTTGTACCCCCGGCGGCTATATTTATGTGTATACCGGACTAATCAAATACCTGGACACGGAAGACCAGCTTGCAGGCGTGATGGGCCATGAAATTGCCCACGCAGCCCTGCGCCACTCTACCCGCCAGATGACGAAAATATACGGCCTGGCGGCACTTACTTCTATCGCCACCGGCAAATCCGATCCCGGTATGATTGAACAAATTGCGCTGGGGTTGATTTCGCTGCAGTTTAGCCGCACCCACGAAACGGAAGCCGACGAACATTCGGTGCTGTATTTGTGCGGCACCGATTACCACGCCGATGGCGCAGCAGGCTTTTTTAAGAAAATAGAAGGCAAGGGCAACCCGCCTGCATTCCTCAGTACTCACCCCGATCCCGGCAACCGCGTCCAGAAAATCGAGGGCAAAGCCAAGGAATTAGCCTGTGCCGGCTCGAAAAATTACAAAACGGAATACGACCGCATCAAACGCTTGTTAAAATAATGTCGAATTACGAATGTCAAATTACGAATGTCAAATTACGAATGTCAAATTACGAATTACGAATTTTTTAATATTTATTTAATTGATAATTAATTAATTGAAATAAATTCGTAATTCGTAATTCGTAATTCGTAATTCGTAATTCGTAATTCGTAATTTCCATCAAATATTACTAATGAACCTCTACCGCCAATTCTGCCGAGAGCAGCAGCGCCGACTGCCGGTTTTTGCCCAGGATTGGTATCTCGACTCCGCCTGCGATGGCGGGCGATGGGATGCAGCAGTAGTGGAACAGGGGGGTAAAATTGAGGCAGCCCTGCCTTACTTAATAAAACAAAAAGGAGGCTTCCGCTACATTACCATGCCTCCTTTCGTAAAGATGATGGGGCCCTATATGGCTGACCCCTCAGTATCCCTCACCGAACAACACCGCCTACTGGAGGCACTTATAGCTCAACTGCCCGCGGTAGCTGCCTTTAAGCAATGTTTTCACTATAGCGCAACCAACTGGCTGCCCTTTTATTGGGCCGGCTATCGCCAAACTACGCGGTATTCTTATCAATTATCACTGGAAGCAGGCGCCGATGCCGTATTACAGGGCCTCAACCGGAATATGCGGCGCAACCTGCAAAAAGCCGCATCACAGCTGGTGCTAAGCCACGAGTTGCCGCTGGAAGATTTCTATCGCATCAATGCGATGAGCTTTGAGAGGCAAGGGTTGCGCCTGCCTTATACCCTGTCTCAGTTGCAACGCCACGACGATGCCCTGAGCCGACACCAATGCCGTCGCATTTTTGCTGCATTCGACCAGCAAGGTCGCTTGCATGCGGCTGCATATCTGATTTGGGATGCCCGTTCGGCCTGGTATCACCTCTCCGGCGATGACCCCGCCCTGCGACAAAGTGGCGCCGGTATTTGGCTGATCTGGGAGGCTATTCGCTATGCCGCCGAACAACTCCGTTTACCGGTTTTTGATTTCGAGGGCAGTATGATGCGCAATATCGAAGCCATCCGACGCCAATTCGGCGCAGTTCAACATCCCTATTCCGCCGTATGGAAATACCATTCGATGCCATATCTGATGATCGACCGCCTGCGCGGCAGAGAAGGGATGTGATCAAAATCTGCTCACATAGCCAAAATGTACCTTGGGTGCGCCAAAATCGACCGGCAAGCCCTGACGGCCGCCGAAGGCCAGGCTCACCCCGAAAAGGCCGGCCCGCGTTTCAAAGGTGATGCCCGCGCCAAAACCATATGGAAAATCAATGGTGTCAGCACCGGCAGGTGTGTTGGCGGTGAGGGCGTCGGTGCGGGCGGCGTCGCCGAAAAGATAGAGATAGGAATTCGTACCCAGTAGAAAACGGTATTCCAACGTAGCTACCACATATTGGGTAGCAAAAATTAATTCTTCGTCGAAGCCGCGCAGCAGGCGGTTGCCGCCAAGGCGGTATTGCTCGTTGGCCAGTATGGGATCTTGTGCAAAAATAAACCCGCCTTGCAGCGCTGTTTTGACTACCCCCCGCTTGAAAAGGGGGAGGTAACCCTCCAGCGCGCCGGTGAGCCGGTATTGAAAGCTGCGCAATACCAGCGAATCATACAAGCTCCCGAAGCCCAGCGATTCGATCTGGTTGTTTTTTTCAATGCGCTTGGCGCCTGCCGCAGCGCGTGCCGATGCCCGCCAGCCTTTGCGCGGATTATACCGGTAGTCGAGGCGCTCATGGGCGTATTCCAGGCCGAAAAAGGTGTGGTTTACATCCAGTGTGTCGGGCAAGGCGCCGCTGTTGAGCAATTGCGCCGCATTGACGCTGAGGACGTTGGTGGTACGGCGATTCCAGAAAACTTTCAGGTAATTGCCCCCTTCGAGCAGGTATTGTATCCCCACGTCGAAATTGATATCGATAAAATTGGTGTCGCGTTTGTATAACCCGAATTGAAGGTCGGCGCCAAAGGGTAATCCCAATGCATAGGGATAGGTGAATTGCAGGTCCAGGCGCTGTGTTTGAGGCCGCAATTGCTCAAAACGCGCGTAAATCCGCTCGCCAAGGCCGAATTGGTTGTGTAGCTCGCCGTTGAAAGACCCGGTGAGGAGCAGCCTGCCCACCTGACTGCTATTGGGCAATACGCCTATGATAAAATCAAACCGGCTGGCATTGCGGCGCTGTAAAGGCAGACTGATAAGGGCATCGGCCTCCTGAAAAACCACGCCAGGGTCGGCAGTAAGGCTCAAAAAAGGGAGTTGCAAAAGGCGTTGCCTGATTTTGAGTACCTTACCCCGGTGATAGGGCATCCCCGGGCGAATACCGAGGTATTGTTGCAAAAATGCATTTGAAATGCGCGCATCACCTTCGATTTTCAGAGAGCGGATGGTTATCAACGGCCCCTTATCCAGCACAAGCGCTGCTTGAAGCGCGCCGCCATCTGCCACCAGGCTATCGAGTTGTACCCTGGCAAAGGGATAGCCGGCATTTTCAGCCGCAACAAGGAGGGATTCCTGCAATCGCACGATCTGCCGGTAAGAGAAACGAACGCCGCGAAAAAGCCGCTCCCGGTATCCTGAAGCAGCCAAAAAGGATTCTGCTACGTTGCCATTGCGAAGCTGCGCCCACCGGTACGCCGGCCCAATGTGCAGAAAGGCCGTGTATAAGCTATCGGTGCGCACCAGGGTATCCACACCCGCTTCAAGGTACTGCGCCGCCTGCAACTGGCGTATGATATTGCGCAATTCGGCAACTACCCCCGCGCTGTCTTTGAAGGTTTTGGAAGGGGCGATTCTCGAAAGCAATTCCGGCGCCGCATCTATTGGTAGCAAATGCAAATTTAACGACTCAGATTGAGCATACGCGATGCTCCCCCAAGTCAGTATGGCCGTTGCTAAGGCGAACCGAAGAAAATTGACAGGTTTGGACACCCCATAACCGACAACCGACAACCGATAACTGATAACCGATAACATCAAAAATCCATCCCCAGCGCAATATACAGCCTTGGCGGCAACACCTTGCGCGTTTCAATGCCCCAGGCGTAATCGACGCGTACAAAATATCCGAACAAGACGGTGCGCACGCCGAATCCATAACCTGCCACAATGGGATCGCGGAAATAATTCACCTTGACAACTACTGGCGGATTGGGCGCATCCTGCGGGTAATAGCTGGTATTGAGCGGGTTATCGGTGCTAAAGGGGTCTTTGCCCTGCCAGGCCGTGCCCATGTCAAAAAAGCCTACCACCTGGAAGTTGCGCAGGAACGGCGACTTGATGCGTTTGGAGAAATATTTGAAAATCGGCGCCCGCAATTCGGCGTTGAAAACGGCAAAAGAATTGCCGTTCCTGATGTTCATGCGGAATCCGCGCACGGGAGTAGCCAGTGTCTGAAAAGCAAAATCGCCGCCTTCGGGCACGGGTATGTCGTTGCTGAAGGCCGGGAACAACCAGTTGTCGACGCCGCCGAGATAATACAACATCTTTTCGGAACCGAAGGAAGTAGCGCCTGCTAAACGCAAGGCCAGTATGGAGTGCTTATCAATACGCTGATAATGGCGTGCGTCGAGGCCGAATACACTCATAAATCCTTCATTGAAGGATACATTGAATCCTTCGTTGGTATTGACGTCAAAGCGCTTGACAGCTTCGAAAAATATCTTGTAGCGCGACCCGTTTTTGATGTTGATCGCTACATCGAGCGTATTGTCGAATACGTATTCCAATTTGATGCCCGCGCGTTGCTCGTTTACCGTAGGCACATCGAGGGCGGGGCGCTCGGTAGCCAGTTGTTCTACCCGGTCGCGGCGCAACGTAGCCGTTGCACGCAAGCTGCGGAAGATATCAAGCGGATAACGCACGCCGTATTGCCCCAGCATCGTATTCATCTCCCGCCGGCGGGGTACAAACGAGATGACCTCGTCGGTTTCTCGCAGATTGCGGCGATAGATGGAAAAACGCTTGTCGAGGCGTTGTTTTTTATTATTAAAAGTTAAAAAATATTCCGTTCCATTAAAAGAAGTAGGCACGCGCACGCCGCCCTCGAATTCGTAATCTTCAAACAAGTCTTTGAAATTGGCTTTTAATAAAATACCGGGAGGCGGATACCCAAAACCGTTGGGATTGGCCGATATCGTTTCAAGCCCGTCAAAAAGTAAGCTGTTGTCGAGCTGGGTAGTGACAAAATCTGTGCGGAATTGCAGGCGATAGGGGATGATCTTGCCCGGACGGAACCTGTAAACGCCTTTTGTGGAGGTCAGCGCACCCGAGATGGCCGGCGGCGGCAGGGTGGCCACTTGCGGTTGTTGTACTTTGGTGACGGGAGAGGGCAACTCCTCTTTTTCTACCTTGTTTTCTTCGCGTTGGATAACGGTAGGAGGCACGTCTTCATCATCAAATTCGCTTTGGAACAAGTAGTTGTCGATGTCGATTTTGCCGGTATCGAGTTTTTCAACGGGGATGTCTTCTTCGCGGATTTCCGGTGTCGGCACTTCTATTAGTTGGTTGTTCGCCGGCGGAACAGGGACCTCTTCAACCGGTTTTTCTTTGCTTTTTTTGTGCTGGTTCTCCTGGAATAAGGTTGGCATGGGCATCACAAGGGTGTCTATGCCCATATTTCCATAAAAGATGCGGTATTCGTTTTCGAAAAATATTAATTCGGCCAATTTGCCGGTACGCGGCGAACTGCTGTGCGCCTCTATACTGCGCGAAGAATTGGTGCTGCTATATTGCACGGCCCGCTTTTTAAGTACGGGATGCAGGCGAATGGTATCGATAGCCTGGCTGTCGACGCCCACCAGTGCAGAATCGGCGTGGAAGATAAATTCGCTGCCGTCTTTGAGGGTTACGATCTGTTCGTAATGGTGGATGTAATCTTCTAAATACGCGGTTTCGCGGTTGTATAACCCGCTGCGGTCGCTCAAATAGGCAAACAAGGCCGTATCAACCGGTATGGGCTGACGCTCGTTGGCCAAAGGCGTTTGCGTAATAGGAATCAGCTCTTTGTCCCGTGTGTCGAGATCGAAATAGAATATATCAAACGTGCCTACGGGCATGATAGAGTCGAGTCGCGCGGTTTGTAACACAGGATTATCGCGGTTGGATGCAAAAAGTATGCCCCTGCGCCCGCCCAATTGTACATAGGTGGCGTCGAGGTCGTCGTAAAAGTCGGTGGTAAGGCGCTCCGACTGCCTGGTGTTGAGGTAATACAGGAATATGTCGGAAAAGCCGCGAGAAGTGCCCGATAAGACAAGCGTCATAGGATTGACATAGCCCATGCTGTGCACGCGCTGGTAATCGGGCGCCAAATCGGTTGTTTTTGACTTTTTGGTAGACAGGTCGTAGGTAAGCAATTTAACCATGTCGCGCCGTTCGTACATGATGGCTATTTCATTGTTGTTGGGGTTCCAGGCCAGCAAGGGGTAGTTGTAGTCGGTAGCCTGGAAGGCATTGCGAAAACCTTCCGCAAAGATGAGCTCGCGTTTGCCGGTGCGCGCATCCTGCATATATACCTTGAAGCGGCCGATTTCGTTGGTGGAGTATATGATTTTCTGGCCGTCGGGACTGATCTTTACTTCGCTGACGGGAAGTTTGCGTTTGTTTTTTACCTTGAGGTTCTCGTTGACTGGATTTTGGCGCAGTGCATTTTCCGATGCGTAGCGGTCGTGGAAATACGAGTACCAGCCGTTGGTGATCACTTCGTATGGGCTGCCTAAAACATAAAGGAAGCCGCTTTCAACGCTGCGGTTGATGCGGGTGAGGTACAACAGGTTGGATACGGTAGAAGCGCCAAAATTTTCGCCGATAAAATACCAAAGCGAATGGCCGGCCAGGCGCGGGTTTTCTTCGGCAAAAGTTTCAAAATTTTCAAAATCAGCGCGCAAAAGCGCGTCGCGCAGGCGGTTGTCGAGGTCGCTGCTCCAGGGCTCGCCCACGTAGGCTACCAGGCCCTGCTTGAACCACTCAGGCAGGTTGAGCGCCACGGCATTTTGCACAATTTCCTGTATGTTGGAGCCAAATAACATGGCGTCGAGGAATACTTCGGCGATGCCCTCTCTGATTTGACGGCGCAGGTGTTGGTGGTTGCCGTCGAAATAAACGAATACTTTGTTGCCAACTATTTTGGTTTGGCCGCCCGTATTGGTAAATGCCTCCTCGCTGCCGATGTTGCTTTGCTTGAGGTCGGTGAGGTCGGTATATACAATGATCTGTATTTTTTCATTGATGCGGTGCTCGAGCAATTGTTGTACCGACGCAAAATCCTGCTCGGCCAATTGAACCACCGCCTGGCCTATGTTTCGTCCTTCACCGTACCAATAGGCGATGAAATTGTCGCTTTCATATTGCGACCATTCGTCAAAATCGCGGTGAAATTGCACGCGGTTTTTACCGTATTGGGTCTGTATGCCTTGCCCCCATAGCGAAGCGCCCGCCAGAAGGGCTAAGATGGCAGTGTGTAGTATTTTATGCATCTAATCGGCTTTGTACGTTAAGTCCTTCCAAAATAGAATAATTAGCTGATATTTGCCTATCTAAAAACGGCAAAATCATGGCTATTGTTGTCGGCTTGACATTCAATCCATTCGATGAGACTACTTACCTGGTGTATGACGAAACAGGTGAATGCATAATTTTCGACCCGGGCTGTTACGAAGGCCACGAAAAAGAGGAGTTGGTGAGCACTATTAACAAGTTGCAACTCAAGCCGGTACGGCTTATTAATACGCATTGCCATATCGACCATGTGCTGGGCAACCGCTTTGTCAGCGAAGCTTACCAATTGCCCCTGGAGATTCACGAAGGCGAACTGCCCGTGCTCCAATCAGCCCCTCAGGTAGCGGCTATGTTCGGCATGCCTTATCCCGAACCCTCGCCGATGCCCGGCCGGTATATCGCTGCCGGCGAAGTAATCAGCTTCGGCCATACGCAGCTCAAAGCGCTCTATACTCCCGGTCACTCGCCCGCCAGCCTGTCGTTTTATTGCGAAAAAGACGGCTTTGTGATCGCGGGCGATGTGTTGTTTCGCGACAGCATCGGCCGCACCGACCTGCCCGGCGGCAATTTTAATACGCTGGTCGCATCTATCAAAACCCAACTTTATACGCTGGATGGCGAAGTGAAGGTGTACCCAGGCCACGGCCCGGCTACAACGATAGGGTATGAGAGGAAGAATAATCCTTTTGTGAGTGAACAGTGAACTGCTTCCTGTTCTGTTCACAGTTCACAGTTCACAGTTCACTCAAATCACCCCCTCCTCCTCACCGACTCAAAATGCGCGCTTGCCCCGGGGTGTTGCAGCATATCGTATAGCATTTCTTTGGCGCGGAAGAGTTGGGCCTTAACGGTGCCCAGCGGTAGTTGCAATTCGTTGGAGATTTCTTCGTACGATTTTTCTTCAAAAAAGCGCAATTCAATCATCAGGCGGTAGCGGTCGTTGAGGCGGTCGAGCAGGTGGCGCATCATGATAATGCGCTGCTGGCGGATGCATTGCTCTTCCGGGTCAGGGCCGCCGGCCTGAAGGTTGCCGGCATAATCCTGGAAATACTCGGGCTCCATGCTGTCGTCGATAGACAGCAAGCGGAGGCGCTTCTTGCGCACAAAATCAATGCAATTATTGATGGCAATCTTGAAAAGCCAGGTGCTGAAGGCATGGTGGGGCACGTAGTTGGGCAACTTGGCGAAAGCTTTGCCAAAAGCTTCAATGGTCAGGTCGTTCGCGTCTTCGCGATCGTTTACCATTTTGTACATCATATGATAAAGCGACCCCTGATAGCGTTTCATCAAAAGGGCATACGCCTGCTCTTCGCCTCCTACGGCGCGCTTTACCAATTCGTAATCTTCTATCGCTTTCTTTGAAGCGATTGCTTTGGCTACTACTTCCATCGCTGTCGTTTTCCGGTTATCAATGCCGGCAAAAACGCGATGTAATAACACAAGTAAGCTGCATCGAGCAACGGTACCCAGGGAATAAGGCTGCGATCTTTCAGCAAAACCGATACCCGGGTGTAATACAAGGCTACCACACCTGTTCTCGCCAAATAAATCAAGAGGGATTCATGCGAATACTCCGGTAGCAGACACAGCACAAAGCAACCCGCATAGTGCAAAAAATGACTGGCCGAAAGCCCGCCCAGCAGCACCTGGTGGATCCCCTTGTACCGGCGTCCGGTAGTGAGATGTCGCGATTTTTGGTGGTAGTAGCCTTGCCAGGTACGCTTCGGTTCAGAATACACGAAAGCGTCCGGGTCAATAACGATAGTAGTGTTGCGGCTGTTAGCGGTAGCATTGACGAAAAGATCGTCGTCGCCCGACGCAACATGCCGGTGTTTTTCAAAGCCGCCTGCTTGCTCAAACAGCGACTTTCTGTAAGCTAAATTGCGCCCTACTCCCATGTAGGGCAATCCCATAAGTGCAAAGGAAAGATACTGGATGGCAGTGTAGGTAGTCTCAAAGCGAATGAAAGCATTCAGCAAGCCAGGCTCGCGCCTGTAAGGGCTGTATCCAAGAGCGATTTGTACAGGATCGCGCACTGCGGCCTGCATAAGCGCCAACCACTGTTGACTTGCAGGTTCGCAATCCGCATCAGACAATAATACGATATCGCCTTTGGCGGCTGAAATGCCTCTCTCTAAAGCTGCTTTTTTTCCGGGCAGGGTAGTCTTTAATAGACTGATGTGGCACAAGGTCGGATTTTTTGCTTGAAAATCCAAAACAACTTTTTCCGTTTCATCGCTAGAATGGTCGTTTATTACGATTATTTCAAAGGAACGGTAGGTTTGATTTAGAAAACGGTCGAGAAATTTTGAAAGATTCTCCGCTTCATTGCGTGCACAAATTACAATAGATACAAATGGCCCTTCCTGTATTTTTTTTGCTTTAACCGCCGCCTGCTTGTAAAATGCCAACCGGGAGAAGATGCCCAGCCAGTAGGCGAGTTGTACGAGGGTGGCGGCTATGGTTATTCCCAGTATGAAGGCATCCATGTTGATGTGCTGATTTGCTGATGTGCTAATGTGCTTATATTTTTTTAAATAGAAATATTATTATCAGCAAATCAGCATATCAGCACATCAGCAAATTATACTTGATTACTTTTGCAAAAATAACAAGACAACCCGGTTTATGTCGCCCTTTTGGACCCAAGTACACGCCTACTGCGAAGCGCACAGCACCCCGATGCCGGATGTGTTATACGAACTCGAACGCGAAACCCACCTCAAAACGCTCGCGCCGCAGATGATGTCGGGCCGCCTGCAAGGCCGCCTGCTTACAATGCTCGCCCAGGTCTCCCAACCGCGCATAGCTCTCGAAATCGGCGCCTTCACCGGCTATGGCGCTATCAGTATTGCCATGGGGCTTCCCGAAGGCAGCGTGTTGCATACGATCGAAGCCAACCCCGAACTGGAATACCTGCTGCGGAAATATATCGACAAAGCCGGCATGACTCACAAAATAGTATTGCATATCGGCAAAGCCGAAGAGATTATTCCAACTTTGCCCGCAATGTTCGATTTTGTATTTATCGACGCCGGCAAACAACAATACGCCTTTTTCTACGACCTCGTCTTTGACCGGATCACCCCCGGCGGATTACTACTAGCCGATAATGTATTGTGGAGCGGAAAAGTCGTAAATAGCGAATCCGACCCCGATACCCGCCTTATTCAGGCTTTTAACGATAAGGTGCAACAAGACCCCCGAGTTGATAATATCCTGCTGCCCCTCCGCGATGGCCTTATGCTGGCGCGGAAAAAATAATTTTAGTTGTCGGTTATCGGTTGTTAGTTATCAGTTAACCCACAACCTACAACCTACAACCCACAACCTACAACCTACAACCTACAACCTACAACCTACAACCTACAACCTACAACATGAAATCATACGCCAAACTTTCTGATATACAAGCCGATTTACGCGCCGGGCAAATTACTTGCCGGCAATTGGTGTCGTTTTATCTGGAGCAAATAGCTGCTACCAAACACCTGAATGCTTACATAGAAGTTTATGCCGACGAGGCGCTGCAGCGTGCGCAATCACTTGACGAGCGCTACGCAAACGACCCGGCTTCGGCGGGGCGCTTGTACGGCATGGTGATGTCTATCAAAGACGTCATTTGCTACAAAGACCACCAGGTTAGCGGAGGTTCGCATATTTTGGAAGGCTTTACCTCTTTGTTTTCTGCTACCGCCGTAGAGCGATTGCTCGCAGAAGACGCCATTATTATAGGCCGCACCAACTGCGATGAATTTGCGATGGGATCTACCAACGAAACGTCTTATTACGGACCCACCAAAAACGCTGCCGATCCCAGCCGTATTCCCGGCGGCTCCTCGGGTGGGGCAGCCGTAGCCGTACAGTCGGGCGCCTGCCTCGCTGCACTGGGTAGCGATACCGGCGGGTCGGTGCGCCAGCCCGCCGCGTTTTGCGGCGTGATAGGCCTGAAACCCACCTATGGCCGCATCAGCCGCCACGGTTTGCTAGCCTACGGTTCTTCATTCGATCAGATAGGCGTGTTTTCGCATAGCATCGATGACGCCGCCCTGTTACTCGAGATCATGGCCGGCGCCGATGAATATGACAGTACCGCCAGCCGCAGGCCTGTACCGGCTTATTCGCAACGGCTTTCGTTTGATCGCCAGGCGCGGATCGCCTACCTGCCAGAAGCGCTGGAACACCCCAGCCTCGACCCCGGCGTACGACAAGCCTGCCTGCAATTCCTCGATAAACTCACCGGTGCAGGGCATATCGTGGAGCCTGTGTCGTTTGAATGGCTCGATTATATCATTCCCGCCTATTACGTGCTTACTACCGCCGAAGCCTCCTCCAACCTGGCCCGCTACGACGGTATCAGATACGGCTACCGAAGCGCAGGCGCGCACAACCTGGAGGCTGCCTACCGCAAATCCCGCAGCGAAGGCTTCGGCGCCGAAGCCAAACGCCGCATTATGCTGGGCGCCTTTGTGCTTAGTGCCGGCTATTACGATGCTTACTACGCCAAAGCCCAACAAGTGCGGCGGCTCATCAGAGATACTACGCTCGATATACTCTCCAAATACGACTTTATATTTATGCCCACGGCCCCCAACGTGGCCTGGCCGCTCGGCGAAACTATCGACGACCCCGTGGCTATGTACCTGGCCGATATTTTTACCGTGCAAGCCAATATGGCAGGTATTCCAGCCATCGCACTTCCCGCCGGTACGCACCCCGATAATGGACTGCCTATCGGGGTGCAATTGATGGGAGCGCCTTTTGAAGAAGAAGCTTTATTGTCTTTTTCTAAACAAATTGTTCTATATTAAAAAACCAAATTTTCCCATAATTTTTTCGACAAAAAAACGACCATTTTTTAAAGGTGTTGATAACTTGTGTAATGCATTTAAAATCATTAACTTATGATTGAAAAAATATTACATGCAAACATCTCTTTTAACCTCCTCCAACCCATGAAAGGGGTAAAGCAACATATTTTTTAGTATTTTTGCTTTTCGGAACAATACCCTTTACAACAATGGAGGAATGTAGTACACCTAACAGTCCCGTATTTATTTTTTATTTCGTTCTTTTTTTATGTTTACTTCAAATACCTGCGGCAACGGCGGTAACGCCTGAAAATGCCCCTGCATTTAACGAAGCTGAAGTAAAAGCCCGCCTCGAGAGCCTCGACAAGGAATTCCTCGATTATCGATACAACACTGCTGTCAGAAATTATGTAAAGCGCTACGTAACAGGGCGCAAAGGAAGCGAGTATATACTGGGCCGCACGGTCATGTATTTTCCTATTTTTGAAAGATACCTCGAAGAGGCCGGTTTGCCGGAATCGCTAAAATATCTTCCTATTATCGAATCAACGCTTAATCCTAAAGCCAGATCAAGAGTCGGCGCAGTGGGATTGTGGCAATTTATGCCTGCAACGGGTAGAGAATATGGGTTGAAAATCGGACGTTACGTGGACGAACGCGTGGACCCTATCAAATCATCGAAGGCTGCGGCCCAATTTCTGACGAAAGAGTACAAGCGTTTTGGCGATTGGGCACTGGTGCTTGCCGCCTACAATTCAGGGTCGGGCCGTGTGAGCCGTGCTATGAAACGCGCACGCACCAAGGATTACTGGCGCCTGCAACGCTATTTGCCATCGGAAACCCGCAATTATGTACCCCGCTTTATTGCAGCCACTTACCTGGTAGAGTTTTTTGACAAACACGATTTACAACCGGATTATCCCGACTTAGACCTGCAATTGACCGAAACCATTGAGATTTACGACTATTGTAGTTTCTTCCGTATTGCAGAACTCACCGGGATTCCGCTCGATATTATCGAAAAACTCAACCCCGCCTACGAGCAGGGATTTATACCCAGTAACTCCGACGGGAATTTTGTGACGCTGCCCAGCAGGGTGATGCCGTATTTCCGCGAATATGTAGAAACGCAACGCCCCGATAATATTATCGATATGGCGATGCTGCAGGTGCCGATTATGATCGCCAAACCGGTAGATGCAGGCACTGCCTACGAACAATCGACCTATACTTCTAAAGAAGGACAAACCCTCCAATCTATTGCCAAAGAACTCAATTGCACGGCTTACCAGCTACGCTTGTGGAACCGGCTTTCTAACGAGAAAATTGAACCCGGCAGCCAACTGATCGTGTATAAATTGAGAGACACTAAAAAACGACGCAAGGAATTGCCTCGTAAAGTGGTCGAAATAAAGACTATACCTGGCAACCCGATCAAAACAATCGCAGAAGCCCCCTCTCTGCTATCTCCCGATATCGCACCTCCTATCAGGGAAGAATACGTCTATTATACCGCCAAACACCGCATCAAGTTGTCGGAAGTAGCCAAGGATTACGGCATCCCTCACGAGGATTTGCTCAAACTCAACGGCTGGGTGATCGATAAGATTCTCCGCCCCGGCGACCAGGCCAGGATTAAACGGGTGCGGTTGGGTGACAAGGTGACAAGGTGACAAAGCCACCTTGTCACCCTGTCACCCTGTCACCCTGTCACCCAAAAAAAGAGGGCAACCCATGAAGGCCGCCCTCTATATGAAATCACCCGACTGTTGTACGTAGTTGAGGGAACTCAGAAATTTATCGTTCGCTGCTCTTCATCCATCCCATCTGAATTCGTCGCTTTTATAACAATTGCATTGGCTCCTCGGTTCAAAGGCGTAATACCTTCAAATATACCTGTTTTGACGTCAAAACTAAAATTGGTCACTGCGTTTCCGTTTACAATAAACGTTATTTGATCCTTTTTAGTTACATTTTTTATCGACGCAATTACCGTACTATTTGCATTATTAGGGTATAGGGGGTTGGCCACGGGCTGGGATACCGAGCTGATGTCTATTACCGGCGGTCTTTTGACCGATGGGATAAACGAAATTATGGTGCTTGCCTGGGCAGTACCCGCTTCGTTGGTCGCCACGACCATTAACGTATTATTGCCTTTATTTAACACCACATTAGCTTTTACCTCCCCGCTTTGGGTATCGTAGGTAAAGTCGGTAACCGCTTTTTTGTTGACGTTGAGCCTGATGTTTTCTTTTTTCTCCACATGTTTTACGGATACTACTATAGGAGTCGGGCTCTCGTTGGTGCTGGTATTGCTTTTTGCAGGACGCAGGAAGTTCGCTTCAGGTTTGGGCTGAGCGGGCTTATAAGTTACATTCACCTGCTTATCATCGGCGCCGGCGCTGTTGTTGGCCTGTATCCTGATGGTATTGTTGTCTGTTTCGAGCGTGACGTTAGCAGAAAACTCGGTATTGCCGCTCGTGAAATCAAAATCGTAGATGCGTTTGCCATTTACAGTAAAAGTAATGTCATTGCGCTGTCCTATGCGTTCTATTTTGGCTTTTACGGCAATAGTGGGCGTTTGTACGGTGTTGCCATTTGCCGGCTGTTGTATGGTGATTCGCGGCGGCAATTGGAGCCCGCCGGGCTTATCCATCCGCGTAATGACCACGTTGTCTTCCTGATTGCCGTCGTTGTTGCGGGCTTTGAGCGCGATCTCGTTATTGCCCATGACCAGGTTGACGGTAGCGCTTATTTTGCCCGTAGCGGCATTAAAAGTGAAGTTGCTCAGCGATTGGTTGTTGAGTGTGAGCGTGAGTTGGTTTTTATTATTAATAAATGTAACCTCCGCTTCGATATCCGCTGTCGCTTTCGTAGAGGTGTTATTGGGTTGGCCGGGCCGGGTAAAACGCACTGTGGGCGGGTTTTTCTGTGCTGGCGGTTGGTAAGTCACCCTCAACTCGTCCTGATCGCTGCCATCGCGCGTTTCGGCGCGAAGTTCGATGCGGTTGAGCCCTTGTTCCAGCGGAAGGTCAACTTGTAGTTGTTCCCGGGAAACGTCGAATTCGAAATTGCGGTTTTCCCTGCCATTAATATATAGAGAGAGGTTTTCCCTTCTGTCCACGCGTTTTACAGTAGCGCGCAGTCGCATTTGCGCTTCGTTCACTGTGATATCGTTGCGCGAAGGTTCTGTGATTTGAACCGACGGACCCTGGCGGCGTTGCTCGTAGATGAGGGTGGTAACGGCTTCCTCGTTGCCGGCTTCATTGCGGGCGCGAATGCGCAAAATGTTGTCGCCCGGACGCAATTCGATATCGGCGCGCAACACGCCGGCGCGGGAATCGAAGGTAAAGTGGCGGCCGGCGCCGTTTTGGGTAAATTCGATATCCGCTTTGTTGCTTACTTCTTCTACGCGCGCCTGAACAATGAAGGAAGGTTCACTCACGCGGTGCTTGTTGCCGGGAGGCGAATCGAATGCCACACGGGGGCGTTTGACGTTGGCCGGCGGCGGCGGTGGATTGTCTATCGCTGTTTGGTAAATAATGATGACGGTTTCTCTTGCTGTACCGGCATCGTTGTGCGCGCTGATAGTGACCTCGTTTCTGCCGGGGCGCAGCGGCGCCTCTGTTTGCAGGCGACTGTTTTGGTAGTCGAAGCGATGCTCCTGGCCGTTTACATAAATACGAATGTTTGCGGGGTTCGAAACATATTTGATATCCGCGCGCACCTGTCCGCCACGCAGATCACCGGTAGTAAAAGGGTTGGCGCCGGGGGATAGTATGTCTATTTCCGGCGCGCGGGCGTCGGCCTGATTGGGCCTGTCGCGGTCTATTCGCCAACGCAAACCAAAGAAGGTGTAATGGTAAATATCGCTGCGATTGTCTTCCAGGCGTTGGCCGTCGAGCGCATTCGTACCCGAAAAAGTGACGCGATGCCCTATATGCGCAGAAAACCGGGGCGATAGCTGATAGCCCAGTTCTACGCCCAGCGACGGCATGAAGCCTATTTTAACGGGGGTGTTATCAAACCCGTCACCCCGGGTTTCGTAGTTGCCGTCCAGAATTTGCCCGCGCAATTCACTGCGGGCTTGTGCGCTTCCCACCTGGTCTTTCAGTGCGGCGTATCCCTCATAATAAGGTTGCCCGGAATCGCCGGCCTGGTCTACGGCAACGCGGTAGCCGCTCAATCCGGCGCCGCCGAAAAGCGACAGAATTACCCCGGTGCGTTCGCGTAGTCGGTTAAGCGTAAAAACAGCTTCGAGACCCAGTTCTCCCAAATCGGTGCGGTGGTTGAGGAAAGCAAAACCCCTCGGTTCACCCAATTGGGCAGGGTAGGAGAGGTAGTCGAGCCCCTGACCTCTGCTGCCGTCAATGGCCGTATTGCCCAATATGTCGTAGGTGCGGAAGGGATCCAATCCGTATTGCCGGGCATATAATAACCTGCCCCTGAGGTCAAATGTCAAGGCCGCCCCTTGCCGGTAATATATATTGCGCGCCAGGGTGGCGCCAAACCCGAAGCCGCCTTTAGCCGCGCGAACATCGCTGGTCTGGTACGACCATCCGGCGTTAATGCCGAATGTATAATACCCCCGGAAACTGCCCGCAACACTTAGTTGTGCTGTCACCCAGGTATGGGCTGCAAAGGTCAGTACCACAGTTAATAGGTAGGATGTATTTTTCATGCGACCTTTTTTGTAGCAAAATAGGGGGCTTTTATGCTTTTTCAAAATACAAACACATTGCTTTTTTAACAATACGACTTCATCTATCAGGGCTCATCTGACGGAAAACCCGGTTGAACTGACTCCGCAGCCGTTAAAATCAAAGCAGCAGGGGATGCAACATTAACGTAGCATTAACCCGATAATACCAAATATAGCCCCCACTGTCGCCTGCATATTTGATTTTACGGCATATAGTCTTAATTTTACACTAGCAACCTTGCGCAGCGCTTAATTTAGGCAGGCGTACGGTTGCGTGCTCATAATCCCATTGACAAACAATTATCAGTCAACCATGCAGGTTATTAGAACAGTGCTGGCAGATGACCACCGTATTTTCATAGAAGGTTTAAAAGCCGTTCTGCAAAAGGAAGTATTCGATTATCGCTTTGACATTACAGGTATTGCAAATAACGGCGCTGAGTTGTTAAATCTGCTGAACAGAAATACGAAGGAGGCGGATTTGCTCATTCTCGACCTCAACCTGCCCGACAAAGACGGCCTGGAGGTTATTCACCAAATCAGGTATCACCGGCTTGACATCAAAATCCTCGCGCTCACTTCTTACGATGATCCCAAGATTATTAAATCGGCGTTCAAACTCGGCGCCAATGGTTATATTCTTAAGAATAAAACAATCGATGAACTATTCCAGGCTATACAAACGGTGCTCAACGGTCAGGTTTTTATGGGTGAAGGCGTCATACTCAGTGACGTTCCCGTTCCTGGCCGTGCCCAGGACCGCCACCCCGCGTCAAATCCCGCTTTTTTTGGAGACCGCTTTATCAGAAAATACAACCTCACCAAGCGTGAATTAGAGGTTTTACACCTTGTCGCACAGGCAATGAACAACAAAGAAATTGCCCAAAGACTCTTTATCAGCGACCAGACTGTAAGCGTCCATCGCAAAAACATTATGCGTAAGCTTGGTGTGAGTAATACCGCCGGACTGATCAAAGCAGCGTATGATAATAGTTTGTTGTAAACTAAAATACCCTATTTAGGGTATGTATTGAAAAATCTCATATGCTATCTTTGTCTCGTTATTTTAGCAATACAAGCTACTACATACTGACAAACGACGACCTTTACGCACGCAATCTTCTGAGACGACCAATTTTGAGCAAAGAGAGAATATACAACGTTCTGCAAGAGCTGCGCTTACATATTGATGCACTTGATGGTGAGTCTTATTGAAAAATATTTTTAATTTTTGTGTACTTAATCATCAATATGCCGTACATTTGTACCGTTGTAAATAACAATCCCATGACAAGAAACAAGTACTCCTTGAATCCCTTTTCTATTCTACCCATACTACTTCCTGTTTATCAATCGTTTTTGCTTCCTAAACAAACACTTTTAAGGACACCCCTTCTCGCTTGAGAATGCGCGCCTGTGCATCGTTAGCTTTGCACGCCGGCATTCGCGCTGCTATCATACAATGGTATGCTAGCCTGTTTTTTTGACAACTTTGCATAAATTCGTTTTACTTTCATCATAACGGCTCTTTTCACTTTTATACGAAATAAAGACGACGACGACGACAAAACAACAGTGAAAGGACCGGGCGAATGGATTTTTTTTCTGAAACTCCGTAACGACCGACGGCCTCAGTTTATATCCGCTTGCCCCCTGACAAGGCTGTAATACAGCGAATCATATTTTTTCGACCTAATTTCTTCATTTATTTAACAAATTGTAATCTTATGGAAAGAACGAATTTTACTTTCGTTTCTCCACGTGCCTGGATGGGAGCGCTGACGACGCTCTTCGTTCTGCTCGGGATGCAAAGTGCACTGGCCCAGTGTCCGAACCCCTCGGGTTTGACGACGCTGAACATCGGCCAGAATACGGCATCCTTGCGTTGGACCTCCAATAGCACGCCCACCGACAACTGCTGGGTGATAACACTCGGCGGCAGCGGTATGACGACGAACGCAGCCAACTGCCCCGACGGCGGCCAGGGCCTGTTCACGACTACCGTATGCTACATCAACAACGTAGTGAGCTTCTCGGCTCCGGTAACGGGTATGTCGGTAGTAGGCAGCCAGATCACGATCAACGTGAGCGGCCTTCAACCCGGCACGACTTACAACTGGTACGTGAGCGAGACCTGCGACGGCTTCGCGCCGCCGTTTAACGTATCGGGCTGCGCCGGTCCTGCCGCATTCCAGACATTGGATGCCCAGTACACGGTAAGCGCTACGACGGTAAAGCCTTCGTGCCCCGCTGTGAGCCCCGGTTATGTACCCAACGGCTCGTTTACGGTAACGGTGACCGACGGCACTACCTGCGCCGGTACTTACACGGTAAACGCTACGCCTATCGCAGGCTCAGGCCCCGCAGGCGCGCCCAATCCTCCCCCCACTACGGTTGTAACCTACATCGGCTTCCCTCAAGGCAACTTCC
>Ga0209573_1000880_pt1 | contig 52996 bp, 45 predicted proteins | sample TNRBio252014_DNA_FD_185870 | JGI IMG/M metagenome (GOLD analysis project Ga0209573, IMG submission 185870) | Wastewater treatment Type I Accumulibacter community from EBPR Bioreactor in Madison, WI, USA - TNR Reactor_6/25/2014_ DNA (SPAdes)... | ecosystem: Engineered > Bioreactor > EBPR >... | reverse complement strand
GATTTGATAGAATGTTTCATGGTGATTTCCTCATAAGTAAAGGTTATTTTGTCCGCGAAACAAGTATTATCTTGTCTTATCGGCGGAAGTCACCTTTCTTACTTTCAACATATTTTTGGGCTTTGCCAACAAAACAACTGTTGATGCTGTTAGAGACATGAAAAAAGCGGCAAATGCGGAAAATCTATTTTTACGAATGAAAGATGTTTCGGTTGTCATTGATCAATTAGAGAAATGGAATATAGAAAAAGAACACGAATTATATAATCGCTTGAATCTCGAAAAAATCGGCATGTCAGGCCATTCTTTTGGGGCATTAACAACTCAGGCTGTAAGTGGGCAAAACTTTAGAATTTCTGGTGTTGAAGCCGATCCGCGGATAAAAGCATCTGTGCTTTTAAGCCCAACTATTCCAAAACGGATAAGTGAGAAAGTTGCTTTTGAGCATGTAAAGATACCATGGTTAATAATGACAGGTACTCATGATAATTCTATTATTAATGATACAGATGCAGCCTCAAGAATGAAGGTTTTCCCGGCTTTGCCAAAAGGTGATAAATATGAATTAGTATTAAATAAGGCCGAGCATTCTGCATTTAACGACAAAGGTTTACCAAACGACAAATTACCCAGAAACCCCAATCACCACAAATCTATTTTGGCAATTAGCACTGCTTTTTGGGATGCATTTTTGTTAGAAAACCAAGAAGCCAAGGATTGGCTTAACAGCGACGCCGTCAACTTTTTGTTAGAAAAAGAAGACCGTTGGCAGAAAAAATAACTAGTGGCATGTTAAAAACCCCCAATTAATAGTTACATGAAATCATTTCGCTTACGCCATCCTTTCAAATGGGCAAAGTTGCAGATTATTTTTAATTAAAGGTGGTATAACTCATAGTCTGAAGTTTTCTGAAATTCTAACTTCAAGGTGTACACTCATTAATTTTTAGATTGCCATTGTATCTGTTGCTAAACCAAAGCAATAATAATTAAATTCTTTATTTTTTCTGGTAATTTGTTTATTTATGTTTTACGAGGTACCATAGTTAGGCCATTCAATTTTAAATGAAAAGGTTTATTATGGGTACAAATCTAGGTGTATTATTCAAAAGTTGGTTGTTTTTATGTAGTTTTTTGATCCTATTTGTAGCCGTTTGGGCTGAATCTAAATTAAGCTACCCACAAAGACAAGCTGTTGAGAGACAGTCTGCCAATATGCGTGAGGTAGAGAAAAAAATTAAAGGAGGATTTGCACCACAAGAAGTTGCTGGTTTAAATCAAAAGCTAGACAATATTTTAGCTGACTTAACCAAAAATAATTGTCCGGATGATAATTCTCAAGTTATTGCATTGAAAGATTTTGTTACCAATGCCCGTAAGATATTAGGAGAAGTGGCAACCGCTGAGACTAAAAAGGAGGAATCAAAAACATCGGAAGATAAAAAAGAAGTGGTTGAAAAAAAGGATGATAAAGCAGAAACTTTGCCAGTGAAAAAAAGCCCGGAGACGGTAGAGCCAGAAAAAAATATTAATGAAGCAAAATTGACTTACCAGCACAAACAAGCTGTTGACAGACAAACTTCAAATTTAAATGAACTAGAAGCTAAGGTAAAAGAATTGGCTGACAAGGAACCAGAGATTAAATATTACCCTGTTAAGGTAGAGCCAGGCTTAGGTTTTTTGGGAAAAATAGAAGCTATTACGAGGGATTTAGAAAAAAGCGGATGCCCTAAAGATCATAAATTAGTGGCAGCAATTTTTACCCGTTTGGAGGATGCAAAAGCTAAGATTTCTGATTTAGAAAAAAAATTGCAACCGAAGTGGGAGCTTTATGATAAATTCACGAATATTGCAAACTACCCAACTTATCAAGCTGATTTGGATCAATTGAAGAGACTACATGATAAGTATAACAATTCTACCGATTCTTTTTCCAATTCTAAAAGGGGCAAAGAGTTAGTATTGTCGTACCCGGATGATGCAAGTTATTTTAATACATTACCTAAAAAATATGCTCCCTTGATAAATTTTAAGAGGCCAGAGGGAGAAGTTATTTTAACAAGAATGAAAAATATTAGTGAAAAAATGAAAATGTTCCATGAGGCTAAAACAGCTTATGGAGAGAAACTGCCTGCAGATATTGAAACGGGTATTCATAAGGCAATTGCAATGGCAAAACAAGCGGTAACTGACAAAAAACCAATGTTTTTTACGGGAGGAGTGAAGCAGTTAATGGATGGTGCTCTGGAAGATGTAGAAATGCTTGAAACCATTAAAGGCAAGGAGGATGCAGGTGCTGTGAAGAGCCGCGAGTTTTATACAAAGACTCAAGTAGAGTTAGATGCTATGGCTAAAACTATGGAAGAGGAAATCATCGCAGGTACTCAAGCCCCAGTTGAAATTTATGGTGGCAGCGACAAAAACACCTTAAAGAAAATGATGGAGAGCAAATGGAAAGCTAAATACCCAAATGATGAAATTTTGGCAATTATTTTTAGTGTTGAAAATTGGAAAAGAGATACGACATGGTCATATAATAATTCTAATGAATGGAAGAAGTTTGATAAATCCTACCTGCCTGTCAGAGTAGTTGTTAAAACCAGCGATTCAATTGCATCTATATATGTGGCGTACATTAATAAAGATCATATGAGTAACGATGAAATCAAAATTGGCTTAGAAACAAAAACGGGTGGCTATGTAGTTGAAAAAATGTTGATTAAAAATCTGAATAAATAATTAGGGTGAAATTTGCATAATCTCAAAAAGGCAAATTAGGCCGAGAGATTCTCAAAACGGTAGGAGGTTTAGGTCTACACCGCTATTGAAGGGTGCTAGAATATCGCGATTAAAATCTTCTAATCGTTCGCGTGTTATTTTGGAGAGGAGCTTTTGCTTGTTTTTGATGCATTCGCTACATGTCCAAACATGAGACTCCGACACATATTTTTGACCAAAAAACATACCCACATGAATGCTGCGTTTGGCTTCCTTTGGTGATTTTCTGCAAGTGATACAATGATCACCTGGTATGAATAAAAAATGCTCTTTTTGTTTTGACATGTTTTCCAAGCTTTCTTTGGATAAAGATGCGATTAAGCCTTCGATACACGAGGTACAAAGAGCAAACTCAACCATTGGTTCTTGACCCTGCATTAATTTCTCGATAATATAGTTATTGCCATGAAGTTCTTTGTTGCAATAAGAACAAGCCAAAAAAGGCTTTTTTTCGACTGTAGAGTAGAAAAATGGTGGAATTTCTTCCAAGTCGTCGGGGGAGTAGGGGGTGTTTTCGTCGGTCATTTGTTAGCCCGTTTTAGGTATCTACATTTTTCTGCATTTGCTAGTTGTAAAACCATAAATGCATTTCAAAAATGGCTAGAAATACATATACTTATGATTTGATTTTCATTTTATAGATCATCTTAAATTTGTATTGATTTGCAATTTATTTTTGGTCAAAGCAATGAGATGAGAATCGTTTAGAGATCTTTTAAGAGAATAATAAAATAAGTCACAGGAGAAAACTAGACCAATGTCTAAAACTGCAAGTATGGATATAGAATCTGATGTGAATTGGAATGAATTTGAAAATGCAACAAATCAAGCGTCTAAAGAAGCAGCAACCCGCTATGATTTTAAGGGTACGGTTGCAAAGTTGGAATACAATAAAACTGAAAAATTTGTCAAGCTAACGGCAGAAAATGAAATGAAACTTTCCGCTCTTGAAAGTATTTTGCGAACAAAACTTGCGACGCGTGGGGTGGATAGTCGATGTTTGAAGCCAGAAAAACTTGAGGCCGCGTCACATAAAGAAGTCAGACAGAAGTTTATGATTCAAGCAGGTTTAACGAAAGATGATGCGCGAGAGGTTGTAAAAAAAATAAAAGAGTATGATCAAAAAATGCAGGCATCGATTCAAGATACAAAAGTAAAGGTTGTTGGGAAGTCGAGAGATGATTTGCAAGGTTGTATAAAGTTTTTGCGTGAAAATGTACAAGCGGTGGCTTTACAGTTCACAAATTTTAAATCTTAAAAGAAGTTAAATGACAGATCAAAATTCATTAGAAGATACTAGCGATAGCATTTTGCCGATTAAAAATGCATTGGGGCTTTCTGCCGAAGTATTCAATGAAATATTGCGTGAATTCGATAGAGCGTGTAAATCCAAAAAAATTGAACGAAATGCTCTTGTAAACTTCATGACAACTCGTACTTCTTGGAAAATAAAATGCGTAGCAATTGGTTCGGTTTCCAATGTGCTTATCAATATGGGCAACGATTGCGATGAGCAGTTAGGCATATTGAACAGCATTGGCGAAGAAATGGTAGTTGACGAAATCATTAGAGCCATAATAAATGAATTAGGAAATAAAACTGATAACAAAGCGAATGGGAAAAAATCAACTAGCAAAATACCCCATTCTATGTCATCAACGACAATAAAGAAGAAAGATCCTCAAGGTCAAATATCCAGCGCCATACAATATCACAAGCCTAAGTCAAATAACAACGGCGTGATGTTAATAATGTTTAGTTTAGTGGGGGTGATAGTGATCGCAGGTGTTTTTCTTTTTATAAAGTCGGATAGCAAAACGACTAGCGCCCCAGCAGTTTCTGACCCAATTGCTAACAATGATGCTCCGATAGAAACAATAAAACCAAAAGAATTGCCAAAGGCTGTAATTGAAGAGACTGTTCAAAAGCCACCAGAAATTAAAAAAGAACATTCAATGTCGTCGCCTTATACGGGGCCAATGTTAGCAAAAGAAGGAATCATCATTTTTCAGTCTGGTCAAGACAATTTTATTGGTGGTGAAATGGTCACAGTTTCTTCCAATAAGAAGAAGAAAAATTCTTCTCCTTTTTTAGTCGGTAATATGGATGGAACTTCATATACTCTTTTAAAAATAGATTTACGAAACATACCAAAAGATGCCTCGATTGAAAATGCGACTTTAAGAATTAATGTAACTTCAAGAGGGGATGCTTCTGAACAGATTCAAATTTATAGTTTGCCTGCTAAGACGAGCTGGAGCTTTAGTTCTGCCTTTTATAATGCCTCTGGTGGGGATAATGAAATTACTTTTGCAAATTTAGTTAAAAACAAAAACTCACCTTTAGCACAAAAAGCGATTATTACATTAAGAAATGATTGGATTTCATTTAATATAACTAGTTTAGTGCAAGATTGGGTCTCTAATAAGTCAGACAATAATGGAGTCGTTATTTTTACAGAAACAAATGCTGAAGTATTCTTTGAAGGCTTTGATTCTTTTAAAAAAATGATGACTCCAAAATTGGCTGTTTCTTTTGGAACACCTTCAAAAGCTACCGATACAAATTTAGCAAATACAACTAAGATTGTAGACGCTTTGCCTGAAAAAAATGAAATAAACGATGTTTCAAATAAACCAAAATCGCAAACCGCTAAACCAGAAAAAGAAGTAGTTGAAAATAAGGTTAGTAAGCCGAAAGATTCTGAGACGGAGACAGTGTTAAAGAATCTTGAGGGCACGGACACAGACACTGATAATGATAAAAACTCTGCTAAAGAACCAGGTAATGCCTTCGAAGATGACCCTGATTTACAAACAAAAGAAAATGAAAAAGCTAAGGCTGTAGAAGTCAAGAAGAAAAGTTCGACGGAAGAGGTTGCTGAGAAAAAACCTGAAAAAGTGGCTGTTGTAAAACCCGCAGTCGTCAAACCAGAAAATACGGCCGATATTACAATGAAGGCACCAAATGTGTTGAATAAAGCTAGATTGATTGAAGCGAGTGAATTAATTAAGATTGAAAATCAGGAAGCTCTTGGAGAAATTCGTTACACAACGGATGGTAGAGAGCCAAATGCAGACTCCTTACTTTATAGTGAACCAATTAAATTAATCGGTGCCAATTTACATATTTTAAAAACGGCGGTCTTTGTTGACAGGGTAAGAAAATCACCAATTAGCGAAAGCGAATTTCGTTTAATCGGTGCCAATGGTCAATTAATTGATAATAATATGAGTAGTTGTAAAAAAACAGGAAATTGGGAATCTGGGAAATCAAAAGCCAATTATTATGGTAAGGATTATGTTTGGGAACAAAGAGGCAAAGGCACAGTTGAATGGGTGCCTTCGTTAAATAAAAAGACAAATTGCGAAGTTTATATTTGGTTACCTGATGGCGATAACACAACGCGACCAAAGCAAGCCCCATTGACAATTAAATTTGATGGAGGAAACAAGGAGATTCCATTGGACCAAACAAATCGCAATAATGGTTGGGTGTATTTAGGCACTTACCCTATGAAATCTGGTTCTGGCTCTGTATTACTTACAAATGATAATTCAGGGAAAATGTTTGTTGCTGATGCCGTTTACTTTTTGTTTTTGCCAGATGCACCAGGAACTGGAAATTGAATTTAGAAAGTATTAAAATGGATGACTCCGAAGCTACCAATTTAAATTTTCAATTACCTAGCTATAGTTTGCCACCAGATATCGTGCAAAAAATAGTAACAGAATTTCGAATGATTCGAGAGAAAAAAGGTGTTTCAGCACAAGATATAACGGCCTATTTTAATGGTAGTCGAAATATACTTGTAGAAAACTTAGCCAGAGCTGCAATTTCAAAAGTTTTGATGCACGAAAAACTTTCCCCGTACGATGAAATGGAATGTTTTAACCCTGTAAATGAAAATGCCATCATAATTAACATTTTGAGTTTTTATTAATTATATTTCAGCATTTTCAATGGTTAAAAAAAAACAAAAATCTCAAGATTGATTTAAAGTATTTGTTGAAAATTTATTCTTAGTTGTATATATCAAATTGATATTTAGCTGAATTGCCTACAATTGACTTATTATCTGATTTTTGGGTGACGAGCATGATAAATTTGCAATTCGAAAATATTGTTAATTTAACAAATGTAGGTTATTTTGAAGCTGATGCAAGGTTTTACCCAACCCCAAGGGCGACAGCAGAAAAAACGGAATTAATAGAGTTAATTACGGGCGGTTGTGTGCTATACCCACATTTAGGTGAGGATATCGAATGTGGTATAGGGACGATTTTTTGGCATTTGCCTGGCGAATATACGATTCACCGCTACAAACAAGGTTTACCTTATAGTTGCATTGTATTAAATTTTAATACCAATAAAAAACCAGAACGAATTGTACCAAGATATTCTGTATGGGATCAACCCGTTGAGGTCGAAGCATTTTCAAAAGAAATGCGAAAATGTTTTTACAATGATCAGTACGACCGAAAAATAATTGCAAAGTATATTTATTCGACCTTGTTTTGGAAGGCTTACCATTTTTCAAAAACACAAATTGATTTTCATTTACCATTGGATCTAAAAAAGATATTAACTTTTATTAACGAGCACACAAAGGAAAATATTTCCATTGAAGAGATTTCAGAGGCCGTGCAAATTAGCACTCCGCATTTACATTTTTTGTTTAAAAAATATTTAAATGATACGCCACACCATTATTTGGTTGTGCGTCGCATGCAAGAGGCCAGAAATTTTTTGGCGACTACCAACATACCAATCAAACAAATTTGTACAATGTGTGGTTTTGTAAGCCTTGAAAATTTTTGTAGAAAATTTAAACAATATACAAAAATGACCCCTTCTCAGTATCGCGAGAAACATACAATTCCCTATTGATTTGATGAAGATTCTAAACTGCAAGGGTGTGTTCGCCTCATGATGTGGCTTTGGTTAACTCATACGACTAACACGCCCCTTATAAAATCTTCACAAAGCTACATCATATGATGAATGCACCCAATTTATATCACAAGCTATACCCAGAAATTGTGATGTCTATTTTTTAATAAACCTTATTTTTGGAAAAGCATTTAACCACTGAAGGCACTGAAGTACACTGAAAATAAAACAAAAAGTATTTATAACTTTTGAAGTAACTACTTAGCAAATTTTAGATTCACCAAGTAGAGACGGGTTTGAAACCCGTCTCTACTGCGCCAATTGTAAAAAAAAATAAAAACACACTGAGTAGATACCTTTTGAATTAAATTTATCAGGCTTTTGCCAGTCTTTTTCAGTGTATTTCAGTGCTTTGTTGTTCGCATCGTGCTCACAACCCTACTGGCTCTCCGCTTTGCTACGAGCTAAGCTCACGCCATCCATGGCTTCGCGATCAGTGGTTAAAAAAATATTAAGTTACCTATCGTTCACAACCCTAGTAGCCTATCTCTCGCCACACAGGCTTGCTTTAGTTTCATTTTTTTTGTTTCGCTTAGCTACCCTTTCACAAAACCCATTCAAATAAAGCTTTAAGCCGAATGCACCCTTTTCTTGCGAACCTTAAAAGAAAAACAAGTAATTATTTTTAGGTCAAGGGTGTTTTGGTTCTGATTACACCCGCATAATTTCAAGATTAATTTGTTGAAATATTGCTGGAAAGTTTGATGCAATTTTGATAAAAGTCGGTGATTTCGATGTGGGTTTCTTTTATGCTTTTGATTTTTTCTATTGGTATAATTTGACCGATGTGAATTCTGGCTTGCCCTGCTTTGATAAAGCCAGCATCTTTTATAATAGAGCCTATTTGCCAGTTGACTGTATCGAAGAATACAGGTAAGACATCACATTTTAGTTTTTTTGCGATTAATAATCCAGTAGGGGGAATATTTGCTGATTCCATTAATTGGCTATCTCTGGTGCCTTTAGGAAAAATCAATACGCTTATATTGTTATCGAATCGTAATTTACATTCCTCTAGCATGAGAGACAGATCGCCAGCATTGGCTTCTCTTGAAACAGGAATACACCATGAGGAAATACACCCTAGATTAAAGGGGAATGATTTCCATTTCATCAAACTGCTTTTAACAACATAGGTAAAGTCGTTAAATTGTAAAATAGGTGCAAGGGCGATAGTGTCTAAAGCGCTTACATGGTTTGCAATGATCACAACAGGCTTGTCGAGTTTTAACTGAGTATTGCCTACTACTTCAATGGAGACACCACCTAGTATTTTTAGTAAAAAACGAGTTGTTCTGCCATAAATTTTTAAAACCCAAAAGGCTCTTTTTCTAAAGACCAAATACGAAACGATGGCCATTGTAGCTAAAAAAATAGCTGATGGAAAAAATACAAGATAGAAAATAATGGTTCTAAAAAAAATCACTTTTATCTATCTACTACCGCAGTAAAAATGGAATAACTTGATTCCTGTTTAATGTTTTTGATTTTAAAGCTGACTTTGTTATCCAGATTTGGTAGCACCTTATAAAGTCTAAGAACATAGGGTTTTTCGCTTTTAATTTCATTACTCTTAAAACCCGTCACATAACTTAAAGGACTAAAGAACCCAAGCGAAAGACCTGATGTATCAAAATATTGTTTTTTGCGATTTATGGTGGAAATTTTATAGGTGGTATTTGCGTTTAAAGTCTGGTCTGTGCCGAGTACTGCTATTAGAAATTCTTGTAATAAAACATCTATTTTTTTGCCAGTTGCCTCTTCAATATTTAGCGGTTGTAATTTTGAGCTGTGTGTGGCGTTAATTACAACTTCTTTGCCATAAGAATCATATAAAAATCGCCAAAATAAATAGCCTTTGCCATAGTCGCCACTGCCTGACCAAGTATAAAATGAAAGTGTTGAAAATGAAATGGTAGATAAATAGCTATCGACTGTGTTAAAAATAAAATCATTTCCTTTATTGCCTTCCATGCTAAGAGCAAAGCCATTTAATTCTTCAGATAAAACGGACTGTCCTTCATTAAATAAGGTAGGAATAGCATTGTCAAAGCTTTCATCATAAATCATGCCGCTAAAGTTGCCATCGCGAACAAATTTTTGGTTGTAATCACATAGGTGTTGAAATTCATGTGCCATGGTACCATAGATCGCAATATCGTCATTGGCATTCGCTTGATTAATATACACTATTTCTGCGCCATTAGAGATATAGCCGCCATCTGGGTTAACAAAGCCTTCTTCTTCTTGGTCTACCCAGAAGAAATAACCATAACTGTTGCCCCCTTTATAGAATAAAAATATAACGGGTGCTTCACCATCGCGCCCACCACCATTTATTAGTTCGCCGGTAGCGCTTATGCCCCAAGGGTTCCCGAAAAACTCTGTGACGACATCAAAAATGGGTTTTTGCGAGCTATGATAAGGGTTGCTTATTTCAAATGTATCTCCGATTTCTTTGCCACGAGTTGCCGACACAAAAGGTAAATTGGTAGTTGTGTTAACTTCTGAATAGATTAGGCATTTATTGCCTGAGTAAATTTTCTCAAAAGCCTTGTGAGCATGCGGCAAACTTTCATCATGATAAAAAGAATCTCTAGTTCCTATTGGGTCTAGCGCTCTATTCTTGGCCGTTTTGATCTTCGCTGACTTTGTTTTTTTCTGCGAATATTTTCTTGGGCCATTATAGTTGTCTCTAGGCGAAGGCAAATAGCGACTGTCCGTTTCTTTTAATAATTCCATTTTTTGGTTTTGTGGCTGATCTGCTTTTGCTAAACTTTCAGACAAAAATTCAATTTTTAAGTTTCCTTCGCCGCTACTTGTTGAGTCATTTTGAAAAACAGCGACACCAACAGCTAAATTGGAGGTTACTTCAGGTATTGTATATTTTTGACCATTGTCGCTATAATTAAAATATTTACCATTAAGAGTTGGCAATGTAAAACCTGTAATTGCTGGTATATCATCATCATTTGAATTGTTGTTATTGCTGCTACTGCCACCACAAGAAAAACAAAAAAGAATTAAACCAATTGCTGTAAAAATACGACAAATTTTAAATAACGGTTGCATCTATTATTTTCTCCATAAAAAAACATAGAAATTCAATTTTTTCGAATAATGAAATCTCTAACCACCTAATATTATCGGCTAACTTGATTTTATGCAAATTACAGGAAAGAGAAACTCATTTTTCAATATAATTTTCAATATGAAAACACAATATTAGATTTTTTAATATGTTGTTTTTAAATTGCAAGATGATACTTTTTTAGATTATTTTTCAATATGAAAATTAATGAATATTAAAAGAAAAAATCTAATTTAATTAGAGAAAATTGTATGAAAAATCGATAAAATTAGGAAAAATTACTTCAGAAAATATATTTGAATACCGATGTTATCAGCATAAATATTCTGTAGTTAAGCGTGAAAAGGGTACCTGGAAGTGCTCAATTCAAATGGAGGTTAAGTCATGAAAATTCCACCAAATCTGCCTGCCCAACAAGCTCAAGGGGTAAAGGCCTATAGCAGCCCGGTTGCCAAAGATAGTGCTTCTGGCAAAACCAAGCAAGATTCAGTTTCAGTATCTACTGAAGCCCATTTCTTGAGTGCAATAAGCAAAGTTCCTGATATTCGTCAGGACAAAGTAGATGAAATCAAGAAAGCAATTAAAGATGGCACTTATTTAACAGATGAAAAACTAAGTGCAGCCATGGATAATTTAATGCAAGATTTGTAATATGAGTTGCTTAGTGCTGCCTAAAATCAGCATTAAGCACGCTTTAAAATGATTAAATTTCTAAAATGCTTTCTATTAAATTCCCAGCCAAAATAAATAAATAGCCTAGTTCGTATCATATCTAAACACTATATCAAAACCTAATATTGCCAGATTTATTCTCAAAAAGTCTAGGTTAATTTTATTTTCAAAGTAATGTATCTTGGTAAACTACCTAGGTCATTTAATAGTTACACTTTTCTACTTTTAAACCCTCAGAGAAAAATATGGCAAAAATTTCAAAAGTCGACATAGGTATTCAAAAACTAAAAGAAGCAGTTATTTCTGGTAAATGGGATCTAAAAGACGGTTATATTTCAGAAAAGCAATTAATCGAGTTTTTGGGGTTGTCTAAGGTTTCTGTGAGAAGATGTATTGCTGAGCTACAAAGTGATAACTATTTGCGCAGTATACCTTACAAAGGTTATTTATTAGGGCCAGCAGCCATACAAAAAAAATACGATGAAATGCGACAGAGAGGTTTAAAAAAGAGAATCATATTTGTAGAAGATATGGATAAAATCACCAACTTTCACCATAAGATAATATTGGATGCAGCAAAGATTGAAGCTGAGCGATTTGGGTATGATTTTTATACTTATGATTTAGATCGTGGTAATTTATTTACTGAAGTTACAAAAGACCCAAGCGTTTTAACAGCAGTTGCATTAATGAAATCAGACTTAGAGTATATTGAGCCATTACTTCAATGTTGTTCACCTGCAGTTATGGTTGAATATTTAAAAGAAGGCGTTTCGCTAGACTCAGTTGTTCAAGATGACAGAGGTGGTATAAATCAAGCCGTTGAATACCTATGGAATCATAACCATAAACGAATAGGTCTTGCAGTTTGGGGTAAAAATTATTTTCAACCAGTGAGAAGATACGCTGCTTTTTCGGCGGCTCTGTTAAGAAAAGACATTATTGACCCTAAGTTAGTTGGCACTAGTTTAAGATTTGATGCTGAAGGTGGTCGCGAATGCGTAAGAAAATTATTTCAAACGAATGATAAACCAACGGCTATAATTATCTCGCATTTAGAGATGGCAGCGGGTGTTTTTGAAGAATTAGAAAAAATGGGTTTAACACCAGGTAAAAATGTTAGTGTTGTGGCATGGGGAACGGAAGTGGTTAAACAACAATACTTAACGCGTACTAAGTGGGAGAATATGCCGCTGGATTTAATTCAGTGGTCGCGTGCAGAAATGGGTAAAATGGTAGTTAGAATGATAGAAGCCCGAATCATCGACCCGGGCATACCGCCAATGCGCGTGGAAATACCAACCGAAATCATGATCAAAGGTAGTGTTGTGAGAATTTAGTGATGCCGAAAAAAAAGGTTATTATTGCGGGTGTTGGCCATTGGTCTAAAAAAATGCATTTGCCAGCAATGTTATCTTTAGTGGAAAGCAATAAATTAGAAGTTGTTGGTGTTTGTGACTTAAATATAGCAGAAGCAATTCCCTATGCCAATCAATTGAATTGTAATCTCGTTTTAAATAATCTTGACGAATTAATTGACCAAACAAAACCTGATGGTGCCGTTTTGCTCGTGCCGCCTAAGGTTATGCCAGTAATGATTCAAAAATGTTTGAATCATCATTTAAAGTTCTTATGCGAAAAACCACCAGCCCCTGACGCTGCGACACATAAGCAATTGTTGGAAATGTCTAAAAATCTGCCTCATATCGTAGGGTATAATCGTCGTTTTTCCCCTTTTATCAATCAAGCGTTAAAATGGTCAGAAAACAAAAGAATTGATTCTATTAACTGTGATTTTTCGAGAGTAAGTCGAATAGACGAGGATTTTAGCACTACTTTTATTCATGGCATTGATGCGGTGATTTACTTATCTAGGTCTCAGCCTCAAAAAATTTATGCAGAGATCCAGTATAAAGATAAATACGAAAATATATTTTTGTTTGGCAATATGCAAAATGAGTGTAGCTTTTTTATTCGAATCATGCCTAATACAGCGAGCTCACAGGAGCGCTATCAATTAAGAGGCGATTCTCTATCAATTGATATTTCTTTTTCACAAGGCATTTCAATAGATTCACCAGGCTATGCCGAACTTCATCAAAAAGACACAATAATAGAACATAAATCGCCAATAGATTATCAATTAAAGCATGACGACTTTATAGGTTTAGGCGGGTTTACCTTCGAATACCAAGCTTTTTATGATCTATTAAATGGGGCTAATATTACGCCATCTACACTTGCTTCAACCTATAGTTCGCAAGTTGTGCGAGACCAACTGTGTTTTGCTTTATCAAAAAAAGAAACAAAAATTGAAATGACTCTATAGGATACTGCTTAAACTTGTCAGCCCTTTACCATTTGTCCTTTACCATTCTCCATTTGCTTGCATTTCGTTTCTAGTTGCAACAAAGGCATTTACGGCTTCATTCAAATCTTCTAGACTGTGACCTGCTGAGACTTGAATTCTAATTCTAGCTTTGTCTTTAGGTACAACGGGGTAAAAAAAGCCAATTGCATATATCCCTTTTTCTAAAAGTTTACGAGCTACTTTTTGTGCTAAATCTGCTTTATATAAAAACACAGGAACTATGGGATGAGTGCCATCTGGAATATCAAATTTATTTTCCTTCATTTTGCTTCTAAACCAGATTGTGTTTTTTTCGAGTTTGTCTCTAAGCTCCGTTGATTTTGAAATTAAATCAATTGCAGCAAGGGATGCAGCTGCAACTACGGGTGCTAATGTGTTAGAAAACAAATAAGGGCGCGACCGTTGACGCAATAAGTCTATGATTTCTTTTCTGCCACTCGTATAGCCGCCACTTGCCCCACCAAGGGCCTTGCCTAGGGTGCCTGTTATGATATCAATCTTACCCATAACATTGTTATATTCGTGAGTACCACGACCCGTTTTGCCTATAAAACCTACCGCATGGGAATCATCAATCATAACCAATGCCTGATATTTTTCAGCTAGGGCAACAATCTTGTCTAAAGGGGCAATGCTACCATCCATTGAAAAAACGCCATCCGTGGCAATTAATTTTATTCTAGCTTGGCTTGCTTCTTGAAGTTTTTCTTCTAAGTCAGCCATATTACAATTTTTATATCGTAAACGAGTTGCTTTGCAAAGTCTAATGCCATCAATAATACTCGCATGGTTTAATTCATCGCTGATGATGGCATCTTGGTCGTTTAAAAGTGTCTCAAACAACCCGCCATTTGCGTCAAAGCACGAGCTATACAGAATCGTATCTTCGGTCTTTAGAAAATTGCTAATGGCGCTTTCTAATTGTTTATGGATATCTTGTGTACCACAAATAAACCTAACGGAAGAAAGCCCAAAACCCCATTTTTCAAGGCCGTCTTTTCCTGCAGAAATAAGCGTTGGGTGGTTCGATAAACCAAGATAATTATTGGCGCACATATTAATAACAGTTTTACCTGAATTTACTTTTATGTGTGAAGATTGTGGAGAAACAATAATTCTCTCTTCTTTATATAAACCAGATTCCTTGATATTTTTTAGTTCTGCTAAAAATATTTCTTTACTGTTATACATATGAATATTCCTTAGATTTATTGTTCAATTTTAAAATTCAACGATCTTTTGATTTACCTAGAGATGGATATCAAAGCCGTCTCTACTTGTAGTGTGTAAAGGAATCTTTGATTCGCTAAGTATTAAGTCCAATTTAAAATTACTTTACCAGATTCGCCAGATGCCATTACTTCAAAGCCTTTCTGATAATCATCAACGCTAAAATGATGCGTGATAACTTTTGAAATATCAAGGCCAGTTTGAATCATACTCTGCATTTTATACCATGTTTCATACATCTGTCTGCCATAAATACCTTGAATCGTTAACCCGTTAAAGACAACAATATCCCAATCGATTGCTGTTTGATTGCCAAGTATGCCTAACATAGCAATTTTACCACCATGATTCATTACTTTCAGCATGCTGTTAAAGGCGCTAGAATTCCCAGACATTTCTAGCCCCACATCAAAACCTTCGGTCATTCCTAGCTCTTTCATAACATCTTTTAAGTCGGTTTCTTTAGGGTTAATCGCTCTTGTAGCGCCCATTTTTTCGGCCATTTTAATTCGATAGGGTTGCACATCTGTTACAACCACATGGCGTGCGCCAGCATGTTTAGCAATCGCAACGGCCATCATGCCAATGGGGCCAGCACCAGTAATTAAAACATCTTCACCCAACAAATCAAATGCTAGAGCTGTGTGAGTTGCATTGCCGAAAGGGTCAAAGATTGATAGTACATCCGTTGGAATCTTTTTATCGCAGTACCAAACATTTGAAACAGGTATGGATAAATATTCTGCAAAACAACCATTTCGATTTACACCTACACCAAGTGTGTGGTTACACAAATGTCTACGACCAGCCAAACAATTGCGGCATCTGCCACAGACAACATGGCCTTCACCGCTAACTAAATCGCCAATTTTAAAATCATGAACATTCGAACCCATTTCAGCAATACGCCCTACAAATTCATGGCCAATAATCATTGGCACAGGTATTGTCTTTTGTGCCCATTGATCCCAATTGTAAATATGAATGTCTGTACCGCATATAGCCGTTTTTTCTATTTTAATTAAAACATCGTTTATGCCAATTTCTGGAATCGGGTTGTCGCGCATCCAAATACCTTTTTCTTTTTTTTCTTTTACTAATGACTTCATTTTGTTCATGGTTTTTCCTAGTGCTAAATATCTTGTATTATTTTGTCCTATTTTATATCTAAATCTTCATAAAAAAGCTTGATGTAAGGTCTGTATATTTTATACATTTTATTAGAGTAGAATATAGAATTTTAAAGTATTCTTTTAAAATGCATTAAAGTGTGGGTGATAGTTTTCTATTTAGATATTTTATCCTTTGGATATAATTTTGTATTTTATCGATAAACGAGGTGTTTTTTGAATAGCGATCATTTTATTTGGACTGACCATTCTGTATTATATACCATTAACGCCTTTGGTTTAGAAGTGCCATTGCGATACTATGGTCTTTTATTTATGCTAAGTTTTGTTCTGGGCTTTTATTATATGTGGCGTCTATATCGCTCAGAAAACAGAAATGTTGAGCATTTAGATTCTATTCTGAATCATATGTTGCTTGGAACGATCATTGGTGCCAGACTTGGCCATTGTCTTTTTTATGACCCTGCATTTTTTTTAAGCAACCCTTTAGAAATTTTATTTGTTTGGAAGGGCGGGCTTGCAAGTCATGGTGGTTTAATAGGTATATTGATTGGTCTTTATCTATTTTGTAAAAAACACCCTGATACGCCCTATTTGTGGTTGATTGACCGTTTGACAGTACCATCAGCACTCGGTGCCTTTTTTATTCGAATGGGTAATTTTTTTAATTCTGAAATTATTGGCGTTCCCAGTAATTTGCCTTGGGCAATTATATTTGTAAATGGAGATCATTCTTCGGTGCCAGATTATACACCGCGACACCCTTCTATGTTATATGAAGCCGCAGGTTATTTAATCATTTGGGTAGTTTTATTTTCGATTACCAAAATAAAGAAGGAAAATTTGCAACCTGGTTTATGTTTAGGCTTATTATTGGTATTGGTCTTTACGGTTCGGTTTATAGTTGAGTTTACGAAAACAAAACAAGAAAACTTCGATTTAGGCTCATTAAATATGGGGCACTTCTTAAGTATCCCTTTTATATTGATTGGTTTATATTTTGTGGTTAGGGCATTTAAAAATAGTGAGAACAAACCCTTGATGAATTAGTTTCTTGATTTGAAGCTAGAAAAAACGCCGATTTTTTCGTCATTTAGAAGTAAACAAAATGAATTCACATCGACAAAATAGATACACGAGATATTTGCAAAGATAAACCACAGCAGAAAAGAAATTTCTACCGTGGTTTTGTTTGGCTTAAAATTAATATTTAAAGACAATAGAAGTCATAAATACAATATCATTTTTCTCTGTTGGTTTTGGCACAGCATTGTTGTATTTATCTGATATTGTGGAGCGAATCATCCAGTTTTGGTTGATTTTCACATCGATGCCCAATTCTGCATTAATTCTATAATCGTCAGAATCTTCAAGGTTAAATAGTGCTTCGGTGTGGAACCACAAATTGGAAGTTGATGAAATTTTCCAAGTGAATTTTTCAGCGATTCTTCCTGAGACATTATCTTTGCTGTCGGTGTCTTCATATTTTTGATCTATGTAAACTGCACCTAATTCAAAATCAAGTGTAAATTTGTCATTTTTTAAAGCAGAGTACCCTAAACCAGGGCCGATGGTCAAACGATATTCTAGATTAATAATTTTATCAATTTCTACGCCTTCGCTGACATACCAATAAAGGGCATCAGAGAATTTACGATTGAACTGAACTTTTTCGTTAAAATTTGCAACAAATTCGTCATTGTGTTTGTCGCCAGTTGCGTTTACAGTTTCGCGAACACCATAAGCACCGTTTAAAGAAATTGATAATTTGTTTTTATCTTTTTCCCAAACAGACGAATGGCTAACATTTGCAGTTGTCGTCTCTGTATTTCCAGAAGTAATTACAACCCCTAGGCCTGAAGAATGAACCCAATATTTTTTTTCAGGCTCTTTTGTTTCTTGAGCAAAAGCAAACGAAAGGCAAACCGAGAAAATACTAAGAATCGCACCTAACTTTTTAAACATTGTGTTTCCTTATAATATAAAAATTTTTGGGTCGAAATTATATAAAATAGTGATGAAAAAAAAGCAAATAAATGGTTTTGAATCAATTCAATTGATTTTTTTGACAATAAAGGTATTTTTTAAACACCTTAGTTAAACCCGATATAACAGATTAATTTAGTAAACTTGGAGTCTAAATGGCAGGAGAAGCAGAAACAGTTGTTGCGACAGCAGCAGGTACCTTACCAGCAGAATTAGGTTTTATTGAAAAGACAATCAAAACCCTAACTACCCAAGGAGGGGAATTTGCAACCAATTTAATATGGGCATCTATTATTGTTTTTGCAGGTTTAACAATATCGAAGGTATTAATTTCGGTATTAAGCAATGTGCTAAAGAAGACCAAAATAGATGTAATTATTATCGGATTCTTAGTTAGCATCGCTCGTTTTGTAATTCTAATTACAGTTTTTATTGCTGCCTTAAAAAGATTAGGCGTTGATACAACTTCACTAGTAACTTTAGTCGGGGCAGCAGGTCTTGCGATCGGGTTTGCTTTACAATCATCTTTACAAAACTTTACTGCGGGTTTTATGTTAATAATTTTTAAACCCTTTAAAAATGGCGATTTGGTAGAGCTCACGAATACGATTGGTATTGTTGAAAAAATTAATATATTCAGTACGACTCTACGCAGTGGTGATAATAAAGAAATTACAGTATCAAATGGCTCGATATATACGAGCATTATCACAAATTATTCTGCCCGTAAGACTAGAAGAGTTGATTTGATTGTGGGCATTAGTTATGAGAGTGATTTGAAAAAAGCCAAAAATATTTTAACGGATATCTTAAATGATGACCCAAGAGTTTTAAAAGACCCTGCGCCTGTAGTAGCTGTTTCAGAATTAGCAAATAGTAGTGTTAATTTTGTAGTGCGCCCATGGGTTGCAACGGATGACTTTTGGCCAGTTAAATTTGATCTAACTGAAAAAATAAAATTAAAATTTGACGAAAATGGCATTGTGATACCATACCCTCAAATGTATGTTCATTTGAATAAAACCAACTAGGCTGAAATTAATAGTGAACTTCCATTAAAGTTAACCCATGGCTAGGTGCTGCAGGCCCTGCAGTATTTCGTTGTCCATTTCTTAAAAGTTCTTGAAGTTCCTCTGTATTAGAATCATGGGATGCAAAATGGATAATAGAGCCAGTTAACATGCGCACCATTTTATATAAAAAGCCATTACCTTTGAAATATAATTCAAACAGATTTTCTTGGGGTTGAATCACGCGAATTTCATAAATAGTTCGCACCGTATCTTCATTGCCGTTTTCGTCACCCCTTAAACAGGAAAAAGCCTTAAAATCATGAGTGCCTTCCATGGTTTTACAGCCTTCGTAAATTTTGTTAATATCTATTTTCCCTTTATAATGGTAGATAAAATTTCTTTCTAAAGCTGACCGTTGTGAACCAATTAAAAAGCGATAACGATAGATTTTTGATTTTGCATGAAAACGCGGGTGAAAATCTAGTGGTCTTTCCAAGCAATTTCGAATGACAATATCTTTGGGTAAATTGGCATTTAATGCTTTTACGATATTGTTCTCCGGTATTGAATTAGGGGCTAAAAAGCACGCTGATTGCCCCATTGCATGCACACCCGCATCGGTGCGCCCCGAGCCATTAACGCCAATATCACTTTGATATATAATAGAAAGTGCCTTTTGAATTTCGCCTTGCACCGTGCGTTTTTCAGGTTGAATTTGCCATCCAAAAAAATCGGTGCCATCGTATTCAATTATAATTTGATAATTTTTTAAATCTGGTTTTTCCAAGTTACATGTTTCCTAGGTCAATCCATCATTTAATTAATTTAAAAAGTTAAGTTTTCGTCAATAAAAACAATTTAACTTTTAAAGTCGAATAGGTATCCCTTGCTTATGTAAATGCTCTTTTGCTTGAGATATTGTGTAAGTTCCAAAGTGAAAAATAGATGCCGCTAAAGCTGCGCTCGCCTTACCTATAACTAAAGCGTCTGCTAAATGTTGTAAATTACCCGCCCCGCCAGAAGCAATCACAGGTATGTCTACAGCGTTAGAAATGGCTGCAGTAAGCTGTAGGTCGAACCCATCCTTTGTGCCATCTGCATCCATGCTTGTTAAAAGAATTTCCCCAGCCCCTAATGATTCAACCGTTTTCGCCCAAGAAACTGCATCTAAATCAACAGGTATACGCCCGCCATTGATAAAGACATTCCATTTGTTTGCTGAAACTTTTTTAGCATCAATCGCTACAACGATGCATTGATTGCCGAATCTGTTGGCCGAATCTTTGACAAGATTTGGGTTTTTAACAGCAGCAGAATTCATCGAAACTTTATCTGCCCCCGCATTCAACATGATTCTTACATCTTCGCAAGTGCTGATTCCGCCACCAACAGTAAGCGGCATAAAACAGCTTTCAGCCGTTCTGGAAACCACATCTACTATTGTTTTTCGATTCTCATGAGAAGCTGTAATATCTAGAAAAACAAGTTCATCAGCCCCTTGTTCGTCATATTTTTTTGCAGCCTCAACGGGGTCACCTGCATCACGAATATCAATAAAATTTACGCCTTTTACTACGCGGCCATCTTTAACATCTAAACAAGGTATAATTCTTTTAGCCAACATAATCTGTCTTTTTAAACTTCTGGTTTCATTAAAGGGAATAAAACAACATCTCGTAAATTTTCAGAATTTGTTAGCAGAGCTGAAAACCGATCGATACCCATTCCCCAGCCAGAAATAGGGGGCATGCCATGTTCCATGCATAATAAAAAGTCTTCATCCATTTCCATCGCTTCGACATCGCCACCAGCTTTGGCAAGACTTTGGCTGATTAATCTTTGTCTTTGATCTAAAGGGTCTACAAGTTCGCTATAGGCATTCACCACTTCCCAACCATTAATCACTAATTGAAAACGATCAACAATCATTTCGTTATCATCATTCATTCTTGCCAAAGGCGAAAGATCTAAAGGGTGTTTAATGACAAATGTAGGGTTGATAATACTCGGGCGTGAAACTTTTTTGTATAGCTGGTCTATTAAATTGCCTCTACCTAAAGTATCTACGGCGGCGTCTAATTTAATGCCTTTTTCTGTAATTTTTTGCAATAGACTTTCTTTGGTTTTTAATTCTTCAATGTCAATACCGCTGTCTTTTAAAATTAAATCACGAAAAGAAATTCTTTCCCACTTTTGACCAAAATCAATTGTCGTATTCCCATAATTTAAAATACGGCTACCGTGAACTTTATCCAAGACATGTTTTACTAGTTTTTCGGTAAAATTCATGTTGTCTTCGTAATTCCAATAGGCACAATAATATTCTAATAAAGTAAAGTCTTGTAGATGGCTTGGGTCCATTCCTTCATTTCTAAAGGATCTTGCAAATTCATACACACGGTCAAAACCACCCGCAATTGCCCTTTTTAAGTAGGTTTCAGGCGAAATTCGCAAACATAAATCAATATCCAAAGCTCTTTGATGTGTCATAAATGGAGTAGCCATTGCACCAGAAGCTTTTGTCTGTAATACTGGCGTTTCTATTTCTTCAAAATCGTGCTCTTCCAAAAACCGACGAATCGTTTTGGTTAGCAAAATTCTCTTTTTAAAACGGTTTAATGTTTCTTTGTTCATTGTTAAATCTAGATATCTTTGGCGGTAACAAGATTCAATATTTTTTAACCCACTATGTTTTTCAGGCATCGGCAGAAGTGTTTTAGATAAAAAAGTCCATTGGACAACTTTTAATGTAATTTCGCCTTTTTGAGTGGTGTAGATATAGCCTTCGCACCCGATAAAATCACCTAGATCAACAAATTTTGTAAATTCTTCGAATTTTTCAGGTATTTCTTTGCCTACCAAACCTATTTGCATTGAGCCATAATAATCTTGTAAAGTTGCAAAAATTAATTTGCCAAATTTACGAAGAGCCATTACTCGTCCAGCAATTTTTACATTTTCAGTACCGATGGGTAAATTGCAGGCGGTAGACAAATAATGCGTACGGTCGAATCTCTCGGCGTATGGTTTATACCCGGCCTCTTTGATGCGGTTTAATTTTTCAATACGAACTTTCCGTTGGTCTAGATCATCGAGTGGGGAAGACATTTTTTTAAGTCCTTGATTTACAAATAGTTATCATTAATTTCTGCGTTTTAAAGGGGTGCGGATTATACAACAGCACATAGTAAAATCAAGGCAGGAATGCTTGGATAAGTTGCCCTATGTAAAATACAGTTGGAATAGACGATTAGATTGATAGAATTCTGAGCCTTTTTAAGAGTTTAGTTTCAGAATCACATATTAAAGACACAAGGGTTTGCCATGCTAGAATTGAAAATTTTTAATGATCATGCTGATGTAAATAGCCTAACGATCGCAGAATGTGTAGAAGGCGATGTAACTTCCATGTTGGTTGACGATTTAAGGGCCTTATGCAAACAAGGTAGTTATGCCTGTTTGGCAGCACCTCAGATAGGCATAAACAAACGATTTTTTATCTTAGAAAATCAGATTTATCAAAACCCATATATCGAAAGTCTTAGTGAGAAATCTGCTAAAATTTTTGAAGTATGCGAAAACTTTCCTGATAAAAGAATCGAGTCAGTTCGATATTCATGGGTAGAAATTTCATATTTGGAAAATGGTCAAAATGTGACGAAGCGTTTCAAAGATGAAGAAGCCCAGTATGCCCAATTTTGTATGGATTGGTTAGAAAACTCAATGGGAAAAGTTGTGCAAACTTTGAAGCAGCCTACGGTAGTAAACGAAGTAGAAATTGGGCGCAATGACCCATGTAAATGTGGGAGCGGTAAGAAATATAAAAAATGTTGTGGCTAAACCAAGCCCAGTCACTTTGGTCAGTTTTATTTAAAGACATAATTGATTGGCTTTTGTATAGTTTTAAACCCAAATAAATAAGCAGAAGTCAATTAAATGAACAGTTCTCCCCGTTCTTCCTTATACACCTCTTTAGGTTTTATTAGTATTTTATGTTGGAGCGCAACGGTAATTCTTTCTAGGTCTGTAACCTCAGCACTTGGTACTTATACTGCTGGTGCGATAATTTATTTAATAGGCGGCTTAATTGCCTGCATCGTTTTATTGTTTATGCCCAATGGTATTCAGAAATTATTTTCTTTACCTTTGAAATACTTCGTAGTCTGTGGGTTGCTTTTTACTTCTTATACAGTTCTATTGTATATTGCAATTGGAATGGCCAGTTCTAATCATTCTACGGTTGTAGTGGGGCTTATTAACTATTTGTGGTCAGCTTTTATTTTTATATTTTCGATACCGATTTTGGGGCGAAAAGCGAACTGGATACTTTTGCCTGGTATATTGTTTGCCTCGCTTGGCGTTTATATAGGGGCGATGGCAGAAAGCTCTATGGGCTTTCTGGATGTCTTTTCATCGCAAGAGTCGAATATAATACCATATCTAGCAGCCCTTGGGGCAGCGATTAGTTGGGGGTTATATTCAAATTATTGCCAAATTTTAATAGATAAGGAAAAAGGTGATGCTATCCCTGTTTTTATTTTAATGACAGGGTTAGCGCTTTTAATTCTTAGGTTATTTGTAACGGAAGAATCAAAGTGGTCTACAGCAGTATCTTTATTGGTATTGGCAAATGTAGCTTTTCCTGTAATTTTAGCTTATTCCTTTTGGGATTTAGCCATAAGAAAGGGCAATACCGTAATGGTTGTTGCCGCAAGTTATTTTACTCCGATACTATCGACTATTTTAACCTGTTTGTTTTTAGGGGTAGCGATTAACAAGTTTATTTGGCTAGCATCTATTTGTGTCACAGTCGGCGCTATTTTGTGTAAGAAATCTTTTGATAAATAACACCAAACAAAGCAGCCTTGTCTGCTTGACGCTATAGACTGTAGATTGTAGAAAAAAATAATAAGCTCATAATAAAATGTTTTGAAAAAAAATTCCCTTGGGCATAACACAAAATGCTCAAGCTGAAAAGTTTGATGTCAAATGAGCCAAATTTATTTTTTAATGGTTTGCTGATATCGCTTTTGATGGTTGCAAAGGACAAATTAATTTTTTAATGAAATACAGGGTTCGATAAAAACACAATAACTGCAGGAAATAACTTACATTTATAGTTCTTGAGTATAAAATATATGTTAACATAGCTTGTGTCATCTTAATCTGAAGTTGTTAGTTAAAAATATAGGATGTTTTTTAAAAAAAGTAACAATGAATTACTAGAATTAGTTGCAAATGAAATTTTACTTAGGCTGATGGAAAAAATACTTTACACCTTTTGGCTAATTCTCGTTTACACAAGTAGGGCATCCCATTGTGGGTGCCCAAGCGAAGACGATGGAGTGAAAAGAGTAATTCACAACTTGAATTCTTCATATTTCCTTTCTGTATTTAGGCACCTCCGGGGCACCCACAAGGGCGGTTCGACTCCTCGAATGTCCCTACAGGATTAATAAAAAATTGTGTAAAGTATTATTTTCATTAACCTTAATAAACGCAGTATTCTTTTTGATCCCTATCAGTGATTTGTGCTATTTTCTCCTTTTTATTTCCTAACCATAAAATTTCTTGCAAGATATAATTTTCGAAAATTTTTCGATTCGGCAAATCAAAACTAGGAGCATGTATTTATATGGCAAAAAGCAGTAAAGCTAAAAACAATTTAAAACCTCAATTGTATTTTGAAAATGCGCCAGAACCAAGAAAGTCTTTTGAAGTGGGTTGTATTTATTACCCTGGGTTTCACCCAACGCCTTTTATGGAAGCTTGGCATGGTTTTAAATGGGATGAATGGGGTATTACCGAACGCTGTCAACCAAGATTTAAAGGACACAGACAACCCATACTACCCAAATGGGGGGCTTTTAATGAAGCGGACCCTGTTTGGTCAAAAAAGGAAATTGATTTAGCCTCTAGTCATGGTATTGATGCCTTTATTTTTGATTGGTATTGGTATTCTGGTGTAGAAATTTGGAACGAAGCTCTTGATGAGGGTTTTTTGAACGCCTCCAATCGAAAAAAAATGAAATTTGGTTTAATGTGGGCGAATCACACCTGGCAGAATAATCACCCAGCATCCTTAACTGAGCCTTTAACTAATTTATTACCAATTCGTCACAGCTTTGAAGACCTAGAACGCGTTGTTGATGTATGGTCAGAACGCTATTTTAGTCAACCCAATTATTGGCGAATTGATGGTAAACCTTGGTGTTCTTTTTTTTTACTATCTTCGCTTTTAGATAATCTTGGCGGTAAAATGGGCGTTAGCAAGGGAATTGATCTTATGCGAAAGAGGGCTGAAAAAAATGGCGAAAAAGGCCTTTATATGGGCATTTTTACCGGTTCGCCTGATCAAGCAAAACTGGCTTTAGAGTTAGGTTTTGATCATTCCACAACCTATAACACAACGCGTGGTAAAAACCAACAGCCGAATCAAGCTCTCGTAGAATTTGATGATGTTATGGGTTTGCATGTGGATACTTGGAAGGCTTTTTTAGATAAGGGAATTCCTCATTGGCCGGTTGTTACGCAAGGTTGGGATGTTTCTGCGCGTGTGCACCCCTATGAACCGTGGCCACCAACTAGATGGAATTGGCCTTGGGGGCATATTGTGGTTAACAATACTCCAGAAAAATTTGGACAATTAGTAAAGGCATGCAGACAATTTCTTGCTTTGCAAAACCATAAGCCAAAAGTTATGGTGCTTAACGCATGGAATGAATGGACAGAAGGTTCGGTGTTATTGCCGACAGTGGATGAAGGCGATGCTGTTTTAAAATCTTTAAAAAAAGCTTTATCATAACCTATAAATTTTTCGCTCGATTTGTTTTCCATATAAATGGATAACAAAGTAGAAGCCGCCCAAATTGGGCTTCTACTTTTATGCTCTAAAACAAGCTCGTTGAATCAAGATACGCGAAGTGTCCCACCGCCGTGGACTTGCAGAAGACATCGAAGGTAAAAGTAATCGTTTTGGCCAAATTCTTTATTATCTTTTCCATTAGACTAAAGGAAAAAAGGTGTGTTCGCCTCATGATGTGTCTTGGTAACACTTTTCGGCGAACCGTAATTGATAACATGCGTAGAGACGGGTTTCAAACCCGTCTCTACCACTCTCTCATCAACAACCCCAAAAACTAGAGTTCTTACAAAAAACACACCTTTATAAAAGCTTCGCAAAACCACATCATTAGGATGAATGCACTCATGAAAATGAGATTTATAAGTTAGAGGTAAAACACTTTGCTCATTACTCATTTTCTCCAAAATATCGTGTTTTATATGCAAATTGGTGGTTATCGGTAGTTGATGCTCCTAAGATATGCAAATATCTTTTAGAAGATTCCTAAAAAAATTAGAGGTAAAGTTGCATGAATTAGTCGTAAGTTGTTGTAAATAAAGACTTTATCTTTTCTTGACAAGTGGGTAGTTAGGTCTATAATCCCACCTCTACTCTCATTCTTCAAGTTGGTGTAAATCATTGATCAGGAGCTATTTCTAATGAAAATCAGATGTCCAAATTGTAATGCCAAGTTTAAAGTTACAGATTCCATGCGCGGGAAAAAAGTAAAGTGTGCAAAATGCGCAAGCCCCATCGACACAGATACATGTGAAATATCAGAATCAAATAAAGTGGTAACAGCTTCTCCAGCACCATCTGTTTCTAGCGGAAATAGCCAAAATATAGAAGTTTTTCAATCAAAACTAGATGAACATGATGTTGATTTAGCGGTTTTATTGGAAAGAGTTGAAGAATTAGATAATAAATTTGAACATATCGATATAGCAAGTGAAATAGAAACCAAGCTTTTGTCTGTAAATGGTAAGCTAGCAGCATTAGAAGAAGAGTTGCATGATATGCACACGCAACAATCTTCATCGGATGTGAGCGGTGGCAGTGTTGATTCACATGCCTTAGATGAAGTTAAAGAATCGATAGCGAATTTAGAGTCAAAAATTGAGGAGCTTGGAGAACAAAGGAGTGAGGCGCCTCAACAGCAAGGGTCGTCGGAAGATGTTGAAGAATTAAAGAGCAGAATTGAGTCATTAGAAGCAAAACTAGCATTGCAGTCTAAGCAGTCTGTAGCGCCAGCGGATAGCGGTGTTTCGACAACGGTTGATGTTTTGAAATTATCCGTTAAAGGTTTAGAGACTAAGATTTCTGATTTTTCAAAACAAATGCAAAAAATGCAAGATCTTTTGTCGTCAATTAATTCAAAACAATCAAGTATCGAACAACAATTAGAAGCGAATGAAGAAAAGATAGGTCAGTTAGAAGGTAATAGCCATAGCACGCTGATGCCAAATAATGTTACCTCGAAACCGAACAAGACGGAAATTGTTTTAGAAGAAACAGGCTTAGATGAAGAAGTTGAAACAGTTAAGCCAACGCCACATAAAGTTAGCCATGATGATGCTACGCTTGAAGAAATTCATTTTGAGGAAGAAGAGGAAGAGGAAAATAGCATTACCTCTAATTCGAGTGCCGATGAAATTATAATTGATCAGGGCGACGAAGAAAAAACAGACGGTGGTTCTCATGAAGTGTTGGAGGTAGAGAGTTCTGCTACTGATGAAGAAGTTGTATATGATGAAGTTGAAGAAGAAGACACCGATGTTCATGAAGAAACAGAATACGATGAAATTGAAGAAACTGTCAAAGAAGAGACAGCTGTAGAAGAGGAAGTAGTAGAAGAAGTTGAGGAAGAGGTAGTGGAAGAGGAAGTCGTTGAAGAAGAGGTAGAGGAAGAAGTAGTTGAGGAAGTAGAGGAAGAAGTCGTTGAAGAGGAAGTAGTAGAAGAAGAAGTAGAAGAAGAAGTGGTGGAAGAAGTTGAGGAAGAGGTTGTAGAGGAGGAAGTGGAAGAAGAGGTGGTTGAAGAGGAAGTCGTTGTTGACGAGCCTGAAGCCGGTGAAGCTACTGTACCTATGCCAGAACAACCGCCACTAGAAGATGATAAAAAGAAAAAAGGAAGAAGTCGTCGCGGTAAAGATGCTAGCGATAAAGCGGCATCTGCTGAAGCAGAACCTAAGAAAAAAGGTTTCTTTGCTAGACTATTTGGCAAAAAATGACCATTGCTTATTTTGACCTGTCTAGTGGTGTTGCAGGAGATATGATTCTCGCAGCGCTACTGGATGTTGGTCTTGACAGAGACCAGTTAATCACAGGCCTCAAAAGTTTGCCTTTAAGTGGTTATGAAATAAAAATTGAAAAAGTAAAAAGATCTTCCATTAGTGCGACTCATTTTGATGTTATAGTAAAAAATGAGTCACCTGCGAATACGAATGACCCGATTAAACCTTTATCGTCATCCCAATTCATAAACGACCCAATACAGAGTGCGCTTCATAAGCAAATAAAAAAGATTGCCCATGATCATAGTCATGGGCATTCTCACGATCATTTGCACCATGATCATTCCCATGGTAATCATAGTCATCACCATACCCATGAAAAAGAGCATCACCATAGAAACTTAGAAGATATTATTACGATTATCAATCGTTCCAGTTTGCCAGAAAAAGTTAAATCAAATGCAATAAAAGTATTTACAAGACTGGGTGAAGCCGAAGCAAAAGTGCATGGAGTCACAATTGAAGAAATCCATTTTCACGAGGTAGGGGCAATTGATAGTATCATTGACATAGTGGGTGGGTGTTTAGCTTTACACCTAATGGGAATAGAAAAAATACTGTTTTCGGCTTTTTATTTTGGTTCGGGTTTTGTCAATTGTGCTCATGGCAAAATGCCATTACCTGCACCTGCCACAGTTAATTTAACTTTAGGTTATGCCTCCATTCAAACAAAAGTCAAGGGTGAATTGACTACGCCTACTGGTGCCGCAATGATGACGGCACTTGGTGAACAGGTTGATGAATTAATGGATTGGCAAACGGATGCAGTTGGTTATGGGGCTGGTACAAGAATACAAACAGAAGTGTTAGGTGCTTTGCGAGTTTTGGTGGGTCAGAAAAAAATTGGTTTAAATAATGCAAGTAGGAGTGTGCTGCAAGTAGAGTTTAATGTCGATGATATGACCTCTGAACAAATTAGTTTTTTATCGGAAAAACTTCGTGCTATTTCTAAACAAGATGTTTGGCTAGAATCGATTTATATGAAAAAAAATCGACTTGCAACAAAGGTTTGTCTTCTAATTGAAAACGAACAATTGCCATTCATACAAGAAGTTATTTTTAAAGAATCTTCTTCTTTTGGGTTTCGATTTACCCCTGTATCAAAAGTTGAATTTGAAAGGGAATTTGAGACTGTCCATCTTGATGGTTTTCCGATTCGAATTAAACATTCTTTTTGGAATGGTAATAAAAAATCTTCACCTGAATATGAAGATTGCCGGCAATATTCTGAAAAATCGGGTTTGCCAATTCAACAGGTGTATCAGAGCGCATTAAGCCTCACAAAACTAAAATCATAGTTTGCGATTTATTTAGTTTTCTTAGAGTTGACAAATAGAAAAACCGGCTGTGGTTTCTGGTCAGGGTTTTTTCATTCTAGCTTTGGATACTGAATAAGTGCGTAACTAGACCAAGGACGGTTTTGGGTAACCATAAATTAATTCAATAAGTTAGAATGCCCCCTTCAGTTTCCGGTGAATAGGGAGGTTTTTTGATATAATTTTGCACATATAATGTTAAGATATTTCCTTTTTTTTGTGGTGTGAATAAATGAAAATATCTAGATATGGTATATTGCCCTTATTAATCATCTTTTTGCTATGTGGGGGGTTGTCAGCAATATCCGTTTATTTTGGCTTTTGGTATTTAACTATAATTCCTTTTCTCTTTTTGCTTTTTTCAATAAATTTTTTTCGATCTCCACCACCGCCTGGTCCAAAGGATGATTCTGTTTTATATTCCCCGGCGAATGGTTTGGTGGTAGAGGTGTTAAAGGGTGTTCGTGAAGAAGAATATATCAAAGGTGAGGTTTGGAAAATCAGTATTTTCTTAAATGTTTTTGATGTGCATGTGAACTCTTCGCCAGTTGATGGTGTAATTGATTATTTGAATTATGTGCCAGGTAAGAAGTTAGATGTGCGAGACCCAAGGGCTTCTCTTGAAAATGAATATGCGATGATGGGGGTCAAGAAAAAAGATGGCAAAAAAATTACGGTACGCCAAATAGCGGGGTTGGTTGCTAGAAGAATAATCTGTGATGTGAAAAAGGGTGATACGGTTACGCAATGTGGAGTAATTGGTATGATTCGTTTTGGTTCTCGTGCTGAAATCTGCATACCCATTGATAGCCCGTTTACGCCAAGTGTGGCTGTAGGGGATAGAGTTGTTTGTGGTGTTTCACCACTTGGTCATTTTAAATAGGTTTTAATCGATGATAAAAGTACAGGTGTTGCCGAGCTTAATCACTATTGGTAATTTGTTGTGTGGTTTTTTTGCAATTTGTATCAGTGCCAGTTTTTTAAGAACAGAGCAGTTTTCTGACCCAAATACAATCGATCATGTTGCGTACCAATTTTTAAATATTTTTAGAAAAGAAGGCATAAAAGATTTTTTACATCAAGATAAACAGTTGTTACATATTTCAATGGGGCTTATTTTTTTAGGTATGGTGTTTGATGCTTTTGATGGTAAAGTAGCCCGCATGACTAACCATGTTACTGAATTTGGTGCTGAGTTAGACTCGCTAGCTGATGCCATAACTTTTGGTGTTGCGCCTGCTTTTTTGGCAGTTGTTATGCTACATGTTACGAATGCGGATAGCGATAAATTCAAAGTAATATATTTAATTCCTTCGGTATTTATGATTTGTGCTGTTTTGCGTCTAGCTAGGTACAATGTAGAGAGAAATGATCCTTCAAAAGATAAGGGGTATTTTAAGGGTTTACCAACACCAGCAGGGGCGGCGGCAATTGTATCTTTAATTTGGCTTGAGGTTACATATGCGCCGTTTAGTACAGCTATATTTAAATATGTCTTATTGATTTCTTGCGTGGTAATTGGCTTGCTTGAAGTAAGCAATATCAAATATTTGCATTTAGCTCAAAAAATTCTTAAAGAGCCTAAATCGATTTATTTTATTGCATTGTTGATGGTGGTGTTATATGTCTTGTCGAATTATTTTGTTACTTCCGTTTTTGTTTTATCCTATGGATATGTAATCATTTGTACGGCACTTGATATTAAAGAACGAATTAAAAACAAAAGACTTGCGTCTGCATTTGAGGATGATACTGATGGAGTGGTATAGTGAAGGTTTGTCGTTTACCTGCCAACAGAGTGGACATTGCTGTACGGGTGAACCAGGGTATATCTGGGTGACGGATGAAGATTGTAAAAATATTTCAACCTATCTCGAAATTGAATACAACGATTTTATAGAGAATTGTACCTATCTTGTGAATGGGCGTAGAACTTTAAAAGAATATGAAAACGGTCATTGTATTTTTTATGAAAAAGGTTGTGCGGTTTATGAGCATCGCCCTGATCAATGTCGCACTTGGCCATTTTGGGCGAGCAATTTAAAAAATAAAAGAGCATGGGAAATGGCGGCTAGAAACTGCCCAGGAATGAATCAAGGTAAAAAGCATAGTTTAAAATCGATTACAAAACAAAAAGACTTACAACCAGACCTTTAATGTCTAGTACAAGTAATAACACAAATATAAATTGGTTGTTGCCATTTCAGGCCTTGCCGGCGGTACTTTTGTTGTTTATTATTTCGCCTTACCCTTATTTGGATAATTATGGTAAAGTTGTTGCTTCTTTGCAGTTGTTTGTATCAATCGTTACGATTCCTTTAATCGTCTCTCTCAAAGACAATAGTTTTAAAATTTGGGCTTGTGGAGCATATATCATCCCTTTGCCGTTATTAATTTTATTGGAAAGAATTTCACTAGATTCATTTTTGTTGATGGGTTATTACCTTTTTTTGACGATTTTTTTACTATTTAACTACCGACTTAGAGGGCTAAAAATTTTTGTACCGCTTTTAATTGTTTCTTGTTTTGGGTCGATTATAATGTGGGGTACCACCGAAATGTTTGTGCAAATTCAAAGCCAGAGCTTATTTTACATGAGCCCAATTTTGAATTTTTTTCTGAATGTAGAAGATAGGTTATTTGGAACTGTTTTCTACCTTGCTATTGTTTCGGCTATTGGATATTTCTTTTTTTTAATTGAAAATTACAAAAGAAAGCAGTTAAATAATGGCTAAATGGCTTAAGCTTATTTCGATTTTATTTCTAATTACAATAAATTTAAATTTGCAATCGTTCGGGCAAAATACGGTAGATATTGATACCATTGCAAGACGATTTAAGTTAGAAGTCTCCTATAATGATATATCTGGTGATGTTATTTTGTCAGATAAACAAAATCAATTAAAAATTGTCCCTAACTTAAATTATTATGAGCTGAATCAAAAGGTTTATACTCTATCGCGACCTATCAGTATGGTGGGTGGTCAGATATTTGTCGATCGTAAAGTATTGGATCATTTGACTAGAATTAAAAGTGCTCCTGAGAAAACAGATGAGCGAGTAATACGGGTATTGCCTAAAAATTTTACGGTTGTATTAGACCCTGGGCATGGTGGTAAAGACCCAGGTACTTGTGGTGCAAAAGGTACAGAGGAGAAAAAAATAGCTTTGATTGTTTCTTTAATGTTAAAAGAAGAACTAGAAAAAATGGGTGCAAGAGTTCTTATGACTCGAACAACGGATGTGTTTATTCCCTTGCCAGAAAGACCTCTTTTGGCTTCTATTTCAAATGCTGATTTATTTGTTTCCTTGCATTTGAATGCTTCGAAAGATACGACTTGTGAAGGTGTAGAGACATTTGTTTATCGATATCGAGACCAAAAATACGAAAATAGTAGGGCCTCTGTAATAAATCAAAATATTTCATTTAAGAAAAGTTTATTGGCTGACGATGCTTTCATAAACATGGGTATAGAGAACGATATCATGAGATTGCAATTATTTGGTAATGTCGAAGATTCGTATAAATTAGCAAATACCATCCAAACAAGTTTTATGCAATTGGGTGATATTACCGATCGTGGGGTAAAAGATGCTAATTTTTCAGTGCTACGAAACGCAACATGCCCCAGTATTCTTGTGGAAATGGGTTTTTTATCGCACCCACAAACCGAAGATAGATTTTTAACAAATACCTATTGTAGGCAGGTTGCTGTTAAAATTGCCGAAGGTATTGCGAAATTTTGGAAGGATAAATAATGCCATTTATTACAGATTTTCCATCATCACCGATTATGATCATTGTTCTTTTGACCTTAGCTTGCGCTACATTATGGGTTGCTTATAGTATTCAGGAATTTTTATTTATATTTCGCAAACATCAAAAAAATCGCGCTCTTCGTCATCAAAAAGAATTAGAATTGTATCGCCAAGAGCTTAAAAAATAGTGCAAAGGATTTTAGGTTAAGCTATTAAAAATTGACCATAATAATTCCACTTTTCAGCTATATTAGGCCTAAAAAATAATTCGCAAAACTGGTTAAAAAAACATAATTAATTTGCTTTTAATAAATATGTCCATTTGCCCTTAAAATTATGCAAAAATTTAATAAATTATTTTAGGGTTTTAGAATTTCAGGCTATACTATCTAAACCATCTTAACTTCTAAAGGGCTTACATGATTGAATCGCTTAAAAAACTTCATAGTAATTTGATTTCTGTTATTCAAGGTGCTGAAGGGTCATCGACTCTTTTATTAGTTGGCTTGTTAGCGAAAGGGCATATACTTATTCAAGATGCTCCTGGTTTGGGTAAAACGACTCTTGTTAAGGCGTTAGCTCAAAGTGTAGATGGTAAATTTAGTCGAATTCAGTTTACACCCGATTTATTGCCTTCTGATATATTGGGCTATAGTATGTATAACCAAGGTCAACAGCAATTTAAATATATTGAAGGTCCGATTTTTTCTAATATTGTTTTGGCGGATGAGATCAACCGAACTTCTCCGCGTGTACAAAGCGCCTTGTTAGAAGCAATGAATGAGCAACAAGTCACAGTGGATGGAGAAGCCCGAAAATTAAAAGAGCTTTTTGTGGTCATTGCAACGCAAAATAATTTATATTCTACTGGCACTTTTCCATTGCCTGAGCCGCAACTTGATCGTTTTTTAATGAGCTTTCGAATGGGCTTGCCAACCCCAGCTATTCAGTCTGCCATTTTACAATCGCATGTTAAACAAGCACCTTTAAGTAAAATTGAAAAGGTCATGACCATTAATGACATAATCAAAATGCAAACTGAAGTCGAGCTAGTGCATGTGCATAAAAATATTTCTGACTACATTATTGAATTGTCAGAAGTAACAAGAAAAAATGAAAAGTTGATTTCAGGGGTATCTATTAGAGGTTCCATTGCACTGATGAAAGCAGCTCAGTCCTTTGCATATATAATGGGTCGTGATTCTGTTTTTCCAGATGATGTCAAAAAAGTAATTTTCCCAGTATTTGGCCACCGGTTATCCCTAAGAAATATTCAAGGCAAAAAAACATTCGGTGCCTCTAGTATTATAGAAGAAATTCTTAGTTCTGTAAGAGTCCCCTAATAAGGCAACAAAATGAATGTAGTTTTACATAAACTATTCGACCCATTTGTTCAAAAAATCAAACAAATAGGTTCGTTTGTATACTCCATTTTAATTACGATACCCGATTTGACATTACAAGGCGTTTTGTTTTTAGGGTTTATTTTTTTTATTTTGATGCTAAGCATAAGCCAACGCGACCCAATGTTGTTTCAAGTCGCTATTATTTGCTATATTATATTTGGCGGTTCTTTTATTTTTTCATATATTAATTTAAATGGTATTTCAAGTACACGCAAAACACCTCGTTTTGTTTTTGCTAAAGAGTTATTTGTAGTTAAAGTGAGTATTGAGAATACCAAAAAAAGTATTGAGACATTTTGGCTGACGCTAGAAGATGATTTTTATAAAAAAGAGCACAATGCTTTTTTATCCTGTGTAAGTATTGCACCTCAAAGCACTTTAGAAAAAGAGTTTATGACTGTGATTCACCGTAGAGGGGTTTATAGAGAATTCTCTTATCGTTTAATCTCTACTTTTCCTTTTGGTTTTTTTATTAAAGAAAAAATACAGATTGACAATATCGAACTAACAGTTTTTCCCGCGGCTATGGATGAACTAGAATTAGATACACTACTTGGCGTTCAGCATGGCACACAAGGTTCCTTGCAAATTTATAATTCCGATTATCAAGGGGAAATTCGCGGTATGCGACCTTTTATGCCTGGTGACCCTATTAAATCAATTCATTGGGCTGCTAGCATTAGATCGGATCAAGTTTTAGTCAGAGAATTGGAACCCAATAGTTCCAATAAAATTTTGATTATTGCCCATTCTGTGAACCCAATTAAATCAAGAATTCGAACTCGTAAAGCGTTTGAAAAAATGCTACAGTTTTTAAGTGGGTATTCTATGCATAAAGTAAAAGAGTCCTCCGAATGCTTTTTTTGTTTGTCTTTTGATAGATATAACATGCAACAAGTTACCAGCGACAATGAGTCTTTATATTCAGTATTAAATATTTTAGCCGAGGCAAAAGAGCTAAAAGAGCCTTCTTTAAATTCATTAATAAAATGTGTAAATGATAATCAACATTTTGACAATATAATTGTTATTGGTAACACCAAAAAAGAACTCTGGGCACCAGCCATATATCAAATCAATAATCAGATCACTTGTGTTGATACAACCTCAGTTGAAGGCAAAGAGTAGATGATAAAGCAAATTAATCTAATTCTAGTTTTTATTATTTTAGTAGAAGGTGTATTGCAGTTTTTTCTTAGCGAAAACTATTTAAGTATCGCCGTTACTATTGCTTTGTTGTTGTTTACTGTTTTACTTTCTAAGCACTACTGTAACCAGAAAGCGAAAATTCCATTGCGCTTTTTAGCCCCATTTATATTTATTTCCATTGCTTATATATTGGGGTTTTCCGTTGAAAGTTTGATTATTAACATCATCTTTACATTTCATTTTATACTATTAAGTATCAATTTAAATGAGGTAGAAAACATTGAAATTAGACAAAACAAAATTGGTATTGATATTGGCATCAATCGATACTCTTTGTGCTTTATATCTTTGCTCTTATCAATTTATTTTGCCATGTCTGGGGAATCATCTATAGGCCATCCTATTGTGTTTGATTGTATCGCCTTTTTGCTTATCGGTCTTAACTTGTTATTAATTTTAATTAGCAACATGTATATTCGTTTTAAACTAATGCAAAACCCTTTCGGGATAATTTTTTCTTCGACAGTTTTAGCGATTTTGATTTTGTTTATATCTGGCCCTTTTGTGATTTCAACTTTTACGCCAAATTTAGTTCTTAAATCAATAGAAAAAAACACTGTAAATTCACCAAATACTTCAAGTAAACCCAAACGCAAGAATAATTCAAATAAAGAAGTTGTAGGATATTCAGATGATTTAAAATTAACTCAAAGCAACAATATTACCAAAAATCATAAGGTGGAAGCCTTTTTATTCTGCGAAAAAGAAGATCAAGAATTTTTGAAACCCGGCAGAATTTATCTAAAAGGGGCATCTTTTGATACTTATAATAATAATCGATGGAGCAATTTTTTTGACAACTCAAGATGGATTGAAGATGGAGTGAACAATGCCGCTGACGGTGTAATTCGTGTTAATAAACTGCCGGAAAAAATTCGCCCTATTACGCATTCCGTTTATTTATTAAATGGCGATCACGGTAATATTTTAGCACTGCCAAATATTAGCGAAATTTACATAGACAAAGTTTTAGCTGAAGATAACGATACTTATTATTTGCCCAATCAAACAGGAAATCAAGTGCGCTACAAAGTGACTTCTGGGTACACGACCTTTGAAGATGTAGATAAAACAAATTTGGTAGTTGGCAATAAAAAAATCAAAAGAATGCAAGCGGTTCTTGGTAAAACTGGCAATAAAATAAAAGAAACAACAGAATCAATCATTAAACCAGAAATGAGCGATCTTGATAAAATTGAATCCGTTTTATATTATTTCAGACAAAATTTTCGATATAGTCTAGTCACCGTAAATTCTTTAGGGCTAGACCCTCTTGAAAACTTTTTCTATCATGAAAAGGTAGGGCATTGTGAATTATATGCGACAGCACTGGTAGTTATGTTGCGCTGTGCTGGAATCACTTCTCGCGTTTGTGTTGGTTATTGCGGGGGGCAGTATAATAAGAAACTGGATGCTTATGTTTTTTACTCAGACGAAGCTCACGCCTGGACCGAAATTTACCTAGAAAATTATGGTTGGGTTGTAATAGATGCGACACCAGCAGTTTCTATAGGTTCTGGTGTTGTGCCTAATGAAAATGACATTATTGATTTTGATGAAAAAGCATTTTCAGAGTTTGGGCCTAATTATGAAAAAATTCAAAAGTCTAAAATTGATCAAGGAATTTTAGGGATTTTAGAAGTTATTTTTTTCGCCGCTAGAAAAGACCCCATGTTATTAATTAATATTATGCTTTTAACTTACCCCATCAGCTTCTTTTTTATACTGGGGTTATTCAAAATATTTAAAGGTAGAAACAACAAAGAAAGAACAGAAGCATTTTCTAATCCCGATTTTGTTAAAGAAATATATAAAATTTTTGGTAAAAAACAGAAGGGCACCACTTTTTTAGAATACTTGGATAAATTAAAAGATAACAAGTTAATTCAACTTGAACTAGACGAAATCATGAATTATTATTATGCCTATAACTACGGTAAAACTAGTAGAAATCAGGATCTAGAAAATAAATTTATGCTAGAATTGATTAATATTCAAAAAGTTGTCAGTCAAAAAAAACAGGCATCACAGAAAATCGACAAACCTAAAAATAATTCATAATTTAAGAATATTTGAATTAATTAAAATTGGTATCTACTCAGTGTATTTTTGCAATTGGCCCAGTAGAGACGGGTTTCAAACCCGTCTCTGCTTGGTGAATCTAAAATTTGCTGAGTAGTTACGCTTTTTAGTCGTTTACTTTTCTTTTATTTCAATTAATTCAAAATAGTGCGATTTGGGTGAATTGCTCGGGGTTATTTTTTGAATGTATCCTGTATCAACTAATATTTTTAAGTAGGCAGTTACGGTTTTTGGTGATAAATTTAAATATTTGGAGATTTCTAATCTTGTTAAAACTTTGTGGGATAAAAACAATTCTTTTATTGTTTGTTCCTTGCGAATCATGTTGTTGCCATAGGCTAATTTATCGTTTGGTAGGTTCATTGGTGCCGGTTTTGCTTGGGGCGAATTCGTTGATTTATTGTTTGCTTGAGGCAACGATTTTTCACTGTTATCTGCCGCAAGCTTAATGTCCGTTACTTCATAGATGAGTTTGTCAGAATTCAGAAGTCGCATATTTTCAATAGTGTTATGTAACTCTCGAACATTACCTGGCCATTGATACTGAAGAAGTGTTGATTGTAGCTTGTTTGTCATTCTTGCATGATCATTGGTATCTCGACCAATATTTAAATAAAAATCGGCAAGCGGAATTATGTCTGAAGTCCTTTCGCGCAATGGCGGAATGTTTATTTGTAATCTTCGCAAACGATAATAAAGGTCTTTTCTGAATTTTCCTTCGGCAACCAGAGTCTCAAGATCGGCATTGGTTGCAAATATTAACCTACATTTTGTGCGAATAGTTGATTGACTGCCAACGGCTCTAATATCCCCCGATTCAAGAACTCGTAACAAAGATATTTGTAATCGTTGAGAGATTTCGCCAATTTCATCTAAAAATAACACGCCATTTTCTGCCGTTTCGAAGAAACCTTTGTGAGATTGACTGGCACCTGTAAAGGCACCTTTGGCATGGCCAAACAACTCAGATTCTAATAGTGATTCTGCGATGGCGCCACAATTCACGGCAATGAATTTTAAATTTTTACGCGGCCCTTCTAAATGCAATGCTCTTGCCACAAGCTCTTTGCCAGTGCCTGTTTCGCCTGTAATTAACACAGGGATATCTAAATTTGAAAAATTTAAAATCGTATCGCGAATTTCTCTGATTTGATTTGAATCACCAATGATTCGATTGATGCCTTGTAGTGATTCAGTTTGCACAGGCTTAATAGGTGTAGAAACAGTTCCTTCTACTTTAAAAACCTTTTTCATTAAATCAAAAAGAACGCCTGGTTTCCATTCACAGGTCATTCTGATTTCAAAGTCTAGGCGTCCAGTTGCGTTAAATTTTTCGCATTCTTCGATAGCCTTTTTGAAGCACTTTACCCCTTCATCGTAGTTTTTGTTAAGTAGTTCAATACGGGCTTTAAAAAATACATCTAAAAAGTGAAAATTACCTCTTTCATGGCGTAACTCTAAGATTCGTTTGCCAGCTTGCACATTGCCATCAGAAAGCTCGGCTCTTAATAAATTAAAGGATTCAAAACCTACGCCATTAATTGCGACTTCTTTCATAGTGTAGTCGCTGGTATAGTTTCTTGCAAGGGCTAGTGCTTCTTCAGGGCATTTGGCTAGTAGAGATCGTATCGTTTGAGCGTATTGTGAACCTTCTTTTTGCTTTTCTGTGAGGGTTTTTATGCTAGCGGATAAATTCCAGCGCCCATTCATGATTTCTAAAATATATTTATGGTTGTAGTAATTTATTTTCGCAAATGAAAATTTATCGAGAAAGGTTAAATTGTTTTCAATTGCTTTTTGCCACTGAGAGGCTTCTTCCACGCGACCTGCACATACACAATCTGTATATCGTATTAAGGCAATTAACTCTTCGGGGAAATTTTCGTCACACTGGGTGGCTAGCCAAAGAATTTCTTTTTCTACTAAAATGGCCTTGCCTCTTTGGGCTAAGAAATAGGCGTGATCCATACAGTCAAATCGTCTGCGCGGTGAAGTGCGTGGTAGGCTTTGAAGAATTTTAAAACCTAATTCTTCGCGTTTATTTTTATCGCCTAATTTGCTAGCAAGCAAGCCTTCTGCGGTCAAAAAATAAGCGTAAGTTTCTGGCAATAATTCGGTTGGTGTTAAGGCGTATATTCTTTGGATGAGTGTGGTGCCTTCTTGTAGGCGGTTTTCCTTCCATGAAAGTTTTGCCCAAGTCGCAAAAAAAATAGCGAGTAAATTCAAATCGGCTTGATTTGGTTTAATTAAAATTGCTTTTTCAAAGGCTGTTGCAGAGGGCACTTTGCCTTTAATCGCTTCGTACAGAATTTGTATGGCCAATATGAGGTCTTTGTGAATATCATTCGGCGTAACTTTAAAGGTATCGATAGGTTGGTTTTGATTAAAATGTAGCAAGAAAGGATGCATTAGAGTAATTAGTCTTTGATAAAGGAAATATAAGAGTATAATGAAGGAATAGAATACTATAGATTTACTATAAGGGAATAATAAAAGTAGATAAATTGTTCTTTTTTTGATAAATTATTATAACTCATTGTAAATAAATGGCTTATAAGATTTTTCATGATTGGCATAATAACTGCTATGTATTTATCGCTTTGTTTAACATAATAAGTTAATTTTTGGAGTTTTAGTATGGTTCGTTCGTTTAGTATGTTTTTTTTAGTGTTGTTTATTCTTGCTGGTTGTGGGGGCGGAGGCTCTAGTAAAAATGGGTTATCAGAATTATCTTTAAATAATGGTAGTGACCCAAAACCAAATAACAAAAGTTATAAGCCTTCCGCTAGTCTAACTAAAGACCAAGAGCAATTGCTTACAAATTTGAAAAAGCAACATTATCAGACAGAGGTTGCCTTGATAGAGTTGCCTTCTAGTGATGCGTTTAAAAGTGTTTCGAGTTATCTAGGGTTAACGGCTGATGAAAATGGTTCAGGCGGTGGCTCAATTGGTGGTGAAATCGACCCCATTAGAGATACTGTATCGAGTAATGCTGGAACAGATAAGAATTCAAAAAAGCTATCGTCGATTTCTGAATTGATGGAGAAGATACAAATTTCAGGTTCTTTACAAAACTTTTCAATTTCAAAGGTAGATGGTAATAAAATTTATTTTTCTCAATACTACTATTACAGTTTTATCAGACCATCATACAAAGATGAATTTCCAGCTTTATTTTTAAAGATTAATGATAGTAATAAGTCGATAGAAAAGGTTTTATCTGATGACAAAGAATTAATTTTTCATGTGTATGGTGATAACAAAACAATTGGTTTTACAACACCAAAAGGCAAATTGGTTAGCATACAAATCAAAGATGCTTCTACAGGTGCAACTTCAACCTTAGAGCTAGCATTTGATGATTTTGTTAATAAAGATATTTACACATTGGATGGTGGTCAAACTACAACTGGTGAAAGTTTAAATGATACGGCAGCCCCATCTAGTAATGAATCAGCAGCTGGGGACGCTACTCGTGAAGTTGACTTTACAGATACTAACAACCAAGTTGAAGGTATTTCTGAGGCTGACCATGTAAAAACAGATGGATCATTTATTTACAGTATGCTTTATAATGAGTTGAAGATTTACGATATTGCGACTGAAGAATTTATTTCAACATTAAGCATCAATTTTAAGAAATTTGACTTTGAAGTGAACGCCGCGTTATTTAAAAATCAAAAAGAGACGGCTGCTAATGCTGTTAGTAGTAGCGACATGATGTATGTGCAGTATGTATCTTCAGAGATAAATCTTGTTAATGGGAATATTGTGATTTTTAGCCAATATGGTGGCAAAACAATAGTATCCTATGTTGATATATCAGATAAATCAGCACCTGTTTTAACGAAACAATTAACATTTAATGAGAGCTTAGTTTCAAGCCGCATTATCGATAATAAAGTGATATTAGTGCTAAATGATTACTTGTACCCTACGGAATACATTGAAATTCCTTATCATTATGCTTTTACGGAAGAACAACAAGTAAAATTTACTAGCATTAATGAGGCGTTAGTGAAAAATTTGACTTTGGCGCATTTTTCAATGGATACAACTTTTGAAAAAACAACAGGAACAAATACTGAAAATGTTTCTTATTTAAATGCTACTGATATTTATTTTGATACGAATAGTGGTGGTTATTCTTTATCAAAAATATTGGTTTTAGATGCAGATGCAACAGTTGTTTCTGCAAATGGTGTTTTGACTGATTATACTGAAAATATTTATGTAACTGGCAAATCAGTATTTTTGTTTAATACAACTTGGCAAAGTCGAATTGAATGGTGGAACTTTGATTGGATAGGAGCCCAAAATACAATGATTTATCACTTTGATATTTCTAATTCAGAATTGAATTATAAAGGTGGAATAGAAGTATCGGGTAGACCGCAAGGGACATTTAGTTTTCATGAAGCTGGTACAAATTTATTTATGGCCTACCATGATGATACAACCGATGAAAATGGAATTCACACAATTTCACTTGGTGTTGAATTGAGTAAAACAAATACTTTAAGCGGTTTAGCCGTTGGTGAAAATTTGCAATCTGTTCGCTTCATTGATAATAAAGCTTATTTGGTGACTTTCAAAAATGTCGACCCATTATTTGTAATTGATTTAACAAACCCAAATAGCCCAGCTGTTTTGGGTGAGTTAAAAACAACTGGCTTTTCATCTTATCTTCATTTAGTGTTTGAAGATGTATTGTTAGGTGTAGGTTTTGAAGCAAATGAAGAGGGTTGGGTTTCTGGTGCCAAAATAAGCACTTTTGATGTTGCGAGTACGCCAACAGAAATCGATAAAGCTGGTATAACTGGTTCTTACCCTTATTTTAATGCGTCTTATGATCATCATGCTTTTACATGGTACAAATCACAAAATCTTTTAGCTCTGCCTTATTCTGGTGGTAAAGCTGGTGCGATTGTTTATAAGTTAGACAGCACAGGCAAGATTCTAGAAGCTGCGGTTTTAGAGTCACCAAATACAACGAAAGAATTCTACTACTATTCATCAAATAGTGGAAGAATCATATTTGTTGATCAAACTTTGTACTATGTTGATGGTGGGTTTATTAAACCATACCCAATTTCTTCATTAACATTTACAAGTGAAAATAAAAATGTTACAATTGAATCAGATGATCTAGTTGTAGATGATGGTTTGGTAATATTTGAGTCTTTACCAACAGAATAATTAATTTTTTCAAGAATGCTGCCCCAATGAGCTTAAAAATATTTAAAAATATAATTTGTGCCTGCCTGCTAGTTATTCTAGCAGGTTGTTTTTCTGATGATCACGAAGGTACTTTTAATGATACAAGTGCCACGGAACAAAATGATCAGCATCTTTCAGGAATACAAACGATAAAGTCAAATATTCAAGGCTCGGCAGCAAGCTTTCATGTAATTGAGCCTGCAACCATCGTTGCCATCAGTGGAGATGGCACGACGATTTCTACATCTACAACACTGGATGGGAAATTTGATTTCGGCGCTCTTTCTTTAAATAACTCTTATGTTTTATTTCTGGTGCCAAATGTTGATTCAGAATTAAATTGGGATGGAGATGTTCAGGCTGCAATCGTTTTAAGTCAACCAAGTACTGATGAATTAGTTGCAGTAAAAACAAAAGTATTAGGAACGATTGCTAAATCTCAAGATGCATTAGCGGTAAATCCAATTACAACAGCATTAGCCTTAAAACTTTTTAAAGACTTAAGTGTAAATTTGATTCAATTTGCTAAATTATATTCAAATGACCCCGTTACCAATACTAACTTATTAACAGAATACAATCAAATCTTAGCTGCAATAGTTTCAGCCCAAATGACTGACGCATTAAATGAATTGGTTAAGTCTTGGGGCGTCGATAGCAGCAATAAAAATTTAATTGCAACATCCTTATTTGATTTTTCTAACTATAGCCCTCGATCAAATTTAAATCAAGAAGCTAGTATGGATCATTTTTTTATTGAGATTTTGGGCTTAACTTTTGGTAGAGACAATCTTGGTCAAGCTTTAATAAATCAAACTAAAGTTAACCAATTGGCTAGTTCCAATTTGCTAATTGATAAGGGCTTTCAGGAAGGTATTGTTTTTGTATCCTTTTGTAAAACCAGATTAAATTCCAATAATTCTACAATAAGTGACTTGCTAGATAGCTTTTTAAATGTTGATATAGCATTGCCTCAATATGTTGCAAGTCTACAAAGTATTGTCAATCAATTAATAAGTGAAGAAACAGGCTTAAACAAATCTGAAGATGAAATTTTAGCCAAAATTAAGTTTATGATTTCCTCTCAACAAATCCCATACCCCTAATCAATTTTTTGATACAAAAAAGTTGCGAGAAATAATTAGTCCCCTCTTTCGGAGGGGTTTATTTAATTTGATCTAAAACAGCGTTGATGTCGTTAATTTCTCTTTCAAATTTTTTATAAACAGGGTTGGTTAGATATTCATCTCTTAACTCTTTTATTAAAATTTCAGCTTCGCGTTTAGACTTTAAGTTATTTCGTGCTTTTAAAATATTTATTAAGCCTAATTGATTTTTAATGGCATCTTCAGATAAAATATCGTTTAATTCTTTTAGCTTTTCAATATTTTCTCGAATTAAAGGCGTATTTAAATAATTAAAATATTTTTGCTCTATAATGCGAAGTGAAGTTTGCATTGCAACATGGTTGCCAACTCGACTTGAGTATATAAGCAACGAAATACATTCCCCCAAGGATGTTGGTTTGTATTTCGCAGCTAATGCTGCAAGTGTTTTGGAGGGAATGTTTTTCCAAGGTATAATCGTATTGTTCGAGTTTTTAACATGAAAACCTTTACTGCTAACAGCTTCCAAAACCCCATCTTCATCTAAATATAAGCTTCGTAGTAGAGTAATTTCAGTAATATTAATATTTTGGGAAAAAGTTTTAATTTTTTCGGCATGTTCAAAAAAATCAACATGATCCTTATAAATTTGCCTTTGAGTTGCATTCCTCTCTTTTAGTGTTGCTTCAGAATACAATTTCACTAGCTCTGCATAATCATGATTTTCTAATAAAGGTGTTGCTTTACTATCTATTGTTTCTTTTAATAGTTTGGATTCGTTATCCAAAACAAAATTTTTGCTTGCTTCTGGTTCTAATTGTTGTGTTTGAACCCGTAAGTTAAAAATTTTATTTTGGATAAATTCATCATTTGCTGTTTCCGATTTTATGGTATCGATGATTTGAATTGCTTCCTTTTCGTTATTATCTATAAACGATTTTTTTAGCTTTGGTTCTTTTTCATCCCAATAGGCTTGTCTTTCATTATGAACTTTTTCAATTTCTCCACCAATAGCTTCATTTATAATTTCCCTTGATAATTGAGGGTCTGAAGCTAGATTTTCTTGGATCACTTTAATTGAGTTTAAGCGTTTGCTAAATTTTTTTTCGTCAGCAACAGGGTCAAAGCCTTCCGTTTTATTTAGTCTGATTCGATCCGTCACTTCTTTTATTTTGCTGGCTTTTGTGACCTGTTCTGCTGGTTCTGCTTGTGTAGGTTTTGCCTGTATTGGTTCAAGATTGTTGATGCTTATGGGGCCATCCACTTTTACATCCTGCTTTACAACTCGCTTTTCATCTTGCTTAGTTTTTCCTTCTGGTTGATTGGCAGTAAAATAGATAAGCCCAAATATTGCTAATCCAATAAACATCAGAAACAATAATAAATTGCGATTTTTCTTTTTCTCGGTCGGTGGTAAATAGACTTCTATGGGGTTTAAAATCTCCTTTGATCTTTCAATAGAAATTTTTTCCTTTTTACCAAAGTCAGAATTCAAAGAAGATTCTAAGGTGTTGATTTTGTTTGGGGCTTCAACGGGCTGTCTTTTTGCTAAAATGCTTTGTATGGTATCCATTAATTCATTGTAACTTTGAAATCGATTCGTTTTATCAGGTTCCAACATTTTTTTAACTAAGTTGCTTACAATTAATGGTATATCTCGGTGAATTTCTTCAATAGGAACATAATCAGGTTTAATTTTTTTTGTTATCTGTAGATCCGCGTTACCAAGAAACGGAAGTTTGCGAGTCAACATAAAATAAAGAGTAACGCCTAATGAGTAGATGTCAGTTGTTTGATCCGTTGCAGTACCTTTTATGTGTTCGGGGGCCATAAAACTTATTCCGGGGCCGTATTCAATTCGATCTTCTGTATTAGTAAAGAAGGCACGATTCCACTCAAAATCTTTTATTCGAATCAAACCTTCAGCATCCATAAAAATATTATCTGGATGAAGACCTAAGTGAGGGGTATTCGCTTGCTCAAAAAACCGTAATGCTCCGCTAATCTTTAATATAAGGTTTAATGCAATGTCTATTTCGAATCTATCTGATTGCGTGATTAAATTTTTAAGGGAATTGCTAGGGGTGTATTTAGAAACAAAATAGATATCTCCAGATTTTGTTTGTCTAAATTCTTGTGGTATCAGGTTCTTATTGTTTCTATAATCATTTTCGTTTATGGTTTTCTTGATAGAGTTAATGTAAGAATCATTTTCAAGCAATTTAGGTTTTAAGACTTTTATAACGACCTTTTCATTTGTGTTGAAGTTGCCTAAGTAGGATGTGCCAATATTGCCTTGACCAAGTAATTTTTGATATTCAAAATTTTCTATTTTTGCAAAGAGCTCTTCAATTGAAAAAGGGGAGGCAGTTTCGTTAGAAGTTTGCACCGATTCTTTGGGCAGTTCAGGGTTTGTCTTTTGGTTAATCTCTTTCCCAAAAATTTCTTTGTAAACTACAGGTTCTAGATAACCGCTATGGGCAAGCACTTCTTCAATACTTAAGGGCTTATTAGATTTTGCTGCGGATTCAAAATTTGTAAAGATTTGTTTGACTTGATTGGTAGTTAATAAACCTTTCTTTGATAGTTTACGAAGTATCCAAATTTCTCTAGGTGATGGTTCCATAATTTATAGGTTTGTCATTTCTCGGATTTTTTCTACGCTATCTTTCAATTTTTCTAATATATCAGGTATTTTAGTGCCTTTGCAATACGCTACGCATTGTTGGTGGTTTGGTACAATAGGGCCATAGTTACCACCTGTGCCAATTTTTAGATATTCGCAAACATGATTTGATAATTGAATTGCAGAAATTAAAACGGGGTCATCCGTTTGTTTAGGTTCTTTATGATGATCGCGAATGACATTTTGAATAGAAACAGGCAAATTCCATTTTTGAGCGACTAAATAACCTATTTCTGTATGTTTAAAATCTACATTTAATTTGACTTCGGCATCATAGAAACACAGGCTGTTCTCTTTTGCATACAATAAAATATCTCTAAATTCATTTTGAGCATATTGATTCATTACCAATTTACCAATATCATGCAACAAACCACAAACAAATGCAGTATCGTTTTGAACGCCTAAATTTTCAGTTATTAAGCCAGATGCTGTGGCCACACCAATAGAATGTACCCAGAATTCCTCTTGCGAAAAACCTTCCATTTCAAAAACATCAAAAAGATCCATAACGGAGGCACTTACGGCCATGCTTCGAATGGTTCTAAAACCTAAAATAACGATAGCTTGTTTTAAACTTGACACTGGTTCACGCAAGCCATAAAAAGGTGAGTTTACCAGTTTTAATATTTTTGCACTTAAGGAAGCATCTGAAATTAGTAGTTTATTAAGATCCGAGGCCGAACTATTTGGGTCTTCGATTAATTTTATTAAAGTAGTTGCAACAGCAGGTAGCGTCGGCAACTCAATTATTTCATCCACTATTTTTTTTAAATTCATGAGTTTCGATTCCTGTTTTTGTGTTTTGGCAATCCCTAGTTTTTTCAGGCTTTCTTTAGTTATTATCCACTAAAAATCATAAACCATAATAGAAACTTGGCTAGGTAAATCAGTGAAAGTAATATTATTGAAGATAAACAAGAAAACAGTTGCAATTTAATCGGAAAGCCATAAAATCCCTGCCTTAAATTACCGCGAGGTGGAGCAGCCCGGTAGCTCGTCGGGTTCATAACCCGAAGGTCGTAGGTTCGAATCCTGCCCTCGCTATTTTTTTCGTTAAGAAGCAATCTAACTCTCTTTTAGACAAGAAGTTATGATTTCCTGCATTCTTAAATTTCCCCAAATGTCTCTTATTATTGTTCCTGTGCTTGCAACTTCATTTTAGTTTATTCTTTTCGGCATAGCGTTTAAATAGTCATTTATAGAAGATTGTAGTTGCTATATACTGTAATTATTGTTTAAAGTTGTCCTCTTTTATTTTAACTTCAGCACTTAGGGTATAATTGAATTTAGCGCTTGATCAAATGCAACATAGTAAGTTATTATGTGGGGTTTTAATAGTAGTTTTTTGTTGACTGGGCTTATGTAAGATCCCGTATAGTCAAAATATTCGTCTGATGGTAAAAGAGCGAGAAATTATGTTTTTGTTGAATAAAATTGAAGAGTAAAAAAGGAAAAATCGGTACGGAAGACTTACCGAAAAGTGTTCTTTGACAATTTATTTGATGTGGGTACGGATTATTCCTAGAGAACGAGACTGTAGATCGTAGATTGTAGGCTATAGACTAAGGTTAAACAGCTTGGCGGTAATAATAGTTTAGTAAGCCGCCGAGTCGCTCTTTTTTAAGAATTTTGCCTTTGCCTTTTTGCGAGTGTATCAAGGTTGCATTGGTTTTGATAATTTCATTCTTAATACCTTGGTGGTTTCTCTCAAAATGATAATGTTCAGTGTACTCCTTTAGAAACTTTCGAAGATTCTTTTCGCCGAAAATAATCATGTTGTTGAGGCACTCATATTTAATCGACCGATTAAATCGTTCGATAAACGGATTGAGATTTGGGCTTCGTGGCGGGGTCTTTACTGGTGTGATACCGAAGTCTTTTAAGGTTTGCTCAAATTTTTGGGTGTACAGCGTATCACGATCATGCACAAGATATTTGCAATCGGGTAACATGGGTTCAAAATGGTCGGTTATGTTTTTTGCCATTTGTTCCATCCATGCGCCGTCTGGTGTATCCCTTACCCCAACAACTTTTATTTGCCTAGTGCAATATTGAATAAAAACAAACACATGAAAATGCCTAATGCCCATTAAAGTTAAAACAGGCACTAAGAAGAAATCACATGCCCAAAGTTGCTGCGTGCATCCTTGCACTTGCCCATAATGGTTTCAATTGAATGGGCTGGGCAAGCCAGCGAAACTTCGCCATCATGGCTTCGTTTTGATCTGTATGCAATTTGATAAACTCTTTCCATGTTTTCTCTTTCTTGCGGTCAGGCGCAATCGGAATGCCATTCTTCTCAAGAATATTCAGCACGGTTTGATCAGAAATTTGAATTCCTAGATTTTTCAAAGCCCCAACAATTCTATCGGCACCCCAAGTTTTGTTCTCTTGAGCTATTTTGATAATCAGCTTCACCGTTTCTTCAACTGTACCAGGGCGACCAACCTTTGGCTTCATGTTTTTAGAACCATCAAACTTTGCACCAGCAAATTGCCGATACCATTTAAGTATGGTTTCAGGCTTAAAAATGGTTTCTATTTTACCTAATTTTAGAATATGCCTAATTTCATGAGCAAGGCTACCCAAGAGTCGCTTCTCAGCAACATTTGCATAACTTCGACCTTCTTTGTTCATAGCCTTCAATACTTCTATTTCTTTATTTTGGAACTCAATAATTTTGATTAAATCAACCGATTTATGATCAAGGATGACGGATAAAAAACTAATAAAACTCATTTCAGTCTCACCAATAAAAACACTTTTAAAAATAAAGTCCGAAAGCTTAATTTTATCAAACTGTGTGAGAATTTGATGTGGCCGTTTTATTTGACTAAGTTGTTGAATTCATTTTCGTAATTAACGATATGTTATGCTAAAATTAAATGTCATTGCGAGAGCATAGTTTTCAAGTTGGCAAGGTGTAAGAAATTTAGTGGAAAATATTTAGTCTTCTGAAATTAATTTAGAATGTTTTGTTTTTTTTGATAGAATTCAAACACCTATTTATCATCAAATTTAAAATCAAAAATAATGCAAAGTAACTTTCTAAAGTAGAAACTGGTCTCTATAAGTTTTGGGTAGAAAAAAAAGGTAAATGTGGCTGTTTTATTTGTAGATGTAGCTAGAGGGTGCGTTCGCTTTAATGTTAGAGTTTTTGGTACTAGCACTGCCACTACCTGGCAAATTAATTTTGATGTTTCTGCAGCTTTAAGAACAAAATATTGGGTGAAGTGGTATAGTTGGGAATTTGCAAAAGAATATGCATTGACTTATGATCCTGGTGACTTTAGAATATTTGAAGGCAAATGGAAATAATTAAATATAATATTTTCAATAGGCTTTTTGTTGATATGTATCAAAAAAAGAAAAAGCTTATTGAAACAAAAATCGACCTATGCTTTGATAGGCCTAATTTTTCTCAGATTGTGTTAACCAAAACTCATGTTGAAGTTACGGGTCGAGGTGCTTCTTTAATTCGAATAACGGTATTAGACCAAAACAATAAAGTTGATCGGTATTATTTTGGGTATTTTGTGCAATTTTGTCTTTGTCATTTCTCTTTTTCGAAAAAGACACCTGTTTTTACTAACTATTTTAGAATAAAACTGCCACCTATTGGTATAATAGAAATTATATGTTACATTAGAAGGATTAAAGGTATTAATTACCAAAATACTTATTTCAAAGTATTTAAAAATGGGAAATTAGCACTAAAAGGGATAGCCCATAACAACAACAACAATCCGTTTAAAAAAACTATTTATGATATATATTGTGAGGGTAAACATTTTAATTCTTTAAATAATAACTTTCCAGAAGTAGTTTATGGGGGGTATACGCCCATGTATTTGCTTTTAGATTGTGATGAATTTTCAAATTCCACAAGTGGTGAATCGATTTTTTTTATTCGATTAAGCCACTACATTTTGAATGGCACTATTGAAACTATGCATGGAGTCTAGCTGTGGTCGCATTTGGTCAAATTATTCGTCTGGTGTAAAATTGAGAGAAAGTATGGTTTTGGTTATTGGGCTTTTCGAGAGGAAGGCGAAGGTGTTTTAATAAGATCTTAATGAAGGAGTTATTGCAATGAAAATTAAAATATTTATTTTCTTTTCATTATTTTTAATTTTAATGGGTTGTAGTTATCAATCTAAAGTTCCGTTGTCTGAAAAAGGTAATATAAAAATTGATATGGGTTTATTAGGTAAATGGGTTGAGGTAAGTGGCGAGTCAAAAAAGAATGGTTATCAAATAATAGTTTATAAATTCTCAGAAACCGAATATTTAATTTGTTTTAAAAATCTTTCTTTAGTAGAACCTGTTGTAGGATTTTTTCGAGGTTTTCCCGTAAAAATTGGTGAGCATACATTTATGAATATTATCAGCATTGATGAGGATTTAGATGAAAAACCTCGTTATATCTTTATGAAGTACTCTGTTACCGAAAAAGGTTTGAAAATTATTCCTATTTCGGAAGACCATCCTAAATTAAAAAATAAGGAGTTTGCTAATTCTTTAAGCCTTTATTCTGTAATAAAGGATTCATTAAAAGATGAAGATTTATATATGGAATCAATTGAATTTAAAAAGAGCAATAATTTTAGTATTGACTTTGTGCAAAAAGAGTAATTGTCGTTAAGTAAAACAATGGTGTGGACAGATTGTTTTCAAAAATGGGCTAAAAATGACCGAGCTTTGCGCTAACAAGTCCATGGTGACCCTGTATAAGCCGTTTGGTTAAATAATTCGTCTGGTGTAAAAATGAGTGAAAGTATGGCTTTGGCTATTGGATTTTAAGAGCAAAAAAGGTTAATCCGGTAAGGAAGACTTACTCAAAAGTGTTCTTTGGCAAATTATTTGATGTTGGTGCTGAGAGAACGAGACTGTAGAGCATAGACTGTAGGCTATAGATTTTCTTGCTGTTTGTTGTTATATGAATAGAATCGCGATTAATTATTTGTACTCATCTATGACGAGAATCTCGCTTGGCAAAAAATCAACTTGATAGATCCCAAGATTCTCATACTTACCACTACGATTCAGCACAAAGATTTACCAAAATGGAACGCGGTACCATTGGAGGTACTCCAACCTTCTATCAAGGCTATACATTAGATGCACTAGCAAATTGGTCAAGTTTTAATAATAATGGTACTACAGAATCTAGATCTCACGATGTGATGAACGCAATCACATTTAGAGGCGCAACAAGTTTAAGCCATGATTTAAATGGTAACTTAACCAATGATGGTAATCAAAAATATATTTGGGATGAATTAAACCGTTTGGTTGAAGTAAGAGATTCTGGTAACAATATCATTTGTGATTACTATTACAATGCTGATAACTTACGAGTAGAAAAACACCATGCTGGTGGTGTTAAAGAGCAGTTCTATTATGATGATGCAACAGTGCTTGTTGAAACCGATGGCTCGCAAACTAAGGTGCGTGAATATGTAAATGGTGGACAATATATTGATGAAGTAATTTTAGTGGTCAACGGATCTACTTATAATTATTATATGTCAGATTTACGCTATTGTGTGACTGGTTTCATAGATTCATCGGGTGTTATTGTTGAGCGTGCTCGATATGACGGTTACGGCAAGCGCACTTTACTTGATGCTTCGTATGCAACTATTACTACTGCTAATATTGATCAAAGTTATGGTTATACTGGTATTAGGCATGATAATGAATCTGGTTTGCAATATTACAGGGCTAGGTACTTCGATAATGATTTGGGTAGATTTATTAATCGTGACCCGTTAAGCTATGTAGATGGGTTGAATTTATATCGAGGGTATTTTGTAATTAGTGGCGTTGACCCGTTTGGAATGCAAG
>Ga0209573_1000879_pt1 | contig 53043 bp, 45 predicted proteins | sample TNRBio252014_DNA_FD_185870 | JGI IMG/M metagenome (GOLD analysis project Ga0209573, IMG submission 185870) | Wastewater treatment Type I Accumulibacter community from EBPR Bioreactor in Madison, WI, USA - TNR Reactor_6/25/2014_ DNA (SPAdes)... | ecosystem: Engineered > Bioreactor > EBPR >... | reverse complement strand
GTGGCTGATTCCGCTGGTCCATTCTTCGACGACTCCCCCACCACCGGCGCTTCCCCCGCGCTCCGTGGCAACACGCCCGCCGACGCGTCGGCCCTCGAGCCCCGCGGCTCTTTCGAGCGCGCCGGCAGCATCATCGGCCCCTACAAGCTCCTCGAAGTGATCGGCGAAGGCGGCTTCGGCGTCGTCTACCTCGCCGAGCAGACCTTGCCCGTCCGCCGTCGCGTCGCCTTTAAAATCATCCGGCCCGGCATGGACAGCCGCGCCGTCCTCGCCCGCTTTGACGCCGAGCGCCAGGCCCTGGCGCTCATGAGCCATCCCAACGTCGCAAAGGTCTTCGACGCCGGGAGCACGCCCGCCGAGGGCCCGGGCGCGGGGCGGCCCTACTTCGTGATGGAGCACGTCAAGGGCCTGCCCATCACCGACTACTGCGATCAGAACCGCCTCACCATCGAGCAACGCCTCCGCCTCTTCATGAGTGTCTGCGACGCCGTCCAGCACGCCCACACGAAGGGGATCATCCACCGCGACATCAAGCCGTCGAACGTCCTCGTCTCGACCCACGACGGAAGGCCCCACGCCAAGGTCATCGACTTCGGCATCGCCAAGGCGATGGCGGACAGGCCTGCCGGAGAGACGCTCTTCACCGTGGACGGGGCGATGATCGGGACCCCCGAGTACATGAGCCCGGAGCAGGCCGAGGGCTCGCTCGACATCGACACCCGCACCGACGTCTACTCCCTCGGCGTCCTCCTCTACGAGCTGCTGACCGGGTCCACGCCGTTCAGCACGCGCGAGCTGCAGGCCGCCGGCCTGGCCGAGGTGCGGCGGATCATCCGCGAGGTCGACCCGCCCAAGCCCTCGACGCGCCTGGGCCACTCGGCCGATACCCTGGCAACCGCCGCGGCGAAGCGGCAGACGGCCCCGAAACGCCTGTCGGCGATCGTCCGCGGCGAGCTCGACTGGATCGTCATGCGGGCGCTCGAGAAGGACCGGCAGCGCCGCTACCCGACGGCCAACGCCCTCGCGATGGACGTTCAGCGCTATCTGGGCGGCGAGCCGGTGATCGCGGCGCCGCCGGGCGCGGCGTATCGCCTGGGCAAGTTCGTTCGACGTCACCGGGGCGGCGTCCTCGCGGCGTCCGCCGTCGCCGCGGCGCTCGTCGTCGGCGCCTTCGCCTTCGCCTGGCAGGCGAAGGTCGCGCGCGGCCAGCGCGACCGCGCCGTGGCCGCGGAAGCCCAGGCCCGCAAGGGGGCCGAGGAGCTCCGGAAGGTCTCCGATTTCCAGGCGGCGATGCTCGCCCAGGTCGACCCGGCGACGGCGGGGCGGATGCTCACGAAGGAGGTCACGGAGGCGTTCGGGAAGGCCCTCGCAGAGGCCGGGGTGCCCGAGCGGGCCCGTGCGGTGCAGGTGGCGGGTTTCTCCGGGCAGTGGAGCCGCGTCAACGCCACCGACGCGGCCCGCAACCTCATCGACCTCACGATCCTGAAGCCCGCGGTGAGGGCGATCGACACCCGGTTTGCGGACCAGCCGGCTGTCGACGCACAGCTCCGCCAGGTCCTCGCCGACCTCTACAAGACACTGGGCCTGTACAAGGCCGCGTGGCCGCTCCAGGAGCGCGCTTTCGAGACCCGCAGGCGCGTCCTGGGCGAGGAGCGCGAGGAGACTCTCCGGTCGCTCGGCGCCAAGGGGGACCTCCTGCGCGCGCAGGGAAAGCTGGCCGAGGCCGAGCCGTTCCTCGAGGACGCGATGGTGAGGTCCCGCCGCGTCCTGGGCGCAGAGCACCCCTTCACGCTCGTGTCGATGAACAACCTCGGCTACACGCTCCATCTGCAGGGCCGGCACGCCGAGGCCGAGCCCCTCTGCCGCGAGGCGCTCGGGAAGATGCGGCGGGTCCTGGGCGAAGACCACCGGGAGACGCTGGCGACGCAGGGCAACCTGGCGCTCGTCCTGCAGGCGCTCGGCCGGCTGGAGGAGGCCGAGGCGGTCTATCGCGACTCCCTCGGGCGGCACCGCCGGGCGCTCGGCGAGGAGGCTCCCGAGACGGGCGTCGCCGTCAGCAACCTCGGGTACCTGCTCATCGCGCAGGGGCGGTTCGTCGAGGCCGAGCCGCTCGTGCGCGAGGCGCTCGAGACGTCCCGGCGGGTGCTCGGCGAGGAGCACCCGGACACGATCGTGGCGATCAACAACCTGGGTTACGTCCTGCAGTACCAGGGGAAGCTCGCCGAGGCCGAGCCGTACCAGCGCGAGGCGGTGGAGAAGAACCGGCGGGCCGTCGGCGCGGACCACCCGAACACGCTCGCGGCGATGAACAACCTCGCGCTCCTGCTGCAGGACCTGAACAAGTACGACGAGGCCGAGAGGCTTCTCCGCGAGGCGCTGGCAGCGCGGCGGCGGGTGCTCGGCGAGGAGCACCCGGACACCATCGCCACGCTCGGGAACCTCGGCCGCTTCCTGCAGGCCGTGGACCGGCTCGCCGAGGCGGAACCGGTGCTCCGCGAGACCCTCGAGAAGAAGCGCCGCGTCCGCGGCGCCGAACACCCCGACACCCTCACGTCGATCAACAACTACGGGGTCGTTCTCGAGGCGATGGGCCGGCCGGCCGAAGCGGAGACTTACTACCGGGACGCGATGGAGAAGTGCGGTCGCGTCCTCGGGCCGGAGCACCCCAACACCTTCATTACGACGATCAACACCGGGGGCGCGCTTCAGGCCCAGGGGAAAAACGCCGAGGCCGTGAAGCTCCTCGACGGCGTCGAGCCCGCGGCCCGCAACGCTTTCAAAGGTGCAAATGCCCGCTGGGTCGCCAAGCTCCTGACGAGAAGGGGCAAGGCCCGAATGGTCCTCGGGAAGCTCGACGCCGCCGAGAAGGACCTTCTCGAGGCCCACCCCCTCTTCGTCTCGAGCCGCGGCGAAAAGCACAGGGAGACGCGGGAGTGCGTCCAGGCGCTCGTCGATCTCGCCGCCGCCCGGCGGGTGGCAGGCCCGGGTCGAGGCCGAAAGTAAGGAGCGGGGCGCCCGGAGGCGCCCCGCGTCGTAGACCGACTGTCTGCGAGCGTCGGAATTCAGTTCGGGTGCGGCCGGGAGGGCGGAGCTTCCCGGGCCGCGCTCACGACGGCGGCGACGGGGCTCAGCCGGAGGATCACCGGCATCCGGCGGGTGAATGCGGCAGCCCCTTCGAACGCGAGGAGTCCCGAGCGGAGTGCGTCCTGCAGTGGCAGGCGCCCCAGCCAGACCTGGTAGAGCGTCCCGACGTCGGAGCTGATGGTGACGTCGACCTCGAAGCCGGGATCGGTCGTGCACACCGAGGGAGAGGTCGACTCGATGACGATCCAGAACCGCCTGCTGTCGTCGGTGAACCGCACGTGGAAGACCTGGCGCCTGCCGGGGAGCTCGGAGGTGTCGAGCCGGGTGTGCATCCACCACACGAGGAGCTCGGCGTCGAGCTCGGCGGTCTCGGGATCACCGAAGGTCCAGCGCGCGCCCCACGCGCCGATCCCGAAGACGATCGGCTCGAGCTCGCGGCCGGACCCGGTGAGGAGGTACTCGCTGCGGACCCGTTCGACGAGGCCCGCCCGCTCGAGCTGTCGGAGCCTCCGCGTCAGGAGGCTTCGCGAGAGGCCGGGCAGGCCGCGCGCGAGCTCGTTGAACCGGGTGGTGCCGACGAGCATGTCGCGCACGATCAGCAGGGTCCACCGCTCGCCGAGAAGATCGAGCGCACGCGAGATCGGGCAGTACTGACCGTAGCCGGCCTTTCGTTCGGTCACTTCGGCACCTCGTGGGGCGGGGCTCGTCGGTCCTGATTCTGGACCGGACGGGTCCTGTTTTTGAACTGTTTTCTGCCGGCAGCCGAACCCAATCTTTGCTCCATGACGATGACCGCCAGCCCCACCGCGACGAAGACGGGAACCGACTGGGCCCGGGTTGCCCGTGAGATCGGAAGCACGCTCGAACCCTCTGCCGCCGAACGCGACCGCAGGGGCGAGATCTCCCTCGAGGCCTTCGAGAGCCTGCGAGAGGCGGGTGCGACGAGCGCCCTCGTGCCGCTCGAGTTCGGAGGCGGCGGCGCGTCGCACGCCGAGGTCGGCCGGCTCCTGCGCGAGCTCGGTCGTCGCGACCCCGCGACGGCGGTCGCGTTCTCGATGCACTGCCACCTCGTCGCCGCACAGGTCTGGCGGCACCACCACGGGATGGACGCCTCCGCGCTGTTTCGCAAGGTCGTCGACGACCGGGCCGTGCTGATCAGCACGGGTGCCTCGGACTGGGTGGCCTCCAGCGGCAGCGCCCGGCGGGTGGAAGGCGGGTACCGGGTGAGCGCCCGCAAGTCTCCGGCGAGCGGGTGCGAGGCCGGGCACCTGCTCGTGACGAGCATCCGCTGGGACGACGCCCCCGACGGACCGAAGGTGCTGCACTGCGCGGTGCCGTTCGGCGCAGAGGGCGTTCGCATCGAACGGACGTGGGACACGCTGGGCCTTCGCGCCACCGGCTCCCACACCGTGGTGCTCGACGAGGTCTTCGTCCCCGACGCCGCGGTGTCGCTGATCCGCCCCGCCGACCAGTGGCACCCGGTCTGGAACGTCGTGATCGGCGCGGCGATGCCTCTCATCCTGTCGGCCTACCTCGGGATCGCCGATGCGGCGGCCGGGCTGGCTCGGGACGCCGTCGCCCAGCGCCCCGCGGCCCACACGTTCCAGCTGCTCGGCGAGATGATCAACGCCCACACGACCGCGGTCGACGTCGTGGCGGCGGCGTACCTCGATGCCGACGACCTCAGGTTCCTGAACACCGACGACCTCGCGAGCCGCACGCTCGCCCGCAAGACGGTGGCGACCGGCGCCCTGATCGAGACGGTGCGCCTCGCGATCGAGGTCGCGGGCGGCGTCGGCTACACCCGGAGCTCCGACCTCGAGCGGCTCTACCGCGACGTCCACGGCTGTCTCTTCCACCCGCTCCCGCGCGCGAGGCAGACCACCTTCACCGGGAGGGTGGCGCTGGGACTCAGCCCGGTGGAGTGAGCATCCCCCGTCCGCGACGCCCCTGACCGCCCCCGGAGTCGGAAACGAACCCGATCTCCGGCCCAATGCTCACGACGTCAAAGGAGAACGACACCATGCGAATCGCCAGGCGAGACATACCGGTCCGAATCGACGTCCCGGGCGCCGTCGCCAGACAGAAGACGGACTTCGGCGACGCGACGGGGTACGGCACCCTCAGCGGCGAGTACTTTTCGCTCGGCGCCGGCACCGACATCGCACCGCTCCTCCAGGGGCTCGAGGACGACCTGTGCCACGCTCCCCACTGGGGCTACGTCCTGCAGGGCCAGCTCACCGTCACCTTCGCCGACGGCACGCAGGAGCACCCCGTTGGCGGCGACCTCTTCTACTGGCCGCCCGGACACACCGTGAAGGTGGGTGCGGACGCCGAGGTCATCCTCTTCAGCCCGCAGCGCGAGCACAGCGAGGTCATCGATCACATGATGAAGAAGATGGCGGGCTGAGCGCCCCTTTCCACCGGTCGTGCAGCCAGAGCCAGCTGTGGGGGCGCCGCCGGATCGCTTCCTCGATGAGACGCGTAAAGGCGGCCGTGTCCTCCTCGACGTTGCCCGTCACGGGGAGAGGGTCGTGGAATCGGCAGCCGTGCCGCCCCACCCCTTCCCGCCAGTACTCGAGGAAGGTGACGTCTTCACCGGTCTTGGCCGCGGCGACGGCGAGAGAAGGGGCGGTCAGGGCCGGCCTTCCGAAGAAGGTGACGGGGATCCCGCGCGTCAGCCGCTGGTCGAGGAAGAAACCGATCAGCTGGCCCCGGGCGGCGAGCTCGTAGATCGTCGCCATCGAGCCCCGCTTGTTCGGCAGGATCTCGAGGCCGTAGCCGTTCCTCACTCTCTCGAGGAGGCTCGCCAGGGCAGGGGAGCGTGGGACCTTGACGACCACCGTCGAGGGGACCCCGGTCCGCCTCACGAGGAGCCCCCCGATCAGGTCGTAGGAGCCGAGGTGGGTCGCGAGGACGAGAGTCGGCCTTCCCCTCCGGGAGCGTTCCACGATCCGCTCGACTCCCTCGATCGCCAGGGTCACGGTCCCCGGCCGGTGGAGCTCGCGGAAGAGCTCGAAGTACCCGAGGATGATCCCGCGCAGCATCTGTCGCAGCGGAGGCCCGGGGACGAGCCCTGGAAGGGCCGCCCGGAAGTTCGCCACCGCGAGGCTCCGGCGTACGGGCACCGCGGTCCACCAGAGCCACGACAGGAGCCACGACAGCGCGGCCGCGAGCGGGAGCGGTGTCCGGGCGATCAGCCAGACGGCGAAGGACATGCCGCTTGCATCATAGGTGGCCCCCGGCGACGGGCCGCGCGCGCCGGAGGGACTCCCTCATCCGGGTATAGTCCGCGCAATCCGAACGGGTAGTCGTGGAGGTGCGCCGATGACGCTTGCAGACGATCGAAGGGACATCACCTCACTCGCCCCTCTCGAGAGGCGCGTCACGATCGCCGTCGACGCGGCCCTCGCAGTCGCGACGACGTTCGTCATCCTCGCCTGGATCCTCGGGCGGCCCGTCCTCTACTCCCCGTCGTCGCCGGTGATGTCGCCGTTCACCGCGTTCTCGCTTCTCGTCCTCGTCCTCGTGCGCCAGGGCCGCCTTCACGACAAGGACTGGCCGGTGGCGCTGAACTTCGCGATGACGGGCCTCGTCCTCGGAGGAAACGTCTCGTCGATGGCCATGATCGCGCTCATGCCGCCGGACGTGTGGGTGAGCTTCTCGGGGGTCGTCCTGACGTCGGCGATGACGTCTCTCGGCCTGGTCCTCTTCTGCCTCTACGACCTCGTGATCGTGACGAGGGAGACGCCGCAGTCCCCGTTCCTCCTGGACGACCTGCTGCTCCACCTCGCGCTCGTGCCCGGCGGCCTGAGCCTCCTCGGCTATCTCCTCGCCAACCCCACCTACCTCAGCGTCCACGGGGACCCGCGGGTCGGCATCTCGCCCCTCGAGATGGGCTTCATGGCGCTCTACGCGATCGCCGCCGTCGTCTCGAACCCGCGGCTCTTCCTGTGGGGCTTCCTCGCCGAGAACCGGACGAACCGGCTCGTCTTCGCCGGGCTCTTCGCCAACCAGTTCGTGGCGCCCCTCGTCGTCGCCCTCGTCTTCTCTTCCCGCGGCGCGAAGGGGCCCGGGATCGAGCTCTTCGTGATGCTCGCCGGCGTCGTGACGACCGTGGCGTTCCTGCTCCTTCAGGCCCGGGCCCTCCGCCGCCAGCCCGGCTGACCCGGGCCGCGTCGTCTGCCCGAACCCCCGGAGAGGAAAAGAGAGGCCTTCCACCGTCGTCGGAACTATGATTTCCAGTCGTCGGTCCGGCACGGATCCGACCGGAGGTGCTCTCGATGCAGAAATCCCTCCACCTCGACCCCAACAAGTGCACCGGTTGCCTGCAGTGCGAGATGGCGTGCGCGTGGGAGAAGTACCAGACCTTCACCATCGCGAAGTCCCGCATCAAGGTGTTCACGTTCCACCACGAGGGGCGGTTCGTGCCGTACACCTGCACGCAGTGCGACGAGGCGTGGTGCCTGATCGCCTGTCCGGTGGACGCCATCAAGCTGGACCCCGTGACGGGCGCGAAGATCGTCCTGGAGCCGACCTGCGTCGGATGCAAGGTCTGCACGATCGCCTGCCCGTTCGGCACCATCAACTACGTCGCCCAGACGGGCAAGGTGCAGAAGTGCGATCTCTGCGACGGCGACCCGGCCTGCGCGAAGGCCTGCCCGACGGGAGCGATCACCTACGTGGACGCGGACTGGACCGGCCTCGGGAAGATGCGCGCCTGGGCCGGGAAGACCGACACGACCGCGGCGACGGCGTAAGGAGCACGGACATGGCCTGGACCAGGAACGTCCTTCGCGTGAACCTCTCTGCCGGCACCTGCACCCCCGAGCCGCTGAAGATGGAGTGGGCCCGGGATTACCTGGGGCAGCGGGGCCTCGCCACGAAGTACTTCGTCAGCGAGGTCGACCCGAAGGTCGACCCGTTCTCTCCGGGCAACAAGCTGATCTTCGTCACCGGGCCGCTCACGGGGACGATGGCCTCCACCGGCGGCCGCTACTCCGTGATCACGAAGGGCCCGCTCACGGGCGCCATCGCCTGCTCCAACTCCGGCGGCTATTTCGGCGCCGAGCTGAAGTTCGCGGGATGGGACATGCTCATCTTCGAGGGGGCCTCGCCGAAGCCGGTCTACCTCCTCCTCACGGACGGGAAGGCCGAGCTCGTGGACGCCGCGCTCCTCTGGGGAAAGACCGTCTGGGAAACCGAGGAGGCGATCAAGAGGGGCCACCAGGACCCGCAGATCCGCGTCGCGGCGATCGGCCGGGCGGGCGAGATCGGCGTCCTCTACGCCGGCATCGTGAACGACCTGCACCGGGCCGCCGGGCGGTCCGGCGTCGGTGCGGTCATGGGGTCGAAGAACCTCAAGGCGGTCGCGGTGCGCGGCACCCGCACCGACTCCTATCCCCTCGCAAACCCGAAGGCGTTCCTCGCGGCCACCGAGGCGGCGAAGAAGGTCCTCGCGGCGAACGGCGTGACGGGGCAGGGGCTGCCGAAGTACGGCACGCAGGTCCTGATGAACGTCATCAACGAGCTCGGGGCGCTCCCGACCCGCAACCACCGCGACATCCAGTTCGAGGGGGCCAGCGACATCTCCGGCGAGGCGATGCACAGGAAGCGCCCCACCGACGGGAAGGCGAACCTCGTGACGAACGGCGCCTGCTTCGGCTGCACCATCGCCTGCGGCCGCATCTCGCGGATGGACCCCGGCCACTTCACCGTCAAGGACAAGCCGCAGTACCAGGGGGCCTCCGGCGGAGTGGAGTACGAGGCCGCGTGGGCGCTCGGCGCCGCGAACGGAGTGAACGACCTCGAGGCCCTCACCTACGCCAACTTCCTCTGCAACGAGCACGGCTTCGACCCGATCTCGTTCGGGGCGACGGTCGGTGCCGCGATGGAGCTCTACGACCTGGGGCTCCTGACGAAGGACGAGGTCGGCTTCGAGCTCCCGTTTGGCTCCACCGAGGCGATGGTGAAGCTCGCGGAGCTGACGGCCCGGGGCGAAGGCTTCGGCAAGGAGATCGGGCAGGGCAGCAAGCGCCTCTGCGCCAAGTACGGCCGGCCCGACCTCTCCATGACCGTCAAGGGCCAGGAGTTCCCTGCGTACGACGGCCGCGGCCTCCAGGGGATGGGCCTCGCCTACGCGACGAGCAACCGGGGCGCCTGCCACCTGCGCGGCTACATGGTCTCGCCGGAAGTGCTCGGCATCCCCGTGAAGATGGACCCGCAGGCGACCGAGGGGAAGGCCGCCATGCTGAAGGCCTTCCAGGACCTCACGGCCGTCGTCGACTCCTCCGGCCTCTGCCTCTTCACCACCTTCGCGTGGGGCCTCGCCGACATCCAGCCTCAGATCCAGGCCGCCTGCGAGGGCGACTGGTCTCCCGAGCGACTGCTCCTCGTCGGCGAGCGGATCTGGAACATGGAGCGGGAGTTCAACCTCGCGGCGGGGCTCACGGGGAAGGACGACTGCCTGCCGCCGCGCCTGATGAAGGAAGAGGCGAAGACCGGCCCGCAGAAAGGTGCCGTCTCGAAGCTGGACGTGATGCTGCCGGAGTACTACGAGGTGAGGGGCTGGACCGCGGAGGGCGTCCCGACGGCAGGGACACGCGCACGGCTCGGCGTCTGAGGCACGCGGGGTCTCGCGTGAGGCACGTCATCATCGGAAGCGGTCCCGCCGGCGTGATCGCGGCGGAGACTCTGCGCAAGGCCGATCCTTCCGCCGAGATCACCCTCCTCTGCGGCGAGGCCGAGCCGCCGTACGCCCGGATGGCGATCCCGTATCTCCTGAAGGGCGACATCGACGAAGCGGGGACCTTCATCCGCAAGGACGAGGACCACTACGGGCGGATGCGGATCGACCTGGTGCAGGCTCGCGCCCGGGCGGTGGACACCGCCGCCCGGGTCGTCGACCTCGGCGACGGGCACAGCCTTCCCTGGGACCGTCTCCTCGTCGCGACCGGCTCCCGGCCGAGCCGCGAGAGGATCCCCGGCATCGACCTCCCGGGCGTGAAGACCTGCTGGACGCTCGAGGACGCGCGGGCCCTCCTCGCCGGGATCCGGCCCGGCACCCGCGTCGTCCAGATGGGCGCGGGGTTCGTCGGCTGCATCATCATGGAGGGGCTCCTCGCGCGCGGCGCGGACCTGACGATCCTCGTGAGGAGCGGCTACATGGTGCGGCGGATGATGAACCCCACGGCGAGCGGGCTGATCCGGCGCTGGTGCGAGTCGAAGGGGGTGAAGATCCTGACCCGGACCCAGCCGAAGGGGCTCGCCGCCAGCGGTGACGCCCTGAAGGTGGACCTCGGCGAGGGGCGCACCCTCGACGCGGACCTCTACCTGAGCGTCGTCGGCGTCGACCCGAACCTGGAGTTCCTCGCGGGGAGCGGCATCGAGATCGGGCAGGGGGTCGTCGTCGACGCGAACCTTCAGAGCAGCGTCCCCGGCGTCTACGCGGCCGGCGACGTGGCGGAGACCCCGGACGTCGTCACCGGGAAGCGGCAGCTCAACGCCATTCAGCCCAACGCCGCCGAGCAGGGCCGGACGGCGGCGCTGAACATGGCCGGGCATCCCACCCGCTTCAAGGGGAGCTTCGTCTTCAACGTCCTCACGACGCTCGGCCTCGCCGCGTCTTCCTTCGGCGAGTGGCAGGGCGTGCCGGGCGGGGATTCGGCGGAGGTGCTGGACGAGTCCCGGTACCGCTACCTGAACCTGCAGTTCGACGGCGACCGCCTCGTCGGCGCCAATTGCGTCGGCTTCGGCGACCACGCCGGCGCCTTCCGCGGGCTCATCGAGGGGCGCCGCCGGCTGGGCACGTGGAAGCGGAGGCTGATGGACGACCCTTCGCTGGTCATGCAGGCCTACGTGGCGACGGCGGTACCGGCCTGAGGGGCGGGATGAGGATCGCCCTCAAGCTCTTCGCGTCGCTCACCGAGCGCCTCCCGCCCGAGGCTCGCGCCCGGCACCGCATCGAGCTGGACGTCGAGGAGGGCGCCACGGTCCTCGACGTGATCCGGCGCGAGGGGATTCCCGAGGCGCAGTGCTTCCTCGTCCTCGTCGACGGTGCGTGGGTCGCCCCGCAGGATCGCGCGACGCGCGTCCTGTCGGAAGACGAGGCCCTCGCCATCTGGCCTCCCGTCGCCGGCGGCTGAGTGGCATTTCGGAGAAGCCTCGAGATGAGCCTCCTGCGTGAGGAGTTCTTCCGCCTCCTGCCGGCGGCAGTGCCCGCCTGGGAGGTTGACGGCGACACGGTCCGTTGGTCCGAAGCCGGCCGTAGCGGGACGATCCGGCTGATTCAGATCGAGGATCGACGACTGGGCAGCGTCGTCGTCCCTCGCCACCGCGTCGAGATCGACCTCGAGGAGTTCGATGAGGAGGAAGGCGAGGCCTTCCTGGCCCGATTTGTTCGCGCGTTTCTGCGCGGGGGCGGATAGCGGGCCCATCGCGACGGACGAGAAAGGCCGTCTGCCCCTCGCGCCTTCCGACCCGGTACCCGCCCAACCCAGCGGGCTTCCGCCGGCGGGATGGTGCGAAGATGAGTCCAGAAACCGCTGCCGCACCGATGCCGTGGAACGGTGCGAGACAGCGCGAACCGGAGGGACACGATGGGAGACAAGGGCGGCAAGAAGGACAAGGAAAAGGGTCAGAAACAGAACACCGCCAAGCACCAGCAGCAGGACAAGGCCAGGCAGGACAAGCAGCCGAAGAAGAAGCTCGGATAGGAACCGTCCCCCCCCCGAGCTGGTCCGATGCCTGCCGCGTCGGCGGGCCATAATCGCGCGCGACACCCGATGAGCCTTCCCGCCGGCACGCAGCTCGGACCCTACGTGATCCTCGCCCCGCTCGGGACGGGAGGGATGGGAGAGGTCTACCGGGCGACCGACTCCCGGCTGGGGCGGGAGGTCGCGGTGAAGGTCCTGCCCCGGGACGCCGGCTCACCGGTGAGGCGCGAGCGCTTCCTGCGGGAGGCGCAGGCGGCCTCGGCGCTGAACCACCCCGGCATCGTCACGGTTCACGACGTCGGCCACGACCAGGGCGTCGACTTCATCGTCATGGAACGGGTCGAGGGGCGGACGTTGCGCGTGATCCTGGACGCCGAGCCCCTGCCGGTGGACGTGGCGCTCGACTACGCGCGGCAGGCCGCGGCGGCGCTCGCCGTCGCGCACGCGGCGGGCATCGTTCACCGCGACCTCAAGCCCCAGAACCTGATGGTCACGCCCGGAGGTCAGCTGAAGGTCCTCGACTTCGGCCTCGCCAGCGTCGAGTCAGGAGTGGTGGACTCCGTCGGTCCCACGAGGGAGCGCCTCACCGCGTTCGGCACGGTCGTGGGGACTCCGGGGTACATGTCGCCGGAGCAGATCGAAGGCAAGCCGGTGGACGCCCGCACCGACGTCTTCTCGCTCGGCATCGTCCTCTACGAGATGCTCACCGGGAAGGCGCCGTTCGCCGGCACCTCGGTAGCCGCCGTCCTCTACGAGATCGTCCACCGCCTGCCCGAGCCGGCCGTCCGCCTGCGGCCCGGCCTGGGCCGCGACGTGACGGACGTCCTGGACGCGATGCTGAGCAAGGACCCCGGGCAGCGCCTCGCGAACGGTGGCGAGGTCCTGGCGGCCCTCTCCGGCGCTCTCCCCCGCTCGCGGGCCGGGCGCCGCGGCCGGTCGGGCCTGGATGCCCTGGGCTGGGTGCGCCGGCACGGGGTCTGGGCCGTCGCCGCCGCCCTCCTCCTCGGAATCTTCGTCGCCACGGGCTTCCTCTGGAGGGCGCGGCACACGTCGAGCCCCGAGGTCCGGACGGCGGCGGCCCCTGCACCCGGCAACGCGTACGACCGCTACCTCGAGGGCCTCGAGCTGGTGAAGCGCTGGGACAAGGGAACCAACCTCGACGACGCGATCCGCCTTTTCCGCGAGGCCGCGGCAGAAGACCCCACCTTCGCCCTGGCTTTCGCGCGCCTTGCCGACGCGGAGCGGATCAAGTACGCGCTGACGCGCGACAGGACCTGGCTCGACGCGGCGGGCCGGAGCGCCGACGAGGCCGTCCGCCTGAACCCCGGCCTCGCGCCGGTACAGGTGGCTCTCGGACGCATCCACGGGATGCGGGGCAGCAACGACCTCGCCTTCGCCGCGTTCGAGCGCGCTCTCGCGATCGACGCCAACGACCCGGAGGCCAACCAGGCGATCGCCCGCCAGTACGAGCGCCTCGGACGGCTCGAGGACGCCGAGGCCTCCTATCGGAAGGCGCTCTCTCTCGACCCGGAGAACCTCTCCGTCCTGGACTCGTTCGCGAACTTCCTCTTCCGGCAGGGGCGCTTCGAGGAGGCCGTCCGCGAGTGGCGGGCGGTCATCCGTCTCGCCCCCGACAACGCGGCCGCGCTCGTCAACCTCGGCTCGGCGCTCAGCGAGACCGGCCGGTTCGCGGAGGCGATCACCCTGTACGAGCGGGCCGTCTCGCTGAAGCCGAGCGCCATGGCCTTCTCCAACCTCGGCACGGCCTACTCGCGGGCAGAGCGGTACCCGGAGGCCGCGGCCGCGTATCGAAAGGCGCTCGAGCTCGACGGCGAGGACTGGCTCGCGTGGGGCAACCTCGCCTACGTCTCCTCCTGGACGGGAGGAATGGACGCGCGGGCGGTCGAGGCGTTCGAGCGCGCGATCCGGCTCGCCGAAGCCGAGCGGAAGGAGAGCCCGCGGGACGCGTCGCTCCACAGCCAGCTGGCCCTCTACTACGCGAAGACGGGGAAGACCCAGCTGTCGCTCCAGAGGCTCTCCACCGCGCTCACCCTCTCCCCCGGCACTGGACAGATCCAGGCCGACGCGGCGGAGGTCTACGAGCTCCTCGGGATGCGGGGAAAGGCGGTCGCCGCCCTCCGCAGGTCGCTGGACCTCGGCTTCCAGCGGCAGCAGCTCCTGCGAAACCCCGAGCTCTCACGGCTTCTCGAAGACCCGCGCATGAAGACGCCGAGCTGAGCCGCACGCCGATTTCCGGAGCCCGGCAAGACGGTTGGCAAGAAAAGGAGAACGACATGGCGACGAAGAAGATCTCCCTCGACCCCACGGGCCCCAACCCCGATCCCCTGCCGGGCTGCAAGCCGGGTGACAAGATCATCTGGACGAACAAGACCGGCAAGACCATCACCGGTTTCACGCTTCCCGCCTGCGTCTCCCCGCAGACCACTCCCGCGCCGATCGCGGACGGGAAGGAGACGAGGAAGTACACGGTCAACCAGGGCGCTGCCGGGACGTACTCCTACGAGTACGTCTACCCGGATACGGCGATGGGGACGAAGAACGGCACGATCGACGTCGGTTCCTGACGGCACCGAGTCCGGTCGCTCCGCCCGGCGGGTCACGAGGCCCGCGCCGATGCTCTGCTCACGAGCGTCTATGGCAGGATCCCGCTCATGAAGACGATTGGACTCATCGGAGCGGGGCACATCGGAAGCCAGGTCGCGCGCCTCGCGGTGGCGCACGGCTACGGCGTGCTGGTCAGCAACTCGCGCGGCCCCGAGACGCTCGCGGCGCTCGTGCAGGAGCTCGGCCCCCTTGCCCGCGCCGGCACGACGGTCGAGGCGGCAGACGAGGGAGACATCGTCGTCGTGACGATTCCTCTCAGGAGCATCGGCAGCGTGCCCGTGGAGCCCCTGGCCGGCAAGGTGGTCATCGACACGAACAACTACTACCCCGAGCGCGACGGGCGGATCCCCTCGCTCGACGACGAGTCGACGACGACGTCGGAGCTCCTGCAGGCGCACCTTCCGGGATCGAAGGTGGTCAAGGCCTTCAACCACATCTACGCCGCGGAGCTCACGACGCACGGGCAGCCGGCCGGCACGCCGAACCGCCGCGCCCTGGTCATCGCGGGCGACGACGCGTCAGCGAAGGCGACGGTCACCGAGATGCTCGACGCGTTCGGCTTCGACACGGTCGACGCGGGCCCGCTGAAGGAGGGTTGGCGGATCCAGCGAGACACGCCCGGCTACGGACCGCGACGCAACGCCGAGGAGCTCCGGAAGGACCTCGCGGCGGCGACGCGCTATCGGGACCGCTGAGGCGATCGGTCGGGACGGGTAGCGCCGCGGCGCAACCAACTGGGGTGGCGTTGGCGGGGTTCCTCGAAGCCGTACCTGAACGGGGCATTCCGGCCTCGAGCCGAGGCCCGAACCGTCCTACGGCGACATCGCCAGCCGGAATCCGATGTTCGGCGGGGCGAAGTTCGGGGGGTACGGGCGGCGAGAGGCGGAGCGCAGGTCGATGAGATGGTAGTTGTAACCGCCTCCCCGCAGCGCCCTGTCCGTGCCCTTCGTCGGCCCCGTCGGATCCGTCTGCTCCGTCGCCGTGTAGGGCCCGAACCAGTCCTCGACCCACTCCGATAGGTTCCCGTGGACGTCGAACAGGCCGTACGGGTTCGGCAGCTTCGTTCCGACGGGCAGGCTCCTGTAGGCGCCCGACCCGCACCACCAGACATACGGGATCGCCGCCTCGTTCACCGAGCAGCTCTCGTCGAACCCGTCCAGCGCATCGCCGAACGAGAACCGCATCTGGTTCCCCCCCCGCGCAGCCCGCTCCCACTCGGCCTCCGTCGGCAGGCGGAACTTCGTCGTCCCGAGCAGCTCGTTCAGCCTCGCGAGGAACCCGCCGGGCCGGCGAACGTCCTCCCACGACACGCTGTCCACCGGGCAGTCGCCGGGGCAGTCGTGGTAGTCACTCGGGTTGGAACCCATCACGGCCCGCCACTGACGCTGGGTCACCTCGTATTTCCCGATGTAATAGTCCGAGGTCAGCCGGACCGTATGCAGCAGCTCCCTCTGGTTCTGGTTGGGCGGGCGCCTCTCCGTGGTCGGCGACCCCATCTGGAACGTTCCCGCCGGGATCCTCACCATCACGAGCGGCACGTCTCCGGGGAGCAGGAACGAGATCTCGTTCGGCCCCGGTGGAGGGACGTCCGGGCTCGCCATGACGGCGAACGGGTCCCCCGAGACGTTGTGAATCACCGTGCCGTAGGCGAATACCGGCTGGTCGCTCGTGAACTCCACCCAGAGATTCGTCTCGGTTCTCCCGGCCATCCCCTCGAGCCGGTCCAGCGCCATCTGGCTGAAACCGCCCCCGTACGGGCCTGAGACAAGCGGTCCCATCGTTCCCGTGGCCAGGATCGCTCCGCCTCCCGATCTCACCCGCACGGTCGCCGTCGCCGGCATGAACCCGGGATTCATGACGACGAGATTCGTCCGATACCCCGACGATGGGAGGGCGCTCACCGCCAGCTGGCCGATGACGCCTCTGACGAGCGCCTCCGAAGCATCCAGCGCCGGCAGCCACTGGCCCGACACCGCTTCCGAGCCGCACGCGTTCACGTTGGTGACGCTCGCTGCGATGACGAGCGGGCCCGTCGCGTCGAAACGCATCGGGCCGTACGTACCAAAGGGGAAGGGCCACGAGAACATCGACTCGTGAACGCCCTCGAAGACCGCCTGGGTCCGTCCGTCGATCCGGATCTCGGGCGAAGGGTTCCCCCTGTAATACACCTGATCGAAGAATCTGGCGGTCACCGTCACGAAAGCCGTTCCGGGATTCACGAGCCAGACGTCCGTCCGGTACTGCGCACCGTTCGCTCCGGCGTTCCACGCGGACGAGGGCAGAAAGTAGGTCTCGGCCGTTACCGATCCCGCGTGCACGAGGAGGCTCCCCGCAAGCACCCGGGCCAGCCACGTTCCGATCGACCTCTGCCTCATCGTCAACCTCCGCGCCCCCCGCTCCCGTCTGGCCGATGATGGCGAAACGACTCCAGGCGCGTCGCAGCGGGCGCGCGACGACGACATAGTAATGTGCCGCGTGCTAGCCGGACGCGCCGGCCGGGGGCGGCGACGCGAGGAGGGTTTCGGACATGGCGAGCGTCGGGTGGCGGTTCGTGCTCGTGGCGGGAGCCCTTCTGGCCCAGCTGACGCCGGTGCAGGCCGAGACCTACATCCTTCCGTCGTCGTCCTTCCGGTCGGGAACGAACGGAGCGGAGTACCGGACGGACCTCCGAATCCTGAACCGTGGGACGACCGCGGTGACGGTGAGCGCGACGTTCTACGACCAGGCCGCGGCGGCGACGCTCCCCGCGAGCCCGTTTCGCATCGAAGCGCGGAACCAGGCGTCGTTCGACAACGTGCTGCAGTCGCTGTTCGGGAAGTCCCTGGGCGATGGGGCGTACGGCCCGATCCGCTTCGAATCGACGGGCCCGGTTCTCGTCAGCGCGAGCGTGAGCAACGTGAACGCCTGTGGAACGGGCGCAGTGTCGGGGCAGAGGCTTCCCGGGGTTCATGTGTCGCGGGCGCTGAAGGCCGGAGTGATCGGGCAGCTCGCCGTCAGCGCGAGCTCGGCTTCGGGCTACCGGACGAACCTCGTCTTCATGAACCCGGGGAGCGTGCCGGCGACCGCGACGGTGAAGGTGCGGCGCGGGAGGGGAGCGCTCCTCTCCACGGGGACGATCGGGCCGCTTCCCGCGGACGGCTTCCGCCAGGTGGCTTTGAACGGCGCGGAGTTCCCCGGCCTGGCGGGAACGACGGACAGGAACCTGTGGCTGGAGTTCACGAGCGACCAGCCCGTCCTGGCCTACGCGACCGTCATCCACAACGTGTCCGGCGACCCGTTTGCCGTTCTCCCGAGCCTGGACGTGCCGCCGGCAGACGAGCCGATGAAGATCACGTCGTTCACGGCGAGCCCCTCGAGCATCGCGGCAGGGCAGCCGGTGACACTCTCGTGGACGAGCACGGGAGGGACGTCGGCCGAGATGGACAACGACGTCGGCTACGTTCCTCTCGACGGCTCCCTCGAGGTATTCCCGGGCGAGACGACGACCTACTGGCTGACTGTCAGGGGACCGGCGGGCTCGAAAGTCGCGGCCGCGACCATCACCGTGGGTGCCCCGTACTCCGAGGTCACCTTTCACCTGCCGGGCGGAGTTCCCCTGGTCCTGGTGAAGATCCCGGCCGGCACCTTTCGGATGGGGTCGCCGGCCCAGGAGCGCGGTCGAGGCGCTGGAGAGACTCCTCACCAGGTGACCCTGACGCGGGACTACTACATCGGGAAGTACGAGGTGACGCAGGCGCAGTGGCAAGCGGTCATGGGAATCCCGATGCAGAGATGCGGCGGTCGTCTCAGGGGGGGCAGCGACCATCCGGTTACCTGCGTGACGTGGGAGTTCATCCACGCCTGGGACGGGTTCCTCGTCCGGCTGAACGAGCTCCTGGGCACGACCAGGTTCCGCCTCCCGACGGAGGCCGAATGGGAGAGGGCGGCGCGAGGAGGGTCGGCGACGCGCTTCTCGTTCGGGAACGCGATCTCGGGGGACGACGCATGCGGCGACAACGCCGAGGCGAATCCGTACGTCTGGTGGTGCTGGAACTCGGGCAGGACCTTGCAGCCGGTGGGTGAGAAAGCGCCGAACCCCTACGGGCTGTACGACATGCACGGAAACGCGGCGGAGTGGGTCGAGGACTGGGAGGGGCCTTACCCGGCGACGCCGCAAGTGGATCCGACGGGTTCGCCGGAGGGGACGAAGAAGATCCTCCGCGGCGGCAACTCGCCGAGAGACCTGAGCTTCGAACGCTCCGCGAGCCGCTACGCCGAGAACCCGCGCGGGTACTCCGAGGGTGACGGCTTCCGGCTCGCCTGGTCACCGTAGCTCGCAGCCGTCGTGGCTGGTCCTCGAGGCCACCTGCGCCGGGCCCCGGTTCGACCCGGGAACCTGGCGCCGAACCGGCGCTGTCCCTAGAATCGTGGCGTGAGCAGCCGCGAAGAGAGAGCTTCCTGGCCCGTCCGGCGGTTCACCCTGGGCGAGGATCACGACGGAATGGACCCCGACGTGGCGGCGATGACCCCCTCGCAGAGGATTGCCCTCGTCGAACGCCTGACCCGGAACGCCTGGGCGTTCAAGGGAGAGCCTGTCGATGGAGCGCGACTTCGTCGAGATGTTGTCCGTACTCAACGCCGCGGGCGCTGAGTACCTCGTCGTCGGGGCGCACGCGCTCGCGGCGCACGGCGTGCCCAGGGCGACGGGCGACCTCGACATCTGGGTCCGGGCAACGCCCGACAACGCCCGGCGGGTCATTGGTGCCCTTCGCGAATTCGGTGCGCCCCTCTTCGACCTTTCCGTCGAAGACCTGTCGCGACCGGAAACGGTCTTCCAGATCGGGGTCGTTCCGGTGCGGATCGACCTCCTCACGAGCATCAGCGGCGTCGGCTTCGAGGAAGCCTGGGCGCGCCGCCTTCCGGGAACCATAGAAGGCGTCGCCTTCGGCGTCATCGGGAGAGAGGACCTCCTGCGAAACAAGCGGGTCACCGGTCGGCCGAGGGATCTACTCGACGCCGAGACGCTCGCGGCCTCCCGTCGCGTCGATTGACGGTTCAAGGGTGAGCACAGTCTCCTGTTCACTTCGGAAGCTCGGGAGAATTCCGGAAGCGTCGGGAAAGCCCGAGTGATAGCCGCATCGTGAGGCCGGAGTCGTCCGGGATCGCTTCCCTGAGGGCCTCCTCGCAGGCCCGCACCACCTCCGCGCAGCCCGGTCCGAGGCCGAGCTGGGCGGGGAAGAGAATCTCGGATGCGCAGGCTCCTTCAACGCGAAACGCCGGCCACGAGGGCCGGCGCATTCTGTTAACCGCTATCCCTGTTGGGGTTAGCGGGGAAGATCAAGTGGCTCCGCAGGTAAGACTCGAACTTACAACCCTTCGGTTAACAGCCGAATGCTCTACCATTGAGCTACTGCGGAACGTTCTCGAAAGAGCAGCCGTGCGGCGAGGTCCGCGCGGAACGCGGAGTCTAGGAGACCGGTGCCCGCACCGTCAAGCGCGCGTGCGATACCCTCCCGGCGGCGCCGGGACCGCGCCGCGGAGGCCGGAATGAGACGGGGAACCCTGTTGCTGGCGCTCGGAGCGCTGCTTGCGGGCGGGGCGAGGGCCGGGACGCCGGCGGGGGTCGTGACGAAGATCGCGACGGCCCCGACCCTCGGCCGGTCGACGCCTGGCGGGAAAGCCCCTGGCTTCACTCTGAAGGCGGCCGACGGCGGGACCTTCACGCTCGCGAAAGCGGGGCGGCCCGTCCTCCTGACGTTCATCTTCACGGAGTGCCCCGGCGCCTGCCCGCTCGTCGTCGAGGCGGCGGTCGCGGCGGCGCGGGCGGTGCCGAAGGGGCTGCCGAAGCCGCTCGTCGTGGCGGTCAGCTTCGATCCGCGCGTCGATACGCCGAAGGTCCTGGGCGCGTGGGCGAAGGCGCGCGGGATCGAGCCGGGCGAGGCGAAGATGCTGACCGGGAGCGTGCCCGACCTGACGCGCGTCTGCGAGAGCTACGCGGTGCACGTCGGCCGGAACGCCGACGACGGGTCGATCTTCCACACGTTCGCGACGCTCGTCCTCGACGCGAAGGGCAACGTCGTCGCGCGGCACGACGGCCCCGAGGTCGACCAGAAGCTCCTCGACGAAGACGCCGTCGAGGCGGCACGCCGCTCGAAGGACGGGTGAGCGCGCGCGTCCGGGGTCGCTTCGCCCCGTCGCCCACGGGGCCGCTTCACCTCGGAAGCCTCGTTGCCGCCGTCGGTTCCTGGCTCTGGGCACGGAAAGCCGGAGGCGAGTGGCTGGTGAGAATGGAGGACCTCGACGGGCCGCGCGTCGTCCCGGGAGCGGCCGACGGGATCCTGCGCGCCCTGGAACGCTACGGCCTGACGTGGGACGGCGAGGTCGTCGTCCAGTCGGAGCGATCCGGCCTCTACGAGGCGGCCCTCGCGCGGCTCAGGGCAGCCGGGCTCGCGTACGACTGCGGCTGCACGCGGGCGGAAGTCGCCCGGGCCGCGGGAGCTCCGGACGCCTCGGACCCGGTCGACGGCGCGGGGGCGGTCTACGCCGGGACGTGCCGGGAGGGACTCCGGCCGGGGCGCGCCGCGCGCGCGGTGAGGTTCCGCGTCGGGAACGGGACGATCGCTTTCGAGGACCGGGTCCGGGGGCGCGTCGAGGAAGAGGTCGCGCGCGCGGTGGGCGACTTCGTCGTGAGGCGCGCCGACGGTCCGTTCGCCTACCAGCTCGCCGTCGTCGTCGACGACGCGGCCCAGGGGGTGACCGAGGTCGTCCGCGGGGGAGATCTCCTGTCGTCGACCGCGCGGCAGATCGCCCTGCAACGCGCCCTCGGCCTGCCGGCGCCCGGGTACGCCCACCTGCCGCTCGTCCTCGGCCCCGACGGGACGAAGCTCGGCAAACGGGACGGCGCGCTGCCTCTCGAGACGCTCGACGAGAGGCGGGTCCGCGGGAGTCTCGCCGCCGCGCTTCGGGTCCTCGGCCAGGACGCCGCGGACGGAGCGCCGGGGGAAATGCTGGGGGCCGCCGTGCGCGCGTTCGACGTGAACCGCATTCCGCCCGGGCCGGTGCGGCTCGACGGGCTCGGCGTCGTCAGGAACGCCGGCGGCGAGGGGCCTTTCGGGACGTCCCCGCGCTGACGGACGGAGCCAGGACGGCGCGGGCCTCGGCGAGCTTTCTCTCGAAGGGGGCGAGGTCGTTGGCCGCCACGAGGGCGCGCCACGAGGCGAGCTCACGCTCGAGGAGGTCGAAGAGGCCCGGCGTCGCGGGATTGCGGGCCTGGATCGGGAGCGTCAGGTCGGGCGCCTGGTGGAGGATCGGGGCCGCCAGCTCGCAGAGCCTGCGGAAGCTCGTCGAGGCGAGGCCGTCGAGGCTCTTCACCTTCACCCCCTCTCGCGCGAGGACCGAGCCCGCGAGGAGCGACAGGAGGTGGGCGAGGCCGAGCGTCTGTGCGATCCAGGCGTCGTGCGCGCCGATCGGCATCGTGGCGAGTTGCAGCCCGTGGCCGGCGAAGAGGCGTGCGGCGGCGCGCGTGGCCGCGGGGACGCCCGCGTCGCAGACGATGAGGTTCTGGCCTTCGAACGAGCGGACGCCCGGCCCGAACATCGGGTGGACCGAGGCGACGGAAAGGCCGCGGCGGGCGGCCTCTGCGTAGAGCGGCAGGAGCGGCCCCTTCACGCTCGCCACGTCGAGGACGAGGCCGGGGGGCGAAAGAGAGAGCAGCTCGGCGAGGACGGCCGGCGTCGCCTCGAGGGAAACGGAGACGACGACGGCGTCGGCGGCCGCGGCGATCTCGAGCGGGACCGAGGGAAAGCCCGGCAGGCGCCTCCCCGGGTCGTGGACGGCGATCGAGTGCCCGGCGTCGCGGAAGGCGCGCGCGAGGAGGCGCCCCATCCTCCCGGCCCCGCCGACGAGGAGGACCCTCTTCCCGCCCGCGCGGCGGACGACGGAGCGTGCCGGCATCGAGCTACCGCGCGACGCGCAGGAAGCGCTTGCCCACGCGCACGTACCGCGCGCTCCCCGCCTCCAGCGCGAACGCCTCCGCGGGGTTGTCGACCTTCGAGAACGTGACGCCGTCCCCGGAGAGCGCGACGGCCCCCTCCTTCACCTTCTGCCGCGCGACGGTCTTGCTGGGTGCGAGGCCGAGGGCGACGAGGAGCGAGGCGACGTCGGCGGGCGCCGGGTCGGGGAGCGTTACGGTGTCGGCCTTCACGGGTCCGTCGGCCTTCGCGAAGCGGCGCTCGAACTCGGCCTCGGCGGTGGCAGCGGCCTCGGCGCCGTGGAAGTCGGAGACGAGCTGGCGGGCGAGGTCCATCTTCACCCGTTTGGGGTGCTTCGCGCCGGAGGCGACGGCGGTCTTCAGCGCGTCGATGTCGTGGGGGAAGAGGTCGGTCAGGAGGGTCCACCAGGTCCACATCATGTCGTCGGAGACGGACATGACCTTCCCGAAGATCTCGTCGGGCGCTTCGTTGATGCCGACGTGATTTCCGAGCGACTTGGACATCTTCTCGACGCCGTCGAGGCCGACGAGGAGCGGGGTCGTCATCACGCACTGGGGCGCCAAACCGTAGCTCCTCATCAGCTCGCGGCCGACGAGGAGGTTGAAGAGCTGGTCGGTGCCGCCCAGCTCCACGTCGGCCTCGAGGGCGACGGAGTCGTACCCCTGGCAGAGCGGGTAGAGGAGCTCGTGGACGGAGATCGGCTGCCCCGCCTTGTAGCGCTTGGAGAAGTCGTCCCGCTCGAGGAGCTGGGCGACCGTGTAACGCCCGGCGAGGCGGACGAGCCCGTCGGCGCCGAGGGCGCCGAGCCAGCGGGAGTTGAAGTCGACGACGGTCGTCACCGGGTCGAGGATCTTGAAGACCTGCGTCTTGTAGGTCTCGGCGTTGGCGAGGACCTCGTCGCGCGTGAGCTGCGGGCGGGTCGTCTTCTTTCCGGTCGGGTCGCCGATGAGGCCGGTGAAATCGCCGATGAGAAACACGACCTCGTGACCCAGCTCCTGGAAGTGGCGCATCTTCCGGAAGACGACGGTGTGGCCGAGGTGGAGGTCGGGGGCGGAGGGGTCGAAGCCGACCTTGACCCGGAGCGGCTTGCCGCTCTTGCGGGAGGCTTCCAGCTTCGCGGCGAGCTCGTCCTTCTGGACGCAGGTTTCGACGCCCTTGAGGAGGAGCTCGAGCTGATCGGGGACGGGGAGGAAGTTCGGCACGGGCGGATTCTAGTTGTCCGGACTCCCGGCCCGCGACGCGAGGCCCTCTCCGTCCGTAGACTCCCCGAAGTGGGGACCGAAATGGAGACCGCGTGGAGACCGACGACCTGAACCGCCTGATCCGGTCGCTGAACGCCGCCGGGGATGGCCCCGGCACGGAGCCGCCGCTTCTCGAGCACGTCCGGGAAGAGGAGTCTCCGTCCGTCTCGGCGGGCTTCGCTCCGCCCCCTCTCCTCGCCGACGGAGACGTGGCGCCGCGCCTCGCCGCGCTCCTGGCCGAGACGGTCCGCCGCGGCGGAACCGACCTCCTCCTCGTCCCGCGCTCGGTGCCGGTCCTGCGCCTCCACGGCGCCCTGGAGCCGGTCGCCGCGGCGGGAGGAGAGCCGCTCGGAGCCTCCGACGCGTTCGACCTCCTCTCCCCGTCGCTCTCGGCCGATCGTCGTCGCCGCTTCGCGGAGGGCGGGGCTGTCGACCTCTCCCTGAGAGTCGGCACGCTCGGCCGCTTCCGGGTGAATCTCCACCGGACCCGCGGGGGAACGGCGGCCGCGATCCGCGTCCTGCCGAAGAAGATCGCCGCCCTCTCCGACCTGGGCCTTCCCGAGTCGCTCTACGACCTGACGAAGGCGGCGCGCGGGCTCGTCCTCGTCACGGGCGCGACCGGCTCCGGAAAGACGACGACCCTCGCCGCCCTCGTCGACCGGATCAACCGGACCTCGCGGCGGCACGTCGTGACGATCGAGGACCCCGTCGAGTACGAGCACGCGCACGGGACGTGCCTCGTCGAGCAGGTGGAGGTCGGGGTCGACGCCCCGAGCTTCGCCGCGGCGCTCGTCGCCGCGCTGAGGCAGGACCCCGACGTGATCCTCGTGGGCGAGATGCGCGACCTCGAGACGACGCGGGCGGCGCTGACGGCCGCCGAGACGGGGCACCTCGTCCTCGCGACGCTCCACACGAACGACGTTCCGCAGACCGTGAACCGGATCACGGACATCTTCCCCGCCGAGCAGCAGGCGACCGTGCGGCAGCAGCTCTCCCTCGCCCTCTCGGCCGTCGTCTGCCAGCAGCTCGTCCCGCGCGCCGACGGGACGGGGCGCGTCGTGGCGACGGAGGTCCTCGTCGCGACCGACTCCGTGCGGGCGCACATCCGCCGGGGAACGTTCCACCAGCTCCACACGGAGCTGACGCTCGGGCGCCGCTTCGGGATGATGACGATGGAGGACTCTCTCGCCCGGCTCGTGAAGGCGGGGGCGATCAGCGAGGCCGAGGCGCGCCTGAGGGCCGGGCACGCCGACGATCTCGCGGCGCTGCTCCGGTAGCCCGCCTCACTCGGCGTCGAGGCAGGTCTCGAGGACGCGCGTCGTCTGGCCGGCGCGGACCTCGAAGGCCACCGTCACGGCGCAGCCGCTCGCCGCGCTGGTGAGGATGGCCTTGTACGGCCCCGGGGGAAGCGGGAGCTGGGCGGGGAGCGGCAGGGGACCGGCGACGCGGCGCCCGGAGATGCTCGTGACCTCCTCGAGGACCCCGTCGGGTACGAGCGCGACGAGGAGAAGCCCGGGCCGGCCGGAGAGCGAGCGTCGACCGGGACCGGCTGCCGAGAGCGGGGGAGCGGGCGCGCCCTTCGTGCCGATCCCTCCCGCCGGCGGCTCCGGCGCCGAGACGATGACGTTGACGGCGAAGGCGAGCGCCCCCACGAACGCTGCGATGCCGAAGAGGAGGACGACGCGCCCGAAGAGGAGCTCCCGCGAAAGGAGGCGCGCCGTCGGCTCGAGCGAAGGGGTCACCTCCGCCCGTGAAGCGTCGGCCCTCGGAACCTCGGCCTGGGGGAACGGGGCGTCGGCCCCGTTCGTGTGGTGGATCGCCTCCGGGGGCGGGACGTCCCCGAAGGGGGAGAGCTCGGCCCGCTTCTCCTCCAGCTCGCGGGCGACCGGACGGACCTCGTCCATCGCCTGCCAGAGGCCGGCGACGACCTCTTCCCAGGAGGAGGGCCGGTCCTCGCGCCGGCGCGCGGTCATCCTCTCGACGAGGTCGACGAGGCCCGGCGCCGGCCCGCCACGCGCGGGCGGAAGGGAGAGCTTCGGCCACGCGTGGGCGAGGTGGGCGTTGACGATCTCCGGGAGCGTCGGCGCCTGGACGGCGGGCCTGCCGGTGAAGAGCTCCCAGACGGTGAGGCCGAAGGAGTAGACGTCGGCCCGGAAGTCGAGGGTCTGGCCCTTCGGAAGCCCGAGCAGCTGCTCGGGCGGGGCGTAGACGAGCTTGCCGAGGAAGGCGCCGTGCTGCGTCAGGCCGGCGGTGTCGGAGGCGAAGAGGTCCTTGGCGACGCCGAAATCGATGAGCTTCGGGGCGAAGCGCCCGTCCTCCGTCGCGACGACGACGTTGTCGGGGGCGACGTCGCGGTGGACGATCCCGGCCCGCGCCACCGCCGCGAGCGCCTCGGCGACGGAAATCAGGATCGGGATCAGCTCCCAGGCGGGGCGGAGGGCGAAGTGGGAGAGCGGCACGCCCCTCACCAGCTCGAGCGCGAGCCAGCCGTATCCCTCCAGCGTGACCCCCCAGTCGTGGAGCTTCGGGAGCGCCGCGTGCGAGAGTCGGGCGAGAAGCTCGGCCTCCCTCTCGAACCGCTCCTGCGGCCGGAACTCGGGGTCGAGATCGGCGAGGCTCGTCACCTTGAGCGCCACCTCGAGGCCGTCGGCGTCCCGCAGGGCGCGGAAGACCCCGGAAAGGCCGCCCGTCGCGAGCCGTTCGACGATGGTGTAGCCCGGAACGAGGTTCGGCCGGACGATCACGGCGGGCATCTTCTCAGAGGCGGATGCGGTCCGGCGGGTGCCGAACCGCATCCACTTTCGTTCACCGCGGTACCGGAACGGGCGTCGGCGCCGGGACGACCGGCTCGGCCGGCGGCGCGGCGGCCTCGCGCCGGAGCTTCTCCATCTCTTCCTGCTGGCGCGCCCGGTCGGCGGCGCGGTCCTTCTCCATCTGCTCGAGCTGTCGCTGGAGCGCCGCCTTGTCGGCCTCGAGAGCGGTCAGTGCCCGCTGCATCCGCCCCTCGAGATCCCTCCGGCGCGTGTCGGCGTCGGAGAGGCGGACGCGGAGCTCGCTGACGGCCTGCTGGCTCACGCCGGCTGTCTTCTCGAGCTCGCCGATCTTCCTGGCCACCTCGGCCGATTCCACCGCGAGGGCGTCGCGCTCCTTCTGCATCTCCTCGACCCGCGTCCCGAGCTCCTTTCTCACGCCCTGGACGCTCTCGTCGGCGGCGCGGGTCACCCGCTCGACGGTCTGGCGGGTCTTCCAGACGTTGAAGCCGAGCGCGAACGCGAGAACGACCAGCGCCGCGGCGGTCAGGAGGAGGCCGATCTTCAGCGAACGGGTCGCGCTCTGGATCGTGTCGGCGACGATCTCGCGGACGAAGACGGTCCCCTTCTCGACGAACCCGGCATCCCCCTGCTCGCGGGCTTTCGAGAGGGCGTCCTGGATCATGATCATGACCGTCTTCGGGCCGACGGGCTTTTCACCGGAGGCGGTCAGGACGCTCCGGCCCTTCCTCGAGGCGGTGTCCTCGACCCGGCGCCGGGAGGCGGAGTCGTCGGGGCGCCGGGAGGCGCTGTCGTCGAGAACGGCCACCGGCGCGGTCCGGGTGGCCTCCGACGCGAAGTGGCGCACCGTGAAGACCGGCCCCCACGCGCCGAAGCGGACCTCGCCGCCGTCGGCGACGAGGTGGTCGAGCGGGATCTCGCCCTGGGCCGACAGCTCGCGGTCGCCCGCCGACCGGACGCGCAGGGCGCCCCCTTCCTCGGAGATCTCGATCACGCGGCCGCGCGCCCCGCCGTCGGAAGGCTGCGACGGGTCGATCCTGAGGTCGACGCCCTCGGCGTCGCCGATCCTCACGAGGTCCTTCGGGAAGGAGAACTCGCGATCCGAGAGGGAACCGGAGACGAAGCGAACGACGATCGACATGCCAGCCTCCACCGCCCCCGGGGCGGAACGACGTAGACCCGGATTATCGGCCGGCGAGAGGGCCGGTCAGGCGAGGATCTTCTCGAGGCGCGCGAAGAGGAACTCGAGGGCGACGGCGTTCTCGCCCCCTTCCGGGATGATGAGGTCCGCGTAGCGCTTGGACGGCTCGACGAACTCGAGGTGCATCGGGCGGACGGTCGACTCGTACTGCGCCACGACGCTCTCGAGCGTCCGTCCCCGCTCGGCGATGTCGCGGCGGATGCGGCGGATGAGGCGGACGTCGGCGTCGGTGTCGACGAAGATCTTCACGTCGAAGAGCTTCCTGAGCTCCGGCTCGGCGTAGATGAGGATGCCGTCGACGAGGACGACCTTGCGGGGCTCCATCCGGCGCGTCTCGGGGGCGCGCCGGTGGGTCTTGAAGTCGTAGACGGGGACCTCGACGGCAGCTCCGCCCTTCAGCGCCTTGAGATGCCTCACCAGGAGGTCGGTCTCGAGCGAGTCCGGGTGGTCGAAGTTCTTCTGGTCGAGCATGTCCTTCGGGAGGTCGATCCAGTCGCGGTAGTACCAGTCGTGGGAGAGGATCGCGATGCGGTCCTCTCCCACGCGGTTGCGGATCGCGTTGGCGACCGTCGTCTTGCCGGAGCCCGTTCCTCCGGCGACGCCGATGGCGAGGGGCGACGCCGTCACGCGCGGCTCTCCCCTCGCGACGGGGAGCTGAGAGCCGCGGCCGCGCCGCCCGGAGTCACTTGAAGGCCTCGATCATCTCCTTGGCCGTGGCGGCTTCCTTGCCGTTCGGCTCGAGCCGGAGGTACTCCCCGAGGTGCTTGGTCATGTCGGGGATCTTGTTCAGGTTCACGCACGACATGCCGAGGAGGAAGTGGGCGTTGGCGTAGTCGGGCGCCCCCTCGAGGATCTTCCTGAGGATCGGCTCGGCTTCCTTGAACTTCCCCTTGTTGTAGAGGTCGACGGCCTGGTTGTAGAGGATCTCGGGCTTGTCGGGGTTGGCGGAGACGAACAGCTTCTCGTACTCGGCCGCCTTCGCCTTGTCGCCCTTCGCCTTGTAGGCCTCCATCAGGGGCCCGTACATCGAAGCGTTGTCGGCCTCGAGGGAAAGCGCCTTCTCGCCCCACAGGATGACGAGGTCCCAGTCCTTCTTGGCGGTGGCGACCTTCGTCGCCATGTCGTAGGCGCCGGACTTCGCGGGGCCGAGCTCGATCGCCTTCTTCGCTCCTTCGATCGCGCCGTCCAGGTCGCCCGCCTGGAACTTCTCGACCGCGCCGTTGAAGGCCAGCGTGTACGGGTCGACGACCTCCTTGACGACGCCCTTCTGGACCGCCTGGTCCTGCGTCAGGAGCTCGATGTCGAGCTCGCCCGTCGAGGCGATGGGAACCTTGAACTTCGTCCTGTTGACGCTGAGGTACCCCTTCTTCTCGAAGAGGTAGTCGTAGGTGAAGGTCGAGTCGTTGAGGATCGTTCCCCACTTCCCGTCCTTGTCGGTCGTCAGGACGACCTTGAACTTGCCGAGCATCTCCGTGGTGATCGACACGGTGACGCCCTCGAGCGGCGTGCCCTTGCCGTCCGTGACCTTCCCCACGACCCGGGCCTGGGGGCCCGCGAGGGCCAGCCCGCTGACGGCGAAGAGAATCGCGATCAGTCCGGCCGAAAGGATCTTCTTCTGGTTCATCTCTACCTCCGGTGGTGGCCGGAGCCACCAACGGAGCATTCTAGCGAAAGCCGTGCCGTTCTTCTCGCCCGGAAGGGGACGGAACGACCTCAGCGGAGGCCGGTCATCGGAATGTAGCTTCCGTCGGAGGTACGGCTCCCCGGGGCCGGGCCGTCGTTCAGGACCCCGTAGGCGGCGAAATCCGAGCTCCCGGACTCGACCCGGACGCGGGCGTGGCCGCGCGCGAGGCCCGCTTCGAGGAAGATTCCCGAGAGCTGCGTCCACCCGCCTCCGGCGAGGACGACCCTTCTCGCTAGTGCCGGAGCGGCACCCCCAGAGGCGTCGGAGAAGAGCTCCACGACGTAGGCGACCTCCCGGGGGTCCCCCGTGCGGGCGTCGGCGATCGCGAGGTTGGCGCGCGTCGCGTCGTCCTGCGAGAGGCCGAGGACCCAGCACTGGGTCCGGGCCCGCGCGGCGGTACCGAGCGCGGGGTAAGAGAGCCCGAACGAGCCGCCGGCGGCCGGGTCGGGATTCGGGTTGGAGGTGCGGGCCAGGGCGACGGCGCCGCGGACGAGGAGCGATCCGCCCGCGCCCGCGGGGGCCGCGGGGACGCCGACGCCGAACGCGCCCGCCAGCCACGCCATCACGTCGGGGATCTCGACCTGCCGGCCGGGGCCGAGCGCCACGGTTCCGCCGCCGGAAGCGCCACCGCCCAGGAGCGTCGAAGGCGTGTACGAAACCGTCGCCGAGACGGCCGCGGACGTCGGGTTCGCGAGGACGAGCTGCGTCGTGAACGTCGTCGCGCCGGCCGTGGCCCTGAGGACGATCGGCACGAGCCCGTCCGTCGTCCCGGGCGGAAGGGGGCTGCCGTCCGACGTGCCCGCTCCGTTTCCGGAGCCGTCGTTGCGGACCCCGTACGCGAGGAAGCGGTTCGTCCCGCCGGTCCTCGTGATGCGCGCCCAGCCCTGGGTGGCCACGCGGGACAGGACGCGGTCGAGCTGGCGCCACTCGCCGGGAGCCAGGACGACGTCGACCGGCGCCCCCGCGGCCAGGCCCGAGTCTCCGTCGAAGAGCTGGACCGAGAGACGCGCGGGGGAGCCCGGGTCGGATTCGGACGGTGGGACGTCGACGAGGGCGAGGTTCGAGCGCGCGCTGGCGTCCTCCCTCAGCCCGACGATGACGGCCTCCGCCGCCGGGGCATCGCTCGCCGCGACGCCCTGGAGAAAGAGGCCATAGCTACCCCCGACGGCTGCGTTCGGGTTCGGCGTGGAGGTGCGCGACCCGGCCCAGGCGAGGGAGGCGTCCTCCACGTCCTCGAACGTGACGCGCAGCGTCCCCACGATCGCCGGGCCGCTCGCCGGGAACGGGGTGCCGTTCTCGCGCAGCCACGCGACGACGTCGTCGACGCGCAGGGACTGCCCGGCCTCGAGCGACTCGCCGACGCGCGGGCCGCCGGCACCGGGCGTCCCCGGCGCGGGGAGGTAGCGGAACGTGAGGCGCGTCGGTGCCGCGCTCCGGTTCACGACGTCGAGGTCCGAGGTGTAGTGCGTCGGCGGGACGCCGAAGACGTCGAGGACGACCGGCACCTGGAGCGTGACCGGGCGTGCGGCGCCGGCCGTCACCACCACGCTCCGCGTCGTCGAGGACGCGCCGCGCGCGTTCGTCGCGGTGAGCGTTACGGGAAACGTCCCGGCGCTCTCGAAGACGTGGCGGGGGCTCCTCTCCGTCGAGGTCCCGCCGTCGCCGAACGACCAGAGCCACGACGACGGCTCGCCGGAAGAGAGGTCCGGGAACGCCACGCTCTGGCCCGGCGCGGGCAACGCGGGGCGGACGCCGAACGCGGCGACCGGCGGCCCGTCCCCTCCGGGTGGCGGGATCGCGATCGTCCACATGCCCCGGCCGTACGTCGCGGCGACGAGATCGCGGGTGCCCGGACGGAAGGCGAGCGAGGAGACGGTGGTGTTCGGGAGGCCGGCGCTGAAGGAGCTCCAGGAGGCGCCGCCAGTCGTGGAGCGGAAGACGCCGACGTCGGTCGCCGCGAAGAGCTCGCGCGGGTCGCCCGGGGCCGGGACGAGCGCCGTCACCGGGACGTCGGGGATCTCGCCCGAGACGTTCGTCCAGGTGAGCCCGGCGTCCGTCGTCACGAAGACGTGCCGCGAGGGAGCGCCCAGGTAGCCGCCGAAGGCGACGTACGCACTGCGGCCGTCCCCGGACACGGCACGGACGTCGGTGACGACCGCCGCGGGCAGGCCGGCGGTCCTGAGTGCCCACGTCGCCCCTCCGTCCGTCGAGAAGAGAACGTCTCCGCGGGAGCCGCCGACCCAGACGGGTCCGTTCCCGTCGCCGGCGACGTCGACGGCCGTGATCACCCCGCTGGCGACGGCCATCTCCGTCGAACGGGGAGCCCACGCGTTCCGGTCCGCGCCGAACGTATCGTTCGCCCAGAGACGTTGCGCCCCGAGGAAGACGGTCCCGGGGGCCGCCGGAGCGGCGACGGCGGGCGGGTAGAACGCCATCGGCTCGGCCGGGCTGCCGTCCTCCAGCATGAGCGTGGGGCTCGGCGTGACGTCGCGGAAGAGCGCGCCTGTCGTCGTCGAGTGGTTCAGGTAGGCGCGGTAGTGGGCCGCCAGGATCTCTGCGGGCGCGTCCTGCCGCACGAGGACGAACCCGCCGTCGCCACCGGTCCGGTCGGACCAGGAAACCCCGTCGAGGGTCCTGAGGTTCCCGTTGTCCTGCGTCCCACCCATCAGGAACTCCGGTATCGAGGGGTGGAAGGCGACTCCGTTGAACTGGATCAGGCCCAGCGCGTGGTTGAAGCTCTCGAACGTCGTGCCGCCGTCGGTCGTCCGGTAGAGGCCGCCGTCGTTGCCGACCCAGAGGGTGCCGGGAGCGGAGGCGGGGATGGCGAGCGCGTGCTGGTCGGGGTGGATGGAAGCGCCGGGGGCGTAGACCTCGACGAGCGGGTCCCACGTCGCCGCGCCGTCCCTGGAAACGTAGAGGCTGACGGTCCCGAGGTAGAGGAGGTCGGGCTTCGTGGGGTGGACGAGGATCGTGTGGTCGTAGCCGCACTGGTTGAAGCCGTCCTTCGGGCACATCTGCGGGTGGACGGTCCTCTTCTCCCACGTGCCGCCCCCGTCGGCGGAGCGGAAGACCCCTCCGGCGGCGTGCGCGTCGTCTGCATCGAGGACGGAGGCGTAGAGGACCGGCGGCGCCGTGGCCGAGATCGTCACCTTCACCTGTCCCGGCTGCGCGGGGATCGGCGCGCCGGGCGCGTCGCGAGTGAGGGAGGCCGACCAGGTGAGGCCGAAGTCGGCCGAGCGCCAGACGCCGCCCGGCGCGGCACAGGAGACGCAGCCGCCGTCGATGCCGAAGGCGGCGAAGACGCCGTCCGGGGAGGACGGGTCCTGGACGAGGTCGGACGCCGCGTGGGCGAACGTGCGCGTGAACCGCACGCCGCCGTCCGTCGAGAGGTACGTGCCGCCGGGGCGCGACCGGCCGGCGGCGACGTCGTGGAAGATGTAGACGCCGACGAGGACCCGCTGCGGGTCGCGCGGGTTCACGAGGACGCGCGAGACGACTGCGTTCTCGGGCAGGTCGACGTCGACGCGGCTCCACGTCTCGCCGCCGTCGACGCTCCGGAGGAGCCCCGCACCGAGGTAGGTCCCGAGCGAGGACGCGGGGTTGCCCTCGAGGTAGGCGCTGTCGGCTTCGCCCGTCGCCGCGTAGAGGACCTCGGTGCTCGCCGGGGAGAAGACGATCGCGCTCGTGGCGAGCGAAGGCGCGGTGTCGGAGACGGGACGGAAGCTGCGCCCGCCGTCGGACGACTTCCAGATACCTCCGGTGGCGGCGCCGACGAACACGATGTCGGCGTTCGAGGGGTGGACGGCGAGCGCGGTGATCCGGCCGGCGACCCTGCCCCACGACGTTCCGGAGCTCGCCCCCCAGGGCCCGAGCGGCCGCCACGCGAGGCCGTCCCCGAGGCCGCGCGCCGTGGGGCCCGCGTCGGAGCGGGTGAAGCCGCCGGCAGGGGGGCGCGCGAGAAGAGGATCCGAAGGCACCTCGCACGCCTGCCGGAGCGCTCGCAGGCGGCGGCCGGCCGAGACGGCGCCCTCGCTGTCGCGGCGGAACATCGCCGTCCACTCGGCCCGCGCGCGCGGGAGGTCGCGGCGGCGGGGCGGGCGGTCGCCCTCCTCGGCCGCGAGGCTCGCCGCCGCCTGAAGAAGCGCCAGCGAGACGGCGACGGTGCGCAGGAGGGAACGGCGTGCGAGCGGCAACGGGAGCCTTCTCGCCGCACGATATCGAACCCGGGGCGCTGTTTCTTCGGGATCTCCCGATGCTCTTAGACTCCGCGTGTGTGGAAGCGGCTCTTCGGGCGGCGCGCCCAGGCACCACCGCCGGACGGGGATGTTGAGCGGGAGGTCCTGCGGGCGGGCTCGGCCCCGGACGGGCGCCTCGGCCCCGAACCGCCCCCGCCTCCGACGACGAACCGTCCGGGCGTGACGGTCCACGCCGCGTCGGCGGTCGCGGCGATCGAGAGGGCCCCCGCGAGGCGGGGACCCTCGAGGCTCGGACCGGCGGCCGCGCCCCTCGACGGCGGCCTCTCGTGGGCGGCGGTCGTCCTCTCGGGAGAGGCGCGGGGCGACGTCGTCGTGGCGCCAGACGGCGGACTCGGCCTGCCGCACGGGACGTCGGCGCTCTTCGAAGGCGCGGTCGCGGATGTGCCGGGGGCGCCCCTGCACATCCCGCGCGACGCGCTCACGGGGCAGGGCGTGCCGGGTATCACCGGCGCGAGGCTCCTCGCGAGGACGGCGTCACACTCCGTTCTTCGCCTCGGCCCGCCCCCGGCGGCGCGCTGGGCCGTCGTCGGGCTCCGGAGCGTGGCGGTCTTCTCCGGCAAGCTGACTCTCTTCGACGGCGACGAGGGGCGCGACGTGTGGGCCGGCCAGGTCGCCATCGTCGCGGACCCGACGGCGACGCTCCACGTCCAGGCGGGAAACGACGCGGCCGTCGCGATCGCCCTCGCCGAGCCCGGAGTCCTCGTCCGGCTCGGTTAGGGGCGCCGCGTCAGGTCTCCAGCGGCGGTGTCCGGAAGGGGCGGCCGAGGAGAGCGGCGAGGGCGTCGGCCGTCGAACGAAACGCGAGCTCGAGACCGTCGATCTGCCCTGGAGTGAACCACCCGACCTCGAGCGTCTCGTCGGCCGGATACGGCTCGGGGCTCTCCGGGAGGAGCGTCGCGCGGTAGACGGCGACGATGACGGGCCGGCCCGGATACGAATAGACACCCAGGAGCCTGTCGACCAGGGCGATGGCGCCGCACTCCTCGAGCGTCTCGCCCCGGTCGACGTGGCCGCCGGGGAAGACCCACTTGCCGTAGCCGGGATCGATGGAGCGCCGCACGAGGAGGACCGTTTCGCCGCGGACGACCAGGCAGCCCGCCGCGACCTTCGGGTCGATCCAGTGGACCGTTCCGCACGACGCGCAGGCGGGGACCGTCTTCTCGTGGTGTGCCCCCACGAGGCGCTCCTCGAGACGCTGGCCACACTGGGTGCAGAAGACGGGGCGGGCGTACACGGAGGAGAGCCTACCGCGTTCCACCCGCGAGGATCCTCAGCGACCCGTCGCGCCCCAGCCGCACCGCACCGAGCCGTTCGGCCGCGAGAGCGGCCGACATCGCGACGGCGAGCGTCCCCTGGCCCGGAAACGCGGTGTCGCCCACCACGTGGAGCCCCTGCGCTCCGAGGGTCGGGTCGAGAGCGTTGAGGCCGAAGTTGCTCTTCGTCATCCGGACGCCCCCGACGCTTCCCCCGCTCCGCCGCGTGTAGCGCTGGAAGGTCCGCGGGGTCCCGAGGTCTTCGTAGGCCACCGCCGACGAGAGACCCGGCACTTCGCGTTCGAGCGCCTCGCGAAGGAGGAGGCGAGCCTCCTCCTTCTTCCGCCGGTACTCTTCTCCCCGCAGCGGCGCCCACGCGGACGATGTGACGTGCGTCGAGACCGAGAGCGTCTGACCTCCCGGCGGCGCGACGGGGTCGCCCGCAGGAGAGAAGGAGAGGAAGAGCGACGAGCCGTCGCCGGGGCGCCCGTCGAGCCGCGTCGCCACGAGGCGGTGCAGGCGGCGCGGGTCGCCGTTCACGACGCGCGAGAGGCCGAGGTTCAGGACGAGCGCGCCCCACCCGTCGCCGAGCCGCGTGCGCTCGCTCCCGGCCCTGAGGTGCAGGGCGCTGTCCGGGTCGAGGAGCCGCGCCACGTCCCGGACCGGGAGATTCGGCAGGACCGTTCGCGCGGTGAGCTCTTCGCCCGAGGCCGTCTTCACGGTCCACCCGCCGGCGGCCGGGGCGAGGTGCGTGACGAGCGTCCGGGTCCGGATCTCGCCCCCGGCGCGTTCGACGGCTGCGGCGAGAGCGGCGGCGAGTGCGCGCATTCCGCCGCGGGCGCGCGAGACGCCCCGGCGGAAGAGATCCAGCCCGAGGGCGCCGTTCCACCACGGGGCGTCGGAGGCGGGGGACTGGACGGTGATGAGGAGTGCGAGGTCGAGGAAGGTGCGCAGTGCGGGCTCCTCCGGCGCACGTTCCCGGACGAGGACGTCCGAGACGGTCCTGCCGAACGACGGCAGGAGCGGCAGGAGGCGCGGGGAGAGGAGGCGGAGGTCGCGCAGGGCGTCGCGCGGGGAGAGGAGCGGGAGGACCGGCCAGCGCCGGCTCGTTTCCCAGAGGAGAGACGCGTCCCTCCGGAGCCGACGAAAGAATGAGGACGCGCCCGGAAAGAGCCGGACGGTGGAATCCTCCCAGGCGGGAAGGTCGCGCCCGTAGAAGAACGAGGCGCCCGGGAGGCGGACGTCGACGCCGTCGGCGGGCTCGAGCGCGAGCTCCTCACCGAGCCGGATTCCGAGGGCCTCGGCGACGGTGGCGAGCGGGTCACCGGGGTCGAAGCCGATGAGCGTGGTGGCGCCGGCGTCGAAGGTGAAGCCGCCGGTCTCGTAGAACCCCGCACAGCCGCCCGGCGTCTCGTGCGCCTCGAGGAGGAGGACCTTCCGGCCGGAACGGGCGAGGAGGCCCGCGGCGACGAGCCCGCCGACGCCCGCACCGACGACGATGGACTCCCAGTCTGTGCTCTTCGTCACGTCCACTCTACGGTCCGCGACGTGCGGCGGGTTGGCACGCCTTGACCTGCGTTCGGAGCGTGACGAGAATACGCCGCTCGATGGCGTGCCCGGAGGACAAGGAATGAACAGGCACTGGACGCAGGACGAAATCCGCTGGTTGCGCGCCAATCTGGGGAGGATGGATCTTCAGAGCGCTTCCCGCGCGCTCGGGATCCCGCTCGTGGAAGTCGAAAAGGCGGCTCGCGAGATGCAGGCGGAGACGGCCGGGACGGTGCGAAAGCCGCCGGCGACGCACCGCGAGGCGGCCCGGGACCTCTCGCACGCGCGCAAGCTCTTCGAGAAGGGGATGGAGCACCTTCACAAGAGGGAGATGGAGCCGGCGGCCCGCTGCTTCGCCGAGGTCCTCGAGCTCCACCCGGACGAGCACGAGCTCATCGACCGCGCCCGGACGTACCTCGCGGTGGCCGGAAACGGGAAGCGCGACCGGGAGAAACCCCTGCACGACCCGGTCGAGATCTACCATGCCGCCGTCTTCGAGAAGAACCGGGGGAACTGCCTGAAGGCCCTCGAGCTCCTCCACTCGGCGAACGGGCACGCGGACCCCGACGGGCGCCTCGCCTACCTCGCCGCGTGCTGCCTCGCGTTGAACGGGCGGCCTGCCGAGGCGGTCGAGCGGCTGCGCGCCGCGATCGAGGCGTCGGCCCAGAACCGGATCCAGGCGCGCCTCGAGGCGGACCTCGCCTCGCTGCGCTCCGAGCCTCACTTCGAGGCCCTCGTCGGGAGGAGTTGACCCGTGCCCGGCCCGGTGACCGTCGTCCTCCTGGCCGCGGGGCGGGGGGTGAGGATGAAGTCCGCCCGGCCGAAGGTTCTCCACGAGGCCGCGGGCCGGCCGCTCATCGACCACGTCGTCGCCGCGGCGCGCACGTTCCTCGACGGGCGTCCCGGGTCGCGCCTCGTCGTCGTCGCGGGCGCCGGCCGCGAGGAGCTGATCCCGCACCTCGCGCGGAGCGCTCCGGACGCCGTCGTCGTCGTCCAGGACCCGCCGCGCGGGACGGGCGACGCCGTCCGCGCCGCGCTGCCGGCGCTCGGCGGCGCGGCGCGCGTCCTCGTCCTGGCGGGAGACGTCCCGCTTCTCGGGGCCGAGGCGCTCGGCCGGCTCGAGGGGGCCCTCGACGCCGACTCCGGAGCGGGCATCGCGGTCCTGACGGCGCGGCTCGCCAACGCGGGCTCCTACGGCCGCGTCGTCCGCGACGGGAACGGTCGGTTCGCCCGCATCGTCGAGGCGAAGGACGCGACGCCCGAGGAACGGGCTCTCGGAGAGATCAACTCGGGTATCTACGCCTTCGAGCGGGCCGTCCTCGAGCGCGAGCTGCCGCGTCTGACCGACGACAACGCGCAGGGGGAGTTCTACCTCACCGACGTCCTCGGCCTCGCGGTCGAGGAGGGGATTCGCGTCGTGGCGATCCCGGTCGACGACCCGACCGAGGTCCTCGGCGTCAACTCGCGCGCCGAGCTCGCGGAGGTCGACACGCTCCTGAGGCGGCGCGCGGCCCGTTGCGCGATGGCCGCGGGCGCGACGCTCATCCGTCCGGAGACGATCACGCTCGACGAGGGGGTGACGTTCGGGCCCGACGCGGTCGTCGAGCCGTTCGTCACGATCACCGGGGCCACGACGGTCGGAGCCGGTACGCGGATCGGGCAGGGGTGCGTCGTCGCGTCCTCGGCGATCGGGGCGAACGTCACCGTCCGCCCCTACTGCGTCATCGAGAAGGCCGTCGTCGGCGACGGGGCCGTCGTCGGACCGTTTGCGAGGCTCCGCGAGGGGACCGACCTGGGGCCCGAGGTGCACGTCGGGAACTTCGTCGAGACCAAGAAGGCCCGGCTGGCGCGCGGTGCCAAGGCGAACCACCTCACGTACCTCGGTGACTGCTCGGTCGGCGAGAGGACGAACGTCGGCGCGGGTGTCATCACCTGCAACTACGACGGCTTCGGCAAGCACCACACCGGCATCGGGGCCGACGTCTTCGTCGGTTCCGACGTGCAGCTCGTCGCCCCGGTGACGATCGGCGACGGCGCGCTCATCGGCGCCGGGAGCACGATCACGAAGGACGTCCCGGCGGGGGCCCTCGCCACCTCCCGGGTCCCGCAGAAGACGGTCGGGGGGGCCGGGTCGCGGTACCGGGAGCGCAAGCTCGCGGAGAAGGCGAAGAGGGGTTAGGCATGTGCGGCATCGTCGGGTACGTCGGCCCGCGGGAGGCGACGCCGATCCTCGTGGACGGCCTCAGGCGTCTCGAGTACCGCGGCTACGACTCGGCCGGCATCGCCGTCCTGGGCGACGACGGTCTCGTCCGGGTGATGCGCAGCGAGGGGAAGCTCGGCAACCTCACCGCGCGCCTCGAGGCGGGGTCGCTCGCCGGGCACACCGGCATCGGCCACACGCGCTGGGCGACCCACGGGCGTCCCTCCGAGGAGAACGCCCACCCGCACCGCGACGCCTCGGGCCGGGTCGTCGTCATCCACAACGGCATCATCGAGAACTTCCTTCCGCTCAAGAGGGCACTCCTGGCCCGGGGCGTTCCCTTCACCTCGGAGACGGACACCGAGGTCATCGCGCAGGCGATCGGCGCCGCGCGCGACGACGCCCCCGGCGCGCCCTTCGGCGAGGTGGTCCGGACGGTCCTGGCGGGGATGACGGGCATGTACGCCGTCGTCATCCTGTCGGCCGACGAGCCGGGCGTCCTCTACGTCGCCAAGAACGGGCCCCCGATCGTCCTCGGCCTCGCAGACGGGGAGAACCTCGTCGCGTCCGACGCGACGGCGCTCCTGCCGCACACGCGCGACCTCGTCTTCCTCGAGGACGGCGACTTCGTCCGGCTGACCCGGGAGACGGTCGAGGTGGCCGGCCTGGACGGCGCGCCGCGGAACCGCCCGTCGCGACGCGTCCCGTGGGACGCCGTCGCGGCCGAGAAGGGGGGCTACCCCCACTTCATGGCCAAGGAGATCGCCGAGCAGCCGACGGTCGTCGTCGAGACGGTGGGGCACAAGCTCTCGCTCGAGACGGGGCGCTTCAGCGAGGACGCGATGGGGGTCTCGCCGAAGCTCCTCGCCGGCGTCGACCGGATCGTGGTCGTCGCCTGCGGCACGAGCTGGCACGCGGGGCTCGTCGGGAAGTTCCTCCTCGAGGAGGTCGCCCGCATCCCGGTGGAGGTCGACTACTCCTCCGAGTTCCGCTACCGGCGGAGCCTGGTCTCGCCCCGGACTCTCGTCGTCGGGATCTCGCAGTCGGGCGAGACGGCCGACACCGTCGCGGCGCTCACCGACGCGAAACGCTCGGGCGCGCCGACCGTCGGGGTCGTGAACGTCCCGGGCTCGGCGATCGCCCGCCTCGTCGACGGCGTCCTCGCCACGCACGCCGGTCCCGAGATCGGCGTGGCGTCGACGAAGGCGTTCACGACGCAGCTCGTCGCCCTCGCCCTCCTCGCGCACTACGCCCGTGAGGCGCGCGGCCTCGGGGGCCTCGAGCCGGGGGACCCGTTCCTCGCGGGCCTCGCCCACCTTCCGGTCGCCCTCCAGCAGGCGCTCGCGCTCGAGCCGAAGATCGAGAAGCTCTCGCGTTCGCTCGCCCACTCCCGCGACGTCCTCTTCCTCGGGAGGGGGGCGCACTACCCGGTCGCCCTCGAGGGGGCGCTCAAGCTGAAGGAGATCTCCTACATCCACGCCGAGGGGTATCCGGCGGGCGAGATGAAGCACGGCCCGATCGCGCTCATCGACGGGGAGCTCCCCGTCGTCGCCCTCGCGCCGAAGGACGCCCTCTACGACAAGGTCGCCTCGAACCTCAGGGAAGTGAAGGCGCGCGAGGGGAGGCTCATCGCCCTGGTCTCGCCGGGCGACGACGACGTCGCGACGTTCGCCGACGAGCTGCTCGAGGTGCCGCTCGTGCACCCCGCGCTCCAGCCGATCGTCTCGGTCGTCCCGCTGCAGCTCCTCGCGTACCACGTGGCGCGGCGGCGGGGGTGCGACGTCGACCAGCCGAGGAACCTCGCCAAGTCCGTCACCGTCGAGTAGGGCGCGGTCGGCTATCCTCCGCCTCCCTTGTTGAACGCTCGCGATCACGATCTCCTCGAAGGCCTCAACCCGGAGCAGGCCGCGGCCGTCTCGGCCGGACCGGGCCCCCTCCTCGTCCTCGCCGGCGCCGGCTCGGGCAAGACGCGCGTCCTCACCCGCCGGATGGCCTGGCTCGTGGCCCACGGCACCGCGGAGGAGGCGCTCGTCGCGCTGACCTTCACGAACAAGGCCGCGGGGGAGATGAAGGAGCGCGTCGCGCACCTGCTCGGCTCCCGCCGGCCGCGCTCCTTCGTCGGCACGTTCCACTCCTTCGGGGTCCGCCTCCTCAGGCGTTTCGCACCGGAGGCGGGGCTGACGAGCGGTTTCGTCGTCTTCGACGCCGACGACCAGGTCGCCGTCTTCCGGCACGCCCTGAAGGCGGCCGGCATCACCGACAAGACGCTGACGCCGAAGGCGGTCGCGTCGAAGATCTCCAGGGCCCGCAACGCGGGCTGGACCCGGGACGAGTACCCGAGGCGCTTCGGCGACTTCGTCGGGACGCGCCTCGCCGAGCTCCACACGGCCTACGAGAAGGAGCTGAGGAAGGCGAACGCCGTCGACTTCGACGACCTCCTCGCCAGGTCGGCGAAGCTCCTCTCGGGGAACGCCGAGGTCCTCGGCCTCCTCCGCCGGAGCGTCACGCAGCTCCTCGTCGACGAGTACCAGGACACGAACGGGGCGCAGGCCCAGATCGTGAGCCTCCTGGCGGGAGAAGCGCGGAACGTCTTCGCCGTCGGCGACGAGGACCAGTCGATCTACCGCTGGCGAGGGGCCGACGTCTCCAACATTCTCGAGTTCGAGCGGGATTTCCCGGGGGCGAGGACGATCCGGCTGGAGCGGAACTACCGGTCCACCGCGCCGATCCTCGAGGCCGCCGGGGCCGTCGTCGCCGAGAACCGGCGCCGCCTCGGCAAGACGCTGAAGGCGACGAAGCCGGGAGGCGAGCCGGTCACGCTCCTCATCCTCCCGGAGGAGCGGGACGAGGCGCGCGAGGTCGTCGAGCGGATCTCGCGCCTCCGGTCGATCAAGCCCGGGGCCGAGGTCGCCGTCCTCTTCCGGACGAACGCCCAGTCGCGCCCCTTCGAGGACGAGCTCGTGAGGGCGCGCCTGCCGTACCTCCTCGTGGGCGGGACCCGCTTCTACGAGCGCGCGGAGGTGAAGGACGCGCTCGCCTACCTGCGGCTCCTGTCGAACCCCGACGACGACGTTTCCTTCCGGCGCGTCGTGAACGTCCCGGCGCGCGGCGTCGGAACGACGACCCTCGAAGGGCTCGCGGCCGCGGCCGCCACGCGGGGGAGCTCCCTCTTCGCCGTCCTCTCCTCGCTCCCCGAAGGGCTGACGGAGCGGGCGAAGAAGGCGCTCGTCGAGTTCCAGGGCCTCGTCGGCTCCCTGCGCGAGACCTTCGCGAAAGAGGAGATCGGCGCCGGCACCGCTGTGGCTGCGGTCCTGACGGGGACGGGCCTCCTGGCGCTCTACGAGGATTCGGACGACCCGCAGGACCAGGCCCGGAGGGAGAACCTCGACCAGCTCCTCGCCGCGGCGCGCGACCACGAGCGCGTCGGCGACGAGGACGAGGGCGACCGCTCGCTCGCCGGTTTCCTGGACGCCGTGACGCTCCGGTCCGACGCCGACGACGTCGACGCGAGGAAGGGGATCGTCCTGATGACCCTCCACGCGGCCAAGGGTCTCGAGTTCGACGAGGTCTTCCTCGCGGGGATGGAGAACGGCTCCCTCCCGCACGCGTCCTCGCGCGACGACGACGACGAGCTGGAGGAGGAGCGCCGGCTCGCCTACGTCGGCATGACGCGGGCGAGGGAGAAGCTGACGCTTTCCCGTGTCCTGCGCCGGATGGTCCACGGCGAGTGGATGAGCCGCGAGCCGTCGCCGTTCCTCGACGCGATCCCGGCGCGCGCCCTCGCCGTCGTCGACCGGACGTTCGGCGGCGGCGGCGGAAGGGAGATCCGCTTCGGGGCGCCCGAGCCCGGCGGCGGCCTCTTTCCGGACTACGAAGGGGAGTCGCAGGAGACGTACGCGCCGCCGCGCGCCGCGGCGCGCCCGGCGGCACGGCCCCAGCGGCCCGCGATCCCGACGATGCGCAGGACCCCGCCGCCGCCGACGGCGTCCGGCTTCCGGCGCGGGGGGCGCGTGCGGCACCCGGAGTACGGCGTCGGTGTCGTCCTCCTCGTGGAGGGGTCCGGCGACCAGGAGAAGCTGACGGTCTACTTCGATCGTGCGGGGCGGAAGAAGTTCGTCGCGCGCTTCTCGCAGCTCACCCAGGCCTGATTCGCCATCAGCGCGATGCCTGGGGCTCATCCGGCGCCGCTTCGAGCAGCACCCGCTCGGCGTCGGCCCAGGCCCGCTCGGCCTCGAGGAGCACGCGCCAGCGGCGCCGTGCCGCCGTCGAGCCCGCCGACGCCTTCTTCAACGCCGCGGCGACGAGGACGCGGTACTCGACGAGACGCGCGGTCCGGAGCTCGCGGGGCTGGCGCTCGAGGAACGCGAGGCGTGCGAGCGACGCATCGCGCGGGCGGGGAAGGACGAGCGGCTCGGCGAGCCATTCGCGAAACTCGCGGCGTCCCGCGGGCGTGACGCGGTATTCGCGGCGCGGCGGCCCCTTCTCCGACCGGCGGCGCTTCATCGTGACGAAGCCGCCGCGCAGGAGACGTCGCAGCGCGGGGTAGATCTGCGTGAGCTCGGCGTCCCATCCGAGCGAGAGGTCTCTCTCCATCCGGTTCTTGAGGTCCCATCCGCTGGCCGGACCGCGCGAGAGGAGCCCCAGGAGGACGTGGGGGAGCGACACGGCGGAAGTATAAAAGTCTTTCTATACCGAGGTGCAAATCCCGGTTCGATGCCTGTGGAAAACGGAAACGGCCGTCGGAGCTCGTCCGGCGGCCGCCTGGAAAAAAGAAAGGGGGCCCGTGTGGCCCCCGTATCCCGGAAATCCTTGAATTAGATGGGGATAGACCGAAAGGCCTACTTCTTGGCCTTCTTGGCGGCCGGCTTCTTGGCGGCCTTCTTCGCGGCCTTCTTCGCAGCCTTCTTCGTTGCCATGGTCTGTCACCTCCTCTTGGCAGATTCGATTGACAGACTCGAAAACCGCGTGCTACGTTGATCTTCCCTCGAAGGACGGGGCCCGCGACCTACGAACCTGCCGACTGCCTGTCAGTCACTCGTTTCCAGGGTCCAGGTTTTCCGTTGGCCGATGAAGTGACTGCCATCGCTTCATCGGTTTTTTTCTTTGCCGAGGGAAATTGTAGAGGAACGCGAAACGGATGCAAGAACTTTTTTCTTGACGCACGAGATTTTTCTTTGCTGCCGGGTGCGTTCGTCGCGAACGTCCCGCGCGACGCACCGCGACGGTCTCCCCTCGCGCCGCGTCGCGCCTTGCAGGTAGCATCGCGCGCGATGACGAACGCCTCCGTCTCTCCTCTCGTCCTGGCCCACTCTCCCGACTCCGACGACGCGTTCATGTTCTACGGCCTGCGCGCCGAGGCCGTCGACACGGAAGGCCTCGTCTTCCGTCACGAGCTCGCCGACATCGAAACGCTGAACGCGCGCGCCCTCTCCCGCGAGCTCGCGATCACGGCGATCTCGTTCCACGCGTACGCCTACCTCGCGGACGCGTACGTCCTCCTCCCGCACGGGGCGTCGTTCGGCGACGGCTACGGGCCGTGCGTCATCGCGCGCGAATCCGCCGACGCGCCGTCGACGCTCGGCGCTCTGGACGGCCGGCGCGTCGCGATTCCGGGCGCCCTCACCACGGCGGCGCTCGCGCTGCGCATGCGCGTGCCGGGGGCGATCCCCGTCGTGATCCCGTTCGACCGCGTCGGCGAAGCGGTCGAGGCGGGCGAGGTCGACGCGGGCGTCGTGATCCACGAAGGGCAGCTGACGTGGAAGGAGGAGGGGTTCCGCCTTCTCGGAGACCTCGGCGCGCTCTGGAAGGAGGAGACGGGGCTCCCCCTGCCGCTCGGCGGCAACGCGGTGCGCCGCGATCTCGGCGCCGTGATGATCGGAAAGGTCTCCCGCGCGCTCGGCCGCTCCATCGAGTACTCCCTCGCGCACCGGGAAGAGGCGCTGACCGACGCGATGCGCTTCGCGCGGGGACTCCCGCGCGAGAAGGCCGACCGTTTCGTCGGGATGTACGTCAACGAGTGGACGCGCGACTACGGCGAGAAGGGGCGCGAGGCCGTCCGCCTCCTCCTCGACCGCGCGTTCGAGTGCGGGGCCATCCCCGCGCGGGTCACCCCCGAGTGGGTCGGGCCGGAATGAGCCTGGAGAGGATCACGCGGAGCGCGGCGCTGAAGACCGCGCTGCTGCTCCTCCTCGGATCGTTCACGGGGGCGCTCCTCTTCTTCGCGGCGGCGGCGGGCACCGTCCTTCGGGAATCGCCCTCGCGCCACGCGGGAGGAGCGGTCAACCGCGCCCTCCTCGACGTCCTCGACCTCTCCTCCTACGCGGTCGCGGCGCTCGCCTTCCTCCTCGTCCTCCTCCTCGACCGGGTCGAGCCGCTCCCGAAGGTCCAGAAAGGGCTGGCGCTCCGGCTCCTGGTGGTCATCGCGGCGGCGGCGTTCGCCTCGCACGAGGTGATCACGCCTCAGATGATGGCCCTGCGCGACCGGCTGCCGACGCTCGTCGAGCTGCTCTCCAGGGCGGACCCGGCGAGGAAGGAGTGGGGACGCCTCCACGCGTTCTCCTCGGCCGTCCTCCTCGTGAGGCTCCTCGCGTCGACGGCGCTCTTCCTTCTTCTATCGAGAAAGCCGCGGAGGACGATCGCCGTCGCGGCGAGCGCCGCAGCGGAAGGCCCTGCGGCCGCCTGACGGATCGCGCTCGGGCCGCCTGCCTCAGGCGGCCTTGGCGCCCTTCTTCGGGCGCAGCGCCTCGAGGCGGCGGCGAAACGCGCGGTTCTCGGGCTCGAGCTCGGCGGCGCGCGCGAACGCCGAGGCCGCCCCCGGCCTGTCGCCCGAGGCGGCGAGCGCCTCACCGAGCGCCGCGTGCGCCTTCGCGTCGCCTCCCAGGGAGACCTCGACGGCGCGGCGGGCATATGCGAGAGCCCCGGGGACGTCCTTCACGCCGAGGAGCAGGGCGGACGCGCGCGAGAGGAGCCCCGCGTCGCTGGACGCCGGACCGAGCGCGGTGCCGATCGTCTTCTTCGCCTCGTCGGCCTGGCCGGCGAAGGCCAGCGTCTCGGCAAGGGCGACCTGCCGCGACACGCGGGACCAGGAGCCGCCCCCGGACTTCTCCCCGAGAGCGACGGCCTTTCGCGCCGCCGCGACGGCGGCCTCGGGCTTCTTCGCGGCCTTCTCCGCGGCCGCGAGGGCGTCGTAGAGGTCGGCCGCGAAGGGCGAGCTCTCCGGGAGGCCCTTCAGCCCGGCGAGCGCGGAGGCGCGGGCCGCGGCCGCGTCGCCCCGCCGCGCCTGCTCGCGCGAGGCGGCGAGGCGGAGGATGACGACCCGCGGGTCCGCGGAGAGGCGGGGCACGACCGATTCGATGAGGTCGAGCGTCTCGGCCGAGAGCTTCCCCGAGCCGTCCTCGAGGCTGACGAGGTAGAGGAACGCCTCGCGGGCCCCGGCCTCGAGCAGGACGGGGTCTTCCTCCACCGCGCGGCGCGCGATCGGAGCGAGGCGCGCGAGGTCGTTGCGCTGCGCGAGCTGCGCCGCGACGCTCCCGGCCAGCGCGGCGTCCCACGTGGTGCCGAGGCTGGCGATCGCCTGACCGATCGGAGTCTTCCCGGCGAGGATGGCCTCGCCCGCCTTGATGAAGTCCTCCGGGGGGAAGACGCCGGAGATCCGGTCCATCTCGTTCCCGGACGGGTCGAGGAAGAGGATCGTCGGAAACGCGCGAACGGCGTAGCGCTGCGAGAGGATCCGGCCCTCCCCCTTCTCCGCGTCGACCTTCGCGGCGACGACGTTCTTGCGGGCCCATGCGCCGACGGTCGCGTCGGCGAAGGTCGTCCGGTCGAGCTGCTTGCACGGCCCGCACCAGACCGCGTAGGCGTCGAGCATGACGGGCTTCTTCTCGGCGCGCGCGCGGCGCAGCACCTCGGCGAACGGGGTTCCCTCCGAGAAGGAGATGCCCTGCGCACCGGCCCTCCCGGCGAACGGGGTGGCGGCGGCGAGGGCGAGGGCCGCGAGGAGGGCGAAACGGCGCATGGGGCGGGATGTAAGCACGGTCCGTTCCCGGGGGTCAAACGGGCCGGCCGCGGGACGCCCCCCGGGCCGCGCGGCTCAGAACGCGGGCCTGAGCGGGTGGGGAGGGACCGGCTCGGGCTCGCCGGGGTAGCGGACCGACTCGAGGAAGAGGCCGGAGGGAGGGACGGTGAGCCGCGCGGGGTCACCGGTCCGCTCCACGAAGAGCCGGGCGACCTGCGCGTCCGTCATCCGGCCGGCGCCGACCTCGATGAGTATGCCGACGACGCGCCGCACCATCTTCCAGAGGAAGTGCGAGGCGGAGATCCGCACGAGGATGAGGCCGTCGCCCTCCGCCGGCGCCGTCACCTCCGCGCGCTCGACGACGACGATCGTGGAGTCGTGCCCCTCGGGGTTCTCGCAGAAGCTCTTGAAGTCGTGTCGCCCCGCGAAGAGCCGGGCGGCGCGCTCCATCGCGCCGACGTCGAGCGCATCCCGGACCCAGTAGACGTAGGGCTTCCCGAAGCCGGTGCGCCGGCGGGAGATGCGGTAACGGTAGACGCGCTTGACGGCGTCGTGCCGGGCGTGGAACGTCGGCGCGGCGACGGCGAGGGAGACGACGTTCACGTCGGGAGGGAGAAGGTCGTTCCAGCGCCTCAGGGCGTCCGCGGTGTCGGAGACGCGGGCGCGCGGCGGCAGGTGGATCGAGGCGACCTGTCCGAAGGCGTGGACGCCCGCGTCGGTCCGGCCGGCTCCGTGGACCCTCACGCCGGCGCCCCAGAGCTCGTGGGCCGCGGTCAGGAGCGTTCCCTGGACGGTGCGCGCGTTGATCTGGGCCTGCCAGCCGCGGTAGCGCCCGCCGTCGTATTCGATCGTGGCACGCAGGACGGCACCGGAGGGGGCGGAGGTGCTCGAGGGGGCGCGATGGGGGATCACACTTCCATTGTCGCAGGCGGATCGCCCCGGCCCTATCATCGTCGCGAGCCTCATGAACACGAGAGGACGCCGGACGATCCACCTCTCCGTCGAGGCGGACTTCCCATCGGTCCGCCTCCTGGCGGCCGCGTGCCACGGCGTGCTCGCCGAGTGGGGCCTCGCCCCCGACCGCCGCTCCCTCCTCGAGCTCGCCGTCGTGGAGGCCGCGACGAACGTCGTGCGCCACGCCTACCTCGGCCGCGGCGGCCGCGTAGAGGTGGAGCTGGCCCGCGAGGGGAAGACGATCGCCCTCTCCGTCCTCGACTCGGGGGTCTCCTTCGACCCGACGCTCGTCCCGCCACCCCGCGAGCCCGATCCGGACGACCCCTCGACCTGGCCCGAGGGTGGCATGGGCCTGCCGATCATCCGCGCTGCGTGCGACGAGCTGCACTACGTCTCCGACGGCGGGAAGAACCGGCTCACGCTGCACCTGAAAGCGGAGGAGCTCGAGGTCCTGTGACCGAGGCGGAGCGCACCTTCACCGCCGCCGCCGTCCCCGCGGTCGAGCGGCGTTGCCGCGAGTCGCTCGCGGCTCTCCTGTCGCGCCTCTCCGACGCCGCCGGCGACACGCTCGCCGGCGCGGCGCTGTGCGGAGCGCTCGGTCGCGGCGAGGCGCCGACGACGGTCGACGCCGCGGGCGCGTTCGTCACCGGCGCTCCGTTCGAGCTCTTCGTCGTCCTCAGGACGACGCCGGGGCGGGCCGCGGCAGTCGTCCCGCACCTCGCCCGGGACCTCGCCGCCACGGCCCGGCCGCGCCACGCCGCCGTCCGCGTCGCAGCGGCGGCGCTTTCGGCGCTCGCGCACCTGCCCCCGACGCTCGAGTCGATCGAGTGCGCCGCGGCGGGGCGCGTCGTCTCGGGCCCGCCCGATCTCCTCGAGCCCTTCTCCGCGCTGGCCGACGCGCAGCCGGCCCCGGGCGAGGCGCTTCGCCTCGTGGTCCGGCGGGGTGCGGCGCTCCTCTCGGCCGAGCGGTCCCTCTCCCGCCGTGGCGCCGGGCGCGCCGCCGTTCTCTCCGGGCAGGCGGCGATCCGTGACGTCGATCTGGCGCTCGGCACGGCCCTCCTCGTCTCGGCGGGGCGTTTCCGTCCCACCGACCGGGCGCGCGCCGCAGAGCTTCGGCTCCTCGCGGCTCCCGCCGACGGAGGGACCCTGTCGGAAGGCCTCCACGTCGGGATGACGCGGACCCGGTTTCGCGACGTCGTCGAGAGGCACCGGGAAGCCGTGAGCGCCGCGGGCGGCGTCGACCTGCCGGAGACGCTCGCCGAGGTCCGCACGCAGGCCGGCCGGGCGTCGGACCGTTTTCTCGAGGTGCTCCGCCTTCTCGAGGAGCAGCGGCTCTCCCGCAGCCTGCCGTCGTGGACCGACTACCTCCGCGCCCTCGCCGCCCGTCACGGGGCCGCCTCGGGCCCGGGACTCTTCGGGGCCCGCGGCGGCGACGAGCTTCCCGGCCGGCGCGCGGTGCGCGACTGGCCGCTGTCCGAGCGCCTCGCGCCGGCGCTGGCGACCCTCCTCGACTGGGACCCGGGAGACATGACGATCGCGCCTGTGCTGCTCGACCTTCCGGACGACGCTCCGCGCGACGCGCTCGTGTCGCGCCTGGCGACGCTGGCCGCCGGGGCCTGAGCGGGCGGAGCGCGGGGAGGCCGGCCATATACTCCCCCGTTGTGACGTCCGTGACCGAGATGGCGGACGACCCGGGGGCGTCCGGGCGCCTCCTGTTCGTCCTGGCCCTCTTCGCGGGCCTCCTGCTCCGGCTCGTTCAGCTCGGCTCGCCCGATCTCTTCGGACCCGACGAGGGAGCCTGGGCGGTGGGCGCGCGCAACATCGTGGAGGGGGGGCTCCCCCAGCTCCTCGCGCTCTCCGCGACGCCGCTCGGCGACGCGAGCGGAATGCCGGTGTTCTTCCCGGCGCTCCTGGCGCTGATGGTGAAGACGTTCGGCCCGTACGAGTGGGCGATCCGTCTCCCGTCCGTCTTCGCGGGGCTCGTCGCCGCGTTCCTCCTCGAGCGGATCGTGAGGCGCGGCTACGGCCAGCCGGCGGGGCACATCGCGGGCGCGTTCGCCGCCCTCGCGCCTCCTCTCGTCCTCGCGAGCCGGGCCGCGACGGTCGAGCCGACGCTGGCCCTCCTGGGCCTCGGCGGGGTCATCTTCGGCTTGCGGGCGTTCGAGGAGGACAGTCCCGGCGAGGCGCCCCTCGCAGGCATCCTCTTCGGTCTCGGGTTCCTCACGAAGGGGTACGCCGTCGGGCTCTTCATCCTCCCGCTCCTGGTCGCTCTCCTCTTCCGCCCGCGCCTCTTCGCGCTCGGGCGGACGAAGAGAACGCTCGCTCTGCTCACAGGGTCGTTCGTCCTGACCGCGGGACTGCAGCTCCTCCTCGTCGCGCTCCTGCGTCCCGAAGCGCTGGCCCCGCACCTTGCGCGCGCGTTCGGCAGCGCGCCGGAGGCGCTGCGCCAGCTGACCGACGTGGCCCTCGTGAGCGCCGACCTCCGGATGATCGTCCGGACGCTCTTCGTCCTCCTCCCGCTCGTCGGCGTCGGGATCGCCTACCTGACCCGCCCGCTCGGGGAGGAAGAAATCGTCTCGGGTGCGACTGCAGGGGACCGGCGCCTCTCCCACATGGCGCTCTGGTGCGCCTACGGCGTCGAGCTCGTCGTCCTCGTCGCCGTGGCGGGCTCGCTCGAGCTCTCGTCGACGCCGGTCCTTCCCGCCCTCTCGGCCCTCGCCGGGCTCGGCGGCGCGGCTCTCCTCACGCCCCCGCGCTCCTCGATCCGGGCCCGCTTCGAGGTGGGGGCGACGATCGCATCGGGAACGATCGTCCTCGTCCTGGCGGCGGTCCTCGTCGCCACGTCGCACGAGCCGCTCTTCGACGGCGGGGTGACGGCCCCCCTCACGGCCGCGGGGGCCCTGGTGGCGATCGTCCTCTGCACTGCCGGGGCCGCGTGGCTCGCCTCGGGGGACGCGGCCCGCCGCTTCGGGCGACGCGTCGGGCTCGTCTTCCTCTCGGTCCTCCTCGTCTCGGAGGGGCTGGAGGCGGCCCGGACGATCCGGCACGACTTCCTCGCCCACCGGACGGGTGCGAGGGCGATGGCCGATCAGGTCGCGCCCGCGCTCCTTCCGCTTCCGCCGCGCGCCGTGACCTTCCGCGCGCCCGAGACCGACGCGCTCGCCTTCCGTCTCTTCCGCACCGGCATCACCTGGGCCGACCGCCCGACCGCCGAGCGCATCGCCGAAGAGGCCCGCCTCGGGACGACGGTCGTCTGGGCGTACCGCGAGAAATCGACCGACGCGGCCGCCGCGCCGGCGCCTCTCATCCGCGCCTGGCTCATCGTGCACACGCGCGAGGTGACGGCCGAGGTCGACGCGCGCGCGGGGAGGCCGACGGGCCTTCGCGTGTTCGTCGCGGGCCCTCCCTCATAATCGTCGGCCCATGACGACCGTCCTCCTCGCGGACCGCGACGGGCACGCCCTCGGCCCTCTCGCGGACAAGACCGTTCCCGCCCTCCTGCCGCTCGGCGGCGTCCCGATTCTAGAAAGAGCCCTGGAGTCCCTCGTGTCGGCCGGCGTCCGGTCGGCGCTCGTCGTCGTCGGGCCGCGCGCCGTCGAGATCGAGAAGCGCTTCGGAAAGGGAATCCGCTGGGGGATCGCCCTCGAGTTCGTGCGCCGCGAGGAGGAGGAGACGACGGGGTCCGTCCTCCGCCGCCTCGAGCACAGGCTCGACGGCGACACCTTCGTCCTGCGCGGCGACGCGGGCGTCGAGGCCGCCTTCGGCGAGTTCCTGGGACGGGCCGGCCACCGGAGCGAGCCGGTCGTCGCCGGGCTCTCGGGGGAGCGGCTCCTCGGATTGTGGCGGGTTCGACCCGAGGCGCTGAAGAAGGCCGAGCTGCCGCGCGACCCCGCGGACGCCGACTGGACGATCGACCGTGGCCACGCCTCCCTCGACGTCGGCCTCGACCTGGCGCCCGTCGAGAGCCTCACGCGTTGGAGCGCGCTCGACCGGGCCGAGGGCAAGCCGATCCTCTCCCCCCGTGCGACCGTCGCGGCCTCCGCGAAGCTCTCGGGCGGGACGACGGTCGCCGAGGAGGCGGTCGTCCTCGGGAAGGCGAAGCTCGACGGCGTGTCGGTCCTGCCGCGAACCGTCATCCCCGAGGGAGTGGCCCTCTCCGGCGTCGCCGTCTCGCAGAACCTCGTCGTCGACCCGGCGACGGGCGCGACCTCGCTTCTCACCGACCTTCTTCCGGCCTCCCGGGCGCCGCGAGCCGCCGGGCTCGGGAGCCGGCTCGCCGGACTCGTCCTCTTTCTTCTGTCGCTCCCGCTCTGGCCCGTCGCCCTCGTCTGGTCGCTCGTCGCCAACGCGGGTCACGCGAGGCGCCCCTTCGCGTTCGCCGGCAACGGCGCGGCGGCAGGTACCCGCGAAACTGTCCGCACGTTCCGGTTCGAGACGGCGATCCCCGTCTTCCGTGACCTTCCCCTCCTCCTCTCGGTCCTCCGGGGCTCGCTCGCGCTGACGGGCGTCGCGCCCCTGGCCCCCGAGGAGGAGGCGAACACGAGTGCGCCGTGGGCGGCTGCTCGGCGTGAAGCGCCCGTGGGACTTCTCGCCCGGTCGCGGATGGTCGCCCCGGCCTCGGCTCCGCCCGAGGTCGCCCGCGTCATCGACGCGTTCGATTCCCGCAGTGGTTGCCGGGGCCTCGTTGCCCTCGGCCTCGCGACGTTCTTCTCTGCGCGGGCCTGGACGGCGCCGAAGGGCTGGAATCCCGACGGCCTCCCCGAGACGGAAAAGTAGCTGCTCCGCGCTGCGGCGAAAGGGAGGGAAAGATGTCCGGTGAGCATCACTTCACGGCGTCCGTCACGTGGGACGCGAACGAACGCTCCGGAGCTCTCGCGAGCGGGACGGGCCTCCTCTCCACGAGCTTCGGCGGCGCGCCTTCGCTCGGCGGGCGCGTCGACCGGACGAACCCGGAAGAGCTCCTCCTCGGCGCTCTTCTCGCCTGCTTCGTCCAGACCTGGGCGATCTTCCTGACGAAGCTCCGCCTGCCGGTCGAGAGCCCGCGCGTCGACGGGACCCTCGAGCTCGGCGTCGACCCGGCCGGCGGCTACCGCGTCACGCGGGTAGACCTCTCCGCGCACGTCCCCGCCGCGCTCCTGGCGGAGCGTGAGGCCGACGTGCTGAAGACGCTGGCCCTCGCCGAGAAGTACTGCATCGTCTCGAAGGCGGTGAAGGGCGAAGGGTGCGAGGTCCACGTCACGCCAGTCGGGGTCTGATCTGCGGGGAGAGTCCGCTCGCTCGCCGAGCAGCAACGGAGGCTAGAGCTGAGGGAGGACCGGGACACCGGGACACCGGGACCCGGGAGAAGAGACCGGGGCAATCCACTTCACCGTGCCGCACCAGTCGCGGGCAGGAGGGGTAGCCCGCGGCGCCTCCTCCGCGCGCGCGACCCGCATCGGCCCCGCTGCGCGGGCCGCCGGGGCGCGCGCGAACTCGCTTCGCTCAAACAGCGCGCGCGCCTGATCCGGCGGCCTGCTCGCGGAGCCGTG
>Ga0209573_1000878_pt1 | contig 53082 bp, 52 predicted proteins | sample TNRBio252014_DNA_FD_185870 | JGI IMG/M metagenome (GOLD analysis project Ga0209573, IMG submission 185870) | Wastewater treatment Type I Accumulibacter community from EBPR Bioreactor in Madison, WI, USA - TNR Reactor_6/25/2014_ DNA (SPAdes)... | ecosystem: Engineered > Bioreactor > EBPR >... | reverse complement strand
ATATCTTCCGTCTTAAAATCAGAACTAAACATTTTTACGGCAACGGCTCTTTTAAATTCAAGATGTTCTGGTGAATCAATAATGTCTTCTAAAGTTGACATGGCGGCTTCTCCTTGCATGATTTTTTTGATCATCACTACTCTTTAACGATTAGACAAATCATGTAGTTGAAAATTCCACAACCTGTAAAGGAACGCTATAGCTTTCGAGTTCGGTTCTTGGCTGAGTCCAGAATTCAAGCTCTACCTCATCAAGGAATTTCAACGCCTTAAAGAACAGGAGATACAAACCGGAAAACTGGAATGGAACATCCGCAGGTCGTTGACTAAATCTCAGTATCGTATTCACACGGACGCCATTAAGGAATATCTGATTCCACCACAAGTTTCCAAGGAGCAAGCCGGTTACATCTACGCATCCGAAGCCGATTTACTCAACATGGCTTTGTTCGGAAAAACAGCGAAAGAATGGCGCACAGAAAACCCAAGTAAAGAAGGGAATATCCGAGATTACGCAACAGTAGAGCAATTGGTTGTTCTTGCGAGTCTTGAAAGTCAAAATGCACTCCTCATTGAACAGCAAAGAAGCCCAACAGAGCGGTTATCTATTCTGAACACTTTAGCAATAAAACAGATGATGTCCCTTGTGAATAATCCTGCTATTAAAAATCTTAGCGATAAGCCTTTGCTGGATAATTAAAGCCTAACCCCGCGCTGCACCCGAACCCTTCGGGTCGGGTGAGCTTTTCGTTGTCGCGGACGCTTCGCGCCCGCGACAACGGGGCGGCGGATTACAATCCGCGAAGTTGCTTGGCGCGAAGCGCCGCACAACCACGCGGATCAAGCCGACTTCGGGCGAAAAAGCCTGCGGCTTTCTCGCCTTTCGCGGCTTATCCGCCGCCCCGTTGGGTCGCACGGAGGACATTCATCGTGCTGCAACAGAACCCTTAAGCCACGCCCCATGCCATCTGTCGGAATCGAGGCTTACCGCTAGAGGACGGCTTACGCGACTTCGCTTCCTCGTCAGGGAAACAAGATGGAAACATCCGCCGCCACGCCGCACCGCCAACACGCCCTCGACAATCTGCGAGCCCTGATGATGTGGCTTGGCATCGTGGTGCACGTAGCGGTCAATCACATGACCGGGCCCATGGTGCTGCCCTGGCGCGACAGCACCACAAGCCCGATAGCCGACCTGCTCGCGGGGGTGATTCACGCCTTTCGCATGCCGGTGTTTCTGATTCTTGCGGGCTACTTCGTGGCCCTGTTGGTGGAGCGCTGCGGCGCGGGACAGATGCTGCGCCATCGCATGCGGCGCATTGCACTGCCCTTTGTCGTGTTTTGGCCGGTCATTTTCGCGCTCACCGTCATGCTGGTGATGCTGTATGTCCATCGGGCCGAGCGAGGTTACTTTGGGCTTTCTTCCGGGATCGTGCCCACGGTGCCCCATGCCCCGCCGATCAACACCTTGCACCTGTGGTTTCTTTACCAACTCGCCGGACTGGTGCTACTGACGTTCGCAACACTGAAGCTGGCGCCACGCCTGCCGCAGGCTCTGCGCGACCACATCGCAACTGCATTCCGCGCGCTCGGCGAGCGACCCTGGGGCTTCACGGTGCTTGCACTGCCACTAGGCCTCATCGGCGCGCAGTACTCATTCGGCATCCTCACCGTCACGGGCTCGTTCGCGCCGCCTTTGAACGAGTGGCTGCACCACGGGCTGTTCTATGCATTCTGCTACTTCCTCTACATTCACCGCCAGAGCCTCCTTGCTCGCTACACCAAGTGGGCCACCCGCTTCGGCTGGGCTGGAGCCCTACTATGCTTCGTATCGTTCGGCATGTTCGAAGAGGCGCGGCTCCATGCGGAAACGTCCGGCTTCGCCTTTCGCGTACTAGCGGCATGGACCTACAACGCCGCCAGTTGGCTGTGGAGTTTTGCGCTGATTGGCCTCGCCTTGCGCCACCTCAATCGCCGGAGTACGATGCTGCGATACCTGTCAGACAGTTCGTACTGGGTGTATCTCATGCACATGCTCGGCACCATCGGCTTTGGCGCGCTGCTGTATGGGGCGCCCCTCCCGGCGGAGGTGAAGATGCTGCTCAACATCGTCGCAACCACCGTCATGGGCCTCGCGACGTATCAGCTTTTTGTGCGCAACACAGCAGTCGGACAACTGCTCAACGGCAAGCGGGTTCCGCCTGGGCAGGCTGCAGAGAGGCCGCAAGTTTCCTGACGTGTTACTTCAACGACACGCCATGGCGCCTGCGCATCACTTCCGCCTGGAGGTTGGAATGAGGCATCAACACAGTGCTCTCGGCGTTCCGCGACCGGATTGCTCGGCTCCTTAGGGATGCTTCGCCAGCAAGCCGGCTTCGCACCCATGACCTAGCACGTTGGGGGGCTTAGGGTGGCGCGCTCGTTCCTCGATCACATCACCGTTACCGCCTTCTCGCTTGAAGCGGGCGCCGCCTTCGTGTCGGAAACCCTCGGCGTTTCTCCGCAGGTCGGCGGCGAGCACCCGCGTATGGCGACCCACAATCTGTTGCTGCGCCTTGGCGATACCGCATTCCTTGAGATTATCGCGCCAAATCCTGCTGTCCCGGCGCCGTCACGGCCTCGTTGGTTCGCCCTCGATGGTCTCGGCCCCCGGTCGCCGCCTCGCCTATCCGCCTGGGTCGTGCGCGCGACCGATATTCGCGCCGCCGTCGCCGCCACCGCCGAACCGCTCGGGAATGTTGAGCCCATGAGCCGTGGCGCGCTCAACTGGCTCATCACCATCCCTTCTGATGGCTCGGTTCCGCTCGGCGGCGTAGCGCCCGCGCTCATCGAGTGGCGCGCCGACACTCACCCTGCGGCCAGGCTCGAAGATCGGGGGTTGTCTCTCGCCAAGCTTGTAATTCGTTCCTCCGAACCGGATCGCGTCTCCCAGTTGCTGCGCTCGTTGGAGCTCGATGCGCCCGTTTCTGTCGTGCCGGCGCTGGCGGGCGAAAGCCCGTGCTTGGTCGCGCACATCAACACGCCCTCGGGGCTTCGGCTTCTGTCTGTCCCCCAGCCCGGCAGTCAGCCAGCCCTGCCGCATAAAGCTGGGGCAGGTCGGTAACCTTGAGCGTCGTTAGGCGACGGCGTGGCTGATGATCTCCGCCGGATAGCGGTAGCCCGCATAGGGATTCTTGGCGTCGTTCATGGCCACGAAGCCTACCGGCTTCGCTGGTCGCGTTCAACTTGACAATGCCCCCTTGGCTAGGCAGCCACAGTTCCATTAACAGTTTAATCAAACCCGGCATGGAGACACTTTTGGCGACAAAATGCGAACTCAGTCGGCACCCCACTTTATCAATTCATAACTTGATACTTTCATTTTAAAAATATGAATTTTAAGAAATAAGATATCCTAGTTGATGCAGCAGTGCGATTTCCGGCTAAACTCCTCAAACTCCAATGTGCCTAATCCAAACCAACACCCAATAAAACCGGGGGTAGCCTACCTATGGAATTCACCGTCAAAAGCGGCCATCCCGAAAAACAGCGAACCGCCTGCCTGGTGCTGGGCGTGTACGAATCTCGACGGCTGACCCCTTCCGCCGAGCAGTTTGATAAAGCCTGTGGTGGTTATCTCGGCAACCTGCTACGCCGGGGCGATTTGGAAGGCAAGTCCGGCCAGTCGCTGTTGCTGTTCAACATCCCCGAGGCGCTGTGCGAACGGTTGCTGCTGGTGGGTTGCGGTCGGGAACGTGAGGTCGATGACCGCCGCTTCCGCCAGATTCTCACGCATACCGCCACGACACTGAATGACATCGGCGCGACCGAAGCGATGATCTATCTCACCGATCTCACCGTCAAAGGCCGTGATCTCGGCTGGAAAATTCGCCAAACCATCGAGGCGGTCGAGGAAGCGCTGTACCGCTTTGACACACTCAAGAGTAGGAAGGATACGCCGCGCCGACCTCTGCGTCGGATTATCCTCAGCACACCCAACCGGCGTGATCTGCCGGGCGCTGAACAAAGCGTGCGCGAGGGTACTGCTATCGCTGCTGGCGTCAAACTCACCAAGGATTTGGGCAATATGCCCCCTAATCTCTGCACTCCGACCTGGCTGGCCGAACAGGCCCAGGCGCTGGCCGGAGAATTTCCGACGCTGCACGCGCAAGTTCTGGAAGAAGCCGAGATGGAGCAGATGGGGATGAATACGCTGCTGGCGGTGAGCCGGGGCAGCGCTCAACCCGCCAAGCTGATTCGACTCGATTATCGCCAAGGACCGGTGGCGCAAAAACCGTACCTGCTGATTGGTAAGGGCGTAACTTTCGATACTGGCGGCATTTCGCTCAAACCCGGTGAGGGCATGGACGAGATGAAATACGATATGTGCGGAGCAGCCAGCGTGCTGGGGACACTGCGGGCCTGTGCGGAATTACAATTGCCGTTGCATGTGATCGGCCTGATCGCTGCGGTCGAGAACATGCCGGGTGGGCGAGCTACCCGACCGGGCGATATCGTAACTAGTCTGTCGGGACAAACGGTGGAGATTCTCAATACCGACGCCGAGGGCCGGCTGATCCTGTGTGATGCATTGACTTACGCCGAACGTGACGAACCGGCGGCGGTGATCGACATCGCCACCCTGACCGGCGCCTGCATCATCGCCTTGGGCCGCTATCCGCACGGCCTGTTCAGCAACCATCCACCCCTCACCCACGCTCTGCAAACCGCCGCTCACGCTGCCAGTGATCGCGTTTGGGAATTGCCGTTGTGGGACGATTATCAGGAGGCGCTGGACAGCAACTTTGCCGACATGGCGAATATCGCTACGAACCGCGATGGCGGAGCAATCATTGCCGCCTGCTTCCTGTCGCGCTTCGCGAAAAAATTCCACTGGGCGCATCTGGATATCGCCGGCACTGCCTGGAAAACCGGCAAAGCCAAAGGTGCGACGGGCCGGCCAGTGCCACTGCTGACCCAGTATCTGCTGGATCGGGCAACTGAGGAAAGTCGGGACGATTCATGACGACGCCTCGCATTGATTTCTACGTCCTGTCCGATCAACGAGAAAACAGCCGGGCGCTGTTGGCCTGCCGGTTGGCGGATAAAGCTTATAGCCTCGGCCATACCGTCTACATCGCTACATCTTCCGAAGCGCGGGCGGCAGCGCTCGATGATTTGCTCTGGACATTCCGTCAGGACAGCTTTGTCCCGCACGAGCGCTATCCGCTGACCAGTGAGGAGGGATCTCCGGTGTTGATCGGCGTCGCCTCACCGGCGGAAGTGAGCGCCCAGGTGCTGATCAACTTCACCGACGACCTGCCCGACGGATTTGAGCGTTACGAGCGGGTCGTGGAACTGGTGGACGCGCATCCCGACCTGCGGGCCCAAGCGCGGGAACGATTTAAACAGTACCGTGAGCGCGGCTTCCGCCCGGAGACGCATCCGTTGTGACGTTGTATCGCTGCCTCAACCTGCTGCTGTTTCTGCTCATTCCTCTACTGGCAGTGAACGCCCAGCCAACCGCGCCAGTTGCAACTGCAACGGAACCGGCCAAGGCTATTGACCCGCAAAAGGTTCGCCGTCAGGGGCTGGATCAGGAAAAAGAGACCATTGAACGCTCGCGCCAGGAACTGCAGACCCAACTCGCCAACCTACCTCGGCAACTGGAAAGTCTGAGTCCAGAACAGATCGATGCGGCGTTGGTGGAGCAAGCCGGGGTGGACGTGAAATCGGCGCTCCTGCACCAGGAAACCACCGCAACCGAGTTCAGTAACGCCGAACGCCGTATTCAGGAATTGCGAAAAACCATCGCTGAGCTGGAGGGGCGAGAACAGCTATTGAAAAATCCGGCCAAGGGTGCTGCGGATGGCGCGACGGATCGCGCGGCGCAATTGGAACAGGCCAGCAAAATGCTGGATCAGCAGCGCGCTGAACTGGAACTGGAATCCTTCAATCTGGACAACCTGCGCGCTCAGGGTGAAGTCGCTAAACTACGGCTCACTCTGGCGACACAATGGCAGGAACGGATCGACAGCGCTTATCGACAGCGCCAGGAGCAGGTGCGGCTGGACACCCAGGCTGAGCTGGCCACCCGGCTGCAAACGGATCAGGCCACTTTGCAAAGCCGCGCCAGCGCTCTGAAACAGCGCCTGGCTCAGGAACGTGGGGCGTTGTCGCTAGCAGCCTGGCAACGGCTGGAAACCGAGCTGCGCACTGTCGATGAGCAAATCAATCTGCTCAGTCTTGACCGGCAGTTGGCGGAGAGCGCCGCTACGGTAGCGCGCTTGCGGGAGGTTTTGCAAAATGCTGCCGCCAGCGCTGGAGAATTCCAGCAAGGTATTGATTTATCTTTTGAATTACAGGAAAAGCTGCAACGTGATGAAACGCTGCTGAAACAACGCACGACGCTCTACGAACAACAGCGCCAACTGGTCGAGCGTCGCGACAAACTGACGGGCCTCCACGGCCGGTTGCGCGATGAGGAATTGCAACTGATTGACCGGCTGCTGGCGGAGATGAATCAGCGGCTGGGACAAACCCAGGATCAATTGCTGCAAATTCAGAACATTGCCGTACCGCTCAATGAACAGTATCAGCAGCGGCTTAAACAGGATTTGCTAACCCGCAAGCCCTACCCCGGCACGGCTGAGGCATGGCGGCAGCTCGCCCAAGGCTTGGCCGCCGCGCCCTCCACCCTGTTTCACCAAGTGTGGCTGAGCATGGAAGCGACGGTCAAGGCCCTACAGGAAGCGCTGCACTGGCAATGGCTGGTGCTGGTGGCGTTAGAGGGCTTGCTGATTTGGCTGTTTCTAGCGGTGCGGCGCGGTCTGCGCCGAGCCTGGCGCTATTTTGGCGAACATCAACCCGGCGATAGTTTTATCCGGCAATTGATCAACGCCGTGCTGCTGATGGCGCGAGCTAATCTACTGGGGATCAGCGGAGCCGCCGCGTTGCTATTGCTGTTATGGATAGTCGATGCGCCACAACCGGGGCGGGGCATTCTGATGACGCTGGCTCTGGCCTGGGTTGGCATCCGGTTGCCCATCAGTCTAGCCTGGCTGCTGCTGGCCTCGCCTAAGTTGCCAGCCGAGCAACAGCAATTGCCCCTCTATCGCCAGTGGTTCTGGACACTGATTGGCGGCGGCGTTCTGGTAGTGCTGGTAATCCTGGCGCACCTGAGCGATTTGTCCGAGAGCGTTATCAATGTCTTCGACCGTTTCTTTATGCTGTACTGGTTCTGGGTGTTCATCCCGGCCTTGCGCATTCGCCGGTTGGTCATGGAACAACTCAGCGTCCACTATGGAGAGCGCCTCTGGTTTGCTGTGCTGCGCCTGGGCAGCCTGCTCTTGCCACTGTCGCTGCTGGGCGCGGCGCTGCTCGGTCTGCTGGGCTATCTGCAACTGGCCTGGCTGGTTGCGGGCGGATTGCTGATCTTCATCGCCATTTCGGTGGGCTGGTTGTTGGCGCGCAGTGTATTGAACGATCTGATCGTCGCCTTGAAAAACTTCGCGGTCGCCCATTCCGGCTACGGCCTGTTGTGGACCCAGGACATCATTACCCCGTTGCATCGAATTGCGAACCTGTTGTTATTCCTGGGGGCGTGCGCCGCTTTATTCCGCGCCTACGGCTGGACCGGTGAATCGGCGGTGATCGTAGCGATTTGGACCTTTCTGGAGCGACCTTTGCTGACCTTGGGTGGTGCAGAGATCACCAGTTGGCGGATTTTAGTCACCATTACAATGTTGGCCGTCGTAATCTGGCTAGGTCAGTGGAGCCGGGCTATCAGCTATCGCTGGATTCTTTCGCAGATCAGTGATTTGGGTATTCGGCATAGCCTGTCGGTGTTTACCCAGTACACCGTGGTGCTCATCGGTTTTTTAATCATCTTGCGCCTGGTCGGGATTGACCTCACAACGCTAGCCGTCTTTGCCGGCGCGGTGGGCGTGGGCATCGGCCTGGGAATGCAAAGCCTGGCCAACAATTTCATCAGCGGCCTGCTGTTATTGATTGAACGACCGTTGCGCAGCGGCGATATTGTTCAGGTAGGCAACCATCTGGGCGAAGTGACCGGAATCGGGATGCGCGCCCTGACGGTGCAAACTTTTGATAATGAATCAGTCATCATTCCTAACTCTGACGTGATCAGCAATGCCTTTATCAATTGGACGCATAGCGATCGGATACGCCGCACCATCCTATGGGTAAGCACCAGCTATGATGCCGATCCGCATCAGGCGCAGGCACTCATCGCCGAAGTGCTGCAACAACACCCGGCAATTTTGCCCGATCCAGAACCATTGGCTTTATTGTGGGATTTTGCCGATTCCTCGATCAAATTCCGTATTCAGTATTTTATCGATATGAATCAGCACAGCCTGCTGAAAATCCATCACGAGGTCTTGTTCACGATCTGGAACCGGTTCCAGGAAGCCGGTATTCGTATTCCCTACCCGCAGCGCGATCTCTATATCAAGGCGTGGCCAGAAGCGAAAGAAGAAATGGAACCACTTGAGAAAGAGATCAATTTCAAGAAACGATAACACGATGATCACGGACCGGCTTCATTTCCATTTCACCCCGCTGACTCAGCGCCGCTGGGCGCAATTCCAAGCTAACCGACGCGGTTGGTGGTCGCTGTGGCTCTTTTTGTTGCTGTTTGGGCTGAGTCTGGGAGCAGAATTCATCGCCAATGACCGGCCCTTGCTGATCTATCACCAAGGCGCGTTCTACACCCCGGTGTTCAAAGATTACGCAGAGACCGACTTTGGTGGCGACTTCCCCAGCACGGCGAATTACCGCGACCCCCATCTGACGGAATTGATTAAAGAAAACGGCTGGATGCTCTGGCCGCCGGTGCGCTTTCGCTACGATACGGTGAACTACGATCTACCGGTTCCTGCACCGGCGCCACCTTCCTCTGATAACTGGCTCGGCACTGACGATCAAGGTCGCGATGTTCTGGCCCGGTTGATCTACGGGTTGCGACTCTCTGTATTGTTCGGCCTGCTGCTGACCCTGACTTCTTCATTCATCGGCGTAGCAGCGGGAGCGGTGCAGGGCTATTTCGGCGGGCGAGTCGATTTGTTCTTCCAGCGTTTTCTGGAAGTGTGGGGTGGGCTACCGCAGTTGTTCATCCTGATTATTGTCTCTAGCGTGGTCACGCCGGGATTCTGGACGCTGCTGTTAATTCTGATGCTGTTTAGCTGGACCTCGCTGGTCGGCGTGGTGCGGGCCGAGTTCCTGCGCGCCCGCAATTTCGATTATGTCCGCGCCGCCCGTGCGCTGGGCATGACGGATGGGCGGATCATGTTCAAGCATGTGTTGCCGAATGCGATGGTCGCCACCCTTACTTTTTTGCCTTTTATCCTGTCCGGTTCCATCGTCGCCCTAACCGCACTGGATTTTCTGGGCCTGGGTCTGCCGCCGGGCTCCGCCTCATTGGGCGACCTACTGCGCCAAGGCAAGGATAATCTCCAGGCCCCCTGGCTGGGCATTTCCGGGTTTGTCGTAGTGGCGCTAATGCTCAGCTTATTAGTATTTGTTGGCGAAGCGGTACGGGATGCCTTCGATCCGCGCAAGAACACTGTTTAAACCGTTGAGTGGTCGAAAGCATCGTAGCGAGGGCGACAAACACGGCGGTGGGGATGACCAAGCTTCGGAACGCTTTATCGGTCGAAAAAGCTTCAAATGAATTAATCAGCCTTTCCCCGCGATCACCCGCAGCCCGGTAAAAATCAAATCCGGCTCCAATCGATACTCCGCGTGCAGATACGGCACAATCTGCTCGGCGTCGCCACCCGTCAGCCATCGCCAGCCGGGACCGTGGCTGGCGATCATCCGCTCAATAATCCCGTCAATGGTCGAGGCCACCGCGTACAGCGCTCCGCCCCATACGCCCTCGCGGGTACTCTGGCCGAACAGACGCGGTTCCCCTGTTTCCGGAGGAATCTGTCGGGTTTCCCGGTATAACGCTTCGCGCATCAGGCGCATTCCCGGCACGATCACCCCGCCCAGGTGCTGACCATCCGCCGCCAGCGCGTCAATCGTGACCGCCGTTCCGCAATCCACCACATAGCAGCTTTGCCCAGTCAAGGAATGGGCGGCAATCATGCCCACCCAGCGATCCGCCCCCAGCCGCCCCGGCTCCGCGTAGGCGTTGCGAACCCCGTAGGCGGCTGTTGTAGACGCAACAAACTCAGTTTCAAGACCCCAGGTTGCCCGAATCCAGCCCGCCAGCGCGGTGCAGATTTCAGGCCCCGCCACGCTGACCACCAGCACCCGCGCTGGTGGTGGCAACCCCCGCCATTGACGCTCCGCCAATTCCGCCCCGCTTTCCGCGCCGTGGCTGACCTGGCCGCGCTGCCGGAATCCATTCCCATCCCAGATCGCCCATTTCATCCGGCTATTACCGACATCCGCCAGCAGAATCACGTTTGAATTCTCAAGCTGATTTCTCCGCCGATATACGGCTTGACTACGCCGTCCACCGTTTCCAGGAGCAATGCGCCAGTCGCGTCTACCCCTCGAGCTATCCCGCTCACACGGGCATTGGGTAGCTGCAGGCTGATCGAGCATCCCTCGACTTGATCAAAACGCGCCCACTCCGCCGTCAAGTCAGCGAAGCCCCTTTGCTGAAATTCCCTGAAGGTTTCGACCAACTCACTGATCAACACCGCCGCCAACCCATTTCGGGAAATCGATCCGGTTCCTGGAATTTCCTGTAGATCAACCCACGGCTGATCGATGGCCACTGCGTCCTGGCGCGGCAGCGCGAGATTGAGACCCACGCCGGCCACTACATAAAAATCCCCAGCGACGCCGCCCGATTCCAGCAGAATGCCACCCAGCTTGCGTCTTCGCCACCACACATCATTCGGCCACTTCAGACCAGCTTCACTCACGCCGATCTTGCGCAATACCCGGGCCGTTGCGATGCCCGTCGCCAAACTCAGGCCGCTTAACGCTTCTGGTGGCGCAGTGAACCGCCAGAGCAGGGAATACGCCAGACTGGCGCCAAAGGGCGTCAGCCAACTGCGCCCCTGCCGACCCCGGCCCGCCGTCTGCTGTTCGGCCAGACACACCACGCCACTGGGCCAACCGTCCCGCGCCCCAGCCAGCAGATAGCGGTTGGTGGAATCCAAGACGGTATGCGTCTCCAACCGGCTCACGCTCACGCGGGCCGCAGCGGTCAACTCAGCCAGAATGCGCTCTTGATCCAGCCGTTCCAAGGTGATGTCCATCCGCCCAACCCCACCGCTCAACAGCAATAAAAACCGCCTCTCCCCTCGCGAGGAAAGGCGGCGATGGTCTTTCCTGAAGCTCTGGATTCAGAACAAATGGCTCCACGGCACCGCCGAGAAAAAACTGAGCCACGAGGCGACAATCAGGATCAGAATTAGAACAAGCGGGAAATTCTGAAAGGTAAACATGAGAATTCTCCTGGTGATTTATAGGTGAAGTACCGGTCAATGTTCTCAATCATTCAAGGGTGATCATCATCCTTGCGCGGGCTAGACCGGGGAATGCGCGGATCGTCGTCGTCCATCAGGATACGATGAGCCGGACCTTCCAGATCATCAAACTGTCCGTTCCGCACCGCCCAAAGAAAAGCCCACAACGCTACGCCAATGACTCCCAAAGCCATCGGGATCAACAAAAACAGGATGCGCATGAGGGCGAAGAACCTCTCGGTAAAAAGGCGCTGACGTGCGGCATCTCAGCTCTGCCGGAGTCGTAATGCGTTCACGACCACCAGCAGTGAACTGAACGACATGCCGATTGCGGACATCCAAGGGGTGAGCCATCCTCCAGCCGCCAACGGTAATGCGATCAAATTGTACCCGATTGCCCAGGCAAAATTCTCACGCATGATCACTAAAGTCCGCCGGGCCATATCCATTCCAGCGGCCAAGTGTTCGAGTCTCTCCGACAGCAGAATCATATCCGCCGTCGCATGAGCGAGTTGCGTTCCGCTGCCCATCGCCAGCGAAACCTGGGCCGCCGCCAGCACTGGCGCATCGTTGACCCCATCGCCGACCATCGCCACCGTGGCTCCTTGCCGTTGCAACTCCTGCAAACGATCCAGCTTGTCCTGGGGCGACAGACCGCCTCGGGCCGAAACGATCCCTACCTTGCGGGCGATATGATCGACAGCGTCCGCCCGGTCGCCGCTCAACAATTCCACTATCAGCCCTCGGGCTTGCAAAGCGGCGACCGATGCTGCCGCACCGGGACGCAAAGCGTCACTCAACTGGAACCAGGCCAGCAATCCATCCTCATCGCCCAACGCCACCCAAGTGCTCGCCGCATCGAGATCGTCTCTGTCGACGGCTGACGCCCCGCTCAAAGCCACGACAAATCCGGGTTGGCCCACTCGATAACGGCGACCGTCGATCCAGCCCTCAATACCGCTACCCGGAATATTGTGCAAGTCTGTTGCGGCCCGCACCTCCAGGCCCGCCGCTCCCGCCAGCGCCCGACCGACCGGGTGTTCGGAACCACGCTCTAGCGCCGCCGCCAATGCCAGAACGTACTGCGGCTCCAAACCACACGTCGATTCAACCGCAGTCACCTGTGGCCGACCGTAAGTCAGCGTGCCGGTCTTGTCAAAAATGACATGGGTAGCCCGCGCCAGCGTTTCCAGCGCATGGCCACGGGTGGTCAAAATGCCCATGCGCGTCAACGTCCCGGTGGCGGCGACAATCGCCGTCGGCGTCGCCAGCGACAATGCACAGGGGCAGGTCACCACCAGCACCGCCAGCGTAATGCGGAATGCGGTGTCAAAATCGCTCAGCGACCACCAGGCTGAAAAGACCACAGTCGCCACAACTAATAATACGGCAATAAAACCACCGGCAATGCGGTCAGCCAGCAAGGCCAGTTGCGGCTTTTCGCCTTGGGCGCGATCCAGCAACCGAACAATCGCCGAAAGGACGGTCTCCACACCGACCTTCTCGATCCGCATGACCAGCGGACTGTCCACATTCACCGATCCACCGATCAGCCCTTCGCCCACTTGCTTGGGTAACGGCAGGCTTTCCCCGGTCAATAACGACTCATCGACACTGCTGGCGCCCTCCTCCACTCGCCCATCGGCGGGAATGGTCTCACCGGGTCGCACCAGCACCCGGTCACCAGACGCCAATTCAGCAATGGGAATGATTTCCTCGCCGCCGGCGACATCCAGTCGGGTCGCCGTTGCCGGCAACATCCGCACCAGCGCCTCGGAAATCTGTCCGGCCCGATGGCGGGCGTTCATCTCCAGAAAGCGCCCGGTCAGCAGAAAGAATACAAACATCGTCACCGAATCGTAATAGACCTCGCCGCTGCTGATCCAGGTATGCCAGACGCTGGCGGCGAAGGCGGCGAGAATTGCCAGAGATACAGGCAGATCCATACCCAGTTGCCGGTTGCGTAAATCACGCCAGGCGGCGCTATAGAAGGGCTGTGCAGAATAGGCCACCACCGGTACGGTCAAAATCAGGCAAACCCAGCGGAGAAATTCCCAAATCCAGTCATCCATGCCCTGATATTCGCCGACATATAACCCGACCGCCAGCATCATGACCTGCATCGATCCCAGTCCGGCCACCGCCAACCGCCGCAAGGCCACCGCACGCTCCCGTTTTTGCAACGCTTCCTGACGACTGGGGTCGAAGGGATGGGCGACATAACCGATGGCGGCGACAGCAGCCAAAATGTCACTGAGCTTGATCTGTTGCTCATCCCACCGCACCCGGGCGCGGTGCGTGGAATAGTTGACCCGGAATTCCAACACGCCGGGCAGCGCATTGACATGCCGCTCGCTGAGCCAGACGCAGGCGGCGCAAACAATGCCTTCCAGAATCAGCGCGGCTTCGCGGATATGCTCGCTTTCAGCCCGGACAAAACTCTTTTGTAAATCCGGGCGGTCGTACAGCTCCAGCCCGCGTAATTGTTCAGGGATCAGGTCTTCAGCGCGGCGCGAGGGCGCGGTGCGATGGCGGTAAAAGTCCGTCAGGCTGGCGGCGACGATGGCTTGCGCAACGGCTGCGCAACCATGACAACACATCGGTTGTGCCTGCCCGTCGATGACGGTCGCAAAATGGGCGCCGGCTGGAACGGGCAGGCCGCAATGAAAGCATTCTTTGCGAGAGACCGAGGTAACAACAGTAGGCATTTTGTCCACGGAAGGCGTCGGGGGCAGAAAATGGGCGGCAGGGACCCGGCGGCGCACACCTACCTCATTTCGGTGCTGGCCCGAATTTCGTGCAATTCGTCGCCTCGGCGGACTTGTAGCACCAAATTCCAGCGGCCAGCGACCGGCAAGGTCACGTTGGTTTCATAAACACCCGGCGCAGTTTCACCCAGATCAACGTCAACATCCAACTTGCTGGTGGATGTTCGCAGGAATCGCCCAGCCACTGTCGCGCCGGCCAACGGTTCACCCTCACGGGTCTGCGCCATGACGCGGAACAGGGTCGGCTCACCCGCGATGGACTCGCCTACCCAACCTTTATGAATTTGCCAACCACGCTGGCGTTGACGCTCTACCTGCTGGAGGTACTGGTTATACAGCCCCTCCTTCTTGTGGAAATCATGCGAGATCACGCCAGGAAAAATTGACGTGGTCTCGCGTTGACTGACCGGATCGGGCAATAACCAGTCACGCACCCACGACGGGACGCCATGTTCGGCAACCGCGATGAAGATTGCGCCGAATACCGCCACGAAAATGAAAAATCCGATCAGCGTCGCTGGCCCCCAGTGCAATCCCTGGCCACTGGAGCGGGTGCTGAGCAACATCCCGCAAACCAGCGCTGTTAAAAGGTAAATCGCCAAATGAATGGCAAAAATATCGCCACCCGGCCAACGCAAGATCGCGTAAGGCACATACAGGCCCACCGTGGCAAGAGCGGTCACGGTCGCTGCCCATTGCGCGCTAACCCGTGCAAAGCGGATCAGGCCCCCATTCGCCAACACGATCAGCACGACGCCAATGCCCAAGCCGAGTAGCAGATCAGTCATCCATCATCTCCCGGAGCGTAGAATGGCACTTCACGGCGGATCGGCTCGGCCACGGCGCCTTCCAGCAATTCGATGACGAAGACCACCCCATCGCCTGCCTTACTCCCTTCCGTCACCGGCGGAATCCGCACCCGCGCCAACAGTTTGATTCGCTCCTGCGGGGCCAGATCCAGCCGTTCCATACCATCCATATCCAGCACCGCGCCGGGGAGACCCTCAATGTGAATACCCACGGCCATCGGCGCGGTCAGCTTGTTATTCAGCTTGATCTCATAGGTATTGCGGATACTGCCATCCGACAACTGGGTGTATAACGGCTGGCGGATTTGCTCGACCGTCCCGGTATAGGGTGAACGAGTCACAACGCTCCAAATCAGAACCGCTGTGGCCGCTGTCAAAATCACTCCGTAACCCACCGTTTTGGGCTTCAGCAGCGTCGTCTTACGGCCCTGAAGCGCGTTTTCGGAAGTATAGCTGATTAACCCACGCGGCCATTGCTGGTTATCCATGATCATATCGCAGGCATCAATACACAGTGCGCAGGAAATACATTGATATTGCAGGCCATTACGGATATCGATGCCCACCGGACAGACTTGGACACAATAGCCGCAATCAATGCAGTCGCCCGCGCCCTGAGCCTGCCGCTCCGCATAGGTTTTCATGCCTTTGCCCAGCTTGGCCCGACCTTTAGCACCCTCACCCCGTTTGGCATCGTAGGAAATGATCAAGGTGTCGTGGTCGAACATGGCGCTCTGAAAGCGCGCATAGGGACACATGTAGACACAAACCTGCTCACGCGCCAACCCAGCCATGACGAAGGTGGTCATAGTCAGGAAAAAGGTGGTGAAATACGCCGCGTAAGGCGCACGACCCAGCAGGAAATCCACCACCAACGTCGGCGCATCAACCCAGTACATGGTAAACGTCAGACCGCTCCAGAATGCGATCAGCAGCCAGGCCGCATAGGTTCCCCCACGTTTAATCAATTTTTCGCGGTTCCAGGGGCTTTTATCCAGCCGGAGACGCGCCGGACGATCTCCCTGAATCCACTGTTCGACCATCATGTATAAATCGGTCCACAGCGTTTGAAAACAGAAATAGCCGCACCAAACCCGCCCAGCCAGGCCGGTGACGAAAAACAGTAGAATTGCGAAGATAATCAACACGCCGGCTAACCAGAAAATGTCCTGCACTTGGATGGTCAGGCCGAAAATGTAGAAATGTCGTCCCGGCAGATCGTACAGCACCGCCTGATCTGGGGCGTTGGGCCGATCCCAGCGTAGCCACGGCAAAAGAAAAAAAACGATATACGCCAAGGCCAGCACGCCGGTTTTGAGATTGCGAAAACGGCCTTTGACAGAACGAGGGTGAATTTGAATGCGTTTTTGATAAAGCTGAGGGGTTTGTTCGGACATGGTGTCCACTCGGGTTTTCAATGAGGAATTGGCAGAATTGATGATATTGACCGTGATTGATGCCCAGCGTCATTGCGGTTCATCAAGTGCTGAGCAGAAGCGAGTGATAAACAGAGTTCATAAACGCTTCACCCCCCTTCCGGGGGGTGAAGCAGGGAACCAGAGCGCGTCCCCGAAGCTTACTGGGCGCCTCCCAATTGATGGACGTAAACCGCCAGCAGCTTGATGTCAGTGGAAGACAGGCGATCTTTCCAACCCGGCATCACTCGGTTGTTATTGACGCCATTAGCGATAAAGGTCTTGACTGCCGCCTGCTTCTCCTGTGGAGTTTTCAATGCAGGGACATTCACAATCGCCCAGATTTTGTCGGTCAGATTGGCCGCGCCCTGCGATGGAAGGCCCTTGGCGTCAGCGCCATGGCAGTAATAACAACCGCCGACCTGACCCTGGAAAACTTCCTTGCCGCGTGCGGACGCTTCGCTGGGTTGCGCCTCATTGGACAGCGTCAGCACATATTGGGCGACATCATCAAGTTGCTCCGCATTCAGCACTGGGCCGAACGCCGGCATAAAGCCATTGCGACCTTGCACCAACGTTTCGTTGATCTTGGCCATGTCGCCGCCCCACAGCCAATCGTCATCCGTCAGGTTCGGATATAGACCGATCACGCCCTGACCACCGCGCCCATGACAAGCCGCGCAGTTGTCGCCGAACAGCCCCTTACCAACCGAGCGCACGAATTCCATCATTTTGGGGTCTTTGACGATTTGCTCGTAATCAGCAGCCTCCACCTTGGCCAACATGGCTTTGCGCTGCGGATCAGTCGCCGCCGCGCCCAAATCTTCCAGCAACAGGGAGCGCGTGTTCCAGCGGTATTCCTTCGTCTGTTCCTTGCCGGTGGCCTGGTCGACGACAGTGTAGTCAACAGTGCCAAACCCTTTGAGCCAAGTGTCCCCGACCGGCCAAGAGGGGTAAACGAACCAGTAGAGAACCGAGAACACGATCGTGCCGTAAAAAGACCACAGCCACCAACGCGGCAGTGGATTGCTGTACTCCTGTAGGTCGCCGTCCCAAGCATGACCGGTGGTCTGAACCGCACCGGACGGTTGTTGAGTATTCGCAGTATTGTCACTCATTGTTTATTGTCCATCACCTTGCGGGATTGGGTGAGATCCTTCGGCCTGCGCCGCACTGGACGGCGGCGGTTCGTCGTCGAATGGGATGTATTTATAGGATTCCAGCCGCCGGGTGCGGCGCTTACCCGTAAACACATAGATCACGATGGCGAAGAACGCACCGAAAAATAGCGCCAGCGCCAGAGGCTTGGAATTCTCCATGCTGGTGAACCACAGTAACCAGTCGAACATCAGGCGGAAGCTCCATCCAGTCCCCCCAACGGGGGGACTTTGGTTGTTAGCGGAATGTGGAGAAATAACCTTCGTCGTACTTGGTAAAATCCACCATGGTGCCCAGCACCTGCAGGTACGCGACCAGCGCTTCCATCTCAGTGATCTGGCCGGGCAGGCCATCGAAATCCCGCTCACGCGCCTGATTGAACAAACTATCCCGGGCCTTGCTGATATCCAGTTGCCCAGCGATGGCTTCCCCAAATTTCTTGACGTTGGCTTCATACTCGGCCTGGGTCACGGAATAGGGAACGCCAGTCGCCCGCAAGGCGCGCATCCGGTCCGCGACATCTGAGGTGTCGAGTTCCGTATTGAGCAGCCAGGGGTAGTTAGGCATGATGGATTGCGGCACCACCGAGCGCGGCGCGACCAGATGCTGAACATGCCATTGGTTGGAGTACTTGCCGCCCACTCGCGCCAGATCCGGCCCGGTGCGCTTGGAGCCCCACTGGAAGGGGTGGTCGTATTGGGATTCAGCCGCCAGCGAATAGTGGCCATAACGCAGCCATTCGTCGCGGAACGGGCGGATCTGCTGGGAGTGGCAGGTGTAACAACCCTCGCGGATATAAATGTCGCGACCGCGCAGTTCCAGCGGCGTATAGGGCCGCACCCCATCCACCTTTTCAATCGTCTCGTTGATGTAGAACAGCGGGACGATTTCCACCAGGCCGCCGACGCTGATCACAGCCAGAATCAGCAACAACATCAAACCGGAGTTAGTTTCAATATGTTCATGTCGCATGATGATTTATTCTCCGATTAGACCTTGGCCAGCTTGGCAGCCAACCGGGCTTCCACATCGGCCTGCTCGCGACGGGCCGCCCGCAGGGTCATCGCCATGTTGTACACCATGACCAGTACGCCAGCGACGAAGAACGCGCCACCTAACGCCCGCCAAGCATACGGCGTGTGCATGAATTCGACAGTCTCGATAAACGTATAGGCCAAATTGCCGTAATCGTCGAAGCTGCGCAGCATGAGGCCCTGGCCAATACCGGCGACCCACATTGAGGTGATGTAAAGCACGATACCGATGGTCGCCAGCCAGAAGTGAACATAGATCAGTGTCTGGCTATACATTTTCTTCTCCCACAACCGAGGGATCAGATGATAGAAGGAACCAAAACTGACTAGTGCGACCCAGCCTAGTGCGCCGGAATGCACATGGCCGACGGTCCAGTCGGTGTAGTGCGACAGGGCGTTAACGCTCTTCAGCGACATCAGCGGGCCTTCGAAAGTGGACATACCGTAAAACGACAGCGAGGTGATCAGGAACAGCATGATCGGGTCAGAACGCAACTTATCCCACGCGCCGGACAGGGTCATGATGCCGTTGATCATGCCACCCCAGGAGGGCATGAGCAGAATCACGGAGAAGGTTGCCGCCAGGGTGGATACCCAGTCCGGCAACGAAGTCCAGTGCAGATGATGACCACCAGCCCACATGTACAAAAAGATTAGCGCCCAGAAGTGGATGATGGACAACCGGTAGGAATAGACCGGCCGACCGGCTTGTTTGGGCACGAAGTAATACATCATGCCGAGGAACGCGGCAGTCAGGAAAAAGCCGACCGCGTTGTGGCCATACCACCACTGGGTCATGGCGTCCTGCACCCCGGAGAACAGGCTATAGGACTTGGTCAGGCTGACTGGCACCGCCAGATTGTTAAAGATGTGCAGCAGGGCGACCGCCACAATGAACGCCAGATAGAACCAGTTGGCCACATAGATATGCGGTTGGCTGCGGCGGCGAATAGTTTCTACGTAAACCAGGAAATAGGACACCCATACCAGAGTGATGGCGATGTCCAACGGCCATTCAAATTCGGCGTATTCGCGGCCCTGGGTGATGCCCATGACGTAACTGAGTGCGCCCAGCGCGACGCCGCCGGTCCAGCCCCAGAAAGTAAATTCGGCCAGCCAGGGAAAGGCCAGCCGCGCCTGACAGGTGCGTTGTACGACGTAGTAGGAAGTGGCGAACAGCGCGCTGCCACCGAAACCAAAAATCACCAAAGTGGTGTGAACCGGGCGCAGCCGCCCAAAGGTCAGTTCGGGAATATCGAAGTTCAGAAAAGGCCAGGCCAGTTCGCTGGCGATGTAAACGCCGACGGACATACCGAGCACTGCCCACACCATCGCCATAATCGTAAATTTGCGGACGATGTCGTAGTTATACTGCTCGGCTGGCAACGCTGAGCTTTGGGCCATATCCAAGTCTCCTTAGCAAGCCACGGAATTAGGAGTTTTTCGAGCGCTTTTCAATGCTGGTGTTTTGAATGGAAAAACGCGCCGGGTGCGTCAAAATGACGCACTATTCTACTAGTATTTACGGGGTCTTCTCAATCAGCGCCGGTTAATATGATTAAAAAAGCCGGGTGAACCCCAGACATATTTCGCCGGCGCTTGTAAAAAACATCGCTACCCCAGCAGGAGTGCGGCGTAATGATCCAGTAACAGCGCAGCAAACACGCCAAACAGGTAAATGATGGAAAAACCGAACGTGGGCATGGCCAGCCGATCATCGCCCGTGGCGTAGAGCCGAATCGCATAGCTGAGAAAGCGCAGGCCCAGTCCGACTGCGCCCAAGAGATAAATCCAGCCGCTCATCCCGGTCAGAAACGGCAATAGCGTGATCAGGAACAGCAGGATGGTGTACAACAAAATATGCAGACGGGTAAAGGCGACCCCGTGGGTGACAGGCAGCATGGGGAGATCAGCGCTGGCGTAGTCATGGCGGCGATGGATCGCCAGCGCCCAGAAGTGGGGTGGGGTCCAGACGTAGATAATCAGAAACAGCAGCAGCGCACCAGGATCGACCTGGCCAGTCACCGCCGTCCAGCCAAGCAACGGTGGAGCCGCGCCCGCCGCGCCGCCGATGACGATGTTCTGCGGCGTCGCCCGTTTAAGAAACAGCGTGTAGATTACTGCGTACCCGACCAAGGCGGCGAACGTCAAAACCGCTGTCAGCGGGTTAGCGAACGCCAACAACAACATGAAGCCGAGCGTACCGATCAGCAGAGCGAATCCTGACACTTGCCAGGCGGCCAAATGTCCACTGGGCAAGGGCCGACGACAAGTGCGGGCCATCAGGGCGTCCACCCGCCGGTCGACCAGGTGATTGATAGCGGCGGCAGAACCGGCCATCAGTGCAATGCCCAGCGAACCGAACATCAAAATTGACCAAGGGATCATGCCCGGCGCCGCCAGCAGCATGCCCACCACGGCAGTAAAGGTAATTAAGGCCACTACCCGAGGCTTGGTCAGTTCCAGATAATCCCGCCAGCGGATATGCAATGTGTGAATCGCGATAGTGGTCATCCCGCAGGTTCCGGGCGTAGTAAATGATTGAGCATTATCAATGCCAGCAACAACAGTGCTGCACCCGCATTGTGCGCAACCGCCACCGGCAACGGCAACCGCAGCAGGACATTGGCGATGCCCAGGCTAATCTGGAGCGCCAATAGCAGAGCGATGATCCCTCCCGTCGTGCGCATCGTGTGGTTGGTCGTCCACAACCGCCCAACCAGCCATCCTAAATAGAGCAGTACGATCAACGCGCCCAGTCGGTGCATCCAATGAATCGTGACGCGGGCATCATTGCTCAGCACCCCACCCTCATAGGACACACCGAGTCCCCGCCATAGCCTGAACGCTTCGCCAAACTCCAGCGGCGGGAGCCAGCGCGTCTGGCAGGTGGGAAAGTCCGGGCAAGCCAGCGCTGCGTAATTGGCGCTGGTCCAGCCACCCAGCGCAATCTGCACGACCAGCAACGCCAAACCGAGCAATGCGGGCTTGCGCAAACCCTGAACGTCCACTGTTCGCCCACCCTGGCCATAGTGCCCCTGACGTAAGACCAGCCAGGCTAGTAACCCCAGCGTCGCCAGTCCGCCCAACAGATGACCCATCACCACCACCGGCTTCAACTGCCAAGTCACGGTCCACATGCCCAACAGCGACTGAAAGATGATCAACCCCAGCAACGCTAGCGGCAGCGCCAAGGGCTGGGCGGGATCGCGCCGGTTCCGCCAGGCCAGCGCTGCCAGCGTCAACACCAACACACCTAACAGACCGGCGCAATAACGATGAATCATCTCCTTCCAGGCTTTAGCAGGTTCCACCGGGCGATGTGGATAAGCAGCGTTGGCCTCGGCAATTTGTCGGGCCTCATCGGGGAGGTCTAGTAACCGTCCATAGCAGCCGGGCCAGTCCGGGCAACCCAGTCCGGCGCCCGACAGCCGCACATAAGCGCCTAACAGCACCACGACCAGGGTCAGCGACAGCGCTATCCAGGTCAGCCGATGAAAAGGCGTCACCCGCACACGCTTTATCCAATCCGCGACCATTTCAGCAACCGCTGTAAATCTCTGAGTACGCCACGCGGCTCCACCGTGACCGGGTAACGCATCAACAAATTGCCATGCGGATCGATCAGATAAATCCAGTCACCGACCGTGCCGACCTGGGTAAACGCTTTTAGCAACAGGCTTTGCATTCCGGCATCTGCCACCCCGACCACCATCGCCGTATGTTCGTGAGCCAACCACTGGCGCAACGCGGCGTCAGGCGCTCCATCCAGTAGCAACACTGTTTCCACCCTCCCCAAGTCCTTGCCCAGCGCCAACCGAACCTGCCGCAGATCGTATAGCGCGGTATGGCAACGCGCATCGCAACCAGTGGCGGAACCGGCGTAGAGCAATATCCAGTGACCCTGGAGCGCCGTTGAACCCCCGTCGAGCGCAGCGAAATGCAGATCGGTCAGCGGTCGGGCGGGATTCAACAACTCACCGTGCTGAACTGTGTGGCCGGGTATCCATCGTCCAGCCAGCCAACCCGCTGCTGCGAGCGGAACCGCGAAACAGGCGACAATGAACAGCAGATACAACCGTCGCCGCCAGGGAGGCGACATCGTTGAATCTTTAATCGGAAGGGTTTGCACATTCATGGGCATGGGCTGCAATACGGCGAACATGCGCCGCGAGGTACAAAATGACCAGCGTCGCCGCCAGCGCGAACCACTGGACGGCATAGCCCTGATGGCGTTCCGGGCCGAAACCGCCGAACCGGGGTTGCCAGTCGCGTAAATAACCCTGCGGCTGATTCGGCTCCAGCAGAATCACTGCGGGCCGCAGCGGATAACCGAGAATGGTCGCCAGTCGTACATAATCAATATAGGTTGTGACTCGGGGCCAGTTTTGATTTGCGCCCGTCGCATCGCCCAGCCGCAGCCCTGGATTGGCCGGCTGCGCCAGCCAGCCACTCACCGTAATGACCTCCGCAGTCACCGCGACCGGGGGCAACACCTGCCGCGATTCACCCAGCGGCGCCCAACCCCGGTTGACCAGAATCGCCTCGCCATCGGCCAGCCGCAACGGCGCCAGCACATGGTAGCCGGGCCGACCATCGCGCAACTGGTTATCCAGCAATACTTGATGCTCATTGTCGTAATAACCGGTGGCCATCACCCGGCGATAAAGACTGCTCTGGTCAGCAATATCTAGCCCATCCAGCGATGCAGGCGGCCACCGGGACCGTTCGGCAAAGGCCGCCTGGAGTTCCGCCTTCTGTCGCGCCCGGTCCAGTTGCCAAAATCCCAAGCTGAGCAACACTGGCAGCAACAATAACACTGCCAAAGTCGACGCCCAGCCCGGTTGAAAGATCCAGCGACCGATCCACATCGCAGATCCCGTTATCTTGCATCCGGACTACAATGAATATCATGCCAATACCGGACGCCGCTCATGCTGATTAAAGTGCTTGTCGTGCTCATGTTGTTGCTCATTCTGGCCAGTCTAGGTTCCGGGCTAGTCTTCATGATCCGCGATCGAGGCCAGGGACGGCGCACCGCCCAGGCGCTGACCGTGCGCGTCGGGCTGTCAGTGGCGTTGTTTCTCCTGCTGATGCTGGCCTACGCGACAGGCTTGCTCACCCCGCATGGCCTGTAACGCCGCCGCTTACAGCCAGTAAACGAAGACAAACAGCCCCAGCCACACCACATCGACGAAGTGCCAGTACCAGGCCGCTGCTTCAAAAGCGAAATGACGATGTGGTGTGAAATGTCCGGCCAACGTGCGCAGCAGCATCACGGTCAGCATCACTACGCCGATCGTCACATGGAGTCCATGAAACCCGGTCAGCAGGTAGAACGTGGAACCGTAGATGCCGCTGCCCAAAGTGAGATGCAAGTCCTGATAGGCGTGACGATATTCATAGACTTGCAAGCCCAGGAACAACGCCCCCAAGGCCACGGTCGCTGTGAGTCCCTTGATCAACTGCGTGCGCTGGCCTTCCACCATTCCCCAGTGCGCCCAAGTGATCGTTGCACCACTACTCAGTAGAATCAATGTGTTAATAGCCGGCAATCCCCAGGGATGCATCGGCGCGAAAAAGCCGCCGATATCGCCGGGACCGTTGGTCGGCCAGGTCGCTTCGTACTGGGGCCACAGCAGACTCTGGGTTAACACTCCATGGCCGGTTTCCCCGCCTAGCCACGGCACCGCGTAGCCACGGGCATAGAACAACGCACCAAAGAAGGCGGCGAAGAACATCACTTCCGAAAAGATAAACCAGACCATTCCCCAACGGAACGACCGATCCATTTGCGCGTTGTACAGGCCCTTTTCGCTTTCATGGACCACTGTGCCAAACCAGCCGAACAGGGTGGTCAGCATCAGGGCGACACCGATCCAAAACAGCGTATCGCCGCCGCCGTTCAGCCAGGTTGCTCCGCCCAGCATCAGGGTAAACAAACCGATGGAGGCGATGATCGGCCAATAGCTTTGGTGCGGCACATAATAATGATCAGACGTAGACCCTATTATTACGTGGCTCATGCGAATCCAACTCCTGATCAGTGGCGTTGATAATTAGAGACTTCTAAACACCGTCTCGCTTAAAAAACGTGTAGGACAGCGTGACAGTGCGCACTTCTGGCGGCAACGCCGGATCGATGCGGAACGTGACCGGCATATCCCGCCCCTCCCCCGGCTGAAACGGTTGCTGAACGAAGCAGAAACACTCGATTTTCTGGAAATGCTGCGCCGCCAGTCCTGGCGCAACGCTGGGAATCGCCTGGCCGACCATGGGTTGGCTGGTCAAATTGCGGGCGTGGAACTGCGTCTGGTAGTATTGGCCGGGATGCACCTCCATCCGGGTGACCCGTGGGGCAAATTCCCAGGGCGCATTCACGTTCAGACTGGCGACAAACTCCACAGTCACTACCCGCGTTTCATCCACCGTCATTGACTCCACAGTCGCGGTCTGACCCGCCGTCTTGCCGTTCAGGCCGGTGATTTCGCAGAACACGTCATACAACGGAACCAGCGCAAAGCCGAAGCCAAACATGGCGACCGTGATCAGCAATAACCGGCGCAACAAGCGACGGTTGGCCTGCTGTAACGGTTCACTCCCCACACCAGTGGGCGAGAAAGTTGTGGGAAGTGGTGACGGTTGATGGTCCAAACTCGGCCTGCCTCTGCCTACTCGTGGGCGATGGATTTTTCGGTAAACAGATAATCCCGCAGTTCATGATCGAAAGCCGGGTCCTTGCGGCGAATCCATTCCAGCACCATAGCGGCGTGTTCCTTCTCCTCATCGCGGTTATGCGCCAAGATCGCCTTCAATGCCGGGTCTTTGCAGGCATCCACCCGCTGGTTGTACCAATCCACGGCTTCCAGTTCCTCCATCAGCGAAATGATCGCCCGATGCATGTCTCGCGTCGCGTCGGACAGTTCATTGATCGGCTCGTGATAACCCTCATTCGCCATGACAGCGTACTCCTCGATTGTGCACCCGTGACTGGGCCATTCGGTTTCAGGTCAATCCACTCGTGGCGCGGTCTGGAAGGTGTGATACGGCGCTGGCGAAGGCACCGTCCATTCCAGCCCTTTCGCCCCTTCCCACACTTGGTCGGTCGCAGGCTTGCCACCACGAATGGTCTGAATGACATTGTAAAGGAAGAGCAGTTGCGAAAACCCGAACAGAAAGGCACCGACTGTCGAAATCATATTGAACTCGGTGAATTGCAGGGCGTAGTCCGGTATGCGGCGCGGCATCCCAGCTAGCCCCAAGAAGTGTTGTGGAAAAAACAGCACGTTGACCCCGACCACAGACAACCAGAAATGCAGTCGGCCCAGTTTTTCGTTGACCATATTTCCGGTCCACTTCGGCAGCCAGTAATAAACCGCCGCCATGATCGAAAACACCGCGCCCGGCACCAGGACATAGTGGAAATGCGCCACGACGAAATAGGTGTCGTGGTACTGAAAATCGGCGGGAGCAATCGCCAGCATCAACCCGGAAAAACCGCCAATCGTGAACAAAATCACAAAGGCAATAGCGAACAGCATCGGAGTTTCAAAAGTCATGGCCCCCCGCCACATGGTCGCGACCCAGTTAAACACCTTCACCCCGGTGGGCACGGCGATCAGCATGGTGGTGTACATGAAGAACAACTCGCCGGTCAGCGGCATCCCTACCGTGAACATGTGGTGCGCCCAGACGATGAACGATAGAAAAGCAATAGAGCCTGTGGCGTAGACCATCGAGCTGTAGCCAAACAACGGCTTGCGGGCGAAGGTGGGAATGATCTGCGAGATGATCCCGAACGCCGGCAAAATCATGATGTACACCTCGGGATGGCCGAAAAACCAGAAAATATGCTGAAACATCACCGGGTCGCCGCCGCCGCCCGCGTTGAAAAAGCTGGTGCCGAAATACTTATCCGTCAGCAACATGGTCACCGCCCCGGCTAATACTGGCATCACTGCGATTAACAGAAACGCGGTAATCAGCCAGGTCCACACGAACAGCGGCATTTTCATTAGGGTCATGCCAGGCGCCCGCATGTTCAGGATGGTCGCAATAACATTGATCGCGCCCATGATTGAAGACACGCCCATCATATGGATCGCCAGGATCACGAACGGAAAGGCCTCTCCGGTTTGCAACACCAAGGGCGGATAAAGCGTCCAGCCGCCGGCGGGTCCGCCGCCGGGCATGAACAGGGTGGACAGCAACAGGGTAAAAGCGAACGGCATGATCCAAAATGACCAATTATTCATGCGCGGCAACGCCATATCCGGCGCGCCGATCATCATCGGCACCAACCAGTTGGCTAGCCCGACAAAGGCCGGCATCACTGCGCCGAAGATCATCGCCAGTGCATGCAGGGTAGTGAGTTGGTTAAAAAAATGGGGATCGACGATTTGCAGGCCCGGCATGAACAATTCGGCGCGAATCAGCAACGCCATGGCCCCACCGACGAAAAACATCGCCAGCGAAAACAGCAGATACAGGGTGCCGATGTCCTTATGGTTGGTGGTGAATAACCAACGGCCCAAACCGCTCGGTGGGCCGGCGTGTTCGGCGTGTTCCAGAGAGGACGAGGAGTAGGCGGTATTCATTAGCAAGTTTCAGGTTTCAGTTTAAAGACGGTGGTGGTGGTGTCCATGGTCGCTGGCGGCGGTGGTCGGGCTGGCGGCTTTCATCTTCGTCAGCCATGCCTGAAATTCGACTTCGGGCAATGCCTCGACGACGATGGGCATGAAGGCGTGATCCTTACCGCACAGTTCCGCGCACTGGCCGCGATAGACGCCAGGCCTTTCAATTTCGGTCCAGGATTCATTGATGAAACCGGGGATGGCGTCGCGTTTCCAGCCCAGCGCTGGCACCCACCAAGAATGAATCACATCAGCGGCAGTGGTCAGAATGCGGATTTTCTTGCCCACTGGCAGCACCAACCGTCGATCCACTTCCAGCAAATAGTGCTCGTGCTTGTGTTCATGGTTATGAATCTGCGCCTGCGGCGTGGCGAGAGTGCTGAAGAATCCAATCCCTTCGTTCAAGTAGTCATAATGCCAACGCCATTGATAGCCGGTCACCTTGATGGTGAGTTCCGCATCCCGCGCATCCGCCATGCGGATCAGGGTTTTAGTCGCGGGAACCGCCATAGCGATCAGAATGGCCATCGGGATGATCGTCCACAGCACTTCGACCAAAGTACTCTCGTGGAACTGAGCCGGCACGGCGCCCCGCGATTTGCGGTGATGATAAATGGACCAAAACATGATCCCGAACACCACCCCGCCGATAGCGACGCAAATCCAGAAGATCAGCATGTGTAAGTCATAAACTTCCCGACTGATAGCTGTCGCTCCAGGGGTCATATTCAGCGCGAAATCGGCCCGCGCTCCGGTTGCCCAGGCCACCAGTACGCCTACTAAGGTCATCATTGCGTTATGAACAATGCGCCGGTTGATCATGCCTCTCCTCCTGCTTGGCTTCACTAACAAGTAGACTGCCTCGGGAGTCTTGTCAATACCCGAGCATTACGCTTGGGATTTTGCCAGCAGGCGTTGCTGAGCGATAATGCCTAACTGGAAGGTCGGGAATGAATCAGTGAATCCAGCCAACCGGCTTGCTCAGCATAAAGCCTTCACCTTTGTGCTTGGAATGGGTGGTAATCCTGCAAAAGGTAGTGGCTGCGCCATGCAGGACTACCATGGAATTATTGACTTGAACTACAAACGAATACGGGTTTCAGCAATGAATTCCATCACGAATTTGATCCCAACCTTGAAGGGCTTCGGCCCGACTGGCAGCGAAATCAACAACCGGCGCAGGATAGTCCAACTTTGGTGATATGACCCAAGGTTGATGAATGACCGGAGCCGGCAACGTGGCCAGTTCAGGAACCCAGCGGTGAATATACATGCCTTCTGGATCGAATTGTTCACCCTGGCGCATCGGATTGAACACGCGAAAGTAAGGCGCAGCGTCGACCCCGCAGCCGGCAGTCCATTGCCAGCCGAGTGTATTGCTGGCCAAGTCAGCATCCACCAGCGTATCCCAGAACCAGCGGGCGCCCTCCTGCCAGGGAATGCGGCAATTTTTAACCAGGAATGAGGCAACCAGCATCCGTATCCGATTGTGCATCCAGCCGGTTTGCCAAAGTTGACGCATACCGGCATCCACCATTGGATAACCCGTCCGTCCCTGTCGCCAAGACTTCAATAACTCCGCGCTATCCTCTCGCCACGGATAGGCGGCAAAGCGTTTCTGGAGTGGTTGTTCCGGAGTATGCGGCCAATGATACAGCACATAATAAGCGAATTCTCGCCAACCGATTTCCCGCAGGTAGGTTTCCGCGCCCTTATTCGAGAATGGATCACCACCGACAGCGTTCGTTACCGCCGCCCAAATTTGCCGAGGACTGATCTCACCAAAATGCAGATAGGGCGACAATCGGGATACGCCCTCCCGGCCTGGCCAATCACGCCACTGGGCATAGCCAGTCAGCGCCGTCACGCAGAATTGCTCCAATCGCGTTTGTGCGCCGGTTTCCCCGGGTTGCCAGGCCGCTGCCAGCCCTGCATCCCAGGGAAAGTGTGGCAGGAGTTGTAACGCATTGAGCGGGAGTGAATCCGGCCATGACTCAGGCTCAGTCAGTTCTGGAGTGGGTAATGGAGCGGCGGGCGACAGTTTCCGCAAGCCGGCTTTCCAAAAAGGAGTAAAGACTTGATAGGGTGTTTCATCGGCTTTCAGCAAGGTCCATGGCTCGATTAGCAAGGTTGCCTGGGCGCTTTCAGCCATCACGCCCGCCGCCCGCAGCGCTGCCTTGATCACCCGGTCACGGGCCGTGATCACTGGCTCATAACGCCGGTTCCAGTACACCGCTGTTGCGCCGGTCTCATGCAGCAATTCCCGCAACAGGGTTAAACTGTCGCCCTGGCGCAAAATCAGCCGCGAACCACGCCGCTGTAACTCGGCATCCAACGCCGCCAGGCTGTGATGCAACCACCAACGCGAAGCAGCGCCCGGTTCCCAGGGCGCTTCCTCGTGGGGAGCGTGTAGATAGACCGGAATCACCCATTCATGCGCCTGCATCGCACGATGCAACGCCGGGTTATCAGCCAACCGAAGGTCATGACGAAACCAGACAAGCGCAGTAGTCATAGCGAATCCATCAGGCAAGGGGTTGAAGACCAGCGTTTTCGCAACCAAACTGCTGGTCAACAGTCTCTACCATTTGTTCAAACGTTTTGATCGGGAGGTCCACACCGTGTACTTGTGCATCTGTAAGTCGGTTTCCGACCGGCAAATTCGCGAGGCAGTCGAACTGGGCGCCCGCACTATCGGTGATTTGAGCATCCGTCTGGGGATTGGCGTTGAGTGCGGCAAATGCATCGACAGCGTCCGGGAATTTCTTGATGACTGTCTGGCAGCCCCACGACCAGACACTACCGACTCCGCACCGCCAGTGGTGGTCGCCACCCCTGCCCCTCCACTTCCCACGGCGAAACCAGCTCCAGCACAGACGTCCTGGTTCGCTGTCGATCTCTAGTCTTCCAGGAGTAATCTGCAAATGAAAGGCGATGCCAAGGTTATCGAGTACCTGAATAAGGCGCTCAAAAACGAGCTGACTGCCATCAACCAGTATTTTCTCCATGCCCGCATCCTCGAAAACTGGGGATTTGGGAAGCTCGGTCAACATGAGTATGCTGAATCCATCGATGAGATGAAACACGCGGACCGGCTAGTGCAGCGAATTCTGCATCTGGAGGGACTACCAAATCTTCAAGATCTTGGCAAACTTTACCTTGGCGAAAATGTTGAGGAAATTTTTCGTGGCGACCTCAAGCTCGAACACATCGCCCACCCGCTGTACCGGGAGGCCATCGGTTATTGCGAGAGCTGCTGCGACTATGCCACTCGCGATCTATTGTCCGCCATTCTAGCCAGCGAAGAAGAGCACATCGGTTGGCTGGAAACCCAGTTGGGGCTGATCGAACGCCTGGGCCTGCCCAACTACCTGCAAACCCAGTTGTAGCCACTCACTGCCGGCGCTGGGCCACGCCGTGCGCCCGCCGGGAGTCATAGCTGCTGTCATACGCAGTTTCATGGTACGATTCGACCCATTCATGCTATTCAAGCCGGAGCGTTGCGCTGCGCCTGAATGAAAACTAAAGAACTCAGGGGAGTTGCCGATGATCGTTTACAACCTCTTTCCCTTGCTGGCGGGTCCTTGCAGCCACTGGAAAACCCATCTCCAACGCGCCGCCGACATGCGGTTTGACTGGATTTTTGTCAATCCCGTCCAGAAACCCGGTTACTCGGGCAGTCTGTACTCCATTGTCGATTATTTCCAGTTACATCCGTTGCTGGCTGACCCCGAATCCAAGCAACCCCCCGAACAACAGCTCAAGGCAACGCTAGCGCAAGCCGACCAACTGGGCCTCAAGGTGATGGTGGATCTGGTGATCAACCACTGCGCCTTCGATTCCGAATTGACTCGTCAGCATCCTGAATGGTTCGTCCGCGAGGGCGACGGGAGCATTGCCCATCCATTCTGCATGGAAGACGGTCACAAAGTGGTCTGGGGTGACCTGGCGCTGTTCAACCACTCGCATACCTCTGATCCCGAAGGTCTTTACCGCTATTGTTACAAAATCGTCGAATACCTGTTGGACTTGGGTTTTAAGGGTTTTCGTTGCGACGCTGCTTACCAAATTCCCGGACCTATCTGGAAGCGGCTGATTCGTGACGTTCGTCAGAAATACCCCGACACGCTGTTTACCGCTGAGACGCTGGGTTGCACCGCTGACCAAACCAAACAGACTGCTCAGGCCGGCTTTGATTTCGTCTTCAACAGTTCCAAGTGGTGGGATTTCAACGGCCCTTGGCTGATGGAGCAGTATCAACTGGTGCGCGAAATTGCTCCATCGATCAGCTTCCCTGAAAGCCATGACACCGAGCGATTGTTCCAGGAAGTTAACAGCAACGTGGCGGCAATGAAGCAACGGTATTTGTTCTCGGCCCTATTCTCTGCCGGCGTCATGATCCCGATAGGTTTCGAATACGGCTTCCGTCGCCGCATGCATGTGGTGAGTACCCGACCTGGCGACTGGGAAGAACCCAATGTGGATTTGTGCGCATTCATCACCAGCGTCAATGCAATCAAGCAGCAGTATTCCATTTTCCGGGAAGAATGTCCGACGACCGTTTTACCCTACCAGAATCCGAATATTCTGCTGATGTGGAAGGCATCAACCCGCACTCAGGAAGAAGCGCTGATTATCCTGAACAAAGATCCGTGGAACCATCAGTACTTCTACGCTGAAAACGTCGGCGCCTATATTCAGGCAGGCGCCCCTTTACAGGATGTGTCTCCGGAATACCCCTTGGAATACATTCCACGACCGTTTTCCTATGACTTGCGGCCTGGACAAGCATTCGTGATGGTCGCCAGTCGCGATCATTTGCCGCAACCATAAAAACGCGAGAAACGAGCCGCACTCCGGGCCTTCTGGATAAAGAGGGGACTGGAGCGCTACACTCGCGATGGCACACGACAGCAATAAGGATAGAGGTTTATGTATATCGTACAAATTGCTCCAGAATGCGCTCCCGTCGCCAAAGTCGGTGGATTAGCCGATGTGGTTTTTGGCCTGACTCGGGAACTGGAGATTCGTGGCAATGAAGTCCACATTATCCTGCCAAAATATGACTGCATGCGCTATGACCACATTTGGGGCCTGCAAGTCAGCGTGAAAGATCTGTGGGTGCCGTGGTATAACGGCGCGATTCATTGTTCAGTCTGGTTCGGTTTCGTGCATGGCCGCAAGTGCTTCTTTATCGAGCCGCATTCCAACGAAAATTTCTTTAACCGTGGGCATTTTTACGGCTTCTCGGATGATGTCAGCCGGTTTGCCTTTTTCAGCAAGGCCGCGCTGGAGTTCATGCTCAAGGACAATCGCCGACCCGATATCATTCACTGCCACGACTGGCAAACCGGGCTGGTGCCGGTGCTGCTATTTGAGCAATACGCCCAGGGTGGAATGCATTGGTCGCGGGTCTGTTATACGATCCATAACTTCAAGCATCAGGGTATGACCGGTGAATATGCGCTCTGGGCCACCGGTTTGACCAATATCGCCCACTATTTTAACTACGACCGCCTGCGCGATAACTTCAACCACAGTGCAGTTAATTTGATGAAAGGTGGCATCGTTTATTCTAACTTCACCACCACAGTGTCGCCAACCCATGCGCACGAGGCGCGCTTTACCGACCAAGGGGGTGGATTAAGCCATACCCTGAATCTGCATCAGGGCAAGTTTGGCGGGGTGTTAAACGGTATCGATTATGATATCTGGAATCCGGAGATTGACCCCCACATCCCCAGCCACTACGGCATCGAAACATTGGACGACAAGTATGCCAATAAGGAAGCCCTGCGCGACCGGCTGTGGCTGAGCAAAGAATACAAGCCAATTATTGCCTATGTAGGCCGGCTTGACAGTCAAAAGGGCGTTAATCTGATTCATCACGCCATTTTCTACGCACTGCGCAACAACGCTCAGTTTGTACTTCTCGGCTCCAGCCCTGATCCACATATTAACCAACATTTCTGGAACCTTAAGCGGCACCTTAATGATAGTCCGGATTGCCACCTCGAACTGGGGTTTGATGAGGAGCTATCACACCTAATCTATGCAGGTGCGGACATGGTGGTCATGCCCAGTCTGTTCGAGCCCTGTGGCCTGACACAAATGATTGCCTTGAAATATGGCACAGTTCCTATCGTGCGGGCCATCGGCGGACTCCAGGACACGGTGTTCGATAAGGACTACGCTGGCAAGCCATGGGAAGAACGTAACGGGTTCGTCTTCCATAATGCCGACCACGCCGGTCTCGAATCAGCGATGCACCGCGCCATCGCCTTGTGGTTTGACTACCCGGAAGATTTTCGGCAATTGGTAATCCATGGCATGAGTTGCGACTATTCCTGGTGTCGGCCTGGTCAGGATTACCTGAATATCTATGAACTCATCCGATGCAAGTAATAAAGCTAACGAATCAATCACCCTTGGAGAACTCCACGTTATGAGCCAACTTCCGGAATACGTCGATGGCCTGCCCAATGTCTGCGGATCGGAGTCGCTGATCGACCAAACCTTGCGCGCCAGCCGCGACCGACCGGCGTTCCTGCCGGAGAGCCGGGTCGATTTTGGCCATATCCGTGCGGCTTGCGCGATTGCCCTGCACATGCACCAACCGCTGATTCCAGCAGGTGGTCATGACTTGCACACGGCGGGCATTATTAGCAATCTCAAATACATGATGGATAACCAAGGCATCGGCGACAACTACAATGCCCCAGTTTTCCACTGGTGTTACAAGCGGATCGGCGAGTTTGTCCCGCAGCTCATTCATGATGGCAAGGAACCGCGTGTCATGCTGGAATATTCCGGCACGCTATTTCACGGTCTGCGCGATATGGGACTGCACGATGTGTTCGATGCGCTCAAAAACGCCACCTGCAATCCGGCCTATCGGCGGGCAGTGGAATGGCTCGGTTGTCCCTGGGGCCATGCAGTGGCGCCTTCGACTCCGGCTCAGGATTTCCGCCTGCATGTCAAGGCATGGCAACATCATTTCGCCGCTATCTTTGGGCTGGAGGCGCTGGAGCGGGTACGCGGCTTTTCCCCCTCGGAAATGGCGTTGCCCAACCATCCCGACACTGCCTATGAATACATTAAAACCCTGGTGGATTGTGGCTTTCAATGGCTGCTCGTGCAGGAGCACACGGTTGAACAGCCCGAACAGGGCCGGGGTCCGGAGAAACGGCACCTGCCGCATCGGCTGGTCTGCACGAATTCCAAGGGTGAGACCGTCAGCATCATCGCTATCATCAAAACCCAGGGCAGCGACACCAAATTGGTGGCGCAGATGCAGCCGTATTACGAAGCCAAAGGCCTGTCGCGCTGGGAGCTGGCTGGGAAATCCGTACCGCCACTGGTGACGCAGATCGCCGATGGCGAAAACGGCGGGGTCATGATGAATGAATTTCCAGGCATGTTTTTCCAGGTGGCGAACGAAGCCACCGGATCGGATGTGCCGATGATGAACGCGACCGAGTACTTGGAGCATCTGTTCGCAATGGGCATCAAGGAAACCGACTTGCCGGTCGTGCAACCGTTGCTCCAAAAGCGGATTTGGGATCGGTTCAAGCCGGGCGATGGGCCGGCAAAACTGGAGAAGGTCATTGCTGAATTAAAGCAGGAAGATGGCCGTTTCCACATGGAAGGCGGCAGTTGGACCAATGACATCTCCTGGGTGCGCGGCTATGACAACGTCCTCGGCCCGATGGAAAAAGCTAGTTCGCAATTCTACGAGAACGTGCTCAAGCCGGGAGTGGCGACCAACGATCCGCGCTACCGCAACGCCCTGTTTCATCTGATGAGTTCACAGACCAGTTGCTATCGGTACTGGGGACAGGGGTTATGGACTGATTATGGCCGTGAAATCTGCCGGCGGGCTATTGCCATCGCCGAGAGTCTTTAGCTATCCCGGTCACGCCACTGCGACCGATTCCGGATTAGAAAAAAATTCAGGATAGCGGAAGGTGCAATCTCAGCGCTGCATCTATCGCTATCCGATCATTGATGGAGGTTGAATCATGGCGGACACCCTCTACCATGCGCTGGTGCTGAATTTGCACCAACCGCACGGCAATCTGGAACACCTGCTACAGCAAAATGAATGGGAAGCCCGGGAAATCCTGTTCGCTATGGACCGAATTCCCCGTTCGTTAGCTGAATACGCCGATGTGGGCCGGGTTCATTTGGCGCTGTCAGGCACTTTGTTGGAGACCTTGACCCATCCGGAATTTCAGAGCCGGGCCTATGGCATCGTCGATTGTGAGGCGCTACTGTGGAATTTACGAAACGCCCAATCTATCGATATGCTTGGCACAGCCTATTATCATCCGGTCATACCGTTGATCCCGCTGGCTGATTGGGAGGCGCATTTGGCGCGATGGCGGGGGATGGCTCGCCGGTTGTTCTTCAACAGCGATTTCCAGGGTTTCTGGCCGCCAGAGATGGGCTTCTGCATGGAAATGATCCCGCTGCTGCGCCGTTTAGGCTATCGCTATGTGCTAGTGGATTCCGAGCATGTCCAACCGGTCACGCCGATGCGTTGGGAAGAAGTGCGCTACCGGCCGCATACCGTTCGTTATGGCGGCGAGGAAATGATCGCCATTGTGCGCGACCGTGATCTGTCTAATGCTCAAGAGTCGGGCATGGAATTTGCTTGGTTTGATCGGGAAGTTCGGGAGCGCACTAAGAGCTGTGATTTCTCGCCCTTGGTCACGACCTGCAGTGATGGTCAGAATGGGGGCTGGTTCCGCAATATGACGCCCGGCAGCAACTTCTGGGACATTTTCTATAAACCACTCATGGACCAGGCGCGGAGCGATCCAGGCGCAATTCAGCCGACTTTTATCAAGGACTATCTCGACCGATTCGGTGCGCAGGGTGAGATCACAGTCGGTCCTGGCGCGTGGAATACCGGTTGGCATCACGGTTGCGATTTCGTGCAGTGGACCGGCACACAGGCGCAGAAAGACGCATTGACCCGGGTTGACGAAGTGAGTCAAGCGGTGCATGGCGCAATGAGCAACGCGACGAATTTCGGATCGCAAAACCCGGAGCTGCTTGCTTTGCTCGAGGAAGCACGCTGGCGGGTGCTGCGAGCCGAAACCAGTTGTAATTTCTTCTGGGGCGATGCCTGGGTAATGCGTTGCCACTCCGATCTTGACCAGGCCTGTGAGTGCCTGGAACGGGCTAACACCTGCTTTCGCTGACCATCACCGAGTGAGCAGTTGTTAGCAGTCAGTCATCGGCTGGCTACTGTTCACTCGCTTTAAAGCATCGCCTCAATTGTCTCGCGCAGTTTTGGCATATCTAACAATCCAAGCCGATATTGCACAATCCGTCCATCCGGTGAAATCAGCACGGTGGTAGGGGTTAATCGCACGTTGTCGAACGCTTGGGCAATCTGCTCCTTACTATCCAATACGATGGGATAGGGTATGCGTCGCTGCCGAACCATGGCTTGCACTTGCAAGGGTGGGTCGTAACTCATAGCTACCCCGATAATTTCCAGCCCCTTTGGATTGAGTTCCCGGTAGAGCTCAATCAAATGAGGGATTTCTTCAATGCAGGATGGACAGGTGGTCGCCCAGAAAGTGACCAATACCGGTCTGCCGTGGAACTGTTGCAAGGTCAGTGTGCGGCCGTCGAGCGCCTGACCGACCAATGGCGGCGCCGGGCGCAGACCGACGGGTGTAAACCAGCTCACGGCAAAGACCAGAACTATTGCTATGGCGACGCCGGCAATGAGCGTTTCTTTGTTAAGATTCACGGGCAAAACCTCACTGTGCATTGAAGTTGAGTAGCGGATCGAATACCGGGACCGCTTTCCTGAAACCCTTTATTCCAAAAAATAGCCGGACTTGCGTCAGATGGGCAGTAACGTATGATGCCTGCCTTTCAATGGTTGATGTAGGGTTACCACGATGATTAAAGCAGGGATTGTTGGAGGAACCGGTTATACCGGAGTGGAATTGCTGCGGCTGTTGGCGGGGCATCCTCATGTAGAATTGACCACGATTACCTCGCGTGGTGAAAAGGGCGTCACAGTCAGTCAATTGTTTCCCAACTTGCGTGGCCGGGTGGACTTGGCGTTTGTTGAACCGGATGACGCGGCGCTGAAAAATTGCGATGTAGTGTTTTTCGCCACGCCGAATGGCACTGCCATGAAAAACACGCTGACGTTGCTGGAAGCTGGCGTCAAGGTGATTGATCTGGCGGCTGACTTCCGTCTGCGGCAAGCGGGAGAATGGGAGCAATGGTATGGAATGCCCCACGCTTGCCCAGAGTTGCTGGCGGAGGCGGTCTATGGTCTGCCTGAAGTGAACCGTGCGGCGATTCGCTGTGCCCGGTTAGTGGCGAATCCCGGTTGCTATCCGACTGCGGTGCAGCTCGGCTTTCTACCGCTGCTCGAGTCTGGAGTGATTGACCCGCAATCCCTGATCGCTGACGCCAAATCCGGGGTCAGCGGGGCCGGGCGCAAGGCCGAGGTCGGTATCCTGCTGGGCGAAGCGGGTGATAACTTCAAGGCCTACAATGTGTCGGCGCACCGCCACCACCCGGAAATTTGCCAGGGTTTGACAACGGCATCGGGCCAATCGGTGGAACTGGTGTTCGTGCCGCATCTGACGCCGATGATTCGTGGCATTCACGCAACTCTGTACGCAACCCTGACCGACCTTGACGCAGATTTGCAAGCGTTGTTCGAAAAGCGCTATGTCGGGGAACCGTTTGTCGATGTGCTGCCGCCGAAATCGCACCCCGAAACGCGCAGTGTGCGTGGGGCGAATCAATGTCGGCTGGCGGTGCATCGTCCACAAAACGGGAAGACGGTCGTAGTGCTGTCGGTCATTGATAACCTGGTCAAGGGCGCCGCCGGTCAAGCGGTGCAGAACATGAATTTGATGTTTGATTTACCAGAGGTTATTGGATTGGAAAATATCGCGCTCTTGCCCTGAAGAGGCTGCTAGAGGAGTCTGTGGCCTCTTACACCATCTGGAGGCCGATTGCTCTTATGTCTATCAGGTAAGATTCCACTTCTTACAAATTTTCTTGTTATAGCGATAATCGATCGTGCTGACTGGTTATGAATTCATAAAAGAAATTGAATTTAAATAATATTTTTATTATTTTTTTTCCTAAACTGTGGTAAAAATCACATTAAAATTACAGGAGGATATTTCGCGGAAAATTGCTAGAATGCAGAATCTCTAAGAGCTGAATAGCATGAGGTCTAGTGATGCGTAAAAATTTGCCTGTTACTAATGTAGAGCATGTGCTTGAAGATAATGCCGCCCTGGTTTCTACCACTGATCTCAAAAGTCGGATCACTTACGCTAATCCCTCATTTATTAATATTAGCGGGTTTACCGAGGAAGAGCTGATTGGCGCACCGCACAACATTGTGCGACATCCTGACATGCCACCGGAAGCCTTCGCTGATCTATGGCAAACAGTCCAATCGGGACAATCTTGGACAGCGCTCGTTAAAAACCGCTGTAAGAATGGTGACTACTACTGGGTCAAAGCCAATGTGACCCCGGTGATTGAGCACGGTAATCCTGTTGGCTACATGTCGGTGCGCGTCAAACCGAGTCGTGAAGAAGTCGCTGCAGCGAGCGCACTCTACCGGCAAATACAAGAAGGTCAAAGCCGTTACGGCGTTCGTAATGGCCTGGTCACCCGTACCGATTGGCTGGGTAAACTGCTTTTTTTGAGCCACATCAGCATTACATCTCGGATTTGGGTTGCACTGCTGACGATGGCGCTGACAACTGTTGGGATTAGCTTGATCGGCTTTTTTTGGTCGGAAACAGACTCACAAAAAACCGGTTTCAGCAGTTGGCAGATATTGGCGCTGGCAGCAACCAGTCTGGGTATGGGCGGTGTGTTAGGTGTCTGGCTCTCAACCACGATTGCCCAACCTTTGAAAAATATCCTGAGTTTTGCCAGACGAATTGCCAGCGGCGATCTCAGCAGCCGCACTAATACGGTCCGCAAGGATGAGATCGGGCAAATTATCCGCGGACTGAATCAAACCAATGTCAATTTGATGGGTGTTGTTTCTGATGTGCGTGCTCAAACTGAAGGAATCTACATTGAGATTGATGAAATCGCCAATGGCATCACTGAGCTTTCGGCACGAACGGAATCGCAGGCGTCCAGCCTTGAAGAAACGGCGGCCAGCATGGAACAGATCCATGCGACGATACAACAAACTGCTGACTTGGCTAGCCAGGCCAACCAGTTGTCACAGTCTGCCTCGGCGATGGCCGTGCGGAGCGGTCATGTCGTCAGCCAGGCTGTAACAAACATGGCGGATATCAGCGCGAGTTCGACCAGGATTGCTGACATTATCGGTGTGATCGATGATATTGCGTTCCAAACGAATATCCTGGCCTTGAATGCCGCCGTCGAAGCGGCTCGCGCCGGGGAACAGGGTCGGGGATTCGCCGTTGTCGCCGGGGAAGTACGGAGCCTGGCGCAAAAAACCGCAATAGCCGCTAAGGAAATCAAGAGCCTGATCTCTGATTCGTTGACGAAGGTGCAAGCAGGCGCTCAGCTTTCCCAGGAAACGAGCAAGGCTATGGATGAGGTCGTTGCAGCGATCGGCCGCGTATCGGCCATCATGGGTGAAATCAGCAATGCCGCAAATGAGCAGGCTTCAGGAATTAGCCAGATCAATGAGGCGGCCATGCAGTTGGATCGGGTCACTCAAGAAAACGCCGCATTTGTCGAAAGAATCACAGCCGCCTCCGGACTGTTGACGGTACAGGCTAACACACTCTCAGGAGCCATCAATGTCTTTAAAGTGGACAGTGTACGCTAATCAAACTAATTCTTGACCTTGGCAATCAACAATCAGACACTAAACAGTCTTTTGAAAGAGGATTAAATCATGGGCGCCACTGTTGAAACCTTTACCCCTGCTGACTCTCCCTTGCTGTTCACCGACGCCGCAGCGTTAAAAGTCAAGGAATTGCTGGAAGAAGAAGCGAATCCCCATTTGATGTTGCGTGTTTTCATTTCCGGCGGCGGCTGCTCCGGTTTCCAATACGGGTTCACCTTCGATGAAGCTTTGGGCGATGGTGACACGGTTGTGGAAAATTGTGGGGTGAAGCTACTGATTGACCCGATGAGTTTCCAGTACTTGGTCGGTGCTGAGATCGACTATTCCGAAGGGTTGGAAGGCGCACAGTTCGTGATCCGCAACCCCAACGCCGTCACCACTTGTGGCTGCGGTTCTTCCTTCTCTGCCTGATACTAAGCACGCCAGCGGGCCATCGATCCCGCTCAAGCCGATCCGCTTTACCTTAAGCTGGTCACATCCTGCGCTCCGGCGACCCTGTCGTTCGGAGCCGTCTTATTTCTGAGGAATGCACATGCATCCGGTTGAAGAATCGCTAAAACTGCTCAAACGCGGTGTAGTGGATCTGTTGCTTGAGGAGGAATTGGTCGAGCGACTCAAGACAGGTCAGCCCCTGCGGGTCAAAGCCGGATTTGATCCAACAGCCCCTGATTTGCATCTAGGACACACGGTTCTAATTAACAAGCTTCGCCAGTTTCAGGATCTTGGCCACTGTGTGATGTTTCTGATCGGCGATTTCACTGGAATGATTGGCGACCCGACCGGTAAAAATATCACGCGCAAGCCAATGACCCGTGAAGAAATTCTGGCAAACGCCGCGACTTATCGGGAACAGGTGTTCAAGATTCTCGATCCCGCGCGCACGGAGGTACTGTTCAATTCAGCCTGGTTCGACCGTATGACGCCTGCAGATTTTATTCACCTGGCAGCCAGGCACACGGTGGCTCGCATGCTGGAACGGGATGATTTCGGCAAGCGTTACACCAGCGGCCAGCCTATCGCTCTCCATGAATTTCTCTACCCCTTGGTGCAGGGCTATGACTCAGTGGCCATGCGTGCTGATGTGGAACTCGGGGGTACCGACCAGAAATTTAATCTGCTGGTCGGGCGTGAATTGCAAAAACACTACGGTCAACCCCCGCAGATTGTTCTGACTATGCCCATTTTGGAGGGCTTGGACGGGGTGCAGAAGATGTCGAAATCGCTGGGCAACTACGTCGGCATCCGCGACGAACCAAACGACATGTTTGGCAAGCTGATGTCCATTTCCGATGATTTGATGTGGCGTTATTTTGAGTTACTCAGTTTCCAGCCGATTGGGGAGATTGCGGAATGGCGGCGGAAGGTCGATCACGAACATTTGAATCCCCGCGATGTGAAATTCAAGCTTGCCGAAGAACTGGTTGCCCGATTCCATGGCTTCGAAGCGGGCCGTCATGCCCTGCAAGTGTTTATTGAGCGCTTCCAGAAGGGAGCGTTGCCTGAAGATCTGACTGAAGTGCAAGTTCAATCCCGCAATGGCCGATTGCCGATTGCCAACCTGCTCAAAGAGTCAGGGCTGGTCGCCAGCACGTCGGAAGCCTTGCGTCTGATTCAGCAGGGCGCCGTGCGGATCAGTGGCGAACGGATCGACAACCGTGATTTGGAGTTGCCTGCTGGTAGCCGCCATGTCTACCAGGTTGGCAGGCGGCGAGTCGCAAAGGTTGAGATTCTATAAATAGGGACACGAAAGTAGCGCGCCAAGGCGCTTCCAAATCATCTGTGGATTACAAGCGTAGGCCGGGTTAGGCGTATGCACCTTAACCCGACGCTCCGCAGTTGCAATGGTCGAGTTATGCAGTGCTCACTCAACTGACGGGTTCAGTGCCCTGATGCAGATGGAATGGCTATACCCCAACCCGCCAGCGGTATCATCCCACTACCGTCAGCCGGTTAAGACCCCGTAATTACGCTCGACCGGCCTGACCACCGTCCTACTCAAACCTTCTTTCTATCGGCCTGCAAAACCGCTGCGGGATGCACACTCAAGGCTTTGCCGATGTCGGCAAAATCGCTCGACCCAATCCATCAGCGCTGCACCGGCGCGTCAAATCCGGGCATTGCGCGCATTTCATGCACTATTGTTAGGCATAACCGCTCCTCAATGGCGTGCAGGAACGCCTAAAAAAACCAAAAATCATTCACGGTACGGATTTTGCTGAGCCCATGACGCCGACTACCTGAAAAACGCCATGCCCGCATTAATGCGGGACTTAAGGAACGACCTGATGACCATTCACTGGCAACAGTACGCCGCTCCCGGCTGTTATGACGAACTTGTCAATAATGGTTCGGGGCCACGCCCCGCCGCCCGCGCCTTGTGTGAATATCTGGCCTCGCTCAGCGATGAGGAACTGCACGAGCGCAAGACTGCCGCCGAACTGGCCATCCTAGTCATGGGCATTACCTTCACGGTCTACACCGAAGGCGGCAGCATCGACCGCGCCTGGCCGTTCGACATCGTGCCGCGCATCATCCCCCGGCAGGAATGGGATCGCACGGAAGCCGGCTTGAAACAGCGGGTGCAGGCGCTCAACCTGTTCATTGATGATCTTTACCATGAGCAGAAGATCATCAAGGACGGTGTGTTCCCCGCCGAGGTGTTGGCCCAGTCGGTCAACTTCCGACCACAATGTATTGGCGTCAATCCCCGGCATGGCGTCTGGGCGCACATCTGCGGCTCTGATCTGGTGCGCGACCAGGACGGTACGCTTTACGTGCTGGAAGACAACTTGCGGGTACCGTCCGGCGTGTCCTACATGCTGGAAAACCGGGTCGTTACCAAGCGGGTATTCCCGGAACTGTTCGAGCATCAACGCATTCTACCGGTCGACGATTACCCGCCGCGCCTCTATGACATGCTAGCCTCGCTGTCGCCACGCCCCGGCGACAACCCAACGGTCGTGGTGCTAACACCCGGCATCTACAACTCCGCTTATTTCGAGCATTCCTATCTTGCGCAACAAATGGGCGTGGAGCTGGTGGAAGGCAGCGATCTGGAAGTCGGCGATGATGACTGCGTCTATATGCGCACCATCGCCGGACTGAAGCGGGTCGACGTCATCTACCGGCGCATCGACGATTTGTTCCTGGACCCCGAAGCGTTCCAGCCTGACTCCGCGCTGGGCGTCAAGGGCTTGCTGCGCTCTTGGCGCGCAGGCAAGGTAGCCTTGGCTAATGCGCCCGGCGCCGGCGTCGCAGATGATAAAGTGGTCTACGCCTTCGTTCCGGCCATCATCAAGTATTACCTGGATCAGGACCCGCTCATTCCCAACGTGCCGTCTTATCTCTGCATGAACGAAAAGGATCGGCGCTATGTACTGGATCATCTCGATCAACTGGTGGTCAAGCCGGCCAACGAATCCGGCGGCTATGGCATGCTGGTCGGGCCGCACGCCACGGTCAGCGAGCGCAAACGCTTCGTCGACCTGATTCAGAAAAACCCGCGTAATTATATGGCCCAGCCCACCTTGGCGATTTCGACCTCACCGACCTTGTGCGATGACCAGATGGAGCCGCGCCATGTCGATTTGCGGCCATTCATTCTGTCCGGCCCCAGCACTTATGTCACCACTGGTGGACTCACCCGGGTGGCGCTGCGAAAGGGTTCGCTAGTCGTCAACTCCTCGCAGGGTGGCGGGAGCAAGGATACCTGGATTGTCGATACCGAGGGCCTCTAATCATGCTGTCACGCGTCGCCCAGAACATTTATTGGATGTCCCGCTATCTGGAGCGGGCTGAAGATACCGCTCGCCTGATCAATGTTAACACCAACCTGTTGCTCGATCTGCCGCGCAATACAACCTTTGGTTGGCTGCCGTTGATTTTCATCGTTAGCGCTGAGGACCTGTTTTTCGAAAAGGACCCTCATCGGCTAGCCGACGAGAATAACGTCGTGACCTTTCTGATCAGCGACCTTGATCATCCCAGCTCCATTCTTTCCAGCCTGGCCGCCGCCCGCGAGAACCTGCGCACCACCCGCGATACCGTGCCGCAGGAAGCCTGGGAGCAAATCAATGGCTTGTATATCTATGCGCGTGATCATGTGGCAACCCGGCGCGGTCGCTTTGAGTTTCTGCGCCGGGTGATTCATGGCGCTCAGCAGATCAACGGCTTGCTGGCCGGGACGATGAGCCGCACTGCCGCCTACGATTTTGTGCGCCTGGGCCGTTACCTGGAGCGAGCCGATATGACCACCCGTATTTTGGATGTGCGCTCAGCCAATCTGCTACCCCGAACGACGGGTCCGGTGCAAACCCAAATGCAAACGCAAATGCAGGTTGCCGAGCCTCAACCTGAAGAGCAGGACCCGTTTGAGAGCATCCAGTGGATGAGCGTATTGAAATCGCTCAGCGCCTATCAGATGTACCGTCAACAAGTGCGATTGCGCGTCGGCGGCCCGGACGTTTTAAAGTTTCTGCTGCAAAATGAGTTCTTCCCTCGTGCGGTCGCCTGCTGTCTGGAGCAACTTAAAAGCTCCCTCGCACAACTCCCCGGAAACAGCGTCCCACTGGCTGGTATTGCCTCCCTCAAGCAACAACTCAGTGACGCCGCTGTGCCGGAATTAACCCACGAGGGCCTGCATGAATTCATCGACGAATTACAGGTCGGCTTTGGAGAGCTGCACAGCCAGATCGCCACAACCTACTTTATGCATTAATTCCACTCACCGGCCTTGCGCCGGAATTGCCCCCCTCTTCGATTCGCCGGCCCTTGCGCCGGCGTTTTTTCGCATTGCGGTCAACCCCTCCTTAGCTGACAATACACCGCACTGCATCAAATTCACTCTCAGTATTGGCGCTCAAGGCGTGAGGGAATCATCGTGGCTTATCAACATCGCTCTCTGGACGGTAGCCCGCTCGATCTGCCTGTCGGTAAAGTCGTGTGCATCGGTCGCAACTATCTCGATCATATTCGTGAGCTGAACAACGCGGTCCCGGAAACGCCCATCCTGTTCATGAAACCTGCTACCGCGCTGACGGCGTTGCATGAACCGATTCGCCTGCCCGTCGGACGGGGTGAATGCCATCACGAAGTGGAACTGGCGGTGCTGGTCGGTCAGGAGCTGCGCAATGCCGACGCCACGGCCGCCCGACAGGCAGTGGCCGGCTATGGCATTGCGTTGGATCTGACGCTGCGTGATGTGCAGAGCGAATTGAAGAAAAAAGGCCATCCCTGGGAAATCGCCAAAGCGTTCGATGATTCCTGCCCCTTGTCCCCATTCTTGCAACCCGACCGGTTGCCGGAACCCCAGGCGACAGATTTGAGCTTGCAGGTGAATGGCGCAGTTCGCCAACAGAGCAACACCCGATTGATGATCGTTGGCATTTTTGATCTGATGGCTTACATCTCTACACATTTCACCCTGCAACCGGGTGATGTAGTATTGACCGGTACGCCAGCAGGTGTGGCGTCCTTGGCGCCCGGCGACGTATTGACGCTCAACCTGGCCGGCTATGATTTCACGGCGCGGGTCGCCTGAGCGGATGAACGTCCTGATCGTTTACGCCCATCCCAACCCACGCAGCTTCAATCAGGCTATTCTGGACACAGTCGAGGTTACATTGCGCGAGCGCGGCCACGCCACGCGGATTCATGATTTGTATCAAATGCAGTTTCGCTCTGTGCTGGACGGCGAAGATTTGTTGCGGAGCTGGCGTGGTGACTTGCCCGTTGATACCCGCCGCGAGCAGGAAGCGCTCCGCTGGGCGCAGGGGCTGGTGTTCATCTATCCCATCTGGTGGTTCGGGCCACCGGCGATTTTGAAAGGCTGGATTGACCGGGTGTTCACCCGCAAATTCGCGTTCGATTTCGGCCCCAGCGGAATGAAAGGGTTGCTAACCCACGAGCGGGCGCTGATTCTCAACACTTTGGGCGGCGATGAGGCGACCTATCAACAGAAACGCTGGCATGAACTGCTCACACGGCCCATGGTTGAAGGCGTCCTCGGTGCTTGCGGGGTGGATAACGTGGTTTACCAGGCGTTTTATCAGGTGCCTTCGGTCTCTCACGCTGAACGACAGGCGATGCTGGAGGAAGTCCGCGCCCTGGCGGCGGCGTTTTAATTTGCGCCCAACTCTCACAACTCACCCACTCTCCCCAACGCCAAGCGTGTTCTACCCTTTCAAAAACCCTGCGCTGCTTGGCATAATGATCAGTATCTTTCACCCGCCTCGCCACCTGCCTGGCCCCAAGGGAGCATAACAACAATGCGCGTCCTGCTGACTACCAACGAATATCCGCCGTATGTTTATGGCGGCGCCGGTGTTCACGTCGAATATCTGTCCCGCGAATTGGCGAAGCTGACTCCGGTCGAGGTGCGCAGCTTCCACGATCAGACTTTCGATGAGGGTCAATTGCATGTGCGTGGCATCAAGATGGATACCACCCATTTTGCGGGTTGCCCACAATCTTTCGTTTCCCCACTGAAGGCGCTAAGCACCTGCCTGGCTTTCGTCGGTCAGGGCATCGGCGATGATCTGGAAGGCGGCAACGCTGAGATTATCCATTGCCACACCTGGTATGCTCACTTCAGTGGCATTCTCGCCAAGATTCTCTACAACATTCCGCTGGTGATTACCGTCCATTCCCTGGAGCCGCTACGGCCCTGGAAACGCGATCAACTGGGTCACGGCTACGACCTGTCGCGCTGGATTGAGAAAAGCGCCCTCGAAATGGCGGATGCCATCATCGCCGTCTCACGCAGCACCCGCGACGATATTTTGCGGCTGTTCAATGTCGATCCAACCCGGGTCGTGGTCATCCCCAACGGCATCGATACCGAGGAATATCAGCCGATTGCAGCCCCCGAAGTGTTGGCCCAACATGGCATTGACCCCAACCGCCCCTATGTACTGTTCGTCGGGCGCATCACCCGGCAAAAGGGGTTGTACTACTTGCTGCAAGCCATTCCTCACCTCGATCCCAAGTTACAAGTCGTGCTGTGCGCCGGCGATGCCGACACCCTGGCCATGCAGCGCGAAATCGAGGAGATTGTGAGGGAACTGCAAAGTCAGCGCTCGGGTATCGTCTGGATTCCCAAAATGCTGCCGCGCAAACACACCATCGCCCTGTACTCATACGCGACAATTTTCTGCTGCCCTTCGATCTATGAGCCGTTCGGTATCATTAATCTGGAGGCCATGGCCTGCGGCACCCCGGTGGTTGGCAGTGCCGTCGGCGGCATCAACGAAGTGGTAGTGGATGGCGAAACCGGCTTCCTGGTGGATCCCCATCTGTCCGCCGAACCGCCACATGATCCAATCTCGCCGGCCCGGTTCGAACGTGGCATGGCAGACGCTATCAACCGCATTGCCAACGATCCTGAGCTTGGCAAGCGAATGGCCCTGGCGGGCCGCGAACGGGTAGAGCGCCACTACAGTTGGCATAGCATCGCGCAACAGACTTACGACCTCTATCGCCGGTTGCGGGCGCAACGCAGCGATAATCTGCAATAGACCCGCTTTGATCCCCTGCCGGCTCAAGCTCACTTCGCTCCCCCATCATTCCATCAACTCCCTTCCTCCCACACAGGAGGACAGGGTTTTTTTGTGATTGCAACTCTTTCGCATTCGCAGAGTCAAGAAAGGCTAAGCTTAACAATCAGGATTTTGCCGCTTTTTCAAGCTATGATTGTTCAGTAATCGCTCCGCGTTGCAACATTCAAGGTGAAGGAGAAAGAACAATGGTCGCTACCATTCCGGTAATTGAAAGCTCGTTGACCACTCCCAGAATACGCCTAATCTCCAAAGACCAGCCTTGGGAATGGTTAGGCGCAGGCTGGAAAGACCTGTGGCGGGTTCCATCAACCAGTATCACTTACGGATTGCTATTCGCCATCATGGGTTACCTGATGGTTTATCTGGTCGAGGCCCAATTTCATTACGCATTGGCCTTGACCACCGGGTTCCTGCTGGCCGGCCCATTTTTGGCGATGGGTTTGTATGATATCAGCCGCCGATTGGAGGCAGGTGAACCAGCGACTCTGGGCCACGCCCTGACCGCCTGGCGGCATAATGCCTTGCCGATCTTCCTGTTCGGCATCGTGCTGGGTCTGCTCATGATTGTCTGGGCTCGGTTGTCAGGGGCGCTGTTTGGGGTCATCGTAGGTGGCCGCGATCTGAGTCTGGATTCCTCAACCGCGCAGCTTTTCTTCTCCGGCAGTGGACTGACCTTTCTGTTGGTGTTCACAGCCGTGGGTGCGATCATTGCGGCGGTGGTGTTCACGATCAGCGTAGTGTCCATCCCGATGATGCTGGATCGCAAAACCGATTTCATCACTGCTATTCTGACCAGCATCACTGCGGTCCGCGCCAATCCCGCCCCAATGGCGCTGTGGGCGGTGCTCATCGTGATTTTCACCGGCATTGGCTTGATCACGTTCTACCTGGGTCTGGCGATCGCCCTGCCCCTTATTGGCCACGCGACTTGGCACGCCTATCGGGATCTAGTTGAAGACAGCGACCTCGAACAGCAACCACTTTAGCGGAAACGGTATGAGAACCCTCTCTTCTTGCGGGAGGGTGGGTTGTTTGTTAATTCCGCGCCAATCGCCGTAATCGCTCCAGATAGGACTGCTCGTCCGGCTCCATGCCATTGCGCTGCGCCTCCCACAGCGTTTCACCTAGGCATTCCATCATGCGATGTTCAACGGCATGGCGATCACCCAGACGCCGACAGAGCTGTTGATACACGTCGAGAATGCCCTCTGGACGCTGGACACCCAGTTGTTCCTGAATGGCGATGTGCATCCCCATATGCAGGAAGGGATTGGTTTCACCCTTTTCCGGCGGGTATTCCCGACCCAAGGCGCGCTCGGCATCGGCCAGCGCCGGTTGATATTCAGGATGTTCACGAACCACCCCGGCAATGAGATGTTCTAGCGGTTCCAGTGGTTGCCCGGACTGCGCTTTTTCCCAAACGGCCCTGTAATAACGGCGCAGGCGATCACGGTCATTGCCAAACATCAGTTCATCTCACTCTTATCGGGATATTCGCAAAGATCGCGGAGGGAACAGCGCCCACAATGCGGTTTGCGCGCAGTGCAGATATAGCGGCCATGCAGAATCAACCAGTGATGGGCATCCTGCCGAAATTCGTCCGGTGTGACCGCTAATAACCCTTCTTCCACATCCCGCACTGTTGGCCCTGGCGCCAATCCAGTGCGGTTGGCAACCCGGAAAATATGGGTATCTACGGCAATGGTCGGTTCGCCGAAGGCGGTGTTGAGAATGACGTTAGCGGTTTTGCGCCCGACGCCCGGCAAAGCTTCCAGCGCCAACCGGTCCTGCGGCACGGCGCCGCCATGCCGTTCCAATAACAGCGTGCAAGTTTTGAGAATATTGGCGGCCTTGGTGTTGTACAGGCCAATGGTCTTGATGAAGGCTTTCAACCGCGCCTCACCCAACTCCAGAAATGCCTGTGGCGTATTGGCGACTGGAAACAATCGTTCAGTCGCTTCATTAACCTTTTTATCGGTGGATTGCGCTGACAACATCACGGCGACCAGCAGTTCGAACGGACTGAAATAACGCAACTCAGTGGTCGGCTGTGGACGGTCAGTCTGTAAGCGTTTGAAAAATTCATGAATTTGCGCCGAGTTCATGAAAGTGCTTCACGCAAATAGGCAGCGGCTCTGGTGGTGCTTTCCTGGCAGACCCACAATCCCAGTTGCTCAAAACCACCGATTTCCTGGGTATGGGCCAAAAATTCCAGATACAAACCCGCCCCAGGCCCATTATTCACCGTCATGTTAAACGCCGGTTCACGGCCCAGTTTTGGCATGATGTGCAGCAAGGCCCGCATTACGTCCTGAATTCCCTGGGTCACCGCACGCATTTCGACTTCAGTCAATTCATGCAAATACTGCCGGCGGGTATCTTTCACTACGAGCAACATATCGTAAGGACGCCGCATAAAATACGGTACGATCAACACAGCGGTTCCATAATCCCGGACCTGCAATTCCACTGGATTTTCACGCAATAAATAGCGCGTGAAGCATTCACCCTCATGACGCTGGGCAAAGCGCCAGTTGTTATAAAAACGGCTGGGCATAATATTGCTGTAGCCGATTTGCTGATGACCATGCGCCAAGGAACCGCCCGCCAAGCGACCATAGTTCTTGATGATCGATACAAAGCCATAGGTCAATTTGCGCAGTGGCGGTATTTCGGAAGGCGGCATGAATTTTTCAGATTCATGGAGCAACTTGTTTTCCAGTGCAGCCAGTCGTTGTAAAACGATCAAGCCATCCTCCAGCGACAGAGTGTGCCAGTCCTGCTCATGCTGCGATGAGGTCCATTGCAGAAAATGAAAGCCGTAGGACACCCGCCCGGTGTGCAGAGGGTCAGGATAAAGCGGTTGTTGCAGATACGCTGCCAAAATATTCTGCAAGGGATGAATGATCGGGAACAGATTTTTATTGATAAAAGTCGCGCCCTGACTGAGCCGCGCCACATCGATCACACCAGTGGTTTTACCTTGGCAAATCACACAGGGCTTTTCTTCAACCACCGGTAAAATATCGGGGTTTCCTGAATCGTGGGGCCGCCGCGCCCGTGTGGAGTTGTAGACGATGAGTTCTCCATTGCGGGGATCAATTTGACACACCGAATCGGGCAGGAAGGGCGTCACCTCTTTCTCGGCATGAAAGAGGTCGTTCAACTGCTGCATGGACAGTTGCTCGATGGATTCCGATTGCACGATCGTCCGCAGCATTTCCCAACTGAGTTGTTGTGGCATATCCATTCCATCCATCTGGCTGAAACGAGTTGCTTATACCACTTGGGCGCTTACAATGACAAAAGCAAATCCGCCTGATCTCAACGAGGCCCTCCATGTTTAACGCGATTCTGATCAATAAGACCGACGCCGGCTATCAGGCCAGCCAGCAAGCGCTGGACGACGCCCGGTTGCCGGAAGGCGACGTCACGGTGCGCGTCGCTTACTCCACCATCAACTACAAGGACGGACTGGCGATCACCGGGCAATCGCCGGTTGTGCGCAAGTTCCCGATGGTTCCAGGGGTCGATTTCGCCGGCGCCGTTGAAACCAGCGACCATCCCGCCTGGCAGTCGGGCGACCCTGTTGTACTGAACGGTTGGGGGGTGGGTGAAACGCATTGGGGCGGTCTGGCGCAAAAGGCGCGAGTCAAAGGCGACTGGCTGGTAGCGCTGCCGGCGGTCTTCAGCCCTAAACAGGCGATGATGATTGGCACTGCGGGCTATACGGCCATGCTTTGCGTTCTGGCGCTGGAAAAACATGGCGTCCGGCCTGCGGATGGGGAGATTCTGGTCACGGGGGCTGGTGGCGGGGTCGGCAGCGTTGCTATCGCGATATTGGCCAAACTGGGCTATAGGGTGGTGGCTTCTTCGGGTCGGGCGGATGCCGAAGCGGAGTATTTGCAAGCGTTGGGCGCGGTCGAGGTTGTTAATCGCGCCACACTGGCCGCGCCCGGCAAGCCCTTGGCCAAGGAGCGCTGGGCCGGGGCGGTGGATGTGGTTGGCAGTCACACTCTGGCCAACATCTGCGCCAGTCTCAAGTATCGCGGCGCAGTAGCGGCCTGTGGTCTGGCGCAAGGTCTGGATTTTCCCTCCAGCGTTGCGCCCTTTATTCTACGCGGGGTCACGCTGTACGGCGTTGACAGCGTGATGGCGCCTTCGACAGTGCGCAAGGAGGCTTGGGCGCGACTGGCGCATGATCTCAGCCCGGCCAAACTGGAGCAGATCGGCGCCCGGGAAATCGGCCTGGCCGAGGCGATTCAGGCCGGTCGGGATATTCTGGCGGGACAGATTCGCGGACGGGTCGTCGTAGACGTCAATCGTTAAAGTAATGCTGCCTATCACCCGCCCATTGGCCAATGGCTTGCTATTGCAAATTTTAAGACTGGGCTTCCAGCAATACGGCGGCTGGTTGGGCGGCGCGGCGCTGAGCGTGGGCGTCCAGGACGTTTTTGAGCGCAATCAGGCAGCCCAGACCGATAAAAGCCCCCGGTGGTAAAATCGCTAACAGGAAACCGCGATAGTCGTCTACCAGATGGATGGTCAAGTGTCGGCCCCACTCCCCCAACAGCAAATCGGCCTGGCTGAACAGGGTCCCCTGGCCCATCGCTTCCCGCACCGCCCCTAGCAGGACCAGCGCCAGCAGGAATCCCAGGCCAGTGGCGACGCCATCCATTGCGGACGAAGCGACGCCGTTTTTAAAAGCGAAAGCCTCGGCGCGGCCAATCACACAGCAGTTGGTCACAATCAGCGGAATGAAGATACCCAGCACTGCGTACAATCCCGGCAGGAAGGCGTGCATCGCCAGCTCCACCGCAGTGACCACGCAGGCGATGACCAGCACGAAGACGGGAATTCGCACCTCTGGCCGCACTAGATGACGAATCAACGAAATGGCTACATTCGACAGCAATAGCACCAGCAGCGTCGCCAATCCCAGCCCCAGCCCGTTGACCACCGAATTTGAGGTGGCCAGCAACGGACATAACCCCAGCAATGCCACCAATCCGGTATTTTGGGTCCACACGCCGTCCTTCAAAATTTTCTGGTAGCTTGCTGCGTCGCTCATGAGCGCTCCTGGCGATGGTGTGGGAGATGGGTGGGATCATGGGGTTCTATGCGGTAGTCCCCAGGCAGGGCAGCCAAAAATCGTTTCGACGTTTCAGTATAGTGTGCTTGGAAGCGCTGCTATAAATCCAGTGGATCGAACCGACTCCGGGCGAAAAAGCCTGTAGCTTTCTCGCCCTTCCCCCTTATCCGTTGCCACCCTGCTGGAGCGCTTCAGCTTGGATGGCTAACATAATATAGCGTTCCTTTACAGGTTGTGGAATTTTCAACTACATGATTTGTCTAATCGTTAAAGAGTAGTGATGATCGAAAAAATCATGCAAGGAGAAGCCGCCATGTCAACTTTAGAAGACATTATTGA
>Ga0209573_1000877_pt1 | contig 53126 bp, 27 predicted proteins | sample TNRBio252014_DNA_FD_185870 | JGI IMG/M metagenome (GOLD analysis project Ga0209573, IMG submission 185870) | Wastewater treatment Type I Accumulibacter community from EBPR Bioreactor in Madison, WI, USA - TNR Reactor_6/25/2014_ DNA (SPAdes)... | ecosystem: Engineered > Bioreactor > EBPR >... | reverse complement strand
TGATTGTTTGATACAAGCTATAAAGTCAAAACGACACCAAAAAAAGCTGCAACTATGGATTTCATACCTCGAAAATAAACAGCTATCTATGCTTAGCTACCTTGCCCTAAAAGTGTAGGGGGGAGTGATCATCACAATATATAGAGAGTTGGTTAACATGATAGGCAAGGGTGGAATACCTATTGACCTAAGACTAAAATCAGTTGTTGGAACTGTGCAAGACGACCCTTTTGATACTTGGATAGAACTTGAAATCAAGAAAGCACTATCTGACAATTACGAGATTTTCCATTCTGGTGCATTGACAGCCCCAGACATCATTATTCGTGACAAAAAAGACGGCGCAACTGTTGGCTTAGAAATAAAAAAACTAATTCAAAAACCCAATGGCAGCGATTCAAGAGGACTTACTATTGATTATAACAGCAGTTTGCCTTGTGGTTCTACAATGATAAAAATAGGGATAGAAACAGTTATTATCCCCTGCTTTTATCTTTTTGCCTTACTTGACAAAGACAGTAAAAATATTGTCACCCTCATTCTCTTGGATGGTGATTTCCTGAACTATGATTTTGACCTTCATAAAGAATCCAAGTATTCGAATTATACTGAATACAATCATGGGTCTTATGGAGAGGGTTCTATCAGGCATCGCAAGATGTACACATATCCGAATCCATTAAATTCCAAAATCAGTAAATTTCACATGCGACAAATTGTTGTTGCAAAAAAAGCAGATTTTGAAAAAATAAAAGATACAAAAAACATAACCGAGCAAATAGTTCGTACCGACAAATACGGCAACTCATTCTTCTATTATCTAAAAGACGAAACAAAAAACGCCTTATCATCTTTTGATACTTTAACAACTCTTGAAGGAATATTTGATTTGTGTAAAGAGCGGCAACCAAAAGAACGAGTAGCCGCTATTCCTGTTTTGCCACCTCTAAAATCAAATGACAATGTTTAGTATTAGAGGTGAAAACAAAACGGATTACACTTACTTGGGATTATTTGCAGGTGCAGGTGGACTAGACCTTGGCTTTGAACTTGCGGGGTTTCAACACACTGAATCCAACGAAATCCTGGATTATGCTGTTGAGACTTTGAGATTAAACCGTCCTGACTGGAAAGTAACGCATGGAGATGTTCGGGAATATACACCATCCTTCAAAAAAGGACTTGATGTCTTGTTGGCAGGTTTTCCATGTCAAGGATTTTCCCTTGGTGGAAATAGAGATGAAAATGATGAACGTAACACGCTTTACCGTGAAGTAGTCCGAATAGCACAATATATGCAACCCCGAGTAATTGTGATGGAGAATGTTCTGAATTTGCGGACAATGATACATCCCGAGACCGGTAAACCATTTGCACAACAAATTTCGGACGAACTTTCGGCAATTGGTTATACAACAACATTTGACTTTTTCAGGGTCTCACAGCACGGAGTTCCACAGACAAGGCGAAGGTTCATTTTTGTAGCCTATAAAGGTAACACATTACGACACTTTAAATTTCCCAAACCCCAAAAATACGAAACAGGAATTAAAGAGTTTTTATACGATTTAGGGCAAAATTTATCTATAAATCTTCCAAATCATGACCCAGCGTGGGGTTTTAAAAGTTATGCACATACAGAAACTTGCGAGGCGTTTGATAAATCTGAGGAAGCAATTCCAGTTCGATTTAGCAGGACAGCATCTGAGGGAAATCCTATAAGAGATTTTGAGTCACCATTTCCAGCAATAGACACAGCAACAATCTGGGGTTGGGCAAAGGGTAATGTTGTGGCCGAACGTATTGTAAAAGACCGAGAGGATGCAATGTATGTCCGCAACCCATCAAGTGTAGCAAAACTTTGGAGAATCAAGGCAAGTAAGTTGAGACCATTTACTGCAAGAGAATACGCAAGATTGCAAACATTCCCAGATGATTGGGTTTTCTACGGTAATAATAAAAGGGAGTTACAGTTACAAATTGGGAATGCTGTGCCTGTCATTTTTGCAGAAAAAATTGCAATAAAAGTTAGGGAGGCATTAGAGTTTTTGGATGGCTACAAACAGGAAGTTTCCTTTGAAATTGGAGAGCAAATTAAACTTTTTTAATCGTCGTAATGAAAGCCTACAACAACGGCTTTACGAAAATGCCGCCCAAATGCCCACGCTCAAAAGCCAACGCACGGCGGCACGGCAGCAAGCCAAACGTTATGCCTTGTCCACAATAAATCAATAAATCAATAAATCAAATATATGATAGACGATAAAATAAAAATAGGTGATAGTGTAAAAGTAAAAAAAGGGATTAAAGACCCAGATTTGAAAGAATATGACATGACTGATTGGCAAGGAAGAGTTCAATCCTTTTACAAGGATAATGAAACAGGCGAGTTACTTTTTCTAATTCAGTGGGATAGTATCACTTTAAAACAATTACCAGATAAATTTGTAACAGATAGTGTGATAGAAGGATATGATTTTTCCGAAATGACTTTGGGCGAAAGTGACGTATTGAAAACAGTAGAGCGTGACAAAGTATTTAATGTTAAACAAATAAAGGAAATAATTGAATATACTCACTTTTGGGACGATTACAAAGAACAAGGAATAAGGATAAAATCAGTTATTTCTCAATGTGAGAATAGTTTTGCCTTGATTGATACATGGTTGGAACACTTAGAAAATAATGTAGAATTACCGTGCAAAGTGATTTATAATGGTGATTCCACGAAAGAACTAAGATGTGGAGCGGAAATTGTTTGGGACGGAATTTTGGATAGTGACGACCATTATGGTGTAATAGGTTACGGAAAACTTAACCGAAAAATTGTTAATTTCCCATTGTGCGATGTAAAACCTGTAAATACTACAATAAAAAATCAAGCATTAGATGACTATGTTATATGGTTTGCAAATCAACCACTCCTCCCTACAATTTCAGACCAAGACAGCTAAGCACAGATAAGTATTTATTTCCGAGGCATTAAATCCATAGTTGCAGTCTTTTTCGGTGTCGTTTTGATTTTATAGCTTGTATCAGACAATCACGTCCGTTCCTTAAAACTGTTCCTTTTATTGAGACCGCCTCTATCTTATAGTATGATGTGTTGTTCAAGAATGGAAAGACGGCTATTTAGAAAAATCCGTCGGGCTTCGGCTACGTTAGCCTGCTATCCCTCGTCATATATAGATGCCACCCCTACGGGGCTTTGTTGTGCATTTGGAAACCGATTTCTACTAAGATGCCGCCCCGATGGGGCTGGGCTGTGCGTTTTGTAAAGCAGATCAAACCCTTTAAAAACCGTAATTTACGCAATCCCGTGAGTTCCTCCAAGATTCTTGAATGGCAGGGCAACCCTTAGAAAAATCCGCCGGGCTTCGACTTGGCTCAGCCGCCGGGCTTCTATTGCCGTAAAAAGAAAGCCGCCGGCAGGCCCGTCTGCCCTCATCTGGCAGACTTGATTTGATTAACCCAAAACGCTTGTTAAATGGTTACAAGTTAAAGGAAGGCTCAATAACTTGTTGGAGATAAATTTATTTTGTATTTTGAAAAAGAGGCAATTTAGGCAGTAGTCAAGTTGCGTGTAAGGCAAAAAATATACGCAATATTGCGCATATCCAATAGTTGTGCGTCAGTGTAAAAAGCCGACCCGCAAATGGCACATTTGGTTTTTCCGACACACGAGCCAACGCTCAAAAAACCAAAAGAGCCATTTTTTGCCAACGCACGGACGGACTAACAGAATTAAAAAAGTAACTTTGTAGAACAAAAAATGAATATGACATATTACGACAAAATAAGAGAATTAACTAAAACAGTTCCAGCAGCTTTGGTGGACTTCGGACTTCCACGTGACCCTGCAAGAACACCGACACAAGCATCGTCAAATTTCATTACCAATAAGGAACAGGGAGATTGGGCTGAGAACTTGGTGTTCAGAGCTATAAACGAAACTTCAAAAAACTTTGTCGCAGTAAAATATGGCAAGTCTGACGACTTAGTTGCAGGAGAAGATGGATTTGATACATTTTATCAAGATTTTCAAGACGAGCTTGACACGATTGGTAAAAGACCAGACTTGTTAATTTTCAGAAAAGAAGATTTCAATAAAGACTTGGGTTTTGATATAAGCCAAATTCCACACCATACAATTACCGAGTATGTAAAAAAAGCTATAGCAGGAATTGAAGTAAGGTCAAGTGCGTTTTTGATAGACAAATACGAAGAAGCAATGCAAGTTAGGACTGAAAAATTTAGTCAAATCGCCTTGCAGACAAGAGATTTAATTCTTGCAGAATTTCAGGAAGAATTAAATCATCCTTCAAGACAAGCATACATTGATTTGCTCAAAAGCATTACACCAAAAACTCTATCAGTAACAGATTTTAGAGTTCCAAGTTGGAGTTCAACAGAGCGACTTTCAGAATTGAAAGCACACTTTAGAACACTAAAAGACGCTATCAAGGAAATTCAGAAACGTGACTATCTTTCCATTACCCCAAAGGTTGAAGACATCAAAGTTGTTTACAAATGGATTGAAACTTTCAATGTTCCCCATTTTTATTTTCAGGTTTTCTTCGATAAAGTTTACGGAATTTCATTCGAGCAAATTCTCGCTATTATCTCTGATTCCAACAACGAAGGAATAATTTTCTCAGTTGAGACAGACACCAAAAATCAGAACAAAACAACTATCAAAATCAATTCAAAATCAGGAACACCGATTGCATCAAAAGTTGAAGAACCTATTCACGAAAGTGTTAGAAAAGAAATGGACAGGGGCAGACTTTTGTTTTATGTTACCTTTAAGGGTGGAACAGCATATCTTGATGTGGACAATCTAATTAACATACTCGGAATAGACAGCAAAGAATTCTAATGATTGAAGTTAAAGACATATCGCAAGTGACAAACAATCAAGTTGAGAAAGACTACTCTAAGTTAATTTCCTTGGAGCATAGGAAAAAGTTTGCCCAATTCTTTACACCTTTTCAGTTAGCGTCATTAATGGCAGATTGGTTGTTAGGAAATCAGAAACTTAAAACAGTTTTAGAACCTGCATTTGGTTTAGGTGTTTTTACAAGAGCCTTACTCAGTAAAAAATCAGATTTATCAATAAAAGGTTTTGATATTGATGAAACAATTCTTTCCGAAGCAAAAGAGATTTTCAGCGATACACCAAACTTCGATTTACTCTTGGAAGACTATATGTTCAATGATTGGAACAACAAATATGATGGTATAATTTGCAATCCACCTTATTTTAAGTTTCACGACTACGACAATAAAACAATTTTAAATGAAATCGAAAATCGTTTAAAAATCAAGCTCAATGGTTTCACAAATCTTTACACATTATTCCTATTAAAGTCCATTTATCAGTTAAATTCAAACGGAAGACTTGCCTATATTATTCCATCAGAGTTTTTAAATTCAGATTATGGTAAACTTGTAAAATCGGCACTAATTAAGAATAAGGTATTAAGGCATATTATTGTTTTCGATTTTGAAGAAAATGTTTTTGATGATGCCTTGACAACTGCGTGTATTCTGTTATGTTCAAATGACAAGCACAATCAAAAAGTTAAGTTTACAACTATTAAAAAGATAGATGATTTAGAACAAATCAAAAGTTACTCTTCAGAATATCCACTTAACAATAGTGATGAATCAACTATTAACATTAGCGACCTTGATTCGGAAATAAAGTGGCGTAAATATTATCAACAGCAAAACGGAATTAGATACAAAAACTTAATTCCATTTTCAAGTGTAGCCAAAGTTGTTCGTGGAATTGCCACAGGTGCAAATGAATATTTTACATTTTCTAAATCTAAAGCAAACCAATATGGGATTGATGAAAAATATTTACTTCCCTGCATCTGCAAAGCTGTTGATGTTAAAGACAATTTTTTTACGAAAAATAATTTCCATTCATTAGTAAATAATGATAGACAAGCCTTCTTATTAAATGCAGTAGGCTCTCAAGATAAAAATGTTTTAAAATACATTGAACTTGGAGAGACATCAGGCGTTGATAAAAAATATCTAACAGCTTATAGAACACCGTGGTATTCTTTAGAAAATCGTCCGCCTTCACCAATTTGGGTTTCTGTTTTCAATAGAAGCGGACTGAAATTCATTAGAAATGAAGCAAACATTTCCAATCTGACAACATTTCATTGCGTGTATCCGGTTCAAGATAGCTTGTTCGACAACGTTAATGTTGATGTTTTGTTTGCATATCTTTTGACAGACGTTGCAAGAGAAATATTTGAAGACAACCGCAGGGAATATGGTAACGGACTTCAAAAATTTGAGCCTAACGACCTTAACAAAGCAATGATGCTTGACCTGACGTTACTCGACAAGAAAACCGAAAATAAAATCATTGAGCTTTACAAGAAATTTAGAGAGACAGCTATAAGCAAATCGCCCGACAACAGTTTTTTGGACGAAATCAACGACATTTTTAAAACGAAATATTCCCAATGCTAAACAGCCACACACATTACCAAGTCTCACAAGCCAACGCACAGACCAAAACTTGGCAAAGAGTGTGTCTGTTCCAACCCGCAACCGACAGACAAACAGGACGAAAGAAGAACACCGAACGCACAACAGCGGCTTGGCGTAATGGCGGGTGCAGTGCTTTGTATGACAGTTTTGCGGTAGGTTCAAGTGCAGTTCTTCGATTGAACTTTTGTGCTAAAAATCCGCCACTACGCCAAGCCGCAAAACGTTATAGACTATGTTAGACGACAGCAAACACTACATCATTCGGGCGACAATGAATAAGGGGATTGAATCATACAATGACCAACAAACAGAAACAGACAAGCAAATTTGCGACTTGTTAGCTCAGACAATTATCAACGAATTGACCGAATCGGAAAGTAAAATTTGGCACGCTCACCCAGTTTGGTTTTTAGACGGCAACCCGACAGTGGGTTACAGCAAACAGAAAAAGGGAATTCGACTTATGTTTTGGAGTGGGGCTGACTTTGAGGAAGACAACTTAAATATTAAGGGAGAGAAATTTAAAGACGCTTCTATTTTTTACAATCAAGTTTCGGAAATAAACACCAAAGACCTTACTCGTTGGCTACAAAAATCAAGACAAATCCAATGGGACTATAAAAACTTAATTAAAAGAAAAGGGAAATTAGAAAGACTTTAATAATATGCAGATAACACCAGAACATAACGAACGAATGGCAAAAATGACTTTTGCTTCTGTTTATCCTCACTATGTTACAAAAGTGGAACGAAAAGGCAGGACGAAAGAAGAATTACACCAAGTTGTTAGATGGTTGACAGGCTTTAACGACAAAAAAATACAAGAACTCTTAGACAAAAATGTAACTTTTGAAACATTTTTTGACAAAGCAACCCTAAATAAAAAAGCAGAGTTAATAAAAGGTGTAATTTGTGGTTACAGAATTGAAGAAATTGAAAATCCTTTAACCCGACAGGTTCGGTATCTAGACAAATTGGTGGACGAATTAGCGAAAGGGAAAAAGATGGAAAAAATTTTACGGACAGAATGACACAAATAAATGATAATCTGAAAGAAACACAGCCTATAACAAGGTATTAACAAGGTATTGCCAAAAGCAGGGCTGAAGTGCTTATAAGAAACATTTGTGCAAGGTTCAAATGCAGTAATTCTATTGAACTTTTGTGCTAAAAATCCGCCACATCGCCAAGCCGCAAGCCGTTGTCGGATTCCCTTTTCTTGTGTTGTTTAGCGGCAAACAAGGGTCGCCCGTCTTTAAAGAAAACCGTGGTTCTTCCCGTGAAAATACCCATGTGGTGACACGCAAGGATCGCCATGTTTGTATGCAAAGCACCACAAAGCCTCATTGCCCGATGGCGGTGTACAACTCTTGCAAATACATTTCGCTCACGGGGAGCCATGTATCGCGAATAAGTACCCGTTGGTTCCGAATAGCGGCGATTTGCTTGATGGCGACAATATAGGATTTATGAATCCGACAAAACTGACTGCTGGGGAGTTTTTCCTCTAAAGACTTAAGGGTCATGCGGGTAATAAGGGGGCGTTGCTGCGAGGATAAATGGAAGCGCAAATAGTCTTTCTCGCTTTCGGCGTAAAGCAGGTCTGCCAATCGGATAGGCACAAGGGCATAGTCCACATTGACCCAGATGACGTCGTTTGGGGGTTGGGCAGTAGCCGTTTTAATTGAAGGCGGTGTTGGGGATGGATTTTCCGAGGGATGAATGACGTCTAATGCCTTCTGGCAGGCTTGAAGAAAACGCTCGAAGGGTACGGGCTTCAACAAGTAGTCCACTACATTCAGTTCATAGCCTTCTAACGCATAATGGCTATAAGCCGTCACAAAGATGACTTTTTGTTGCGGGCGCAAGTTGCGTAGAAACTGAACTCCTGTGATACCCGGAAGTTGTATATCTAAGAAAATCAGGTCTATAGGTGCTTTGTTCAGCCATTGTAAGGCATCTGGCACGGTTCGGCAACAGGCCACCAATTCCAAAAAAGGAACTTGCCGGATATTGTCTTCCAGCAAATCTAAGGCCAAGGGTTCATCATCTACGGCAAGGCAACGGAGGTTGTGCATATGGCGTTGTTTTATAAAGTGTTAGCCAAAATTTGTGAGGAGCGTTTGTCTTTGTTTCTTTGTTGATATTTCCAGAGTTCGATCCACAACACACCAAGACTTGCGGCAGAAAACGAGCCTAAGAGTTGTGTTCCCGTTAGGGTAGAAAAATCGAACAAATCCCGAACAACGGGAACGAACAAAGCCATAGAAAGCACAAAAAGGGACAAGAGTAAAATAAGCGGGATCAAGTAGTTCTGGTACTTGAGGGTGGTAAGGATGCTGTAATAAAACGATCTGTTTACCAAGGTCAGTAGGAAGTTGCTAAAAATGAGCGTGGTAAAAACGGTGGTACGGACGGTGTTTTCGGGTTCGCCGCTGCTCATCCAAAAATAGCCTACGGCAAGGCAGGCGATAGAAATTACAAGACCTTGTAGGATGCTCATGGCCAATTCGGGAAGTGAGAAGAACGAGGTAGTCATTTTTCGAGGTGGCTTTTTCATCGAATTGGCTTCGATCGGTTCGTTTTCAAAAATAATAGAGCAGGTTGGCCCCATGATCAGTTCTAAGAAAATGACATGAATGGGCGAGAATAAATCGGTAAAACGCCAGAAAAGCATGAGCGGAACGGTAACGATCATTAAAATGGGGATATGGATGGAGATGATGTACCGGATGGCTTTTTTGAGGTTTTCGTAGATACGCCTTCCGAGGGCAATGGCTTCGGGCATTCGGCCCAGATCATCGTCTGTCAAGATCAAAGAAGCTACCGATTTTGCGGTTTCGGATCCTCTTTTACCCATTGCAATACCGATGTGGGCGGCTTTTAGGGCTGGGCCATCATTTACACCATCACCCGTCATGGCCACCACTTCTTGGTTGGCTTTCAATGCCTCGACCACCTTCAGTTTAGCTTCAGGGAACATTCTTGCATAGAGGTGAACGGAAGGAACCTTTTCTCGGAGTTGCACTGGCGACATGTTCATCACTTCTTCGCCGGTGAGGTGTTTATCCATATCGCGCATCTTAACTTGATGACCAATGGCGCGTGCGGTTTCTACAAAATCCCCCGTAATCATTTTCACCTGAATACCGGCTTGGTAAAACGCTTGTAGGGTTTGGGTGATGTTGGCCTTGGGTGGATCATAAAAAGCGACCATTCCCAAAAAACGGAACCGTAAATCGGTTTGCTTTTCGGGAAGATGGGCGATGTCGTGATCCGAAGTACCCACCCCCAAAATGCGATAACCTTTTTGCGCAAGTTCCTGTGCTAACTTTAGAATATGTGAGCTTGCGGCCTGTTGAATATCAGAAACCTTTAGAACCGCTTCAACAGCGCCTTTACACGCTATAATGGGCGGCCCATTTTGCGATGTAAAAATGTGGGTCATGAAAGGTGGCGTACCTCCTAAAGGGTATTCAGTAGTTAGCGAATAGGAGGGCCGGAGGTCGTGGTGGCATGTATTGCCGTAGGCGTTATGGAGTGCCTGCTCCATCGGGTCAAAAGGATAAGGCTCGGAGGCCCACATAGCAACTTCCAACACCGGATTTGCAGCAAGGGCTGTGGTCGTAAGATCGTATAAATGGTCTTTTTCTGCATCATATAACGCCACCAACTTCATTTCGTTTTCCGTGAGCGTTCCGGTTTTGTCTGTACAAATAACGGTTGCAGCGCCCAACGTCTCTACCGTCATCGGAGACTTGGCGATGATGTTCTTTTTGTACAGGCGATACGCACCTAAAGCCATAAACGTGCTAAAAGCGACGGGAATCTCTTCCGGTAAAACCGACATCGCCAGTGTGAGGCCTTGCAACAAGGCGGGAAGTAACTCGCCAGATTGCCAATAGTTGAACCCCCAAACGAAGAAAAAAGCGACGGCCCCAAAACCCACCATCCGATGTACAAAGGTACGAATTTGACGTTGAAGCGGCGTAGAAGTATTTTGGACTTCGCGTAAGGCGTCTCCTATCTTTCCCAATTCCGTTTTTTTGCCCACCGTCGTCACTTGGGCAACACAAGAGCCACCCTCAACCAAAGTGCCGCCGTAAACGAGGTTCGGAAGCGGCGAAATCCCTTTAGAAACCGACAAAGATTCGCCTGTAAGCATACTTTCATTCACCGAAAAGTCGTGAGCTTCCAGAATTTGTGCATCGGCTGGGATGAGATCGCCGTCTTCTAAAACAATTACATCGCCTACCACTACTTCCTCCGCCGAGACCGATTTCCGTTGCCCGCTTCGGATCACTTTCGCGGGTGGATTGGCCAATTTACGTAGCGTGGAAACTGCATTGCGGCTCCGGTTCTCCTGAAAGATTGAAATGCCTGAAACCAAAGCTAAGGCCACCAACATGATAGCCCCTTCTTCTACTTCACCCAGTAAAAAGTAAATGACGGCCGCACCTACGAGAATCATAAACATAGGTTCGGAGACCACTTCCTTTAAAACTTGTACCAAAGGGTGTTTTTCTTCTTCCACCAAAATATTGGGGCCAAACTCGGCACGAGAAGTCACCACCTCGGATTCCTTAAGTCCTTGAAATTGATAGGTTTGTTGGATTTCTTGGGATTCAAGTGGCGGCATGTTTTCAGGAGATTATGCTAAAGAAGGAGCGGTTTATGGTGTGTTTGAAAATACGCGGATGGGATGATGAAGGTTGACCTTTAGCACCACCCGGAATTGTCCTGCTGTTTGGGTAATTTCCAAGGTATGGGCGTTGGGGTAGAGCAAATCTAACCGCCTCCGAATGTTGGCCAATCCAATCCCAGAAGCGGGATCTTTAGGGCTATTGCCTGTCTCGGACGTGGTGTTTTGGACTTCAAACTGCAATAAGCCATTTTGTAGGCTGAGCGAAATATAGATGGTGGGATTTGCAACATTGGATCCGTGTTTAAAGGCATTTTCCACAAAGGGTATCAGAAGAAGCGGTTCGATGGTGGCTTGCTCCATCCCGTCGGAGAGTGCTACCGTGAGATGGAGAATCTCCCCAAACCGCATCTTTTGCAAATCCAAGTAGCTTTTTAGGTACGTAATTTCTCGTTCCAACGGGACGCGGTCTTCGGGTACTTCGTAGAGGGTATAACGAATCAGGCTAGAAAGGGTCATGAGTGCCGGCTCCAATTTGTCCGATTTTTTGCGGGCCAACGAGACCATGCCGTTTAGCACATTAAACAAAAAGTGTGGGCTTACTTGTGAGCGCAAAAAGGCCAATTCTGCGGCCAAACGTTCCTTTTCGCGTTCTTCGGTTTCTCGTTTAGAGCGCTGCCATTCTCGGATGAAATACTGTGTTAAGCCTACAAAGACCACCAATACCAATTGCGTGATCGTCGAAAAATAGCGATAAGAGGCCGAATAGTTCGTGGGGCGGTGGGTGTGTTTTGCATTGGGTGGTGGAGGGGGCTGCTCAAACGGTGAACCAAATGTGCTTATGATCCAATCTCGAAAATACATGTAACTCTCTGTAATCACCCAAATGGCCAAAACCGAAGACAAAATGTACCATAGGGTTTTGTGCTGGGATAAAAGTTTTGGGATGAGAATCCGAAGATTGCCATAATAAAGACACATCATAAACAGTACTTGACCCAACTGGATGCTCCAGAAAATGGCCGGATCGCGCAGGCGGATGGGAAGACCGAAAATGAGGGGCATCAGCATGATGAGCGTCCAAACAAGGGAATGAATGGAAAACCTTAGAGACCAATGGCGGTTTCGGAGCGTTTCGGATAAAGGCATGAGGAAAAGGGGTAAGGCTGGCAAAAGGGCTAAGTAGAACCTTAGTAAACTTAACATACCAATAAGTTACATCGTGCAACGGAGAAGGTCAAGTTCATGCGGGAAGTTCTGTCTATACGCATTTTTCCTACAAGCATCGGCTTTATTTCCCTACACATCTAACCAATAAACTCATGAGAAGCTTTTTCTTGGTATGGGTTATTCTTGACCAAGTTTTTTGCCGTTTCTTATGCGGCTTTTCTTTTCTCCATTAATAACATATTCATATGGACGTCTCTGGTAAATATGTGTATCTCTTCGGGCCAGAAGGAACCGAAGGTCGCGCTGACATGAAAAATCTCTTGGGTGGAAAAGGAGCCAATATGGCCGAAATGTGCCTCCTTGGTATCCCCGTTCCGGCGGGTTTTACCGTAACCACCGAAGCTTGTACACAATACACCCTACATGGCCGCGAAACAGTTCAAAACTTGATCGCAGAAGAGGTTAAAAATGGTGTTGCTTATGTGGAAAAAATTATGGGTAAAAAATTTGGGGATGCCACCGACCCCTTATTGCTGTCCGTCCGTTCGGGTGCGCGTGCCTCTATGCCCGGTATGATGGACACCATCTTGAACCTTGGTCTAAACGATAAAGCAGTACAGGGCCTGATCGAAAAGTCGGGAGATGCACGGTTTGCTTGGGACTCCTACCGCCGCTTTGTACAAATGTATGGCGATGTGGTGATGGGCCTTAAACCGGAACGTAAAGAGGACGAAGACCCTTTTGAAAAGATCATTGAATTTGTAAAACATGAGCGTGGAGTCAAGTTAGATACCGACCTTACGGCGGATGACCTAAAGGAATTGGTTCGTCGGTTTAAAGCCCTCATTTTGGCTCGTTTAGGAAAAGACTTCCCTGACGATCCTTGGGAACAACTCTGGGGCGCTGTTATGGCCGTTTTTCAAAGTTGGAACAACGATCGGGCACAAGTTTATCGCGCACTTAATGATATTCCCGAAAGCTGGGGAACGGCGGTAAACGTACAAGCTATGGTCTATGGAAACCACTCAAGCAATAGTGCAACGGGTGTGGCCTTTACACGAGATGCTGCAACCGGCGAAGACATCTTTAATGGGGAATTCCTCTTTAATGCGCAAGGTGAAGACGTGGTGGCTGGGATCCGTACACCCCAACAAGTGACGTTGGTGGGATCGCAACGGTGGGCAGAATTGGCCTGCATCAGCGAGGAAGACCGAAAGGCAAATTACCCCTCCTTAGAAGAAGTAATGCCAGAGGTGTTTGCACAACTCATCCATGCCGAAACGACCCTCGAAAACCACTTTAGGGACATGCAAGACGTGGAGTTTACCATCGAGGACGGCAAACTCTGGATGCTCCAAACCCGTAACGGAAAACGTACTGGCGCTGCAATGGTCAAGATTGCAATGGACATGCTGCGTCAAGGCATGATAAACCAAGAAGAGGCCATCCTACGGGTAGATCCACACCGCTTAGACGAATTATTACACCCCGTTTTTGATGGAAAAGCCATTAAAAATGCAAAAATTATTGCACGCGGGCTTCCAGCTTCACCCGGCGCTTCCACAGGACAAATTGTTTTCTTTGCAGACGAGGCCGAGCAATGGGCAAAACGCGGCAAAGACGTGATCTTGGTGCGCGTCGAAACCAGTCCAGAAGACCTACGCGGGATGCACGCGGCCAAAGGGATTCTTACGGCAAGAGGTGGCATGACGTCCCACGCCGCCGTAGTGGCGCGAGGAATGGGTAAATGTTGCGTCTCCGGCGCGGGTGCGATTCACGTAGATTATAAGTCTCGCGAAATGACCGTAGATGGCGTAGCCTATCGAGAAGGGACGTGGATCTCGCTCAATGGCTCTACTGGCGAGGTCTATGAAGGGCGGGTAGATACCCGTGAGGCCGAATTGAGCGGCGACTTTGGCGAATTGATGAGTCTCGCCCATAAACATGCCCGACTGGACGTCAGAACCAATGCAGATACGCCAGACGAAGCCCGACAAGCCGTTAGCTTTGGCGCTACGGGCATTGGGCTGTGCCGTACCGAACATATGTTCTTTGAAGGAGATCGGATTCTCGCTGTTCGTGAAATGATTCTTGCCGATGATGAGGCTGGCCGCCGCAAAGCGTTAGACAAACTGTTGCCCATCCAACGGAGTGACTTTAAGGAACTTTTTGAGGTGATGCACGATCTCCCAGTAACCATCCGCTTACTGGATCCTCCTCTACATGAGTTCTTACCACATGACGATGCCAGCCAGCACGTGATGGCAAGACAAATGCACGTCTCTATCAACAAGATTCGGGAACGCATCGAACAACTAAAAGAACAAAATCCCATGCTGGGGCATCGTGGTTGCCGTTTGGGCATTACCTATCCTGAAATTACGGAAATGCAAACACGCGCCATCCTCGAAGCAGCACTTATGGTACATGCAAAAGGAATTAATGTATTGCCGGAAATCATGGTGCCATTGGTCGTAACCGTCCGCGAATTTGCCGAGCAAGAACGGGTCATCCGCAAAGTAGCCGCTCAAGTCTTCGCCGAAAAAGGCGTTGAAATCCCGTACCAAGTGGGAACCATGATCGAGACGCCACGTGCGGCATTGATGGCCGATAGCATTGCGCGGAAAGCAGAGTTCTTTTCATTTGGAACCAATGACCTTACACAGATGACTTTTGGGTTCTCGCGGGATGATGCCAATAAGTTCTTGCCTGTTTATCTGCAAAAAGGATTGGTGGATCTCGATCCATTTAAATCTATAGATGAAAAAGGTATTGGCCAACTGATCAATATGGCCGTTGAGAAAGGGCGTTCGGTAAATGCGCACCTACATCTGGGGGTTTGTGGGGAACATGGCGGCGATCCCACTTCGGTAGGCTTCGCTTGTCGGGCTGGATTAGATTATGTAAGCTGCTCGCCATTCCGTGTTCCTATTGCGCGAATCGCAGCCGCTCAAGCCACCATCCGAGGTCGGCAATAAGGGGATTACATTACCATGACCAATGCCTCAATCTGCAACAGGTTGAGGCATTTTGTGTCTTTTAGAATAATTTGAATACATAAGATAAGAATTATTAATACATAATGGATTGGTGTGAGACCCTAACATGGAAATACATGTAGTCCAAAATCCTACGCTATGCCCGATCTGCCTTACAGAAAGCACCGAAGTTCATTCACGAGTATAACGCTCAAAATTGCTTAACCTTATCCCAGATGCAAAGGCTTTAAAAATTGGTTTGCATCATCCCGTTCATTAAACCCCCTTAAAGCTATGAAACGCATTTTATGGATCCTTCCGCTTTTTTTCTTGCTTTCAATAAATACGATGGCACAAGGTTATAAAATCAATCGAAGTGCTGTAGGCATGAAAGGAACATCCACATTACACGATTGGGCTGCAAACGTCACAAAGGTTCGTGGAAATGGCGATGTTAAAGTGGAAAATGGAGAGTTGAAGGCAGTGAACAGCCTCTCTGTAACAATGGATGTTGCGTCCATCAAAAGTACCAAAGGACAGATGATGGATAAAAACATCCTCTCTACGTTCGATGCTGCTAAATACGCCACCATAACCTTCCAACTCAGCTCAACCAAAATCACCAAGCAAGGAAACGGTTATCAAGTCGTCGCGAAAGGCAACCTAACCATGCATGGCGTCACCAAGCCCATTGACCTTACTGTAACCGCCACCGTCAATTCCGATGACAGTGTGCAATTTAAAGGCACCAAAAAACTCAAGATGTCCGAATTTAAAATGTCGGCTCCCGTCCTCTTTATGGGAACGCTCAAAACATCAGATGATGTCACGGTTAATCTTGATGTCACGATGGGCAAATAAAACCCAATGACCTACCTCAAAAAACCCTTGTTTAACTTACTGTTACCATCATGAAACACCAAACCCAAGTTTTAGCAGTTTTATTCCTGCTCTTCATCGGCCTTGTGTCGTCTGTGACAGCACAAAGCGCATACACGAATTACCGTCCTTACGACAAAAATGGACTAAACGTGTTTGAAACACCAAAACAAGTCACCAATTGGACGGGTGATGTAAAGGTACGTGTGGGTGGAAACTTTACCCAACAATACCAACACCTAAGCCACTCCAGTGCGTTTTTTACAGATGCGAACAACGACAAAGTGAATGACAACCTCTATAACCTCGCTCCGGGCTTTAATCTTGCAACGGCAAACCTGAACGTTGATGTTTGGCTGGCAGACGGTGTGCGGATGAACCTCGTCACCTATCTTTCCGCTCGTCACCACAACGAAGCATGGGTGAAAGGCGGTTATATACAATTTGATAAACTGCCCTTTATTAAAAGCGATGCGGTGGATAAATTAATGGAAAACGTCACTATTCGTGTTGGCCACAATGAGCTTAACTACGGTGATGCACACTACCGCCGCACCGATAATGGCAATGCGGTATATAACCCATTTGTGGGCAATTACATCTTGGACGCATTCAATACAGAAATTGGCGGTGAAGTCACCTACCAAAAAAATGGCCTTTTGGCTGATTTTGCCATGACCACAGGCGCCATTAATGGTGTAATTACCCGACCTGCAGTAACCGCAAACGACCCAGACAACAGCCGTAAACCCGCATATATCGGGAAATTAGGTTTTGATAAACAACTGAATGACGATTTTCGCATTCGTGCCACAGGTAGCCTATATACCATTTCCAGCACCGCTCGTAATGTGCTGTATAATGGCGACCGTGCCGGATCTCGTTATTATTTGGTGGTAGAGCCTGCTACCGCTACTGCTGTTGCACAAGCGTGGTCTGGCAGCATCCAGCCCGGTTTCACCGATAAAGTAACGGCCATCATGGGGAACTTATTCATGAAATACAAAGGCATTGAGTTCTTCGGAACCTATGAAACCGCTAAAGGCCGTAGCAATGCCGAAAAAGATGAACGGACTGCAGGTCAAATTGCGGCCGACCTGATCTATCGCTTTGGCGCAGATGAAAACTTCTTTGTAGGCGGTCGCTACAATAAAGTAGATGCACAATTTTTATTTAGTGGCGCAATTAAAGATGTGAGTGCATCCCGTTTGCAAGGCGTCTTGGGCTGGTTTGTCACCAAGAATATGGTTGCGAAATTAGAATATGTAAACCAAGATTATGCCGGTGATTTCCCCGCAAACGATATTCGCAGAGGAGCCAACTTTAAAGGCTTGATGCTCGAAGCTGCCGTTGGCTTCTAAGATCGCTCGATTAAAAATCTCGAAACTTTAAGGAGGCTCCAAATGATTACTGGAGCCTCCTTTTTTAAAGAAAGAGTCGTCATGAGGTATTTTTTGCGCATCATTTTCGTTTGGATTCTTCTCCAACCCGCCCTTGGACAAACAAGGGAGCAACATCAGAACAAAGGGGCTTGGGCGGTGTTGGCCGGTAGTCGGGTGGAAATTTTGGGCAAAACGAATCTGAATGATTTTAGGTGTACTGCCCCACTAAGATTACCCGAAAAAGCGTTCGAGTGGCAGGAGTCCCAAAACTACAACGTAAGAAACGTGGCACTACCTATCCGTGTACGCTCTTTAAACTGCGGCAATACGCTTTTTAATGAAGTCATGTACGGCGCTTTACAAGCCAAAAAATTCCCCAACATCGAGATTGCTGTACGAGAAGTGATCATTCCTTTAGCATCTTCCTCCAACGAAAAGTCCGTGCAGTTCTACGCCTTGGTTCAGCTCAATGGCCACACAAAATCGTATTGGATTACTGCAAAAACAAGCCGAAGATCGCCGAATACGTTTCGGGTCATCGGTAAACAAGCCCTTAAAATGACGGATTTTGGTGTACAACCACCCGTAGCTGTTGGTGGCGTGGTACGAACGATGAACGACCTTGTGATTGGGTTCGATATTTTGCTTTCCATGCAGTCACACCCGGACTGAAACCAGATCAACGAGTTTGCGTAAAACGGGTGCTTAAATCATTTAGGTTGCAAAAAACGTTACAAGATGACGTCGTGCAAAAAACGTAATTTTCCCTTTGTCTTTTTAAAATAATGATTTACATCGTAATTGCAGGCATTATTGCTGCGGCACTTGTTTCTATTGTCAAAATGGGCATCGAACATGATAAATTTACAAGGGAGATGAAAGAGCGCATGAGGTTGCAATCGCCACAGGCTCAACCCAAAAATATCAAGCTGCCTTTCTTTGAAATGGAGTTCGAGCGGAACGCACCACAAGCCGATAACTCGCTCTCGCGGAATGAACTTCAATCCTTGATCCGCGAAACGATGTTAGAAGTGGTAAATCCGTTAGAACAACGCCTTTCAGCTTTAGAAAACAGATCAGGACTACAAGAAAACGCCATACCAGATGAATCATCCGATATGGCCGAGGACTTGGAAAAACGAATTGGGCGACAACGCACTGCTTAATTTCCTGAACCCAACAAAACTTCCGGCTTAAGACCTAATTTGGGGGCAACCATACTTACTTGTGCCCGAACTTCGCCGATGGACTGCATTAATTGCCGGATTTCAATTTCTTCAAGTTGTTTTTGGGAGATAAGTCTTTCTGGCAAACTGGGATAATTCCTTATCGCCGCCTCAATATCATTAACTGTAAAACCAGCCTGCCGCAAGGCTGTTTGCATCCTATCGGGTGAAAGTGGACTTCGTTTGATGGAAAGCGTATAAGCAACTTCGGTTGCCATTGTTGGGAACTCATCTGGAAATGCTTGTTTAATTTTGCTGATCGTGGTGCGAGGGCCAACTACAAGGGCTGCAATCTCCTTCAGGGTTTCCATCCGAGAAAGTTGGGGCTGAATGATGGCCAATGTTAATTGTTTCTCCGTGAGTAATCGTTGTTTTTCATAAAATCGAGCAACCAATTGGTCTAATAGGAGCCGATCGGCTTCGCTTGGGGCTGTACCTAAACTTTTTGTTTGTGCCACCACCAAGGAGGGGAGGGTAATGAAAAGCAGCAGCGCTATGCCTGCTCTAATAACACAACTTGACATCATAAAAAAAGGGTAAAATTGAGGAAGGTAGCTTTAGTTGGTGGTGAGGTGAACTTCGGTTGAAGTGTACCTTCAAAATACAGGAAATTTGAAGAGATTGCAAGGAGTCCGAACGCAAATCGTTTATATACTAAAGAGGAAAAATACGTACGTTTTGGGTAAATCGGACGAGAAATCCACTTTTTAACGGACGGACAGCCTCATTGTGACGACATTTTAGAGGAAATATGTTTCAGAACAAACGGCAGGCATCAGCGGCGCGGGGTATGCTTCACTCCAAGGACGTAGATGCTCGGTCATGTGTCCCAACATAAAACCATTTACGCAAAAACGCCAAAGTGCGCTTCTCGGAGAATCCTCTGATTGGAGCCACAATCCTTAACACCTTTAGCCTTTAAACACTTCCTTCATCCCTCAACGCTTACTCCACCTTTCGGTGTTGAATGGTTCTTCCTTCATCCACCAACGCTTACTCCACCTTCCGGTGTTGAGTTGAATGGTTCTTCCTTCATCCACCAACGCTTACACCACCTTTCGGTGTTGAATGGTTCTTCCTTCATCCATCAACGCTTACACCACCTTCCGGTGTTGAATGGTTCTTCCTTCATCCATCAACGCTTACTCCACCTTTCGGTGTTGAATGGTTCTTCCTTCATCCACCAACGCTTACTCCACATTTCGGTGTTGAAAGGTTGATCATAGCTTTGTTCTTGGCAAAACCTAAAAGGTTGAAAACGAGTAACATAAACAGTAATTTCCCCTAATTGGTATAAGATAGCGGCGATCTCAATCATAAAGCACAAAGCGGCAGCCTCGGTTATAGAGACTGCCGCTTCGCTTATCTGAGCCAATGAAGGCGATGGTTTACTTGAGGAGGGTCATCTTCTTCGTGATCACCTTGTCACCCACTTTCAGGCGGTAGATGTAGGTACCGCTTGAGAGGTTGGTGGCATCGAAGAGTACCTCGTGATGACCGGCAGTGAATTGCCCCTTCGCCACTTCACTCACCTTCCGACCGAGGACGTCATAGACTTCGAGCAGCACCTTGTTTGCGGCAGGCAGATCGAAGCTGAGCGTGGTTGTCGGGTTGAACGGGTTCGGGTAGTTCTGACCGAGGTTTATTTCGGAAGGCAATTCGGTTTCACCGTCGTTCGGTACGAAGGAGTTCCGCAAGCGTAGGTCACGAATATTCAGATCGAAGCTCGTACGTCCTGTTCCAGAACCCTTCACATAGAAGACAATGGATTCGAGATCGTCTGGCAGGAGCGTTCCACCAGCAGTCCGTTTGAACTGCGTGAAGAAGAAGCGGTTAACGCGCCCTGTTGGGGTAAGCGTAATGGTTGTGCGGAACAAGTCGTTCCAGTCTGTGCTTTTCTTCTTGATGGCCACTTCAACGGTTCCCGTACCTTGTGCAAAGAACTCGATTTGATCGTACTGGCCTGTTGGGCTACCCGGTGCGGCATTGAGTACCTGACGTCCCCAACCCGGTTTGAAGTAGCGTGACAAACTCACGAAGTCGCTTCCAGAAACGCCTGACGTTTGGCCCGAAATCCGTGCACTCCGTTCGAGGGTTTTGTACCCACGTAGTTCCACGGTATTGGGTTGTGGCGTCACTGCAAAAGATACCGTTCCACCGTTCGGATTGTGCGCCCAAATACCATCTTGCATATAGACTTGGTCGCGGTCTGCATTGGTGGTATTGGAAACTTCGAGTTGGACGTCGAAGACATTTCCGGTTGGTACGACCACGGTTTGTGTGGTTTGAGACGGATTCAGCGAGAGCGTCCAGTCTTTTTGTTCCGCAGCACCACCTTCGTTACGGGTCACTGCCCCTTTAAGGCGTAGGCTTGAGGCTCCTGCCCCGTTCTCTATCACCAAGGTTAAGCCACCGTTTTCGTAGGTTGCACTCTTCACGAAGACGTTTGGAACTACCGGAGCCGTAACGCCACCATTCAGGTAGGTAATGCTACCACCCTCTTGTTGGAGTTTATTCAGCACTTCTTTCACCAAGTACTCGGCATATTGTGGTGCTGTACCCCAGAGTTGGAAGTTCAGCACATTGGTTGCACCCGATGGAATTTTGTATTCCGGCAAGGTGAAGCGGCTGTCAATCACATATCCGTTTGCCGTTTTATAGGCCACGAAGGAAATGGCGCAATCCGTCATACCGTCGCGATTAAGCTTTGTGGTGATGAAGTTATTGCCATTGATGTTCATGGTGGTAACGGATGCAAGCGAGGATCCGGCGAGGCGGTCACACGTTTGCTTGGAGTGTTGATAGACCGCAGCCGATGTTTGGGTGGCAATACCTGCCGCAATTCTCCGGCTACCCGCATTATAATCCATTCCATATACGGCGTTGGCATTAGAAACATACGGATTCAGGATGCCTTCCGGTGTTGAGGTCACTGATGTTGCATTTTCCGGACCGGTGGTTGGGAAGAAGACTTCCAATCCATCCGGCGGCGACATGGCATCTTTGATCGCTTCGGCAGCCGTAGCTACTGGCCCTGCAAAGGTGACAATATTCTTGATCACATTGGTTTGCAAGCGTTCAGCCTTCTTCACATTCCAATCGAATAGTGCCGTAGCCAACTGAACGATACGCGAGCCATTAGACTCTACCCCACCTTGATGGGCCGGCGTACACGGCACGGGGCTGATAATGGCTGCTGCAACGTTGTTTGCCAAGTTATCATCGGTACATACTTGTGCAGAATTACCACATGCCACTGTTGCCACGTTTATGATAGACTCGGTTGCATTGGCATTCACGGTTGCCTTAACGGTGATGCTTCTCGACTGACCACTTGTCAGGGTTCCTACATTCCAAGTTCCGGCAGCAGCATTGTACTCTGCCGAGGAGCCGAATGGCAGGTAGGATAACCCTGTTGGCAGTTTATCGTTCACCACCACGTTTGTGGCTGTGCCTGCACCGGCGTTACGAACCGTTAAGGTGTAGGTAACCATCTCACCTGCGTTTGGCGTGGCTTTGTCCACTGTTTTGGAGATCGCCACATCAAAGCCCGGATTTTGTGGTGCTGTTACCGTTGTAGAAACGGTATTAGAAGCCACTTCGGCCACACCTGTTGCACTTGCATAGGCGGTATTGAGGACAATTCCAGAGGCCGGAGCAGTACCACGCAAGCTGAGGTTACGGCTTTCGCCGGCATTCAACACACCCGGTAAGGTAATGCTTCCTGCACTTGGCCACGCTTGGTAGGCAATGCCATCCAAAGAATAGGTTACATTCGTAAGGCTGCTATTCACCGCAATATCCCGCACGGCTACATTAGAGAGCGTGGTATTGCCCGTGTTATTAACCGAAATGGTATAATTCAGCACACTGTTTGCGGCTACCTCCGCTGGCCCTGTTTTTGTAATGGCCAAGCTACTGGAGCTAACCGATCCAACAGTAACCACATCCTCGGACGTATTGTTTGCCGAGTTGCCATCATTTGCAGCGGCTACGGTTACGGTATTCTTCAGTTGTGTTCCTTGTGCCAATCCACTAACTACATTCACATCGAAGCTCATGTAGCGCGAGGTGTTTGCGCCCATCGTACCCGGTGTGAAGGAACAGGTAACGACCTGACCATTCACCGAGCAATTCCACTCGGCGGCTGGCTTCACACTTCCGATTGCGAACGTCATTCCAGCAGGAAGCAGATCCGTAAAGCTGACACCCGTAGCGGGTTGGTTACCGACGTTATGAACACTAAAGAAGTAGGTAAGGCTACCCGGTGCATTCACCTGTTGCGCGGAACCTTCCTTCACAATCACCATGTCGGCACTGTTCGGAACGGATCCAACATAGGTCACTTCTACGGCATTGTTATTGGCCGGATTGTCATCCCGTGTTGCTGAAACGGACGTCACATTGGTTAAGGTCGTTCCATTCGGTACGGATCCAGAAACTGTTGTGTTAATGGTCACAACACTGGTTGTTGCCGGCGCAAAGTCAGTGCCCTTATAGGTACAGGTTAATTTCTGCCCATCTTGCACACAGTTCCAATCTGCACCATTTGCACTACCCGGCACATAGGTTACACCGTTTGGCAGGGTTGTGGTGAAGGAGACCCCTTGTGCTGGTTGTGTACCAACATTGGAGGCAAAGAACGTGTAGATCAGATTTCCACCCGGAGAGACCACATCTGGTGCATCGCTTACCGCAATCGTCATGTCTGCACCACTGGCCGGAGCACCCACTACGGTTGTTTCGGTATCATAGTTATTGCTTGCATTCGTGTCGTTGGTTGCATTGACCACAACGTTTGCAAAGAGGTTTGTACCTCCCGGCAAGCCTGCGGCAACGTCCACATCGAAGTTTGCAAAGCGTGTCATCCCCGGATTGAAGTTGCCCGGCAGATAGATACAAGACACCACCTGACCACTGTTCGAGCAAGCCCATTCTGTAGCTGGCGTTACCGTAGAAGGTTTGAAGGTTACGCCATTCGGAAGAACCGTGGTGAAGGTCACGCCTTGTGCGGCCACACTACCGATATTCCGTGCGGTATAGATGTATTTATACGTACCCGGCGAGGTAGCAGGTGTCGGAGCGCTGGTCATGTCTATGGTCATGTCTGCACCCGGCATCATCACGATTGGCTTCACCGTAACCGATCCAGAGGCAGGGCCGTTCGGGTCGGTTTGATCCATTGATTCCACCGTAGCGGTGTTCACAATATTTGCTCCGGCAGCTACTGCAACACGGATTTTGAGTTCTTTAGACGCCCCTACGTTCAATGTACCCACATTCCAGAGGAAGTCTCCGGCATTCGGGTTGTAACTGGCCGCATCGTCGTCGGAGATATACGTTAGTCCGGCTAGTAACTGATCCCGTACCTTCACATTGGTTGCGGTAGAAGGCCCATTGTTTGTCACACGGATGGTGAACGTAACTTCACCGCCTTGCATTGGCGCTTGTTCGGAGACCGTTTTGGTAATGGTTAGGTCTGCCAAACCTGCGCTTGGTTGTGGTGTAATGGCTACAATGGCATAACCCGGTGTTGGGTCTGGCATATTAGACTTTGCAACGATGGCTACGTTTGCCACGGCCAAGTCTTTTGTTACCAGAACATCAAACTTCAAGGTCATTTGCGTACCCGGATCCAAGATTCCCGCATTCCAATTGAGGCCATCGAAGGTTCCAGCAGCGTTCAAATCTGAACTGGAGACTTGTACAGAGGATGGTACAAATTGCAGGCTTGGTGGGAAGAGATCGCGAACAACCACACCGGTGGCCTTGTTCGGGCCGTTGTTCTTGAGCGTCAGGGTGAAGGTAATGGTTTCACCCACTTTCGGAACGGCATTGCTTACCGCCTTCGTCAGAACAAGATCAGCAGGATCTATCGCACCGCAATCAGCGCACCACGCGGCATAATTGCCATTGTTGAGCGGGTTCGGGTCTTGGTTATCCGCAAAGGCATTGATACCATTTTCTCGGAATCCTTGTTGACCCACTTTGACGACCATCTCAACCTGCGCTTGCGAACCACTGTTGATGGTTCCGAGCGTCCAAAGGCCCGTTGCAGCGTCGTAAGTTCCGGCACCACTCGTCGAGACCAAAGTCGTTCCTTGTGGCAATGGATCTTTGACCCGAACATTGGTGGCATTTTCCGGACCGTCGTTATAGACGGTAATCGTAAAGCTAATATCATCGCCTACGCGAGGTGCTGCATTCGATACCGCTTTTGTAGCACGGAGATCTGCACCGGTTCTTGGCGTCATCATGCGTGGTGTAACGGTTACGGAAGCCACGTTTTGCGTGTCGTCCCGCTGATCCATTCCTGTCACCGAGGCAAAGTTGACCATTGGGTTCATACCCGTCACTTTTGCCTTCACGGTTAAGGTTGCTTTTCCATCAATCGGCAACGAGGCTACATTCCAGACATTATCTCCTCCAACTGGATTGTACGTTGCATCGCTCGACGAGATGAAGGTTACCCCGCTCGGCAAGAGGTCTGTTACCGCTACATTGGTGGCCGTATTCGGCCCAGCGTTGTACAATTGGATGGTGAAGGTAATGTCATCACCCAATGCAGGAATTTGTTCATCAACCGTTTTGGTGATCTTGAGGTCAGCAATGCGCGAGCCACATTCCACACAAACAATGGCAGAAGCATAGTTGTTTGATGGATTTCGGTCGAACTCATTGACTGAGACCAGTTGCACCGCATTCGCCACCGTTCCTTTCACCTCGGCTTTGCCTTTGAAGGTGAGGGTAACGGTTTGGTTCGCAGGTAGAATACTTACCGACCATTCCCGTGCCGCTTCATCATACGTTCCGGCGGAGGCCGTAGCCGATCCATTGGTGTATTTGATGCCAGCCGGTAGCAATTCTTTTACGATCACATTGTTGGCATCATCTGGCCCTTGGTTCGTCATGGTGATTTGGAAGGTAACTTCCTCGTTTTGGTTCACCGTAGCCGAGGTCTGGCCATTGGCCTTTTTCACCAATACGATGTCCACTTGTGGGGAACCTACCGCGATCGTCACTATTGCTTGGTTATCGGTTGGGTCTGGGTCAATCTGATCCAATTTAGAGATCGTCGCGATATTGGTCACTACGGGGCCTTGCAAGACCTGTGCTTTGATCTTCAAGGTGGCATTTTGGCCAACGGTTAGGTTACCAATATTCCAGATACCCGTACTTGGGTCATACGTATCGGTTGCATCTCCATACGTATGGCTTACATACTGGAGGTTTGGCTGTAGCTGGTCTGTCACCTTGATACCTGTTGCGATGGCCGGGCCTTTGTTCGTCACCGTCAAGGTGTATTCAATGGTAGAGCCAATCACCGGACGGTTTTGGTCAACCGTTTTGGTAATCGAGAGATCCGCCATTTTCTTTGGTACAATTACCGCTTTTCCGCAGTTGTTGGTAGCGTCGGGATCGGACTGATCGAAGCTGTGCAAACATGCCGTATTGACCACCGAGAGCGGTGTTGTTAGCGTTGCGGTAAGCTCCATTGTCGCTCCTTCGGATACCTTCAGGTTGCCCACCGTCCAGATTCCGGTGTTCCGATCGAACGTACCTTGGCTGGTTTGGTGAATCTGATACTGTAAGCCTTGTGGCAGAACATCCGAGATCTTCACATTGGTGGCCGGATATGGGCCTTGGTTATCAACCGTAATGGTGAAGAGCACGTTTTCTCCCACTTCAGGATTCGGCTTATCTGCCATCTTCATCACGCGAATGTCGGTGGACATGCGGATTTCGGTCGGCATGGTATTGTCAGTCGGATCGCCATTTCCATCGGGGTCAGGGTCTTTACCCATAACCGATTCGTCACGAACTGGAGTTCCCGTTGGGCTAGTACCTGTCACGATGGCCGTATTGTAATATGGCGCAGGGCTGAGCGGTGGATTAATACGCACCGTAAGCTGAATTTGATCGGACTGTCCGGGGTTCAGACGTTGGTTGGCCGCCAAGAGATTTTGGTTGGTCGTACCATTAAAGGCCGCATTTGTAGCCAATACGCCGCCCAAAGACTTCGGCGCGGAAACCACACTTACGAGGGCTGCACCAAAGGTCTTGCTAAGGTCGTCCGTAATCTGAACATTGTTCAACACCACGCGGCCATAGTTCTTCACGGCGATGGTGAAGGTGATGTCGGTGGTATTGTCTGGATTCAACTTTGTATTGGTCAGGTCTTTCGCCACCCCGATGAGCGGGAACTCAAAAGACACTGGGGTTGGATCGTTCTCTCCCGGCTCGAACGGATTGCCGTTGTTGTTCGGGTCGGGTTCAGTTCCAGCATCCGAGACATCAGCGGTCGGCGTTCCACCCGGACCTTGTGCCGAAGCCATCGCACTGTTCGAGAACGGCCCAGTGAAGGACGCACTTGGCTGTACCTGCACCACAATCCGAACGATGCCCGTGGTTCCTTTTGGCAACGTGCTCGAAGCAGGAGTCAAGAGGCGGATGTCGTTGGTAAGTGTATTTGTGGCTTGGTTATAGGCATTACTTGCAAAGGCGTTGTTGAGGGTCAACGTTCCACCTGTAGGTTGTTGTGTTACCGTCGCCGAGGTGACGCGGTAGGACAATACCGGTTGCAAGAGTGCGCCAACAAAGGTCTCTTTCAGGTCGTCGGTAATTTGAACCGTTTTCAGATCCACATCACCGAGGTTCTTAATCAAGAGATCGTAGGTCACTTTGTATTGACCAGTTGGGATCGTGGCGTCTTGGGCAGGGCCAACTACACTCACCACTTGCTTGGCAATACCAATCACCGGACGTTCATTGAAGGATACAGGCGTACCATTGTTGTTGTTCGTCGGGTCACCATCGCCATCTGGGTCAGGATTCGTCGGGTCGGTCGGGTTATAGTTCGAAACATCAGTGGTAGTGGTTCCATTAGGCCCACGCCCCGTACCCGTTGCCGTATTGGTAAATGGCCCAAGGTTTCCACCCGGCGTTACCCGTACCGTAAACATAAGCTCTGCCCCTTCGCCCGGATTGAGACGACCGCTTGACAAGAGGTTTATGTTTGACGTGCCATTGAAGCCGTTGTTGGCCACCAATGCCGTTGGCGAGGTGGCGGGATTGACCACCGTTACAGGTGTAGCACCGAGTACCTGAATGGCAGAGGCTCCACCTGTTTGGCCTACACGATAAGCATTGGTCAGATTATCCGTTACTTGTACGTTGTTCAGAACACTTTGGCCCATGTTCTTCACATTCAGGAGGTACGTCACATCGTAGGTTCCGTTGTTGTTGTTCACAACGGTTGTCACTGTTTTCGCAACCCCAATTTTCGGAGACTCAAAGCTCACTGGAGTTGTATTGTTTTCTCCCGGTTCATTCGGGTCGCCATCGCCATCTGGATCAACCGGCCCATTGTTCGAGGTATCCCCCGTTTGACGTCCACTTGGGCTATCGCCCGTCGCAAGTGCGGTATTGTTGAACGGGCCACGATTGCTTTGGCTGGGCTGAACGCGCACGACCAAGCGTACCGTTGCAGAAGCACCCGGCGCCAATACATTACCCGGCGCCAACAGATTGGTATCATTCACCAAGTTATTGATGGCTTGTACATAGGTATTGCTGAGGAAGTTATTGTTCACCGTAAGCGAGCCAGCAACTACCGTGAGGTTTTGTACACCATAGGAAAGTACAGGATTCGTTTGGCCAGCCACAAAGGTTTTATGGAGATCTTCGGAAATCTGAACATTCTCAAGGTTTACAGTTCCGAGATTGGTGACGGTGATGTCATAGGCCACATCAAAGGTACCATTAGAAGCCCCTGTGACAGCACTAACGACTTTGCTCACCCCAATGACCGGAGCATCTTCCAGATAAATTGGGAGCGCACGGTCATTATCTGTAACGGCATTTCCGTTTGCATCGGTTGCCGTTGCTGTAACCGCATTGGTAAATGGCCCACGATTGGCAATAGACTGTAAGCCGCTCAGCGTAACCACCATTCGGACGGTTGCAACCGCGCCCGCATCCATTGTCGAGCCAGCCCCACCTGTCAAGAGGTTGTTATTGCCTGTTCCGGTAAATCCACCGTTTAGCGTGAGGGCAGATTTACTGTCTGCCGAGAGCGTGCGAACCGAGCTAATGGCAATCGGGCTTGGGAAGGCTGCCCGAAGATCGTCCGTCATCTGTACGTTGGTGAGCCTTACCGTACCAGTGTTCATCAGGCGTACATCATACGTCACAACAAATGTTCCATTGCCTTGATCCACCACTTCAACCACCTGTTTTTCGACATCCAACGAAGGAACACCGAAGCCAAAGCCCACATCGTCTTTTGCGAAGATGGTTTCGTTCTGCGGCGTCGTTCCTTGGGCCGTAGCCACGTTGGAGAACTGGCCATTGCCACTCGGACGAACATTCGTTACCGTAAAGCGGATGGTTGCGGTTCCGTCCTCGGCCAAGGTTGCACCATTGCCCAAGAGGTTTATGGAGCCGGATGGCGTTCCGGTAAATCCAGAATTAAAGCCACCAGTACCGCCCGTACCACTTGTTGTACCAGAGAAGACCACCGTGCCATTGGTGATTGCACCATGACTTACGATTGGTGTGGTTACATTATAGAATGTATTGAGCAAGTTATCCATCACTTGGAAGTTGCTCAGATCCACATCGCCCGTATTGGTAACTACGGTCTCGAAGGTCATGTTATACGTTCCATTGCCATTCGCCACCACATTTGCAAGGCGTTTGTCAATGATCAACTTCGGATTTTCGCCCACAATAATGGTCTGAACAGGATTCGAGAGTACCGGAGCCGTCGGATCGTCTGGCGACGAGACTTGGGCACGGTTCTCGATGATACCCGTTGCATTTTGTGGGATGCGACCGCTAATGGTGATGGTGAGGGTTCCACCCGGAACAAGCGGCATTGGCGCGGCAGCGAGGTTTAGTACACCCGGCCACGGCGATACACTTGCACCACCATTAATGCGATAGCTTGTATTTTCGAGCGCCACATTATCCGTAACCGTCAACGAATTTGCATTGGCAGAACCGTCGTTGCGGATGGTTAAGGTGTACGTTAGAATGTCTTTTTCTTTTGCAGAGATCAAGTCCACCGTTTTGGAGATCGCCAAATCTGCACCATTGATCACCGTAGCAACCTCTACCGAGCTAACGGGGCCGGAGGGGTCTTGCGGCGAGGAGGCCGATGCGATGTTCTTGATCACTTTACCTTGCGAGGTTTGCGCTACTGTTCCGCTGATGGTCAGGGTGAAGGATTCTCCAGCCCCAAGGCCACCAATTGGTGTAACAACCGTTGATCCTGTCCATGTACCGCTACCCGTAGCTTTTCCTGCCAACGTATAGGTCGGGTTATTTAGTTCAAGGGCTTGCGGGTCGTTCACCGTTACGGTTTCGGCATTGGCAAGGCCGTCATTGGTTACGACGATCGTATAGGTCAAGGTCTCACCTACCTGTGCGGCGGTTTTATTCACCACTTTGGTAATGGCAAGTTTGGCGGTACCGATATTGGTATTCACTGGCGGCGTAGAGACCGGCGCACTCGGATCTTGCGGCGAAGAAACGGTGGCGACGTTTTTGATCATGGTTGCTTGAGAACTGGCCGGAACCGTTCCTCGAAGGATCACCATGAAGGATTCGCCCGCAGCGAGGCCGCCATTCGGTGTAACCACCAAGCTACCCGTCCAACTACCATTCCCCGACGCATCCCCTTGTAAGGTATAGGTTGGGTTGGTCAGTACCATTACATCGGCATCATCTACCGTTACGGTATTCGCCGTGGCGGTTCCATCGTTGCGAACCGTAATGGTATAGGTCAACAGGTCGCCCGGCTTCGCAGCGGCTTTATCCACTGTTTTGGTTGCCGTCAGTTTCGCCGTTCCAACGGTGGTGGTAACGGGATCTGTCTTCACCGGGCCGGATGGGTCTTGTGGAGACACGACAGAAGCCACGTTCTCGATAACCGATCCTTGCGCAGATTGCGGAATAAGACCGGAAATCTGGACCGTTACACTTTCTCCGATGGCAAGAGCGCCTGCGGTAAAGCTGCTTAACGTAAGTGAACCTGTCCATGATCCGCTGCCGGAAGCATCACCACTGAGGGTGTATTGTGGGCTTGTAAGCACCAATGCTTGCGCATCGTTCACGGTAATGCTCGTCGCATTTGCCGTACCCTCGTTGCGGATGGTAATGGCATACGTCAACTGGTCACCCGGTTTAGCAGCACCCTTGTCAACGGTTTTCACGGCCACCAATTTGGCAGTTCCTACGACCGTAGAGACGTCGTTGGTCGTTGTCGGGCCAGACGGATCTTGCGGTGAAGAAATAATTGCGGTATTCCGTAGTGCAGCACCTTGTACCGACGCTGGAATAGTTCCCGTAATCGTCACCACAATTTGCTCGCCCGGAGCCAAGCCACCACCCGTAAATCCATTAAAGGTTACACTACCCGGCCATGTCGCTGAAGGCGTAGGTGCAGGTACGTCACCTGTAATTTGATAGGTTGGATTCGTCAGCGCGAGCGCCGCTTGGTCATTAATGGTTACGCTTGTTGCAGCCGCATTCCCATCGTTACGGATGGTCAGGGTGTATGTAAGCGGATCCCCCGGTTTAGCGGCGGTTTTATCAACGGCCTTTCTTGCATTTAGGTCTGCCGTATTCACCAACGTTGTCACTTCTTGTGTAGTAACAGGGCTTGTTGGGTCTTGCGGCGACGTGATGGTCGCTACGTTTTTAATGGCCGAGTTCAAGGCGGCAGCCGGAACCGTACCTGTAATGGTTATGGTTGCAGATTCACCCGGTGCCAGATGACCACCTGTGAAGGCCGAAAGCGTTAACGATCCTGCCCACGCTCCACTGCCAGACGCATCACCAGAAACCGCATAAGTTGGGCTGGTTAATTGTAATGCACCCGCATCGGCTACGGTGACGCTTGTTGCTTGTGCCATACCGTCATTCCGTACCGTGATCGTGTAAACGATGGTATCACCCACTTGCGCAGTTGTTCTATTGACGGTCTTCATTGCGTTCAGATCCGCTGTTCCAACGGCTGTCCGTACTGGATTCGAGTTCGTGGTTCCGGTCGGATCGCTTGGTGAAGACACTTGAGCCGTATTTTCGAGCAATTTGCCCAATTGACTGGCTTGAACCGTTCCGCGTATGGTCACGGTTGCGGAACCACCCGCCGGAATCGGATTCGAGAGCGTAATGACGCCCGAAGCTGGCCAAGCCGTTGTTGCGCCACCAGCTACGCTATAGGTAGCACCAGCAAGCGTAGAAGCGAGTACATCGGTCACTTGCACCCCGGTTGCAGGACTGGTTCCGATGTTATTTACGGTTATGGTATAGGTTAATACGTCTCCCGGCATTGCCATGTCACGATCCACTTGTTTCGAGACCGTCAGTTTCGCCGTTCCAATGACTGTTTGCGAAACAGGCGTGGTAACAGGCCCCGTTGGGTCTTGTGGCGACGATACCGTGGCAACGTTATCCAACGGACGGCCTTGCAACGAAGCCGGAACCGTTCCGCGAATGGTAATCACTACAGATTCACCTTTCGCCAAACCACCACCGGCAAACGTGTTCATGGTTGTGCTTCCTGTCCATGCCGCCGATGCCGCTGAGGCATCACCGGAAACCGTAAACGTTGGTGAGGTTAGCTGTAGGGCCGCCGCATCGGTTACGGTTACACTGGTTGCGTCTGCATTCCCATCGTTGGTCACGGTAATCGTATAGGTCAGAACATCGCCCACTTGAGCAGCCGTTCTATCAACCGTCTTCGTTGCATTCAAGTCTGCCGTTCCAACAGCCGTTTGAACCGGAGCAGTGGTTACGGGACCAGTTGGGTCTTGTGGCGACGATACCGTAGCGGTATTCGTCAATACTGTACCCAGTGCCGATTGCGGCAAGACGCCGGAGATCGTAACGGTCATGTTTTCGCCAGCCGTTAGACCAGCCGCTGGGGTTACGGTCAAGCTACCCGTCCATGTACCACTTGCGGGCGTTCCACCAACAACGGTGTAGGTTGGGTTGGTAAGTGCCATTGCGTTGGCATCATCCACCGTAACCGTATTGGCTGTTGCCGATCCGATGTTTGTGATTGTAATGGCATATGTAATGGTATCGCCCGGCTTGGCCGTTTGACGGTTTACGGTCTTGGTTGCGCTAAGGCGTGCCGTACCCACGGCGGTCTCTACCGGAGGCGTTTGTTTTGGGCCGCTTGGATCTTGTGGCGAGGACACAGCAGCAACGTTACGGAGAACCGTTGATTGGGCAGAAGCCGGAACCGTACCCGTAATGGTTACGGTAAAGGACTCGTTCTGTGCCAAGCCGCCACTTAGGAACTGTGCGGCATTGATCGTCAGGCTACCCGTCCAGTTGCCACTTGCGGTAACATCACCCGTAATCGCATAGGTTGGGCTGGTTAGGGCAAGCGCTTGGCCATCATCCACCGTCACTTGTGTTGCGGCTGCCGTTCCGTTGTTGCGCACCACAATCGTATAGGTGAGCGGGTCTCCCGGTTTAGCAGCTTGTTTATCCACCGACTTGGTTGCCGAGAGGCTGGCGGTACCCACTGCTGTCTGAACGGTTGGGGTTACCGTTGGGCCGGTCGGATCTTGCGGCGAGGTTATTTGTGCCGTGTTTGAAATGACCGTTCCTTGTGCTGAAGCCGGAACCGTACCCGTAATGGCTAACGTGAGGGATTCTCCCGATGCCAAAGCATTGCCTGCAAATTGGGCACCACTTAGCGTTAGGCTTCCTGCCCATGCACCCGAACCCGTTGCGTCCCCGGTAAGGGTATAAGTTGGGCTGGTTAGGGCAAGTGCATTTTGGTCATTGATCGTTACTTGGGTTGCATTTGCCGGGCCATCGTTCCGTACTACGATGGTATAGGTTACCGTATCACCCGGTTTTGCATTGACTTTATCTACGGCTTTCGACGCACTCAGGTCTGCCGCACCCACTGTCGTGGTAACAGGCGGTGTGGTGAACGGACTGCTTGGGTCTTGCGGCGAAGTCACTTGCGCTACATTCGAGATCACAGAACCTTGTGCTGATGCTGGAACCGTACCTTGAATGGTCATGACAACGGATTCTCCCGGCGCAAGACTGCCTGCCACAAAGGTGGAAACCGTTAGCGATCCTGTCCATGTTCCACTGCCCGATGCATCACCCAGCATATTATAAGTTGGGCTGGTCAAGTTCGTGGCTTGTGCGTCATTAATGGTCACACTTGTGGCCGGGCTATTGCCTTCATTACGCACTGTGATGGTGTAGATCAGTACATCTCCGGGCTTGGCTGCCGCTTGGTTCACGGTTTTCACAGCGGTAATCTTCGCTGTTCCAACCACGGTGCTTACCGGATCGGTATTCGCTGGCCCTGTTGGGTCTTGTGGCGACGAGACCTGTGCAGTATTCGTCAATACACGACCTTGGAAGGAGGCAGTTACGTTGCCCGTGATTTCAATTCTTAGGCTTTCACCACTTGCAAGGCCACCGCCAGTAAAGGTGGTCAGGGTGAGGGATCCTGTCCAGTTGCCGGAGCCAGTTGCATCGCCCGATACCGTATAAGTTGGGTTTTGCAAGGAGAGCGCACCGCCATCTGTGATGGTCACTTGGGTGGCAGGGCTGGTTCCGACGTTGGTGACGTCAATCGTATATCGGATTGCTTCGCCTACTTGTGCAGCCGTTTTATCCACCCGCTTAACGGCCACGAGGTCTGCCGTACCAATCACCGTTTGTACAGGCGGTGTGGTTACGGGGCCTGTCGGGTCGTTCGGCGCAGTTGCTTGTGCCACGTTATCAATAGCACGACCTTGGAAAGCAGCACCCACTGTTCCAGTAATGCGGAGGGTGATGCTCTCACCAGCGGCCAAGGTAGCACCCGTCAAAGTAGGTGTTATGGTTCCCGTCCATGCCCCCGTTCCGGTGGCATCACCAGAGAGGGTATAAGTTGGCGTGTCTAATTGCGAGGCAATCGGGTCATTTATGGTTACTGCGGTAGCAGCACTGGTTCCGTCGTTGCGCACCACAATGGTATAGGTGAGGGTTTCACCAACCCGTGCAGCGGTTTTATCAACGGTTTTGGTAATGTTCAGGTCTGGCGTACCAACAGCCGTTTGAACGGGTGTTGATGGTTTAACCCCTTGTGGATCATCCGGCGAGGAAACTTGTGCGATATTTTCGATCACACGGCCTTGCCATTCAGGATGAACCGTACCACGAATGATAATGGTGATGATGTCGTTCGGTGCGAAGTTGCCACCCGTAAAGGTGGTAATGGTTTGAGCACCCGTCCATGCACCAGAACCCGTGGCATCGCCACTCATCGTGAAGGTTGGATTGTTTAAGACCAATGCGCCCGCATCCGAGACATTCAGCGTGAAGGCTGGTGCATTCCCTTGGTTACGAACCGTAAGGGTATAGACGATTTCGTCGCCCACAATGGCTGCATTCCGGTTCACCACTTTTTCGATCGTTACATTCGGTACACCGATGCAGGTTTTCACTGGCAGCGAGGTTTCAGGACCACTTGGGTCATCAGGCGAATCAACCTGCGCGGTATTCTCAATCACCCGACAACACAAACTCGTCGGAATAGTCCCTCGAATGACCACATTCACCGTCTGATTCGGTCGGATTGGATCTGGGAGATTAACAACGCCAGTTGCAGGCCATGCCGCAAAGGCGCCACCATCCACGCTGTATTCTGGGTTTTGGAGTACACCCGTGATACCCGGGTCACGAAGAACCGCTTGTTTTGCATCTGCCGGCCCAATGTTTTGCACGGTAATGGTGTAAGAGAGGGCTTCTCCCGGATTTGCAACAGCTTTGTCCACACGTTTGTAGATGCGCAAGTCTGCTGTTGAATCTGGTACAATCTCATCATCATCACAAGTTGGGTCATTTTCACAAGGAAGTAGTGGATCATCTGGCCCATTTACAATGGCAATGTTACGGTATGGCCCATTTGCCAGAACCCTTGTTACCATCGTAAGTACTGGCGAGGTATTGGCCGCCACATCTCCTACCGTCCAAAGGTGGGTTGCCGGATTATAGGAGCCTTGTGTTGCCGTGCTGCTCACATATTGGAGACCGGCTGGTAACTGATCCGTGACTACGGTAGCATAGGATGTACCCGGCCCGCTATTCGTTAGCCTAATCGTCCACGTCACGTTTTGGCCTACAGCCACACGGCGACGGTTTGGCGTTTTGGTGATCGAGAGACTTGGCGGCAAGTACATACCAAAGTCCACGGTATAGTTGGCATTGGCGTCCGGCGTGGTGTCGGCCAAGCCCGGTGTAGCACCCTCACCCGTTGGTTGACCGCCGGGCGTAAGGGTTACGGGCTGGGCGCGGACGGTTGCCGTACCAATCAATACCGTACCGTTATCGTCCATGTCGTCGCGGTCACTGTCCGGATCTCCGGCGTCAACCGTGCTGGAACGATAGTTTGGCGGCATTACAATTTCTACGATGTAGGTATCCGCACCAATGTCTTTGAACAAGTAGAAGCCTTGTGCATTGGTATTCATGGTTGCGATTGCGGGGCCATCTGGATTACCGTCGTTGTTGCTGTCTTTATAAAGACGAACTGGGATATTGGCCATACCCGGCTCTGTTGCATCCTTAATCCCGTTGTTGTTGCGGTCTTCCCACACATGGTTACCCAACGAAACGGGCTGATAGATACCAAAGTCCACCGTATAATTACCATTCAGGTCGGATACGGTATCCGTGAGGCCCGGCGTCGGTAGTTCTCCTACTGGTTCGCTGTTGATGACCAAGGTAACGGGTAAGGAGCGGATGGCTCCACCACCATTTCCAACCCCGTTGTCATCCAAATCGTCGGCATCGGTATCGGCATCTCCTGCATCTGGAGCAGAAGATACATATCCTGCCGGAGCAACGATTTCAACAATATAGGTATCCGGCGTAAGATCGGTGAACAGGTAATACCCCTGTGCATTGGTGGTCATGTTTTTGATCGCTGCGCCATCTGGTGCGCCATCATTGTTGCTGTCGCGGAAGAGGTTAACAGGAACATTTGCTACGCCTGCCTCACCAGCATCTTCGATACCATTGTTGTTCGGATCGTTCCAGACGCGGTTCCCCAACGACATCGCACGCCACAGACCAAAGTCAACCGTATAGTTGGCGTTTGCATCTGGTGTGGTATCAGTCCATCCAGTTGTTGCGCCTTCACCCGTAGGCTCCGTTCCCGGCATCAACATTACGTTGAAGGAACGGATACGACCATTTGTCAGGATCACGCCATTGTCATCGCCATCATCGGCATCGGTATCTGGGTCACCCGCATCAACCGTACTAGAAGAGTATCCGCTTGGTGGTACTATTTCTACAATATAGGTATCTTCTGGCAAGTTGGTAAACAAGTAGAAGCCCTGCCCATTTGTTGTGGCTTGCGCAATCGGAGTCGGAGAATCTGGGGATTCGTCTTTGTCGGAATCTTTGTATAGATAAACCGTCACGTTGCCGATTCCATTTTCCGAGCCTTCTTTGAGGCCATTATTATTGGTGTCTTCCCAGACCAAGTTCCCCAATGACATTGGTTGCCAAATACCAAAGTCTAAGGTATAGTTGGCATTTGCATCTGGGGTGGTATCGCCAATGGCTGGCGTAGCTGGCTCACCGACGGGCTGTGTTCCGCCACTGAGGGTCACGGATTTACTGATGATTACACCACCAGCTGTTCCCACACCATTGTCATCCAAGTCATCCCGGTCGCTATCTGGATCACCCGCATCTGGCGTCGAGGAAACATATCCTGCGGGAGCCGTAATGTCCACGATGTAGGTATTCGGGAGCAGGTCTTTAAACAGATAGTACCCTTGCGTATTCGTTGTTGTGGTTCCTATTGCAGCACCATCTGGCGTACCGTCGTTATTTGCATCAGCATAGAGACGTACCGTTACATTAGACACACCCACTTCAGTTGGGTCGTCAATACCGTTGTTGTTGCGGTCGTACCACACGCGGTTTCCGAGCGAAAGCGGGCTATAGAAGCCAAAGTCCACGGTGTAGTTTGCATTACGATCGGTCACGGCATCCGCCCAACCCGGCGTAGCTGGTTCGCCTTGTGGCTCGGCATCGGTTGCCAACGTAACGGGATTACTCCGTACTTTACCTGCCACCAAGAGTACCCCGTTGTCGTCGGCATCATCGGCATCGGTATCTGGGTCACCCGCATCTACGGTACTGGAGATATAGCCCGTTGGCGGCATTACTTCCACGATGTAGGTATCTGGGGCAAGATCGGTAAAGAGGTAATAACCGTCCGTATTGGTCAATACAGAATTTACAGCGCCACCATCCGGTGTTCCGTCGTTATTGGAGTCACGGAAGAGCGTTACCATCACGTTCGGAATCCCCACTTCGCTTGGATCGTTTAGTCCGTTGTTGTTTTCGTCATACCAAACGCGGTTTCCAAGCGACAAGGACGGACGATAAAGCCCAAAGTCGAGGGTATAGTTTGCATTGTTATCAGAGGAGCCATCCGTGTAGCCCGGCGTTGCGGGTTCACCAGTTGGCGTAGCATCGGCCATCAACATCAGGGTTCCGCTACGGATGTTTCCGCCAGCAGCTCCAATACCATTATCGTCATTATCATCCGTGTCCGTATTCGGATTTACGGCATCAGGTGTAGAGGACACATAACCTGTTGGCGCAACTACCTCTACCATATAACTGTCTGCCAAGAGATTGGTAAAGAGGTAATACCCTGTCGAGTTGGTGGTTTGCGTGGCAAGTGCTGCACCGTCTGGCGTACCGTTTTTATCGGAATCACGATATAGACGAACGGTAACGCCCGATGCTCCGTTTTCGCCCGGATCCACCGCTCCGTTATTATTCACATCGTACCAAACCAAGTTCCCCAGTGACATCGGCTTCCAAATACCAAAATCAACCGTATAGTTTGCATTTGCATCTGGAGTGGTATCCGTAAGGCCCGGTGTAGCTGGCTCGCCCGTTGGTTGGGTTCCGGCCATCACCATCACATTGGTTGCCCGTACTTTATTCCCAGAGACCAACGTACCGTTGTCGTCTAAGTCGTCACGGTCGGTATCTGGATCACCCGCATCTACTGAAGAAGATATATAGCCCGTTGGCAACATGATCTCAACGATATAGGTGTCTTCCAGAAGATTGGTGAACAAGTAGTAACCATCTGCATTGGTGGTTGTACTGGCCACCGGTGTGGTTGAGTCTGGCGTTTCGTCTTTGTTGCTGTCTTTATAAAGGTTCACCATTACCCCAGAAACACCCGTTTCTGCTGGTTGGTTAATTCCATCGTTATTGACATCATTCCAAACACGGTTTCCGAGGGATACCGGTTGCCAGAGACCAAAGTCAACGGTATAGTTGCTGTTGTTGTCTGGGGTCGTATCCACAACGGTTCCTAAGAGATCACCTGTTGGCTCTGAGTTCAACAAGACATCTACCGGCAGTGAACGATACTTCCCACCAATTAGAACCACCCCGTTATCATCGGAATCAATATCGTTATCAGGATCGCCACCGTCCACCGTAGAAGAGGTATAACCGGTTGGTGGCATAATTTCCACAATGTAGGTATCTGGCGTAAGTGCGGTAAAGATGTAATACCCTTGCGCATTGGTTGTTGTGGTGGAAATAGCCGCTCCATCAGGCGTACCGTCACGGTTGGTATCTCGGAAGAGGCTTACCATCACATTTGCAATACCGCTTTCGGTCGGGTCAATGATACCATTGTTGTTCAAGTCGTACCATACACGGTTTCCGAGCGAGAGCGTCACGACATTAATGGCCGCTGGGTCATGGTCGTCTTCGTCCACTTTCGTTGGATCCGAAACCGCCTTGTTGTCATCAATTTTATCATCGGTGAGGGTTCCAACTTGGCCACCGCGATCATTTCCGGGGTTGTTGTCCGGCGTAGAGTCCACATCCACACCCGGCGTACCATCCGTTTTTTGTGCGGAGGAGATTTCCGCAAGGTTCACCAACTGTCCAGCGGTTGCTGTGGGAAGTACACGCAAGGTAATGTCCACGGTTGTAGAAGCACCCATTGCGAGCGGGCCGGGGATGGTAATGGTTGCATTAGCACCGGCGGCCGTCCAATCGGTATCGTTCAATTGCATTCCCGCCGGAATGTAATCGGTAATCTGAATATTTTGTGCTGTAACCGATCCTTGGTTATAGACCGTGATGGTGAAGGTCACATTATCGCCTGCAGCGATGGTGGCCGCTTGACCAGTCGCCAAGGTTTTCTTCAACGCAAGGTCAAAGATTTGTGGCGGCGCTACGTTGATTTGTGCCGGATCGTGATCGTCCTCGTCGGCGGGGTTTGAGGTGGCATTACCATCCACTTTGTCATCAGTAGCAGAGTTCGGAACACCGCCCGGATCGTTCGATGGGTTATTGTCTGGGGTTGAATCTATGTCTGTACCACCAGTTGCCGCCGAGATTTCAGCATAATTGGTGATCGGGCCTGTTGGAACTGCCGCACCAACACGCAAGATAATGTCCACCGTCGTAGAAGCACCTGCCGCTAATGGGCCAGCGATTGTGCGGGTTGCATTGGTTCCAGCAGCCGTCCAAGCCGGATCATTCAAGGTCATTCCGGTTGGGATATAGTCGGTAACTTGGATGTTTGTGGCTGGCGCTTGTCCTTGGTTCGTTACGGTGATCGTAAAGGTTACGTTATCACCGGGGAATACGGTTGCTGCTTGGCCTGTTGCCAAAGTTTTCTTCAACGCAAGGTCAAAGACCGGATTGACCGTAAGATCGGCATAATCGTTATCATCCTCGTCTTGTGTTGGGTTTGCGAGATGGTTTTCATTTATAACATCATCCTTAACCGTTCCACCCGCAACCGAACCATCGTTAGGATCTGTTCCTGTACCTGCCGCATTGTCTATACCGGTATTGGTATCCGGCGTAGAGTCCACATCATCCCCGCTATCCAACGAGATTTCGGCCCAGTTCCGCATAATGGATTGGGTCGCATCCGTAACCCGTACACGAATGTTGATCTGTGCGGTATTACCCGCAGCTAAGGAATTAAGGAAGTTACACGTCAATACTTGACCGCTCGGCGCACAAGCAAATCCTGTTCCGGTCGCATTCACATACTGCATCCCGCTCGGGATCTGGTCGGTAACGGAGAACGTGCCCGAAGGTGCAGATCCTTGATTGAAGACCGTAACCACATAGTCCACGTTGTCTCCTTGATTTACCGGATTGGCTTGTCCGGCAGCAAGGGTTTTACGAAGAGCGAGGTCATATACCTGTGTACCAACGATGTCTTCATAATCGTTATCGTCTTCGTCGTCGTTTCCGGGGTAGTCTATGTTGTTGTGGTTATTCACCAAGTCGTTAGGATCTGTACCCGTACCCGTGAGGTCGTCCTTACCTGTATTAGAATCTGGCGTAGAGTCGCGGTCATCGCCACTATCTACCGAGATTTCTGCCCAGTTACGGAAGGGGCCTTTGGTGGCATCATCTAATTGCAAACGCAAGTTGATGGTTGCCGTTGCACCAACCGCGATCCCCGCAGCATGTGCACATGAAACCGCACCGGCCAAGTTTGGCGTACCACAGATAAAGCCCGAACCACTTGCGCTTACAAAGCTCATGCCTCCCGGAATTTGCTCGGTGACAACGAAGGTTCCCGATGGCACTTGGCCTTGGTTCTTGACGGTGATAACGTAGTCCACGGTTGAGCCTTGTGTGACGGTCGAGGCTTGGCCTACAGCAAGGGTTTTGATCAAGGCCAAGTCATAGATTGGCGTAAGCGTGATCTCGGCCCAGTCGTGGTCATCCTCATCGCCACCTGTAGTGCCGTTTTCGGTGACGACATCGTTCTTGGCCACTGGCTCTACTTCACCCGGCTGGTTGCCATTGGTGGCATCCGGCGTAGAGTCTATATCCGTCCCACCAGTTGCCGAGGAAATTTCAGCGATGTTCCGGATCGTACCTGTTGCACCCGCATCAATGGTAAAGGTGATGTCGCGTGTGGTACTTGTGCCCGCGGCTAAGCTCGGAATGGGTGTTTGTAACGTTGCCTTCCCACTGGAGGCAGACCAAGCGGGGTCATTCAACGTCAGGCCAGTCGGGATATAATCCGTAACCTGAACATTGGTGGCATCCGTCCCACCTTGGTTGGTAATGGTGATGGTAAAGGTGACACTTCCACCAGATTGGAAGGTGGGGCCTTGGCCGGCTTTGAGGGTTTTGATCAAGGCTAAGTCAAAGGGCTGCATGAACGAAACCGAGGCCGGGTCGCGGTCATCCTCATCCGCCGTAGGATTTGCTACCGTGCCTGTTGGGGAAAGCCGAGATTCGTTTAGCACATCGTCTTTCGTCGTACCATCGTTGGAGGTGTTTTGGTCTGGCGCCGAGTCTATATCGGTTCCGCCTGTGGCCGACGAGATTTCGGAATCATTGGTCGCCGTTCCTGTCGCCGCACTCAAGGTCTTGAGGGTGATGCTAATCGGGGTTGCGGCTTTTCCGGTTGGCATATCTGCCGCAACTGCTTTCGCAACGGTAGGAATGGTGTAGGTGGCTCGATTGCTCGCGCAGTCAAACGTCCAACCCGTATTAGGAAGTGCAGCACTTGCCGTACAATCAAATTTGGCTGGATCTATGTAGTCCGTAACAATTACACTCGTTGCATCGAACGCGCCTTGGTTGTACACCGTTATGCTAAACGTGGCGTTTCCACCCGGTAGCATGGTAGCCGCACTCGTCAGGACTTTCCTGATGGCAAGGTCGAAGGCCGGCACATTGATACAGGCATTGTCGTCCTCCTCGTTCGACGTTGCGGCATCTGTACCCGAATCATTGTAGTTCCCCGGCGTCGAGTCGGGGTCGGTGGTTGTAGAAGCGCTTACCTCAGCACAATTTCGTATTGTACCGGATACTTTAGGTAAATATGGCTGAGGATCTTGTGCTTGGATCGGTGTCAACAAACCGATTCCGAACATCATTACCGAGCAGGTAACGGTCAAAACAGCAGCATAGCGCTTTGTCATGGAGTACATGGCCTTCATAGAATTGAATATATTTATGGCGGAAAGACCTGGTGGTGGTTGAATACTTTTATGGTTATGCGTCATTGTCTTCACAAAAATTGGCGTTTTTTCGCCTATATGTCCTGACATTGTACCGAGTTGGAGTGCTTCGGTACCTTTTGGAGTTTGCTCTAATCGTGATGTAGTAGGCATATGCGGTTTCTAATGAGTGCCAATTATTACAATGAATACAATGACAAGAAGAATCATACAAGGATTGTGCCCATTTTTTCGAGAATGGACAATTATGCGCTGTCAGGCCAAAAATCAAGGAAATGTATCACTTTTTCCGCCCCTCTCCCCATCATAGATCGTTTGAAAGACTCAAAATGAAACCCGGACTTGCCCAATTAAAAAAGAATCGGACGACCTGACTGCGGGTTGCCCGATTCCAATACCAAAAGTGTGCCGTTCTTTTCTTCCCCCCCTTCCTTCACAAATCTTTTTTACGCACCCTCCCATATACCACAAATCGAGACAGAGAGTTGCTTGCTGCTTGCTGCATGAGGAATCACCAATTCTCCAATGCGAATTTTCCCTGAACGCTCTTTAAATAGATCAAAAAGCAAGTTTCCTACCGTCGAGGCGGTATCCTCGGTAGCGTACATCGTAAGGAGCAAAAAGCCATTTTTAGGATGCAGGAGGGCTTTACATGCTTCCAATAACGGCGGCAAACCTTGTTCAACTTTCCAGATTTCGCCTTTGGGGCCTCGTCCATACTTCGGTGGATCCAACAAAATCCCATTATACATCCTCCCTCTACGCCCCTCACGAAGTGCAAATTTTAACGCATCGTCCACAATCCAGCGAATCGGTTTTTCTTCTAAACCAGCCCTTTTTTGGCTACTTTTCCCCCATTCCACCGCTTTTGGAGACGCATCCACATGCGTGACCTGCGCCCCTGATGCGGCGGCCACCAACGAGGCTACACCCGTATAACCAAACAAATTGAGCACCTGAAAAGGGTTACCAGAGGATTGTATTCTGTCCGAAATCAATCCCCAATGAGGGGCATGTTCCGGAAAAATACCGACATGTTTAGACATATCTGTAAAGCGTGCTTCAAAGGATAATCCCCCAAAATCCATCCCCCAAGAATCGGGCATGGGCCGCTTAAAATGCCATTTCCCCCGTTCATCTCGCTGTTCCACGAAAGTCGCATCCGCCTTTTGCCACTCCTCTTCGGGTAAATCTTTTTGCCACCACGCCCGTGGATCTTGCCGACGTAGTACATAATGCCCAAATCGCTCCAACCTCTCCCCCTTTCCAGAATCCATTAATGTATATGCCGGCCAATCGCAGATATACCGTTCAATTTCATTTTGATACACCATTTTTCCCTTCCGTCCCAAAATTAAAGTTTCTGTGTTTAATCACCATTTAGATTCGTCAACAAATGGCGCTGCTTCATGCTTCCGGTGCATGAACATCATAAAATGGATTCGTCTCTGGCACATGATCCCCGCGATAGATGGCACTGTATTGGACATAATTATCTGCAAATTTACGGATATAGGCCACCTCTTCTTCGGTCAATTCGCGCACCACTTTTGCCGGAGAACCAATTACCAAGGAACGCGGCGGCACTACCGTCCGGCTTGTCACCAATGCCTTTGCACCCACAATCGAGTCCCGACCAATAATGGCATGATCCAAGATAATTGCCCCCATACCAACCAAAACATTGTCTTCAATCGTGCAGCCATGTACCACCGCACTATGCCCAATCGTCACATAATGGCCAATTTTTGTTGGCGCTGTTCGGTTGGTAACATGCACCACGGCATTGTCCTGCACATTAGAATAGTTCCCAATCCGAATACGGTTTACATCTCCACGAACAGTGGCATTAAACCAAATGCTACTTTCTTCTCCAAGCACCACATCACCAATTACATCCGCCGATGGGGCAATCCAGTTCTTGTCGTTAAACGTTGGGGATATCCCCAGAAATTCATGAATCATATATTTGTTATTTAATGATTTATACAAATTTATTTACGAGGTTCTTTTTCTATAAATAAGGTTTGATTTAACACTTGGCCAGACAAAACCGTAACCATTTGACGTTTGGGCTTGTAGCCCGTAGCCATAGCCTCCAAACGATAAACGCCGGGTGGAACCTGCCGAAAAAGCCGATACCCATAGGTTATACCCCGCTCAAACGCAATAGTCGCTCGGACGGGTCTGCCCGAAACATCGGCAACGGTTATCCGCAGAAGCGCCATTCCCGCTTCAGGTTGGCCATATTTAGTCCCATCGGTGGTTTTGGGCGCCTCCGAATAAACATTTTTTGGCCTTTCTGTTTCATTCTTGTCGGTTTCCGCTGGTTTTGATGCCGGGCGAGAAGAAAGCGTTTCAGGGGCAATGTCTGTCACGGGCAAAGCGTCCTCCTCCGGCTTGTTCAATTTTTGAGTACGTTGGCATCCAGACAGAAGTAGCCCCGCCATGAAAAAAACTACCATAAAACGCCTGGAGACGTTGGCATTTTGGGTAAAATAAACCAAAAAAAGTAATGCGGTTATGCGGGTTGGCGTGGAAAATAACATTGTTTTGGGGTTCTTGGTGAAGAAAAATGCACCTCATTAAATATGCATCGCTTGGAAACCTTACAAGTAGTCCTCAACTATTGACTCTACTAAACCAATAATAACAACTACTTATACCAATTAGGGGAAATTACTGTTTATAGGCTACTCGTTTTCAACCTTTCAACACCCAAAGGGGGTGAAAGCGTTGATGGATAAAGCATATGCTTAATTCCAAATTGGTATTGCCTCAAACTTGCACTTCAACATAAGTTTACGACGCAGAAAATATCCACGATGGGTTCGTATCTGATCCCATTATTACAAGATCCGTTTAAACCCAGTACAACTCACTTCCACCAGTCCATTTTTTTTAATGCTTTAGCAGTAAGATGCAATGTCCCTCTAAGCGGTTCTTTAACCCCGATCCATCCTTCATGCAAAAGCCATTCTACAAGCCCCTCAACCCGTCCATCTGGAAGTTCTCGAAACGCTTCCCATGCTTCTTGCGGCGTTTGATCGGCAGCATATCGTAAAATTTGCTTCAAAAAAGGCTCATCTTCCGGTGTGATAACCTCTGGTTTATGCCGCCCTAAACAATGGTCACACTTCCCACAACGCAAAGAGGCCCGCTCACCAAAATACGAAAGCAAAAAATAGCGACGGCATCCAACATGCTTCGCAAACCGAATCATGTGTTTTAGCCGCACCGAAGCCCTCTTTTTCGAGGCTGCAAGATCGTTAACCGCCAAAACCAAGCGCTCGGTTCGTGCCTCCGAAAGTTCAAACCGAAGAGCGCCATCTGCCGGAACCCAAGCAAGGAGGCTACGCGACGCAAAAAAGTACAGCCCTTTTTCCACCCGTTCAACAGATAATCCCGTTCTTTTGGCCAAAATAGAAACATCCAACCCGTACCAACCCGAAAAAGCTTCGGCATTCACAGACCTAAGTATCGTCAGTAAAAAAGCCCCAAGTTTCTCATTTTCCAGCGCTTGCGCATAGCCCCTTATGGTTTCGATGGGTTGTAAAAAGCGGATTTGTCCCTGATTTTTGCGCACCGGAACCGACCGTAGCACCGAATGATGCACTAAACTTTGCAGGGCTTGTCGGATTTTGGTTCCGGAAAATCCCGTCACTTCTTGTAATCGCTCCATCTGCACCATCAAGGGCGCATCGGGGAGCGAACCAATCGCCACTTGTGCCAATGCACAAAATCCATCATACACCTTTTGAATATCTGCTGCCGAGGGATATCCTTCTTCAATCATGCCCTCTTGTATGTTCACATCCTGCTGATCCCAGAGCAAAATCGCAAAACTTTTTTGCCCATCACGTCCGGCGCGACCCGCTTCTTGATAATACGCCTCGATCGTTGCCGGCAAATCCACATGAACTACAAAGCGGACATCTGGCTTGTCTATACCCATCCCAAACGCATTGGTAGCGACCATAATACGCGCTTTTCCGTGCATCCAAGCCGCTTGTGCCTTCTCTCGCAGCTCGTTTGTCATTCCGGCATGGTATGCCTCGGCAGCAATCCCCTCATCACGTAACCAAGTTGCCCATTCCTCCACCCGTTGCCGCGTACTGGCATAAATAATCCCCGTTCCGGACACCTTATTTATAATGTCACGCACTTTTTCCCGTTTCCCGTCGGTCTTAAAAACACTCCAACTAATGTTAGGACGATCGAAACCATTAACAATTTCCTTGGGTTCCGTAAGACCTAAATACGTCCGAATTTCCTTACGAACAATGGGCGTAGCAGTGGCCGTAACCGCAAGAATGGGCGGCATCCCTAAAGCCTCTCTTGCTTCTTTGATTAAACGATAAGCTGGCCGGAAATGCTCGCCCCATTCAGAAATGCAGTGTGCCTCGTCAACCGCCAATAACCGAACCACCAACCGAGAAGCCCGCATCAGGAACATCTCGGTTTTTAATCGCTCCGGAGATACATATAAGAGCCGGAGCAAACCATGTTCTGCATTCGTAAAAATCTGGTCTATTTCGTGATGCTTTAACCCACTATGCAGGGCCGCCGCACGGATCCCCCGATCTTGTAACTGCTGTACTTGGTCTTGCATCAGCGCGATTAATGGCGTAACAACCAGCGTAAAACCGTCTGGATACCATAACGCCGGCAGTTGATAACAGAGCGATTTACCGCCGCCTGTAGGCAAAACGGCCAAAACGTCGTGCCCCGCAACCACACAACGTACCACCTCATCTTGCCCCGGGCGTAAGGCTTCAAACCCCCAAACTTCTTTTAGGATTTGATGAAGACCTTTATTTTCGGAAGCGCTTCCGAAACCATAATTTTGTGACAATTTTGTGACAGTTTTGTGACAAATGATTCTTAACTTCTTTACCGAATCAAAAAATACTTTAGACCTCTCTCTTTTATCACACGTCTTTAAAAACACAATGGTGGGACAGCCGATGCGGAATGTGGAGCCGCATCGGCTCTTTTTTTATCCCACCATATTATCTGCTGAATCTAAACGAAGAACGTGAAAACAGGCTGCTCCTGCGCTTAAATTATGAAAAAAAAGAAGGTATGACACATCTTCCGGGAACGATTCTACTTGAAACCACCCATCCATTGGCCCAAGGGGATCGTCTTTTATGCTTTCAAAACCCGATTACGCGACTGAAGGCAACCCGTTTAGACCAAGTAGCCCCCCTCCTCGAAGAGGTGGACCACGCCGTTAATAATGGATATTTTGTTGCCGGATTTTTGACTTATGAAGCAGGCTACGCCTTTGCCTCGGTATCACCACAGCCTGTTTTGCCGGAGACCTTAGCATGGTTTGGCGTTTATACAACACCTCAAAGAGAATTTTACACAACACAAGAAGCCCCATTTCGTGCCGGAAAGCCCGTATTTAGTTGGTCAAGAGAAACATATACGGAACAAATAGAGAAAATTCGCTCGCTGATCCAAGAAGGAGATGTTTATCAAATCAACCTCACCGGACAAATGCAATTTGATTTCAGGGGAGATGCTTTTACCTTCTATCAAAGCCTTCGCCAGAAGCAGGCCGTGGCCTATAGTGCCTTCCTCCAAACCGAAACCGAGACGTTCCTGAGCCTTTCGCCAGAACTTTTTTTTGAGATAGACGGCCAAAAGATTACTACACGTCCGATGAAGGGAACCACGCAACGGGGCCGAAATGTTGCAGAAGACCTTTTACAAACCCAGTATTTACAAAACGACGAAAAATCCCGTGCGGAAAACCTCATGATCGTGGACCTTCTCCGCAACGATCTTTCGCAGGTCTGTGAACCCGCGAGCGTCCTCACGCAATCCCTTTTCGACATCGAAACCTACCGCAGCCTCCACCAAATGACCTCTACCATCACCGGAAACTTGGTGGAAAACACGCCTTATTCCAAGATATTTAAAGCCATGTTTCCTTGTGGATCGGTAACAGGTGCGCCCAAACAACGTGCTATGCAAAGGATTGCCGCCCTTGAGCCTAAACCACGTGGCTTGTATTGTGGCGCGATAGGCTACGTCTCACCAAATCAAAAAGCCGTTTTCAGTGTGGCAATACGAACCATAACCTTGCAACACAATAAGGGCAGTTTAGGCGTAGGAAGCGGCGTGGTCTGGGATTCCATCGCCGACGATGAGTATGACGAGTGCTTGCTCAAAGCCCGTTTTTTAACCGATCCACCTGCAAAACCGATCGAAATTTTCGAAACCATTCGCTGGGACAATGGCGCCCCACTGCTCGATTATCATGTAGCGCGTATGGAAAAATCGGCAGCTTATTTCCAGATTCCATTCCTAAAACAACACTTCCTCGCGGTTATTACGACCTTCATCGCAACCGAAAAGCCCCAAAAACCCACTCGTTTACGCATATCGCTTAACGAACTTGGCCACTTTAAGTACACCGCACAACCCATCACAGAGCAGCCCCAAACACAAAATCCACCTAAAATTTGTATCTCCACTGTACGAACATCCGCTTCAGACCCGTTTTATCAGCATAAAACCACACAGCGATCCCTCTACGAAGCCGAGTATGCACGTGCAGTGAAGGCCGGATTCTTCGAGGTCATTTTCCTCAATGAAGAAAACTTGGTTACGGAAGGCTCGCGTTCAACTATTTTTATCCGTAGAAATGGCCGCTGGCTCACGCCGAGATGCCAATCCGGCGCATTACCGGGGGTATATCGGCAATTTGTGCTGGCACAACCTCTTTTGAAGGCAGACGAGGCAGACCTCACGCTTGAGGATTTGGCACAGGCAGACGAAATCCGGCTTTGTAACGCCATATGGCAATGGACACCCCCCGTTCATTGCACGTTTAATCATGAACCTAAGACCCTATAATATATAATGCATCACCTAATTATAAAGTATTACCTAATTATAAAGTATCACGTTCGTACTTTCCTCGTGCGGATTTTGGTATTCGCCATGCTCCCGCTAACGCTTCAGGCACAAACCCGCACCTATTACTTGGACAGCGCCGAAGACCTGTTTCGCGCAAATTTGGACATTACCGGCGGCGAAGAACGCTGGCGTCAGGTAAACTCCATTCGGTGGGAGGCCCAAATTTCCGGCAAGATTGACGAAACAGACTTGGAAGGACTGCGGATTTCCATTTCCAAATTCCCCGGCTACCGATACGTGGAACAACAAGTCTTGAATGGCGGCATCCGCGAAACATATAAACTACGCTATACCCCAGAGAAGGCTTGGATCGAACAAGACGGTAAAAAATCATTGGTTCCAAAAGATGATGGGCTTTCTCTGTTACAAGCCAAAGAAGAACTCGCCTTATTAGAAGACGAAGACGTGGAAATTATAGAATTTGAACGGACTTTTTTCAACAACAAACGGGTATTCAAGGTGGTTTACGCCCGCAAAAACAACACCTTCACCCGCTATTACGACCGCCAAAACCTGCTCTTGATGGCCACCGAAACCCCTTTGAACGATGGATCGGTGGTTACTACATGGTTTAGTGACTACCGAGATGTAAAGGGATTGTTGTTCCCCTTCCAAATTTCCGTCTTCACCCCAGACGTACAAGGACGGCAAATTTATCAAGTCGCACGCATTTCCCTGAATGTTGAGGTCAACTTATCGCAACTTTTCCTTTTCCGATAATCAACTCTTTTGTATTTTTCACATCTTTATTATATGCGACCTTCATAACCCTGCCTTTTCACCACCCAATATGCTCGATGTATTGAGCAACCCCGCCTTTTGGCAATACTTTAGCATCCCCTTTGTAGCAGCATTTGTGGGTTGGTTCACCAATTGGATCGCCATCCAGATGCTTTTTTATCCGATAGAACCCGTTGGGAAACCGCCTTTTTTGGGCTGGGTCGGCATTTTACCCTCACGCGCCGAGAAAATGGCCCGCATTACCACCAACAACACGCTGAACAAGGTGGGAACGGTAAAAGAACTGTTCCATGCTATGGATCCAGACAAAATTGCGGCACATATCACCACCATCATTGATCGCCAACTGCCTTTCTATATCGAAGAAATCATCCTACGTGAAAACCCAACCGTTTGGGAAATGCTGCCCGAAGTAGCGAAAAACCGCATTATTGAGGAAGTACGCCTGCAACTCCCCGCCACCGTCCATCGAATGATGCAAGACATCTCTATAAATGTAGAACAGATGTTAGACGTTCATCACTTGGTTCTACATCAGGTTTTAAAAGACCGTTCAATTATCAACCGGATTTTTCTCTCCTGTGGCCAAAAAGAGTTCGACTTTATCATCTATTCCGGAGCCGTTCTTGGCTTTTTCTTTGGTTTGCTACAAATGCTCGCTTGGTGGCTTTATCCGGCTTGGTGGCAACTGCCCTTTTGGGGTATTTTTGTTGGGTTTGCGACCAACTGGGTGGCCTTACGGATTATCTTCCAGCCGCTGAACCCCATTCAAATTGGGCCTTATCTCCTACAAGGGCTTTTCCTAAAAAGACAACCCACTGTAGCCGTCACATGGTCCGAGATTATTGCAAATGACATTCTGAACGTCGAAAATGTGATTCACAACCTGCTCTATGGTCCAAAATCCGATCGAACGCAAATCATCATCCGAACCTACATCCGGAATATCGTGGACGAGGTCGCCGGAATTGCCAAGCCCGTCGTCCAATGGGTTGTGGGTTTAGAACATTATATTCATATGAAAGAGGCCGCCTCGGACCGTGTGATTTCGCTCACAGCATCAGCTCTGGGCGATACCGATTTTAAGCGCCAAGAAGCCAATTTGCTCAAAAACATGCTTTCTACCCGTGTAAAAGAACTTTCTTCCACCTCGTTTCAAGACTTCCTCCGGCCAGCCTTTCAAGAAGACGAAATCAAACTCATCATTATAGGGGGTGCTTTAGGGTTCATTACAGGGGTATTACAATACTTCATTACGTTCGGCTAAAAATCCCCATACGCCAAGCAGGTAATTCGTCTTTGTGTCCGTATATTTGTCAATTACCCTAACTAAAACCTTTTCCCTATGGCAGTCGTCATTGAGCGCTCCCATTCTTATACTTTGGAGCAAATGCGCAAAAAAATGCAATATGTGATTCACAAATTATCGTCGGAGTTGGAACTGACCACCACTTGGAAAGGCGATACCGTTCATTTTAACAAAATGGGCATTGATGGAACGGTGGTCTTTGATGCGCAAAAATTAAAAATAACGGCAAAAATACCCTTTTATGTCCCTGTAACGGATGCTTGGTTGAAAAACGAGATCGAAACCAGAATTGATCACTACCTAAAAGAAGCCCCAGATGCTTCTTAAAGCTTTGGTTGTTTAGTATTGGTGGTTTTCCAACCATCTATACCATTATATTTTTAGTACTTAAACCATCTTTATATCCCATATGGAATACCGCAAACTCGGCAAATCGGGCCTAAAAGTAAGTGCCCTTTCTCTTGGCTCATGGCTCACCTTTGGCAACCAAATCTCGGATGAGGTGGCAGAAGCTCTTATGGTTCATGCCTATGAAGCCGGTGTAAATTTCTTTGACAATGCAGAAGGCTATGCAAATGGGAACTCGGAGCGGGTAATGGGGCGCATCCTCCGCAACCAAAACTGGGATCGCTCTTCATATGTCGTCTCCAGCAAGGTGTTTTTTGGCGATGGCGGTAAATTGCCCAACCAAACCGGACTCAGCCGGAAGCACTTGGTCGAAGCCTGCCATGCAGCCCTGCAACGCCTACAAGTGGATTACTTAGACCTCTACTTCTGCCACCGACCAGACCCCGATACACCTACGGAGGAAATTGTCTGGACGATGACCCACCTCATTCAGCAGGGTAAAATCCTCTACTGGGGCACGTCTGAATGGCCCGCAGACATGATCATGGAGGCGCATCTTGTGGCTGCCCGCGACCACTTAATCGCTCCGGTGATGGAACAACCCCAGTACAACCTCTTGTCGCGCAAACGCATGGAGCAAGAGTACGCACACCTTTTCCAAACCTATAAAATGGGCACGACCATCTGGTCGCCCTTGGCTTCCGGTCTCCTTACCGGTAAATACAACAAAGGCATTCCAGAAGACGCCCGCGTTACTGACAAAGACTTGGGGTGGTTGCGCGATTTGATGATGCAGCAAAACAATTTGAACAAAACCATTGCTATTAGAGATTATATTAGGTTAAATTTTTAAATTACGCGCGCGCGAAGCTATGAAATACGATCAATGGTTAAAAAATCCGATTCGCTTCTTAGCCATGACAGGCTATACGCTTGAGCAGTTCCGTACTTT